>Ga0302308_10000610_pt1 | contig 30861 bp, 31 predicted proteins | sample III_Palsa_E3_3_FD_200531 | JGI IMG/M metagenome (GOLD analysis project Ga0302308, IMG submission 200531) | Peat permafrost microbial communities from Stordalen Mire near Abisko, Sweden - III_Palsa_E3_3 | ecosystem: Environmental > Terrestrial > Soil > Palsa > Peat permafrost | place: Sweden...
ATCACGCGACCTCATCCACTGGCAAGCCCAGCCCCCGCTGAGCCGGCCAGGCGGAGGTTTCGCCCACCTTGAAGTGCCGCAGGTCGAGGTGGTCGGGGGCCGTTCCGTGCTGATCTTCTCCTGCCTCACCGCCGAGCTGTCCGGTCAGCGTCGTAAAGCCGGAACGGGCGGAGGGATCTGGTGCCTGCCCGGCAAGTCGCTGCTCGGGCCCTTCAACCTGACCCAGGCGGTCTGCATCACCGATGAGTTGCTGTACAGCGGCCGTCTGATCCGCGACCGCGCCGGACGGTGGGTCATGCTCGCCTTCCGGAACCGTGGACCCGACGGCAGCTTCATCGGGGAACTGACCGATCCCATGCCCATCCGGTGGGCAACCGACGGCAGCGCGCTGCAGCTGGACGCCGTCGCGGCTATGACTGACGCAACGCCCGAACCAGCAGAAAGGTCTCCAAATGGCACAGATAATTCTTGATCACGTGGAAAAAGCGTACGCAGGCGGCACCAAGGCCGTTAACGACCTGAGCCTCGACGTCAAAGACGGCGAGTTCATGGTGTTCGTCGGTCCCTCTGGCTGCGGTAAGTCGACCGCGCTGCGATCCATCGCCGGGCTTGAGGAGATCACCGGCGGCACGATCCAGATCGGCGACCGGGTGGTCAACGACCTGCCGCCCAAGGACCGGGACATCGCGATGGTGTTCCAGAACTACGCGCTGTACCCGCACATGACGGTCGAGCAGAACCTCGCGTTCGGCCTGCAGCTGCGCAAGACGCCCAAGGAGGAGATCAAGCGCCGGGTCGAGGAGGCCGCCCAGATGCTGGGCCTTGTCACCACCGTCTACGTGACGCACGACCAGGTCGAGGCCATGACGCTCGGCAACCGCGTCTGCGTCCTGCGGGACGGGCGGCTGCAGCAGGTCGACACGCCGCAGCTTCTCTTCGAGGCGCCGGTGAACCTGTTCGTGGCCGGCTTCATCGGCTCGCCCGCGATGAACTTCGTCGCCGCGGACCTGGTGCGCGACGACGGCCCGGCGGTCACGTTCGCCGGCTACAAGCTCGCGGTGCCGTCCGACGTGATGGAGGCCAAGCACGGACTCCCGGACTTCATCGGCAAGAAGGTCATCCTCGGCATCCGGCCCTCCGACTTCCAGGATGCCAGCCTGGCCGACGGCTCGCATGCGGGGAAGATGCAAATCACCACCGGCGTCACCGAGGAGCTCGGCACCGAGATCCACGTGATCTTCACGATCGACGCGCCCCCGGTCGAGCACGCGGACCTCACGAAGGCGGCCGGGACCAGCGACGACGAAGACGAGGCCGTGTCCGCGCTGGTCGGCGGCAAGTCGTTGTGGACGGCCCGCGTTTCGGCACGAAGCCGGATCAGGCCGGGTCAGCCAACCGAACTCGCCGTCGACACGCACCACCTGCACTTCTTCGACCCGGACAGCGGGCTGTCCATCGGGCACCCGCAAGCAGCGGTCGCGCTGGTCGAGCAATGAAGCGATCACACCACAGGGCAGCACCATGTCCGTGACTTGCAGAATGAGGCATCCGGTACCGGCATCCTGAAATGCCAGGTCAGAAGCACCAGCCGGGCGGATGGTCGGCATAACCGCTCCCACCGCCCCCGTCCGTGGCCTTTTCCGCCCCGGTCCGTGGACCAAGCCCGGTGCGCACGGAGGCTTTGGTTGGCTGAACTTACTGGAGCAGGAGCGCCAGCAAGGGGGCCGGCACCGCCCAGATGCCTCCTGTGGTGTCCAGGACTGACTTGGTGGCGAGGATGCCGCGTCCGAACTTCGCGTCGATGGTTCGGGCCTCGCCCTTCCAGCCTTGCTCGACCCACTTGGATTCCAACGGGACGGTGGCGACTGGGCCGTTCGCAGACGGGACGGTGACCGGGCCGAGGTCGACCTCGCGGTCGCCGGATGTCCGCGCGTAGCCGATGGTGTCGCCGGTTACCCAGCGGCCTTCCTCGAGGTCGTCGATCGCGCGGGCCAGCGCGACGCCGATCGTCATCTCTGTCAGCCTGGCCATGTCGGGCTCGGGCAGGCCAGTCCGGAGCCGCGAGGGGAGGGTAGCCAGTAGCGGGTCAGTCAGATACAGCTTGGCCTGGGCACCCGCCACCACATTTTCTCCCTCTCGGCGCGGGCACCAGATCGCGGCGTGACTGGAGACCAGCCGGTTCAGGCGCCGGACGAAGATGTCCCGCGACGGGTACCCGAGCGCGGTGCTCGCCGCGGTGATGTTGAACGGGCTGGTAGCGCGCTGGGAGATGCCGTCCAGCAGGCGGGGGACGGAATCTTGAGGGCGGTCAGGATCGACGTCGGCGCGCAGCCAGGACCTCAGGTCGTTGAGGTAGGCGGTGGAGACTGCCCCGGCCCGGGTATGTTCCGCAACCGCCCGGGGGAACCCGCCGCAGGTGAGGTAGTCCTGCCAGGCAAGGTCGTATCCGTCCAGGTCGAAGGCGACGGAGTCCAGGACGTCTGCGATACCGGGGTCCTGCAGGTCGCTTACGTGGATCGGTGCCGGCCGCGCCAGCTCCGGCCGGGAGGCTGCCAGGTAGTCGCGGAATGTCATGGGCAGGAGCAGCCGGGTCCGCCTCCCTGGGCTGGTCCCGGCGCGGCCGGCGAGGAGATTGCCTTCGATGTCGTCGCCAGCCCACCTGCCGCCGGTCGCGATCACCGTGTCGCCGCCGAACGCGGTGTTGTCCCGGGCGAGCTTGAGAACCGATGTCCAGCCTGTCACGCCGCTAACCTCGTCCAGCAGCCAGACCCGGGGATGCGGCTGGTCCCGGTCGATCGAGCGGGTCAGTTCGCGGCCCAGGACCAAGCAACGGTGCACATCCTGAGCGGCCATGCCGTCACATGGCAGGTAGATCACCTGACGGGCGTCGACGTCGCGCCGCGCGCATAGCGCTGCCGCGGTGTCGAGAAGTGCCACCGACTTGCCGATGCGCCGAGGGCCAGTCAGGACCGCGAGCTGTTCCGTCACCCGTCCGGACTGCACATCATCTAGGACATCTGCCCGGAATCCCAGGTCATGCGCGGCCCGCCCCTTCAAGACCGGATGGTGTCCGGTCCACGCGGTGGGGTCCTGCCCGCCGGCGACGGCCCGCCACCAGGGGTTGGCGTCTGTGAGTCGCTGGCGACGCTGATCATCCCGCATGCCCTCATGTTACATGTAACCTGACAAAACATAGGGTCGTCCGATCTAGTGACCTAACAGAATGGCATGTTCTTGCGAATGTTAACCTAACAAAACTCGAAGGTAGACAAGCTGCGAACCTGACAAACGTCTGGCTGCCCGGCCCGTGGGTGGCGGCGCTGGACAAAGCCGAAAACGCACGGACCGGGGCCGTCAAGGTTTCCGCTCTTGTCGGACATGCCGCCCGGGCACCCGCAGCGCGAGGCCATGTGGCTCGCCGAGGTGCGGCGGCCCCGCGTGGTACAGCCAGCGGTCCGGCGGCGCGGCCGGGCCGCGGCGGGCGCACGCCGGCCGCGGGTTCACCGACCAGCAGCGGGCACGCTGGGTGGAGCTCGCCCTGCGCGCCGCCGATGAGGCCCGGCTGCCCGCCGACCCCGAATTTCGCGCCGCGCTGGCCGGGTACCTGGAATGGGGCTCACGACAGGCCCGCGCCGAGTCCGCGGGCGCCGCAGCTGGGGCGCAGGCCGAGGCGGCCGCAGGCGTAACCGCGGTGGAGTCTATGCCGAGCTGGGACTGGGGACCGGCCGGGCCGCCCGGCGCGGCCGGCGCGCAGGCAGCCGAGCCGGACCAGCCGACCGTTGCGTTGCCCGGGCCGGACGCGACGGTAAGCTTCGAGGCGCATGTCAAGCCGATGTTCCGCTCGCGTGACCGGGATTCCATGATCTTCGCGTTCGACCTATGGTCAGCTGCCGACGTCCAGGCACACGCCGCGGAAATCCTGGACCGGCTCCGCAACGGCACGATGTCCTGCGACGGCGCCTGGCCGCTGGAAAGGACGGACTTGTTCGCGCGCTGGGCCGAATCCGGCTTCCAGCCCTAGTGAGACGGAACAGCATGCTGATCTTGGTAATATGCCGTCCGGCCGAGGGCGCCGACCCGGCGGAGTTCCGGCGCCTGGTTCCAGCTGAGACGGCCGCATTGCGCGACCTGAAGGGCAGCCGCGTGCTGACCGGCGCATGGAGCCCCGGGCGCCCAGGCGCCGTGCTCATGCTTGACGCCCCTGACGAGACCGAGGCCGCCCGGCTCACGGCCGACCTCCCCTTGGTGCAGGCCGGCTTGATCAGCACCGAAATCATCCCCCTGCAGCCCATCGACCTGTGACCGCGTCGTCCGGCGCTAGCTGCCGGGTCAGGTCGTCAATCCATCCTTCGAGTGAGTCCTCGGGATAGCCGGGCGGATCAGCGGGTACCCCCGGCTGCGCCGGGCCGTCCGGTGGGGTTCGCTGGGTGCGCTCGCCGCAGCCGCCTGGCGGTCCGGCCGGCCATGTCCTCTACCGCGTGGACGAGCGGGGCCAGTGTCCCAGCGGGGAGAGCCGGGCTCGTCGGCCGGCATGGTTCGCAGGATGTCGGCCGCGTACCACAGCCGGCTGGACGCCGACAGGTACGACACGGTTTCCCGCACCGCGGCGGGGCCCGGCCGGGTAGCCAGGTACGCGGCGAACGCGCTCTCGGCCACGATCGCGGCGCTGGTTGCGCTCCGGCGACCGCGACGAGGCGTCCAGCAGGTCGGCAATGGCCGGCCCGATCGCCGCCTCCGGCCCGCGCGGCCACGCCACGGCGCCGACGGCCAGGCCGATCAGCGCTCCCGCCGCGACGTCTTCGACCCGGACGATCCCGATGCGCCAGCCCGCCGGCGCCACAGGCTGAACAGCACGATCACGGCCACGGTAAACGCCGCCTGTCCGGCCGGGAAACCGATCGCGTTGCTGGTGTAGATGGCGGCGAAGATGACCACGGGGGTGAGCGCGGCGTGCGCGCTGGTGTTTGTTCCGGCCGCCTCGATGATGGCGAAAGCGACGGCGACGGCGGGCCCAGCGCGGCGCCGAGGCGGACGGCGTCCTGCAGGTGCACCGAATGCCACGTCATGTTCGCGCGGATGCGGACCAGGCCATGGGCGAGCAGCGCGCGAGGGGATGTACCGGGAGCGAACTGCGTCCCTGCCTCGGGTGAGCTCGCCGTCGACCCGCGAGTTATCACGCCTACATGGCGGCCGACGTTTGCGGTGACGATGGCCGCGCGGGCCACCAGCGAGTACGGCCGTACGCCGGTTCCGGTGCCGGCTGGTCCCGGCCCGGAAGGCACGTCTGGCCGGGACGACCGCGCGAGAGTCGTGAGTGTGTCCGATGACTCCTGAACTTCCACGGCCAGCCGCGCGGTCGCTTCGCGTTCCGCGCCGGTCAGCGCGGACGGGGCTAGTCCGGCGCAGCAGGTTGTCCAGCCGCTCGGTGTCGTTGAGTAGGTAGAGCGCCGCCCGGTCCGCGGCCGTAGCGGACGCGGGCCATTCCTCCAGCGCGTCGATCACCGAGCGCACGGGAATCGTTTCCGCGGACTCGCCGCCTGCCGCCGGCAGCGTGCCGGAATGGCCCGCAGACGGCGAGCCAGCTGGTCCAGCCGTGCGGCCAGGATGCCCAGTGCGGGCGCGGTTGCCGGCGCAGGCCAGAGCGTGACAGCGCCGATCGCGCACGGCGCGCCGCCGGCGATCAGGGCCATCCCGTAGGCCTTATTGATGCCGGTCTGTACGCTGACGAGGGGGGCGCCGTCCATCCTGGTCATGGACTTGATCACCCCTGATTCGTCTACCACCACCACGGTGACGGCGACAGACATCGCCGCTGCCCTCGCTATCGCCGAAGAGATCATCGTGTCCGCCCCACCCGGCGGAAACCGTGGGCCGCATCATCGCTGTCGTCGGCTCGTCAGCCATGGGAACCTCGCTTTCTGTCCTTGGTAGATCATCGCGGGCAGCGCGGCGGGCCGTCTAACACCTACAGCGGATGCCGTTACATGCCCCGGCTGTGGGACGGGGTGCCCGGCTTAAGGTGACGCCTCGCGGAAAGGATTTTCTATCGTGAGCACGCCGAAGAGGCGCCCGTTCTGGGAGATCTTCCGATACCAGGCGTCCGCGTCGGCCTGGACCCGGCGCGCAGCGCAGGCGGCACCCGCCGGTACTCCCGGCGGGACATCGACCGGCTGGAGGAGATCTGCGCGCTGACCGCGGACGGCCTGAACCTGGCCGGCATCCGCCACGTCCTGCAGCTACAGGAGGAGACCCGGCAGCTGCAGGCCGAGCTAGCCAGGCTGCGCGACCTAGTCGGCGAAACTGCGGCCCGCTCGCCAAGTAACCCTGAACGGGCGGGTTACGGCTGAGGCGGTGTGATGGCTGCGGCCGGGGCGCATCCTGGCCCGCCGCCTAGGGTCAGTCTTGCTGTGGGTTCTGGCCGCGGAGCCGGGCGTGCAGGCTGGCGGTCAGGGCGCGCTCGGCGGCCAGGTCGTCTTCCAGGGCCAGGATCCGCTGCGCGGCGGCCAGCGTGTGGCCCTGGTCGAACAGCTTCCTGATCCGTGCGGCGAAGGCGAGCTGGCGGCGGGTGTAGCGGCGGCGCCCGCCGTCTGAGCGCTGCGGGGTTACCGCGCCTGCGGTGTCCAGGGCACGCAGGAATGCCTGCTGTACCCCCAGCACCTCGGCGGCCCGGCCGGTGGTGAACGCCGGGTAGTCCGGGTCGTCCAGATCATCGAGCCGTCCGGTCATCGCCGGGAGCACCTCCGCAGATCGGGCGCGTGACCGCCTGGCTTACCTTGGTCCTTGACAGATTCATGCAGTCCGCGCTATATAAAAAGTGTATCGGTCATTGACCTGGCAACGCTACCGAAGGTTCCCGGGAGTGTGATCGGCATGAACTTGCCTACCCGTGAGACGGACGCGACGTTTGCGGACCTGATCTGCGCTGACCCGCAGTGGCTGCGCGAAGAGTTCGACGCGCTGATCTCGGCTTCCTTCGGCGAGCCTCCCGCGCCGCCACAGCCCGCGCCGCCCCGGGTCCCGCCGCGCCCCGGCCATCCGAGTCCGCCCTCCTGGCGGCCCGCGCCAGGCCCAGTCGCTACTACCTTCCCCGCCGCCGGACCGGCCCACGGCCGGCAGCGTTCACCTCCGGCGGCGCCAGCCGGCCACCGCGCCGCCGCCCCCGCAGGCACCTGACCGGACGGCGGCCCGCGCGACGGTCATCCGCACCTGGGCCTCTGCCCGGAGCACCCGGAAAGGAGAAGCGAACAGGAAAATTACTCAGCTGAAAACCGACGGTACGCGGCGGTGCTCCCCTGCTGGGAGGGCGCCGCTGCGGCCATTTCCGGCGGAGACCCAGATCAGGGATCACCGTGAAGGCTATCCGCGACGCAGCGGCGGCTCCCCAAGGACGGCGGATGGTCAACGCGCCTGCGCCGGATGCATCCAAGACGACTGGCCCAGCCGTAGGGCAGGGAAGAGACCGGGCACAGCCCGGCAGTCCTGCTAAACGAAATGGAGTCTTCGGATGCGAATGCCCGAGCTAGCCGCTACGGCCGTGGCGGCCGGTGTCATCACCTTGGCCGCGGCCGCAGGCCTGACGGTCCCTGCCGCTGCTGCGGCCACCGGTACCGCCACGGTCACGGTCGTTCATGGCATACCGGACACGCCGGTAGACGTCTACGCCAACGGCAAGGAAATCCTGCCGGACTTTACGTTCAAGACCGTTACCAAGCCCCTGGTCCTGCCGGCCGGAAGCTACACGATCGACGTTCGCAAGGCGGGAGCGGCGGCGGGCAGCACGCCCATCCTGACCGCCACCGAGCAGGTGCCGACGGGCGCGAACGTCACGATCGTCGCCGACCTGACCGCGGCGGGAAAGCCCGCGCTGACACCGTTCGTGAACGACACCAGCGCGGTCGGCTCGGGTGACGGGCGGCTGGTCGTCCGGCATACCGCGGCGGCCCCGGCAGTTGACGTCTACGCCGCGAGCACGAAGGTGATCAGCGGGCTGACCAGCGGGCAGCAGCAGGCGCTCACCGTGCCAGCCGGGACCGTAGCGGCCAAGGTAACGCTGGCCGGCCAGAGTGCAGCGGTGCTAGGCCCGGTGGACGTCCCGGTGACCGCCGGCATGGCGACGGTGGTGTACGCCATCGGCTCTGCTTCCGGGGGCACCCTGACCGCCGTCACCCAGCAGTACCCGCTCGGCGGGATGCCCTCAGGCGTCCAGGCGGGCAGCGGCGGCCTGGGCGCCGACCCGGCCACCCCGGCCTGGCCGTTCGGCCTGGCCGCGGCCGGCGGCTTGGTCCTCATCGCGGGCGGCGCCACAGGCATCATGCGACGCCGCCGCGCGTGCTAGCCCGGCTGCGGCGGAACCGCTGGCCGGCTGGCGCCCTGGCTGCCGGGGTGCTGCTGGCCAGCGGGGCCGCGGCCGGATACGCCGTGACCAGGCCGCCGGATCACGATTTCGGTACTGTCCCGGCCAGTTCCGCCCCGGGCGGCGGCCCCACCTCAGCGATAGCCTCAGCTGGACGGGGCGACCCGGCCCGCGTGCCCGGAACCGGCGGCCGGCCCGCCGCCGGGCCGGGCAGGCCAGGCGGGGCCGCCAGCCCATCTGGCCTGCCCCGGATGACCGCCGTGACTGTCCCAGTCCGGCTGCAGATTCCCGTCCTCAGGGTGAGCGCCGCTATCGTCTCAGTCGGCGTGGCCGCGGACGGAGGGCTCGGCATCCCGGCCGATCCTTCGGTCGTCGGCTGGTGGGCCGGCGGCGGCTCGCCCGGACAGCCGTCGGGCGCGACCGTCCTGACCGGCCACATCGACAGCGCGGTCAGCGGGCCCGGCGCCCTGTTCCGGCTACAAGACGTCCGGCCCGGCGCAATGGTCATCGTTACCGCCGGCGGACATACCTACCGCTACGTCGTGCAGGCAATTCGCGCCTACTCCAAGACCCGGCTCCCTGCCGCGACCATCTTCGACCAGCAGGTCACCCCCCGCCTGGTCATCGTCACCTGCGGCGGGCCGTTCGACGCCGACACCGGTCACTACCTCGACAACATCGTCGCCTACGCCCTCCCGGCCCGGCCGGATCCCAGCCCGTAGAAGCAGCGCCGCGGCCCGCGAGGCACCGAAATTTCGTCAAGGACCACAGGGACGGCCGGTCAGATTCGAGGGCCAAAGAGCGCATCAAGAGGCGGACCATGCGACCTGATGACTGACGCCGTGCTGGGCCAGCTCGCCGGTGAGGGTGCGCGGCGGTGCGCTGGCCGGGCCCGCGATCATCAGGGAGAAGGACACCCCGATCGACAGCGAGGTGCCGGAGTTCTGGAAGGTGGACGGACGTGGTCAGCACGTCCCCGAGTAGGCCGAACCGGCGCAGCAGGCGAGTGGCGTTGGGAGCGAGCTGGGGCCCGCACCAATCTCGGCGAACTCGGCCACACCGCCCTGTCTTTGGGTACCAGGTATCTCGCCCTGACCGCGAGCCGCTCCGGGACCGAAACGGGAACCTGGTACTCCATCGCGGTCAGCAGGTCCGCCAGCGCTTGCTTCCTCCGGTCGGCCTTGGCCAAGACTGCGGGAACCGAGCCGAGAGGCAGATCGCTATCCGGCTGCGGTCGGGTGTGGGTGCATGGCGCGGGTCTGGGGGGATGCGAGGATGGCGCGGAATATCTCCTGTTCGCGGGCGACGCCCCGGCCGAGCGGCAGCTCGGTGGTAAGCAGGAGGGCTTGTTTGGCGGCGGCGAGCGCGTGGCGGGGCTGCGCGGCGAGCGGCGCCGCCTAGTCCAGGACCGCGTCGAGAAAGCCGTTACCGGGCAGGACGAAGTCGACCAGACCGAGCTGGAGGGCGGCCTGGGTCCTCAACACCGACACCTTCCCCGCCGCCGCCGCCATCGCCGTCGTCCTGATCGACAACGCCATCCCCACGGCAACCCGGGGGAGTGTCCGCGGAAGTATCAAGTCTGCTCCTGTTCAGGTGGCAGGTGAACGACAGCCCGGTCAGGCCTCGTAGACCGGGACGAGGACGGCCCTGGCGAGGGCATGGCTCCGGCCGCAGCGGCGTGGTCTCGTCGACGTCCGCGAGCGGGACGTTCTTCGCCTGCTTGTACTACGCGGCGCTGCGCCCGTCGGAGGGGGTCATGCTCCGGAAGTCCGACCTGCACCTGCCGAGGACCGGGTGGGGGCGCATCGTCTTGTCAGCCTCGGCGTCCCGGGCCGGGCGGGCCTGGACCGACGAGGGCACGGCCCGCCAGGAACGCGGCCTGAAGCTCGCAAGATCAGCTAACGCCCGCTCGGTAGTACTCGTTGATCACGCCTGCGTGTGATCAGCTGGCGGTGCCAGGAAAGCAGCGTGCCCGGCGTGACGAGCCGGTGGGCGCGCAGCACGGCTGGCAAGCACCATGATCTCGGCGTCCTTGGATGCCTGGCCGCAGCCGAGCAGCAGCCAGCCGAAGACCCGGATCATGATCAGGTAGAGCAAGCGAAGGGACACCAACCGCGATCTTGCCGCAACCGGCTCATCCGGCCAAACCGCAGGTCACAGCGCCTGTGGCGAGTTCTGAAGCGGTACAGGCGCTGCCCGGCCACCGGACCAGCCCGAGAGCCGACGGCGCGGCAGCGGTACAGCTGAAACCGATGTCCCTGCTTGACCGCCGCTCTAGGCCCACGCGATCGCGAAGCGAGCGAGCTGAGCGGGGACCACGCCCTCGTTCGGGATAATCGCGAAACATCAATCCGAACGAAGGCGTCATTCCCGGGACAGGCCGAGGCGCGCCCAGTCCGCGGCGAGGACGACGGCGAGGCGGCGGACCGCCTGCTGCCAGCTGGCCGGGGCGTCCCGCCAGTGGAAGTTGCCGCTGGCCAGACGGGTGGCGGCGGGCACGTCGTCGGGGATGACGACGAGGCCCCGCGCCGTGGGGATATACCGGCTGAGCTGGTCGAGGTCAAGGCGGCTACCGCGGGCGGGCCAGCGGTTGACGACCACAGTGATCGGGCGGCCCCACTGGCGCAGCAGCTCGGCGGATTCCGCCACCAGACTGGCGGTCGCGGGCTGCGCGTCGGTCAGCAGCAGCACTTGGTGCGCGGTGGCGATCGCCGCCGTCGACGCCGGGTCCTGCAGGCCGGTGCCGCAGTCGAGCATGATCAGACTGAAGAAGTCCTTGAGCCGGGTGATGAGCCGCTGGTAGGCGGCCTGGTCGAGGGCCGCCATGCGCAGCGGGTCGGTGGGAGCCGGTACGACGAGCAGGCCATGCACCGCCCGCCCGAGCCGGGAGTCGAGGGAAGTGAGCGAGAGCATCTCGTCCTCGTTCACCAGGCGGGCCAGGTCATCGACGTACCAGGACTGGTCCGGGGTCAGGATGCGGCCAAGTGAGCCGAAGTCCGGGTTGGTGTCCACGGCGACAATCGGATCCCGGCGGAGCATCGAGAAGATGGTGCCGAGAAGAGCGGTGACCGTGGTCTTCCCGACGCCGCCCTTGGGTGACACCACGGCGATGGTGGCGCAGCTGTGCAACCGCGGCGCGGTGATGCGGGCGTCGAGCTGACTGATGTGGTCGAGCTCGCGCCACTGGGCGCGGGCGCATTCGAGGCGACCCGGGGTGGCGACGACCGTGAGGTCGGAGGGGAGCATCCGGTGCTTCCCGCCCTGCTCGAACGCCTGAAAGCCGGGCGGCTGGCCGTCAGCCGCGCGGCGGGCCAGTTCATCCGCAGCTAGGCTCGCCGGGCCGCCGACGAACGCCCGCACCGTGCTGCTGGCCCGGCTCGCCAGGCCGACGGGGCGGGGCAGCACGGCCTCGGTGCGCTGCAGCGGCGTGCTGCCGTCCGTGGGCAGCGGCGGGGCCAGCGGCGCAGGCGGGCCGGTCGTGGGCGGGGCGGCGGCGCGGGGTCGCTGGGTTGCGGCCGGCTCGCCGCCGTTGACGGCCGGCCCGGGGGCCGGCGGCTGAATGCGGCGCAATTGGATCGCCCCTCCTGTGCTGATGCCGTGCGCGGCGAGCGTGTCGTCGCGGGTGATGAGCGCGCCCGTGGCGTCGGTGACCTGCCAGCCGTCTCCCGCCGGGTCCGGGTGCGCGGAGGACAGGCCGGCCATGGCCAGCAGGTCGGGCAGGAAGGCGGCCACCGGCACGTCAACCGGAACGTCGATATCCTGCTGCCCGAACGGGCTGACCACGGTGACGCGCTCGCGGGCCGGACTCACGAGCTGCTCCCCGACGCCACTGCGACCAGCGCGACTTCTTGCTGCGCGGCGTACTGCGCCAGCTGCACGGCGATTTTCGCCGGGATCACCACCGTGACTTCGGTGTCGCCGGAGGAGTCGGTGGCCTGCACGTTCCAGACCGTGGTGCTGGCCATCAACACCGGCGTGAGCGCCGTACCTGACGACGTCTCGGGCAGGGCGACCACCCGCACCTGCTGGCCGTCCGCCAGGCTGCCGTCCGGCAGCTGACCCGGCTTGAGTGCCAGGCCGACCAGGGCCTGGGCCGGGCCGGGCACGGCGCCCTTGTCGGCCAGCAGCGACTGGCTGAGGAAGGTACCCCGGGGCAGGGCGGTCGCGCTCACCTGGCCGATGACGCTCCCGGCGGCCGCGGAGCTGAGTGCTCCGGGCGGGGCGGCGTCTCTCGTCGTCACCTGCACCGTGGTCAGGTCAACGCTGGCCAGGCGGGCTCCGGCGGGCAGCGGTACGCTCGTCACCAGCAGGAACCTGGTCGCCTGGGGGTGCGGCGCGGTGAAGTACCCGGCCGCGTACCCGGCGGCGGCGACCGCCACCGCGATGCCGGCCCACAGCATCCGCGGCCGGGTAATCCGGCGCCGCGAGCCCGGGACGCCGCCGTCCGGCGGGGTGCCGGGGCCGGGGGCCTGCATCAGCGGGACAGGGGGCGGCTCCGGCCGGGCACCCGGCGCGGCCGCACCGAATCGCCCGTTGCCCTGGCGGTAGTCAGCGTAGGTCATTGGCTGCCGTTCCTCGCTCGCGTGCCGCGGCCACTGGTGGTGCCGCGGTCCTTTCTGATCCGCGCGCCCCGGCCGCGTCGGCCAGGACGACCACGTCGCCGTCGAGGACCCCGGCGTTGGCCAGCGAGACGAGGGGCGACAGTGGCTGCCGCAGCGCCTGCGCACCGCCCGGCCGGGGTGGCGTCCAGTGCTCTGCAACCGCGCCTCCCGCGCCGATCCCGATGACCGCGCCGAGGTGCGAGGCGAGGTCGGCGGCGGTGGCGTCGGACCGGACCCCGACGTCCACCTGACCGCCGGGCCCGACGATCGTGACCAGGATCACGCGGGCATCGTCACCGCCCGGGTTGCGGCTCATCGCGCTGTCCTCTGGTCGAGCGCTGTCCTCTGGTCGAGCCCCGTCCGCCGGTCATGCAGTGCCCCCTGGTCACGCACTGCCGCGTCATCGACCAGGCACTGGACGAGGCGGGGGCGGGCGCGCCCCGAGACCAGCACGCCCCGCCCGGGCGGGCGCAGCCGGGCGGTCACGCCGGCGGCGAGCGGGCCCTCATCCGGCTGCCCGGACAGGATCAGGATGTGATCGGCTACCTCCCGCAGCCGCTGCCCGAACGCCTCGAAGGAGGTCCGCTGGCTGCCTGCGACGCGCCGGGTGAGGATAATGCCGAGCCCGATGTCCGGACCCTGCGCGAGCAGCTCGGCCAGCGCGGCGAACGGCCCGCCCATCGACCCGATGAGCAGGTCGTAGTCGTCCACGACGAGCACGTGGCACGGGCCGGACCACCACCGGCCGCGGGTCAGCTCGGCGAGGCTCGCATCGTCCGGGACGGTCCGCTGACGGAGCTCGTCCGCCAGGCGCAGCGCCAGCTTCTCAGCGGCGCCGGCGCCCACTGCGTAGTCCGCGACCGCCGGGTGGCTCGCCCAGTCGAGCAGGCCACGGCGCGGATCGACGATGTGCAGCGCGCGTGTGCCCGCCCCGAGGGACGCCGGATCGAGCAGGTAGCTCACAGCGCGGCTGGCCACGGTGGTGCGGCCCGACTCGGCGTCCCCGTAGACAAGCAGGCGGGCACCGGGCCGGGCCAGGTCCAGCTGGGCCGGGTGGCTACGGAACTCGCTGACGCCGAGCAGGAAGAGGCCGTCGTCCTGGCGAGCGGGCGGCGTGCCCGCGGCCCGCGCCATGTCCTCCGCCCGCGCGCGCGTCACCAGGGACGGCAGCGCCGTGATGGTTGGCGCCGGCGGCCCGGCGGCCGCCGCGGCGATGACCGCGACCGCCTCGGCCAGGCCGCCGGGCGTCGGATCGCGGGTCAGCGCGGGCAGCGCGGCCTGGAACAGGTGGCCGGACCGCAGCAGCCCGCGTCCCGGTGCGTCCGCCGGGACGTGGGCGGCGGCCTGGCGCCCGGCCAGGGACTCAGCCGGGTCGGCGAGGTGCAGCTCCCAGCGGGTGCCAAGGGCGTCGAGCAGCTGCGGCCGGATGTCGAGCCAGCGGTTGGCGGTGGCCAGCACGTGCAGGCCGAAGGGCAGTCCCGCGGTGGCGAGCTCGATAAGTTCCTGCTCAAGGTCGGGGGCGGTCTGCCGGAGCTGACCGACGTTGTCCACCACGAGGAAGGCGTCAGGCCAGGCCGGCTCCTGCTGGCCGGCCAGGGACTGGCCCGCCTGCCTGGCGGCCGCGCGCTCGTCGAGCAGCGAGCGGAGCTCGCGCAGCAGCCTGGCGGCTCCTTCGGCCTCGCCTCGGCCGACCACCGCCCCGACATGCGGCAGCGCGGCCAGGTCGACGAGACCGCCGCCGCCGAGGTCCAGGCAGTAGAACTGACGCTGCTGCGGGCTGGCGGTGGCGCACAGCGCGAGCAGCAGCGACTGCAGCAGCGCTGACTTCCCGGTGCGGGGCGCGCCGGCCACGCCCAGGTTGCCGCCCGCGCCGCCGAGCCGGTAGCGGACGGCCCGCTTCGTCTGGCGCTCGGGGAAGTCGGCCAGCCCGACCACCACGCTCTCCTCGGCGCTGCCCTGGGTTCCGGTTCCGAGTCGGCCGCCAAGCATGTCGCGCAGCGCGCCGAGGGTCAGGTCGGCCGGCAGCGGCGGCGTCCAGATCCTGGTCGCCTTGCGGGTGGCCGCGCGGCTGCTGCTGTCGACCAGGGTCCGCACGTCGGCGGCCCGCAGCCGCGGGGCGTGCGACGGCTCAGACGCGGCGGCGGTGCCGCCGAGGCTGAGCGGGCGCAGCAGCGAGCCTACGGAGCCCCGGGCGGCGTCGGCGGCCTGCTGCTTGCCCCGGCGCTGCGCGGCGGCCCCGCAGACGGCGGCCTTGAACCGGTGCCTGCCGCTGTCCACCTTGAGGTACCCGAGGCCAGGCAGCGCCGGCAGTTCGTAAGCGTCCGCCGTACCGAGGACCGCGCGGGACTCCTCCGCGGTGAAAGTGCGCAGGCACAGCCGGTAGCGCAGGTGGGACTCAAGCGCCCGGATCCGTCCCTCGTCGAGACGCTGCGTGGCAAGCAGCAGGTGCACGCCAAGCGACCGGCCCAGTCGGGCCACGGTGAGGAAAGTGTCGAGGAAGTCGGGCTTGGCCGCGAGCAGCTCACCGAATTCGTCCACGATGACGGCGAGGTAGGGCAGCGGATCGAGCGGGGCGCCCTGGGCGCGGGCCATCTGGTAGTCAGCGATCGACCCCAGGTTCCCCGCGAGGCGCAGCGCCTCCTGCCGCCGCGCCAGCTCGCCGGCAACCGCGAGCCGCATCCTGTCCACCAGGCTCAGGTCGTCCGCGAGGTTGGTGACCAGGCCCGCGACGTGCGGGAAGCCGGCCAGCTCGGTGAACGCGGCACCGCCCTTGAAGTCGACGAGGAGCAGGTTCAGCACCGACGGGTCATGCCGGACGGCGAGGGCGGTGGCCAGCGAGCGGAGGAGCTCGCTCTTGCCCGACCCGGTGGCGCCCACCAGGAGCCCGTGCGGCCCCATGCCGCCCATCGCCGCTTCCTTGAGGTCGAGCAGGATCGGGGCGCCGTCGCCGGTGCGCCCGATGGGCACGGACAGGAACGCCGGCGGCACCCCCTGCGCCAGCGCGCCGTCGCTCAGCCACTGCGCACCGATGTCGAGGTTCTCGGCCTCGTCGGCGCCGAGCAGCTCGACGAGCCGGACCGGGTCCGCGAGGTCGGCGCCGGCCTCGCCGGACTTGAGGGCGAGCGGGGCGAGGATCCGGGCCAGCTCCTCGGCCAGCCCCGGGCTCAGCCGGTCCGCGGCCACGCTGGTCTCCGCGCGGCCCCGAGGTCCCGCGGCCACGTAACGGAGCGTTCCCTCCGCTGTCCAGTCAATCCGGGCACCGCAGCTGGCGGGCACGTCGGCCGGGGAGCCGACGAGCAGCACCACGGTGACGCCCGCGGCAGCGGCGACGGGCAGCAGTCCCTCGATCGCGGGCGGGCCCTCCCCGGGGCGGTATCCGTCGAGCACGATCACCACGTGCTCGACGCCCGGGTCAGCGCGCCGGCCCCGGCCGTCAGCGCCCCCCGGCCGCCCGGGGGCGGCGAGCGCCGCCTCCCGCTGGTGCCGGAGGCGGTCCAGGCGCTGCCGGGCCAGGGTCTCGACTAGCGCGGCGAACGCGGCCTGGTCGGCGGTCACCGCCCGGTTGACCCGGCCGAATCCCTCGCCCGCCTCGGGATCGCGGGTGTGCGGCAGCCACTTGAGCCATCCCCAGGTGCGGACCGCTGACAGCGGGATCAGAGCCATGATCCGGAGCTCGGACGGCGCGTGGAAGGTGGCGAGCCCGGCAAGCCACGCCGCCACCAGCGACCGTGACTGGTCGGGGTGGCCGACCACCGTCACGCTACCGAGGTCGCCGAGCGGGATCACCACCGGCGCATCCGGCAGGGCGGCCGTCTCGGCGACCGCGCGGGCCGCGGCGTCCGCCAGGTCGGGGTCGGCTTCCGCAAGCGGGCCGGCCTCCCGGGCGATGGTCACCGGGCAGGAGGCGGCGACCCGGCCGCGGCCGAGCCGCACGGCGGCGAAGTCGGCGTCGCCCGGGCGCCGTTCCCACAACCCGTCACCGTGCGCGGCCACCGCGGGCAGCGAGTCCGGGTCGGGGAAGCAGGCCTGCGCCGCGTCTCGCTGCGCGGCCGCGGCGTCAGCCGCCGCCAGTCGCGCCGCCGCCACGTGATCGGTGTACCTGGCCCGCGTCCGGTCCCAGCGTCGGGCGCCCCTTCGGCGCTGGCTGACCGTGGTGAGCAGGCCCGCGCCCACCATCACGACGACCATGGCGCCGATTGAGATCAGGTAGATGAGAGAGTGCACCACGAAGGCGAAACCGACCATAGCCAGGCTGCCGAGCGCCGGCAGGAGGGCTGTCATCAGGCCGGTGCGCCCCTCAGGGGGCGTGGGCGGAGCGGCCAGCTCGATGGCCGCGGGCGCGGGCGGGTGCGGCCACGACCGCTCGGGCCGATGCATGCGATACGACCCGCGCGGCCCGGCCGGCAGGGCAGTGTGAAGTTCGTCGATATACGGTTCAGAAACGTCGGTAACGACACTGGCTTGGTCCCCGGACACTATTATCCTCGGTCGTGAGCGGCGATTGTTCACTCCAGTCCGAATTCTGCACGCAAACTTCCGTGCACCCTCCCATGTGCGGCGGATGCCATAGTACGCTGTCGCTGCCTGAATTACCCACGAATCCCGCCCTTTGCCAACAATCACGTCCTCAATATCCCAGAATTGGACAAACCGGATGCTGGTGAACGGCCCGATAACGATCGGTAAGGAGTTAGTGACATGGCAGGCCTTATCCGGGTCACTCCCGAGCAGCTCGGTAGCGTTTCCGCTCAGCTCAACGGCGGCGCATCATCGATCGAGGCGACCCTCTCCCAGCTTGCCGCCCAGGTCGGGCCGCTCGGCTCCGACTGGGCGGGCACCGGCCAGGCGCGGTTTCTCGCGCTGTGGCAGCAGTGGCAGACTTCCTCCCGCCAGCTGCACCAGGCACTGGCGGACATCAGCGTGCTGATGCGCCAGGCATCGGTCGCCTACGAGGCCAACGACGCCCAGGTCGGCGCCAGCTTCGGTTCCTAGACCGGCGCGCCATGATCATCGGCGACGGTGGTATCTCAGTAGACCCGGCCGCCCTTGAAAGCCTGGCGTCGAGTACCTCGCGCGTGGCGGGCAGCATGTCCGCCACGCGCGGCAAGCTCGCTGCCGCGGTATCGGCGGCGGCCGGGTGCCAAGAGCCGGCCGCGGGCGCGTTCGATGTCCTGCAGTCCCTCATCAGCGGAGCCATGAGCTGCCTGGACGACTGTGCCGTCTCGCTCAGCCGGGCCGTCGGGGGCGCCGCGAGCGCCTACGTCTGCACGGACGAGACGCAGATCCCGGCACCCTAGCCACACACGGGGTACTTGATGCTTCCTACCGGAGACGGCGGCGGGTCCGGCCTCTTCCTCACCCCGCTCCCCGAGCCACCGGGAGACCCGGCCGCGCTGTCCCGCGGCGCCGCCACCTATACCGCCGCGTACGGCGAGCTCGACCGCGGCCGGGCCACGCTGAGCGGTGCCGCCGGGCAGGCCGACGGCGCGACGTGGAGCGGACTCGGCGCGACCGCCTACGTCTCCGCCACGGGCGACCTCACCAGCGCGAGCGCCCTCGTCTGCGCGGCCCTGGCGAGGGGCGCGAGTACGCTGCGCGCCTACGCCAGCGACCTGGCCGAGGCCAAGGCGACGACGGGACGGGCCAACGCCGCGATCGCCCGGGTGAACGCCCTCGCCCGCGAGCTGACCGGCGCGGAGGCGACGGCGGAGAGCGACCAGCTGACCGCGGCGGATGCGGCCCAGACGGCGGCAACTGCCGAGGCCCATGCCACGGCGAACCCGCACTTGCCCGCGGCCAAGGCCACCGCGGACAGCGCCCGTACGACGGCTAATCAGGCGCAGTCCGCCGCCCAGGACTCCTGGAACAAGGTGAGCATGCTGAACGCGCTGTACGACGCGGCCCGCGCGACCGCCGTTTCGCTCACCGCCGAGGCGGAACGTCAGGCGAAGCAGGCGGCGTCGAAGGCCAGCGCCGGATTTCAGGCGGCCACCGCCGACCTGGCGGGGGCGAAGCCCGGCGCCGCCCGCGGCGGCGCGCACGGGGTAACCGGCAGCGGGTCGTCCGCCTGGCAGAGGCTGGTCACCGACTTCGCCGACTGGAACGACAAGGCGGGCTGGGGGCTGAACTCCTGGGGCGCCTTCGGCGCGGTCATCACCCTGCGCGCTGAGGCCAGCTACGGGGGGGCCGCCGCCAAGCTGTCCAGCGCCAGCGCAGCGGAGGACGAGGCGTTCTGGAAGTGGTATTCCCGCGAGGGCAGCTATTTCGACTGGCAGCCCAAGGCGACGGCCTACAACGCCGCCGCGAGTGGCGCCACGGATGCGCTGCAGGACCTGCGGGAGAGCATCGTCCCCGGCAAGGGCCTGATGGGCACGCTCGGGAAGGTCGGCCTGGTCGCGGGCATCGGCTCCGATATCGTCACCGAGATCGCGCCGCCCAAGTCGTTCGGCCCTGACGGGCTGCTCGGTGGCAACACCGACCGGGTGATGGCCGGCGCGAACATGGCCGCGTCCGGGCTGGCGCTCGGCGGCAGCATGGAGATCGGCGCCGCGACGACCCTGCTGGCCGTCCCCGGCGTCGATGTCGTGGTCGGCGGCGTCCTGGTCGGGACCGCGGTTTACTTCGGCGGCGAGTTCGTCTACCAGCACTGGTCCGGCATCGAGCACGGCGTCAGCTCGGCCGCCGACACGGTCGGACACGGCCTCGGCTCGGCCGCTTCCTGGGTCGGCGGCGAGCTTGGCCTGTGATGATGGGGTAATGATAGGCAGCCAGGTCGGGACGGACCATGATTAAGGTACAGGTTGCGGGCCCGAATCTGGAGGTCGAGGTGACCGGCCTGGACAGCGTGCTTGTCGCCAACCGGGGCCGCTGGACGTTCAGCGCGCCGATCGGGCACGTGCTGCAGGCGCGGGTGGCCCCGCCGCGCGGATTCGGTCAGCGGCGCCACGTGAACGCCCCGGGAAGCGACCGGGCAAGCTACGGCGGGCGGCTGATCTGCGCCCACTTCCGGGCCCCGGTGCTGTGCATCGAGCTGGACACCTACCCGTACCACGAGCTGATCCTCTCGGTGCCTGGCCCGGCGGACGCGGCCGCCCAGATCCAGCGCGCCGTCGCCGCGGGCGGGCGGTGACACCGATGCGCTTCGGACGTGGCGCCAGGCAGGCACCGGTTTCAGTCAGCGAGCGCTGGCGGCAGGTATTCAAGGTCGGCCAGGCCGAGCTGCACGGCTTTACCGGGGCGCAGCTGGCGGCCGTGTCACTGCAGGACGATGCGCTGCCCGCGGAGCGCGGCCCGGTGCTGCATGCGACGGCGGTGCCGGCCGCAGAGTCCGCCGCCGACGACCCGGTGGTGGACCTAGAGCGGCAGGGCTACGTCCGGCCCTGGCCGCCCGCCGGGGCGGACGGGCCCATCGCCGAAGAGCTGCCCGGCTGGGCGGAAGTGCCAGGCCAGGGCCGCAGGCAGGTGGCCCTGGTCGGCGACCTGGCCATCATCGCCAGCACGCGGGCCCGCCCGGCGTGGATCGCCGAGGTGTCCGCGTCGACCGCTCCCGCCTGGCCGGACCCGGAAGACACCGACTGGGTGCTCACCGCCCGGGTCTACGCCAGGTACACACCGCCCGCCGGCCTGCTGGAGTTCCCTGACGGCCCCGACGGCGCTGCTGCGCCGCACGTGCTGCTGGCTGATGGCCGCGTGCTGGCGACGCTGGTCGCCTGGTGCGGTGGCGGCACGGCAGCCGCCCCGCTCCCGGTCCCCGCCGTGGCGGCCGACACCTCCAGCCTCGCTGACCGCTTCACTCGGCTGGCCCGGGTGAGCGTGGTGCTGCCGGACGGAGACGAGGTGCGGATACGCAACCTGATCGCCGCGTCCGGCGACGGCGGCTCGTGGCTGCTTGAGGGCAGGTACTGGGAGCAGGCAGTCCCGGCCACGGCCGACGACATCGGCCAGCGGCTGTCCGCGATCGTCCGGTCGGCCTCGACCTGAGCGGACCCGTACTCATGACCGGGACCGTGCCAGGGCGGCACGGCGGCAGGCGCGCGGCCCCGGGGCGTGCGGCGGAGGTCACCCCGGGATCGGCCGGGCGGGCGTCGGGACGCGCGCAGTCGGCGCGGAACCCGGAGACTAGATTGGGCCAACCACGCCGCCTGGCGGCGGCTTCGATCATGTCGTCGGTGATGCTGTCGGACGCGCGGCGGTTATCCACGCCTGCCAGAATGGTCAGGAGCGGCACCATGATGATTCCGCCGCCGGCGCCGAACAGCCGCGACAGGATGCCTCCGAGCAACCCCCACGAACACGAGGGCGAGGATGCGGCGGACCGTCACGACGAGACCCCGGTTTCCCCGCGACCGGGGTCGACTCCGCATCCAGCGCGTCGCCGACCCCGAGGCGGATCCGGTTGCCCGCGATACCTCGGTTGACGACGGCGATCCTGGCATCAGCGGAAGGCAGGGGCGGCGGTGTACTGCGGCCACCCCATGGCAGTGCTCGAGCCCCCGAGGCAGACGAGCACCGCCTTCGCCTCGGCTCCGGCAACCTCGATGGTGCGCAGGAACGGGCCCCCGGAGGCAGGGACCGGCCGGTCCCGTCGGGCTCGGATTTAGTGCCAGTGTTGTTGGCGGCCGTGAGTGGCGAATTACGCGGAAATTGGCGAGGAAATGCGTGAATTACTGCGGAGCCGCTCGACTTCAAGTCCGGACCAGAGCAATTGTCGTCCAGACACACCGGCCCAGGAGAATGAAGATGGGAATTGCGCCGGAGAATGAAAGAATGGAGTCACGACCATTGGCGCACCCCCGCCCCGGCACGCGGGCATCCGTTCATGCAGCTCCGCCGCGGCGGTGAGCCCGTCGAGCCCCGGCAGGTCGATGTCGAGCATCGCGACGTCGGGACGCTCCGCCAGCGCCGCGGGCACGATGTCAGGGCCGGCTGCCACCCGGGCGACCACCTTGCTGTTCTCTTCCAGGTTAAGCACGGAGACCAGCGTGTCTGAGTCACGTCACCGATGCGAGCGGTTTGGTCAGTGAGGCGATGCACGCAGAGAGCAGGCGCCGCATCTGATCTTGTTCGCTGACATCCAGGTTGGCCAGCATGTCTTGCTCGACACGGCGAACCGCGGCGCTGGCCACGTTGAGCTGGCGGCGCCCGCGGGCGGTCAGCTCGGTCGGCAGGGCTCTGCCGACGGGTGCCTGTGCCGGGCGGACAACGAGTCCCTGGTGTTCGAGGGCCTGCAGGAGCACATTCATCGACTGCCGGGTGACGAAGGCGCCGCGGGCAAGCTCGGAGTTGGACAGGCCCGGTCGCTGGGCGAGCAGCTCCAGGCAGGCGTAGTGGGTGATCGTCATGCCAAGCGGCCTCAGCACGGCCTCCAGGGCAGAGTGCAGGGCGCTCGCGGCCGCCTTCAGCAGGTACCCCAGCGATGTGTCCAGCTCGATTCCGGGCTCGCCTTGACTCATGTCAGTATTCTGACATACATTGTGGTGTGTCAGAAGACTGACATCCAATGAGGAGGCAAGAATCGTGGCCGTCACCGGACCCGACTTCATTTCACTGCAGGTGCGCGACCTGGAGCGTTCCGCCGCTTTCTACGAGCGGTACCTGGGGCTGAAGCGCTCCGAAGCGGGACCGCCGCACGCCGTTGTGTTCGACACCAAGCCGATCGCGTTCGCTGTCCGCGACGTCGTCGCGGGCGTCGACCTAGACGCGATCGCGCAGCCGGGCCAGGGAATGGCGCTGTGGCTGCACGCCCCCGATGCGCAGGACATCCACGACGCCCTCGTCGACGCCGGCACGACGATCGTCTCAGCGCCCGTCGACGGGCCGTTCGGCCGCACCTTCACGGTCGCGGACCCCGACGGCTACCAGGTGACCCTCCACGACCGGGGCTGAGCGGGGCGTCCCGGTCGGCCGGCGATCGTTCGCGGAGAGTCCGCGCATGGGATTCAGTTGGCAGGGGTGGATGTCCGGGGATGCTGCCCGGCGGTGGTGGGATCGACTCCGGTGGTGACCCATACGCGGGCGACGCGGGCGATTTCGGCGTTGGAGGCGCGGGCGAACGCGTCGAGTTGCAGGAAGTGCCTGGCGATGATGAGCCCGAGGATGCTGCTGACGGTCAGCGCGGCCCGCAGGTCGGCGTCGTCGCCGCTCATGGCGCGGCTCAGGTTGGCGGCTCGCTCGTTGAGGAAGGCGCTCATCTGGGCTGCTGCCTCCGGTGCGGTGAGCATGGACCGGACGAGGGCCTTGGTCTCCGGGGGCAGGGCCGCGAGCCGGACGTCGAGCACGTCATGCAAGTGGGCTTCGATCTCGCCGGGGCTTGCCTCCCCTAGCTGGATGGCGCTGTTGAAGAGGGCGGCCTTCGACCCGTAGTGCTGCATCACCAGGGACGGGTCGACCTTCGCGCGGCGGGCGATGCCGCGGATGGTGGCCGCTTCGAGGCCATGCTCGCCGAATTCCGCACGCGCCGCGTCGAGGATGCGCTGCGCGGTGGCTGCCCGCTTGGCGGCTCTGCTGTTCTGCTCGCTCACAAGTCCACTCTACCGTTGTTGAGTGAAACGTGTATAGTCGGCTCAACGATCGATGAGTGAGGTTGGGCCTGATCCGGGGCTAGACCGTCCGCTGGTAGCGCCGCGGCTCGCACTCGAGGACCTGAACCCGGAAGGACATCAGGATGAAGATCATCGCGATCGAAGAGCACTGGAACAGTGCCAGCATCCGCGACGCGCTCGACCGTCTGCTGGGAGGGGAGCGCGACGAAAGCGTCGCGTTCAACACCATGAGCGACAATCAGGCCCGGCTTGAAGACATCGGCCAGGGCCGGGTCGAGGCAATGGACGCCGCCGGAATCGACGTCGCGGTCCTGTCGGTCGTCACGCCCGCTACCCAGGCCCTCCCCGCCGCCGACGCCGTCTCGCTGGCCCGGGACGCGAACGACGAGGCCACGGACGCCGTCCGCGCGCATCCGGCCCGCTTCCGCGCGTTCGCGACCCTGCCGACCAGCGATCCGCAGGCCGCGGTCGCGGAACTTGAGCGGTGCGCCACCCAGCTGGGTCACGTCGGCGCCATGATTCACGGACGGACGGGCACCCGCACCCTGGACGACCCCGCCTACGACGACCTGTTCGCCACCGCGGCCAGCTTGCACCAGCCGATCTTCATCCACCCGCAGATCCCCTCGAATGAGCTGCGCGATGCCGCCTACCGGGGCCTAGATCCGCTGGTCGACCTCGGCCTGGCGACCTTCGGCTGGGGCTGGCACATGGAGGCGGGCCTGTCCGCGCTGCGGCTGATCCTGCGGGGCACGTTCGACCGCCACCCCGATCTTCAGCTCGTGCTCGGCCACTGGGGCGAGATGCTGCTGTTCTGGATGGACCGCGCCGACAGCCTCTCCGGGATCGCGAAGCACCTCGAACGCCGGGTGTCGGATTACGTCACGACCAACATCCACATCACCAGCAGCGGGATGCTTCAGGAGCGGCTGCTGCGCCACACTCTCGACTTCACCAGCGCCGAACAGGTGCTGTTCTCTACCGACTACCCCTTCCACCAGCCCAGCGCAGCCGCGGTCAGGCAATTCTTCGACGCCATCCCCGACCCCGCGGACCGCTCCAAGGTCGCCTCCGGCAACGCCGGAGCCCTGTTCCACCTGACCTGACCGGACCTGCTCCCGCAACCCGCCACCCAGCATCGCCGTCGGCAGGATGAACCGGCTGGCGGTGCCGACCGGCCGACTCGCCAGCCGCAAGAAGGCGGTGACGATGATGGCGCGATGACCGCCCGGCAACGTACAGCCGCCCTTCCTCGGCTTTCTTCGCCTCCACCGACACCAATGGCCAGGCGGGCCAGGTGCAGCTGCCCACCAGCGGTCCGAATTTGACGCCGGGCTGGCACACGGTGGACATCGTTTACACCAAGGGGTACTTCGTCGGCCGCCATCGCGGTGAAGTACCTGCGGGTCTGGTCGTACAAGTACCGCGGCGGGCGTTCGCGGGCAGTAACCCGGTTGCCGGGAGACAGCGGCCGGCCGCGGGACGGCCGGCCGCTGGCCGTCGGCGCTGGTTAGCCGAGCTCGCCCGCGGCCGGGGCGAGGGCCCAGTCCAGGGCGAAGTCGGCAACGGCTTCCCAGCCGGGTTCCCCGCAGGTGAAGTGGTCCCGGCCGGGGAACACCTTGTGCGCGGCGATCGCGGTGGAGTGCTTGGCGTTCTTCTCGTAATTGTGCCGCTGGATGACCGGCGGCAGGATGTGGTCGCTGCCGCCGGAGATGAACAGCAGCGGGGCCCGGTCGACGGCGACTCGCGGGTCGAGCGCGTGAGTCGCGGCGATGTCATCCTGCTCCCGCGCGGAGACCCGCACCACATCAGCGACGCAGGCAAGCGCGCGCACGCAACCGTGCGCGGCGGCGCGTCCGAGCACGACGCGCCCGCACCCGAGCCGCCGCGCTGGCTCTGCGGAACATTCACCATCGGCGACCCGCAGGCGAGTCACCTGCTCGCGAGCCTCCCCGCCGTGATCATCCTGCGCGGCGCCCGCGGCCAAGCGCTCGAAGGGCTCGAAGTGGCCCGCAGGATGCTCCTATTCGAGATGCAATCGCCCTCTCAGGGATCGGCGGTGATGGTCGCCCGCATCCTCGATCTGATCTTCATCCAGATTCTGCGCGCCTGGGCTGCCGGCGCGGACGCCGAACCGAACTGGCTGGCCGGTGCGCTCGACCCGCAGATCGGTCTGGCCTTGAGCGCTATCCACCGAGACCCCGGCCACGACTGGAAAGTCGAGGAGCTGGCCCGAGCGTGCAGCCTTTCCCGGTCGGCGTTCGCTGCGCGGTTCGTCGCCCGCGTCGGGAAGCCGCCAGCCACCTATCTCGCGCACGTGCGCCTGGACGCCGCCACCGACCTGCTCCGCGACACCTCCCTTCCGGTCACGCTCATCGCGGAGAAGGTCGGCTACACGTCGGAGGCGGCATTCAGCCGCGCGTTCAAGCACCGCTACGGCACGCCACCGGCTCGCTGGCGACGAGACATACGAGCGAAACACTCGTGAGCGACCTGACCTCGTCGAAGACGCGGCTGCGGACGTACCCCTAGCGGTCTGTCATGAGTCGGCGATGTTGCTGAGGAGTGCCGTGGCAGCGGCGATTACCGCGCGGTCTTCGGCGCTGAGGGCCTGTAGCCGCTGGTCGAGCCAGGCGTTGCGCTGTGCCCGGGCGGCGCTGGCGAGCTCGTCTCCTTCGGCGGTGGTGCTGAAGAGTACTTTGCGGCGGTCGTCCGGATCGCGGGTACGGACGGCGTAGCCGGCTGAGGTGAGGCGGTTCACGGTCTGGCTCATGGAGGCGGGGGAAACGCGGTCGTGCTCGCTGAGCTCGGTCAGGGTCTGCGGCCCGTGCTTGTGGAGGCGGGTGAGCACGGCGAGCGCTGCGTCCCCGAGGCCGCCTTCGGGGCGCTCGCTGCGGAAGCGGCGATAGAGGCGCCCGACGGCGGAGCGTACCTGGCCGCCGAGATCGGCCCCCTCGGCCCCCACGGCCCGGACGGCCTGCTCCTGGGTTGCGTCGTTCTCCATAGATCATTAGTATACCTAAAAGAAGTCTTTCGTATACCTAATCAAATGGGCGCCTCTTGTGCCCGCTGCGCAGCGCCCCACGTCGCGAGGCACGGGCGGGCCGGAGGAGTGATGAGTAGTCAGCCGAGCAGGCCGCCGCGAACGACGAGGCCCCGCTCCTCGGAGGCCGACAGGTACCGGTGGGTCGCACTGACGAACACGACGATGGCCGTGTTCATGTCGAGCCTGGACGGTTCCATCGTGATCATCGCGCTGCCGGCGATCTTCCGGGGTATCCGCCTGGACCCGCTGGCTCCGGCGAACATCGCCTACCTGCTGTGGATGATCATGGGCTACCGGCTCGTGCAGGCGGTGTTCGTGGTGAACCTCGGCCGGCTGGGAGACATCCTGGGCCGGGTCAGGATCTACAACCTGGGTTTCGTGGTGTTCACGGTCGCCTCGATCCTGCTGTCGCTGGATCCCTTCACCGGCTCGCACGCGGCGCTATGGCTGATCGGCTGGCGCTTCCTGCAGGCGTTCGGCGGCTCGATGCTCTCGGCGAACTCGGCCGCGATCCTGACCGACGCCTTCCCGCGCGAACGGCGCGGCTTCGCCCTGGGCGTGAACCAGGTCGCGGGGATCGCCGGGCAGTTCATCGGGCTGACCGCCGGGGGACTGCTCGCGGCGTGGGACTGGCGGGCGGTGTTCTGGGTGAACGTGCCGGTAGGCATCGCGGGGACCCTGTGGGCGTACTTCCGGCTGCGGGATAACGGGGCACGGCACCCGGCGCGGATCGACTGGTGGGGCAACGCCACCTTCGCGATCGGCCTGAGCGCGATCCTCGTCGCGGTCACCTACGGGATCCAGTCCTACGAAGGCCACCCGATGGGCTGGTCCAACCCGGCCGTGATCGCGGGACTCGCCGGCGGCGCGGCGTTGCTGGCCGTGTTCGCGGCGATCGAGCGGAGAGTCGCGGAGCCGCTGTTCCAGCTGCGCCTGTTCAGGATCAGGGCATTCACGGCCGGTACCCTCACCGGGTTCACCGCCCGGCTCGCGCAGGGCGGCCTGCAGTTCGTGCTGATCATCTGGCTGCAGGGCATCTGGCTGCCGTTGCACGGTTACGACTACAGCCAGACGCCGTTCTGGGCGGGCATCTTCCTGCTGCCGCTGACGGCCGGATTCTTTATCGCGGGCCCGCTGTCCGGCGCCGCAAGCGACCGGTTCGGAGCACGCTGGTTCGCTTCCGGCGGCATGCTCCTGTTCGCGATGAGCTTCGTCGGCCTCCTGGTGCTGCCGGTGAACTTCCCGTACCTGGCGTTCGCCCTGCTGATCGCCCTGAACGGGGTGGGGATCGGGATGTACAGCTCGCCGAACTCCTCCTCGGTCATGTCGAGCGTCCCGGCCGAGTACCGCGGCGTCGCCTCCGGGATGCGGGCCACCTTCCAGAACTCCGGCACCTCGCTGTCGATCGGGGTGTTCTTCTCCCTGATGATCGCGGGCCTAGCCAGCGCCCTGCCGCATACCCTCACCAACGGTCTGGCCCAGCATGGCGTCAGCCATCAGGTCGCCGCGCAGATCGGCGGCCTCCCGCCGGTCTCGTCCCTGTTCTCGGCCATGCTCGGCGTGAACCCCGTGCACTACCTGCTGTCGCAGCACGGGGCGCTGTCGTCGCTGACGCCGGCGAACAGGAACCTGCTTACCGGGCGGGAGTTCTTCCCGAACCTCATCTCCGGGCCGTTCCACGACGGCTTGGTCCTCGTCTTCGCCGTCTCCGCGGCCCTCGGCGTGATCGCCGCGGTCGTCTCCCTCATGCGCGGCAGCAGCGAGCCGCCCACCGAGACAGAGGCTGCCGTGACCCCGGCCGCCGGAGCCCGGTCCTGACCCTTGCCATCCCTAATATCCCCAAGGAGCAGAATCCATGCCGCTGACCACTCTCGACCCCAATCCGGCCCTCGTCGTAATCGACCTGCAGAAGGGGATCGTCTCCGACACGGTTGCGCACGTCGTGCGCCATGCGGCGGCCCTGGCGAAGGCCTTCCGCCGGCACAGCCTGCCCGTCGTGCTGGTCAACGTCACCGGCCGCGCTCCCGGCCGCACCGACGCCGGGGGCCGCGGCAGCGCCGGCCCGCTGCCCGCGGGCTGGGCGGACATCATCGACGAGCTCGAGCGGCAGCCGGACGACCACCTGATCACCAAGCGGCGCCGCAGTGCCTTCCACGACACTGGCCTGGACACCCTGCTGCGCGACCTCGGCGTCACCCAGGTCGTGCTCGCCGGCGTCTCCACCAGCGCCGGCGTCGAATCCACCGCACGCTCTGCCCACGACCACGGCTACCACGTCGTGCTCGCCACGGACGCGATGGCCGACCACGACCCCGACTCCCACCGGCACAGCCTCGAGCGCGTGTTCCCCAAGCTCGGCGAGACCGCGACCAGCGCCGAGATCGTCGACTTCCTCGACCGCAGGCCGCGCACGCCCTGACCGCGCCGCCCGCCGACCGTAGCCCCACTCTCAAAGGTAGCCAGGTTCACAGCTAGAAGGAGTCGAAGTCATGCCCGCAAATCCCCTCGGCGTCGCACTGCGGAACCGGCGGGCCGGCCACCACACCCTCGTCTGGGCCCGCCCCGACCTGCAGGCCCCGGAGAACTTCACCCTGACCAGCCCCGCCTTCGGCCACGGGGCACCCATCCCGGAAAAACACCGCGGCAGGCTGCTCGGCGCGAACATCTCACCCGCCCTCGCCTGGACGCAGCCGCCAGCCGGCACCGTGGAACTTGTGCTCGTGGTGCAAGACCCCGACGTTCCCTTCGGGAAGCCAGCCACCCACGCGCTCACGCTAGGCATCGACCCCTCGCTCGACGGCATCCCCGAGAACGGCCTCACCAACCCCAGCCCCGCCCCGGGGATCCGGCACGGGAAGGGCGCGCTCGGGCACCGCGGCTGGGCCGGGCCCATGCCGATACGGTCACACGGGCCGCACGTGACTTCCGCGCGGTCGCCCCGCTGTCGGGCGGAAGTTTCACCCTGCTGCCCCGCGACAAGACGGACCCCGGGACTGCGCTAAAGCACCGCTACACCGTGCCCCGGTCTGCGGCGAGCTTGCTGATCAGGTCGTCGAGGCCCGCCGCGGCGGGCAGGCTCGTACCGCGGGCGATGGCCTGCCGCCAACCGGTTTCCCGGTCCGCGACCGCCTTGGTCAGGGCGAGCACCGGCGCGAGGTGTTCCTTCGGGACGACGACGATGCCGCTGGCGTCGCCGCGGACCACGTCCCCCGGGCGGACGGTCACCCCGCCGCACTGAACGACGACGTTGATCGCACCCGGACCCTGGTTCGATCCCGTCGCGGGATGGGCGCCCACGGCGAACGTAGCCAAGCCCGCTGCGTCGAGGCCGTCGAGGTCGCGAACGGCACCGTCAACGACCAGCCCGTCACAGCCGAGATCGGCGAGAGCCTGACCGGCGATGTCGCCGATCACGGCTGCGTCCGGCCGGCCGCCGCCGTCGATGACCAGCACGTCACCGGCAGCGATCAGGTCCGTCGCCTTCAGCACGTACAGGATGTCGCCGGGCTTGGTCCACACGGTCACCGCCGGGCCGCACAGCTGCGGCCCGCCGCCCAGGTGACGCAGCGGCGGGCCCACGACCGCGACCGGGCCACCGCAGTCGGCGATCTGCGTCGTATCGAACTCGCGCAGCGCGGTCACCAGCGACCTGTCCGGGCGTTCCGCGACTTCGTTGATGGTCCACTGCTCGGGATGGGACTTGCTCACCTGTGTCTCCTCGAGAATCGGCGTTTCCGCACCGACGGTGCCCTCTCGGACCCGGTGCCCCCGGACGGGCGGAACTGGCGCGGGTGGCCGCCGCGGCCTTGGCTTTTCAACGGCCTCTGGCGCCGGGAGGGACGCCGCCGTCATACTAGCGATCGATGGTCGAGCCGGTGATACTGGAGCTGGCGGTGAACGGCGCAACCTCCCGTCACCGCAACCGACACGTGCCCCGCACGCCCGCCGAGATCACCGAGGCCGCCCTGGCGGGAATCGAGTCAGGCGCCTCGATCGTGCATAACCACAACGACGAGCCGATGTTCACCGCCGACGGGGTGCACGCCGTCGAGCCGTCCAACCTCGACCTGCTGCGCGCCGCGGTCGCCATCGTCGAGGGTCTCGGGCGCGCCCCGGCCACGGCCGCGCAAGCCCGCCGGATCCTCGGCGTCCCGTCGGCGACGAGATCGCCCCTCGCCTTCGGGTAAGCCATCGCCGTCCCGTTCAGCCGGCGGCGGTTCAGCCGGCGGCGCGTTTGAGGATGTCGGCGGGGAAGGCGCCGACCGCGATGCACCGCTCGCTCCAGCCGTCCAGCCGGGCGCACACCTCGTCCAGCCGGCC
>Ga0302308_10000618_pt1 | contig 30642 bp, 22 predicted proteins | sample III_Palsa_E3_3_FD_200531 | JGI IMG/M metagenome (GOLD analysis project Ga0302308, IMG submission 200531) | Peat permafrost microbial communities from Stordalen Mire near Abisko, Sweden - III_Palsa_E3_3 | ecosystem: Environmental > Terrestrial > Soil > Palsa > Peat permafrost | place: Sweden...
TGAGCAGGCAGCGTCGGAAAGTCCTCTGCGCGCAGCGTGCGCAGATGGAACGTTGTCGGCCCGCAGATCAGCTCCACGTCCTGCTCTGCGCTCCTCAGCTCCATCGTCAGCTGTTGCTGAGGCAGCGATCGTGCCACGTCTAGCAGGAGCCGAGCGGGTAGGACCGCTGAGCCTGGGCGGGTGACCTCCGCGTTGAGGGGCACGCGGAGCCCGATCTCCATGTCAGTCGCAAGCAACTCCGGCTTCGAGCCCTCGTTGGCGGCGATCATCACGCCTGAGAGCGCTTGCACAGCGCTGCGCGCAGAGGCCACACGCGTCGTGGTTTGCAGCTGCGTTAGCAGTTCGTCAGAGGAAAGGGAAAGCTTCATTGATGGATTACTTGGTTTGAGGGAGTCTTAGTAGGGACTGTGTATATGTGGACTCTTCGTGTGCGGCAGGCGCTGGGGCTGTATGGCCGGTGGGTAACTTGTGGACGGTGTGTTGGGAAGTCTCTCAGGCGCAGCGGTCAGGCGTGTGATGTGGTTCATGGCTGTGGATGGTTCAATGCCCGACACAGGTTCTCCACAGCCTGGCGGGAGGCCTCATCTGTGGTCATGCGCGCGTTGGTACGACGCCATGCATGCAGGACTGTGGTGTGGTCGCGCCCGCCAAACTGCCGCCCTATGGCTGGTAGCGACTCGCCGGTTAGCTCTCGAGCAAGGTACATAGCTACCTGTCGTGGCCATGTGATGCGAGCGGTTCGAGCTGGGGATAGGAGTTCTTCGGAGGACAAGCCAAAGTGCTCGCAGGTCGCGAGCTGGATGTCGCTGACTGTGTGTTTGCGTTGCCCGGGTAGGGCGGTGCGCGGATAGAGGCTGTCGAGAACCTCGTTTGCTAGCTCTGTAGTCAGCGGCCTGCCTGTGAGGGAGCTGTAGGCGACGACGCGGATGAGCGCGCCCTCGAGGGCGCGGACGTTTGACTGGATGCGTCCGGCGATTACGTCGAGGGCCTCGACGTCCTCTAGCTCGATGCGATCGTGTTGAACACGCTTGCGCAGGATGGCAAGCCTGGTCGCCAGCTCGGGCGGCCTGACGTCAGCGACAAGGCCGGCCTCGAAGCGCTCGCGCAGGCGATCCTCGAGCGCTTGTAGGTCGCGCGGCGGTCGGTCGGAGCTCAGGACGATCTGGCGCCCGCCATCGTGCAGTGCGTTGAAGGTGTGGAAGAACTCCTCCTCGGTCTTGGTCTTGCGCTCGAGGAACTGAACGTCGTCGAGCAGCAGTACGTCGACGTCGCGGAAGCGGAGCTTGAAGGAGTCGGTGCTCCCGCCGCTGAGTGCAGCGAGGAACTCGTTGGTGAAGGCCTCGCCGGTGGTGCAGCGCACGGTGAGGCCGGGGTTGTGGCAGAGCAGCAGGTTGGCGATTGAGCTGAGTAGATGGGTCTTGCCGACACCGGGGGGGCCGCACAGGAACAGCGGGTTATACGCCTGTGCGGGCATCTCGGCGACTGCGAGGGCGGCAGCGTGCGCCAGTCGGTTGCAGTCGCCGATGACGAACTGGTCAAACGTCAGCTTGGGGTTACCGAGCGGACCTGACTGAGCGCAAGTGCCCCCCCTGCCCTCGAGGCTGCCTGTAGACGATGCTCGCGGTGGCGTGTGCGCAGCGGTTCGTGCGAACGTCTGCTTAGCCGGAGAGGATGCGGCGCCCGAGTCGCTTACGAGCTCAACGCGGGCGCCGAGGACAAGCTCGACACTGACCTGTATCACCCGGCCGAAGCGCTCACTGATCCAGCCGCCTGCGTGCGGGGGTGCCTGCAGCGTGAGCTGGCCGTCTGTGAGCTCGAGGGCGCGCAGTGGCTCGAGCCAGATCCTGTAGGTCGGCTCGTCGACGACGAGCGCAAGCTGTGCTTGCACGCGCGACCATATGTGCTCGAGCTCGGGGCTCACGGCAGCGTCAATCCGCTCCTCTTCAGAGACAGTGCTGAGAACTATTCGAAGGGGGCCCGAGGGCCCGGTCGGGCGACTATACCCAACGCTCCGCGATGCTCTCGGAGGCTGCCCGCATTTGGCGGGAAAAATCAGCGACTGGCGAGCGGTCCTATACTGCAGAGCCGCTATGAAGCGCACCTACCAGCCAAAGAAGCGCAAGCGAGCCAGGGCGCATGGTTTCCGTGCCCGTATGGCTTCGCGTGCCGGACAACTCACGTTGAAGCGCCGTCGCGGCAAGGGACGCAAGCGCCTCTCCGCCTGAGGGTCGTGTTGAAGCGAGCCTCGAACGCGCCGGATATGCGATGAGACCGCGGGCGTCAGGACGCGGGAGGTTGTCGCGCAGCGCCGAGTTCGAGCGGGTTTATCGGCAGGGCCGCTCGATCGCCAACCGTCATCTGGTGCTGTACACGTTTCCCAACCCTTCCGCGGAGAGACCTCGCCTGGGGCTGTCTGTGTCGCGCAAGGTGGGGGGTGCGGTACAGCGCAACAAGGTCAAGCGTCTGTTGCGCGAGGCGTTTGCGCGGGCTGAGCATGGTTTGAAGCCAGATCAAGATGTGGTCGTGGTCGCTCGCCCCGCGGCTGGGGAGCTGGCCGAGCGTGAGGGCTTGGCGGGCATGGACGCCTCACTGGCGGACCTGATTGCGAGGGCTGGCTTGTTGGCGGGCTCGACGAGCACTGTGGACGGTGTGGATTGATGACCCGGTCGGTGGCGCATAGCGCGCAGCAGCCCGCCGAGCACCGGATCGCTCGGATCGCCCGTATGGCTGCTGTTACGCCGATCGTGATCTATCAGCGGTTCATCTCGCCGGGGATCCCTCAGCGCTGCAAGTACGAGCCGACCTGCTCGCGTTATGCGCTCGACGCGATCCGCGAGTACGGCATACTTAGGGGCCTGGTGCTCGCGGGGTGGCGTCTGCTCAGGTGCAACCCGTGGAGTCACGGCGGATACGATCCGGTGGAGGCCCAGCGAGTTTTCAGGGTCGGGGAGCAAGCGGATCCCGATCATGTCTGAGCGGGCGACAGAGTGCATAGCTCGGAGTCCGCTGTTAGTCGCAGGACGAGGCCTCACTCAGCTGCCCACCATCACGATCGCAAAGACTCCTTAGCGCATGCCCATTCTTGCCAACGTGATCCAGGACGCTTTCTCGCCCCTGATCAGCCTGTTCGAAGCGATCATGGTCTTCATCCACGCCCATGTCGTGGGCGGCAGTTGGGGTCTCGCGATCGTCGGCCTGACCGTGCTGATTCGGGCGATTCTGGTGCCCCTGACCTATCGGCAGCTCAAGTCGATGCAGGAGATGCAGAGGCTCGCCCCTGAGCTCAGCGCGTTGAAAGAGAAGTACAAGGAGGACAAACAGCGCCAGCAGCAGGAGATGATGAAGTTCTATAAGGAGAGAGGAATCAACCCATTGGCATCCTGCCTGCCGCTGTTGTTGCAGCTGCCGGTGTTCATCTCGCTCTTCTACATGCTGCGAACCGACCTGAAGAAGCACATCTGTGGCCCCGCTCTGACCGCCCACCACATCGTCACGTCCAAGGCGATCGAAAAGGCCACGTGCGGCCAGGTTGATCCGCACTCTCACGCGGCTAAATTCCTGTTCATACCGGACATCACGAGCAAGGCCACCGGCGTAGTCCTGGTTGTTCTGATCTTGCTCTACGTGGGCTCTCAGGTCGGCTCGACGCTGATCGCGACGGCCACCGCCGATCCCACGCAGAGGCGCATGATGCTGTTGCTGCCACTGGTCTTCGTGGTGATTCTCTACCGCTACCCGGCAGGCCTGCTGGTGTACTGGATCACCACGAACCTGTGGACGATCGGCCAGCAGTACTTGATCCGCCGCCGCCTGCCACCGCCACCCAAGGTCGATCGCTCAGCCGGTGCCACGAACGGCAAGTCCAAGCGTCCGCTGCGCCAGGCTATCGCCGACGCCGCGGCGGGGGCTACGACGAGCGCCCCGACGGCCGAGGTCGCCGGCAGTGGCGGTGCTATCTCCAGTGGCGCCCCTCCTCCCCCACCGCCGCGTAAGAAGAAGAAGCGCTCCGGTCGACGAAGATGAGCGAGTCGCAAGACACTCCCGAGGAGCAGGACCTTGCCGACGACGAGCTCGACCCGGTGGAGGCACTGGAGGAGCTGTTGGAGGAGATCGCGGATGGCCTGTCCCTGGACGTCGAGGTCCATGTGGAGGAGCGCGGAGGTGTTCTCAGCGGACGACTAGAGGGCGAGGACGTCGGGTTGTTCATCGGCAGGCATGGCCAGACGATCGACGCTGTGCAGCACCTGGCGCAGCGCATCGTCTTTCCAGATGGGCCGTCTTCGGTGCGCGTTGTAATCGACGCCAATGGATACCGTGAGCGCCGCGCCGAGGCGCTGCGTGCTGACGCCGACGAGGCTGCGGAGGAGGCGTTGAGCTCGGGCAACCCGGTGGAGCTCGACCCACTGCCGCCTTTCGAGCGGCGAATCGTGCATGAGTACCTGCGCGAGCGTGGCGGGGTGGAGACGCACAGCGAGGGTAACGAGCCCGAGCGGTATCTCGTGATTACCCCGCTAGCTAACTGAAGGGCGTCCGGCGTTTCACGTGAAATCCCCGAGCTAAGCGCCGGGCAGCAGCGCCAACTGGCGATTCTGCTCGGGCTGCTCGAGTCCGATGACTATGCCCCAACCACTGTACGAGCGCCCCAGCGGGCGGCGCTCGTACATGTGGCCGACTCGCTAGCAGCGCTGGCGATTAACGCCGTCCGTGGGGCTGCAAGGATCGCCGATCTAGGCAGCGGCGCAGGGTTTCCTGGTCTGCCGCTGGCGATCGCGTTGCCGGCGGCGCAGGTGAGCCTGATTGAGAGCCAGCGCCGTAAGTGCGAGTTCCTGCAGCGGGCCTGCGCTGCAGCGCAGGTGACTAACGCGCAGGTTGTGTGTGGCCGGGCGGAGGATTGGAGCGCCGGGGCCGCGGTCAACCAGTTGGTAGTGGCGAGGGCACTTGCGCCCCAAGCCGCTGTGCTCGAGTACGCGGCTCCGCTACTGGAGCTAGATGGCACGTTGGTTGACTGGCGTGGGATACGCGATCGGCCAGCCGAGGAAGCGGCGGATCGAGCGGCAGCGATGCTCGGCCTGCGGCGTGAGACTGTTCGCAAGGTATCCCCGTATGAGGGCGCCAACGAGCATCATCTGCACGTGTTCGTGAAGGCAGAGCCGACACCTGATCGGTTCCCCAGAAGGGCTGGCATCGCCCGCAAGCGTCCCCTAGGCAGCTGAGCCCCGTTCCTGGGAGCGGTATTTGCGTTGAACCGTGCGCGATGAGCAGCCACCCTTAGCCGATCGGCGCTAGCGTGCGGGCTCATGGGCACGGTTTATGCGATCGCTAACCAGAAGGGCGGCGTGGGCAAGACGACTACTGCGGTCAATGTGGCGGCCTGCATCGCTGAGGCCGGGTACGCGACTCTGCTCGTGGACGTAGATCCACAGGCCAATGCGTCAGTGGGGCTGGGTGTCGCACGTACGCGTACTCCGGGCCTCTACGAGGTCCTGACAGGTGAGTCAACGGCACACGACGCGCTCACCGACTCCCCGGTGTCGGGCCTGACGATCCTGCCTGCAGGGCCCAACCTTGCGGGCGCCAACATCGAGCTCCCGCGGATGGATGGATATGAGCAGCGCTTGCGCGAGTGCCTGACCTCGGTGCGCGAGGACTTCCAATACCTCCTGCTGGACTGTCCGCCCTCGCTAGGTCCGCTCACCGTCTGTGCGCTGGTGGCCGCCGAGCGGGTGATCGTGCCCGTGCAGACTGAGTATTTTGCGCTGGAGGGCTTGGCGGGGCTGCTGGAGACGCTTGCGCTGGTGCAGCGCGAGTTGAATCCGCGGCTGACGGTGGCGGGGATGCTGCTGACGATGCACGATGGTCGCACGCGCTTGGGCCAGGACGTGGAGCGTGAAGTTCGTGCTCACTTCCCGGATCTGGTGTTCGACACCGTGATTCCGCGTAACGTGCGCGTGGGTGAGTCCCCAAGCTACGGTTTGCCGGTAACTCATCACGATCCCCACAGTGCGGGCGCGGAGGCGTACTTCGAGCTCGCAAAGGAGGTGGCTGCACGTGGCTAAGCCAAAACCAGGGATGGGAAGAGGCCTGGGCGCGATCCTGTCGGTGTCGGCGGAGGGAGCGAAAGAGCGCGAGGAGGAGTTGCGCGAGCTGCCGATCGAGCTGATCGTCCCCAATCCCAACCAGCCGCGCCAGCGCTTTGACCAGGAGTCGCTCGAGTCGCTGGCGGGGTCTCTGGGCGAGCGCGGCGTGCTGCAGCCAGTCTTGGTGCGTCCGAAGCCTGGCGGGACGTATGAGCTGGTGGCCGGCGAGCGCCGTTGGCGTGCCGCTCAGATCGCCGGGCTGCAGCGAATCCCAGCGATCGTGCGTGCCCGCGAGGATGCGCAGGCGCTGGAAGTGGCGCTGATCGAGAACATGGCGCGCGAGGACCTCAACCCGATCGACGAGGCGCGTGCCTGCGCGGCACTAGTTGAGGAGCTGGGCCTGACGCGTGAGGGCGTCGGCCGTCGGGTTGGGCGCAGCCGTGTGGCCGTTAGCAACCTTGTGCGGCTGCTCGACCTGCCCGACGAGGCGATCGAGCTCCTGCGTCAGGGCACGCTGAGCGAGGGTCACGGTCGTGCGGTGCTGCTCGCGGAGGATCACACCGCCCGTCGCAGGTTGGCACAGGCAGCCGCTAGCGAAGGGTGGTCAGTGCGGGTGACCGAAGAGCGCGCCCGCGCTAGTAACGCGGACGCTAAGGGCGACGGCACCCGCAGCAGGCTGAGTAGGCGCACACATCCTGATCAGGAGCAGGCGGCGAGGGACATCGCTGAGGCCTTGGCTGGGGCTCTTGGCGCGGACGTACAGGTGAAGCCGACCAGCGATGGGCGCTACAGTGCCCAGCTGTCTTTCGCTACTCCCGAGGAGGCGATCGAGCTCGCGCGCCGCATTCGTCCTCGCGTGGTTGCGTAGAGCTAGAATCGGCAGCCGCGGGCGATTAGCTCAGTTGGTTAGAGCGCTTCTCTGATAAGGAAGAGGTCCCAGGTTCGAGTCCTGGATCGCCCATCGCTTCGTCTGCGCAGCGCGCATCGATATTCGTGTGGTCACGACACGTCGAGCGTAAACGTCATCGCCGCCGACTGGTGGACCCGCTTGGCGCGATCGCGGACCGTGATCGTGAAGCTGTAGGGGTTCTCGCGAGGATCGGTCTGGGCCCGCACCGTTCCTGAAAGCAGTCCCGCCCGGCTCAGCTTGAGTCCCCGGGGTAGCTTCCCGCTAGTCAGCCTCCATGTGTATGGAGGGGTGCCGCCCACAGCGCCGAGTCGGACACGATAGGGAACGCCGAGTTCCAGCTCGGGCAACGATGTGGACGTTATGTGGAGTCCGAGAACCGTCAGCAGGAACCGCTGCGTACTGTCGCTGCCGACACCATTGTGTGCAGTGAAGGTTATGGCGAATTTCCCGACCTGTGTTGGTGATCCGGATAGTATGCCGCCTTCGAATTTCACGCCTGTGGGTAGCGCGCCGCTCTCTGTGATCTTCGGCTGCGGTGTGCCCGTGGCGGTCACATTGAAGCTCCCCGTCACTTTTTGGGAAAACGTCGTACTGGCTTCCGACGTGATCACAGGCGACGCATCGACAATAAGGGTAAAGCTCTGTGTGGAAAAGCCAACTTCGTTGGCTGCTGTGAGCGTGATTGGGTAGGCGCCTTCTTCAGTTGGGGTACCGGAAAGCACGCCATCCTTGAGTTCAACTCCGGCGGGCAGCGTGCCAGTCTCGCTGATCACAGGTGTTGGCGTGCCGGTTGCGGTCACATTGAAGTCACCTTCCGTGCCCTCCGTAAACGTTGTGCTGTCCTGGGAGGTAATAGCTGGCATTGCGTTCACCGTAAGTGTGAAGCTCTGCACCGCGTTCGCTCCGACGCCATTGGACGCTGTGAGCTTGATCGGGTAGCTACCTTCTTCAATCGCGGTCCCGGAAAGCGTGTCGGTGGACGGATCGAATTCTACCCCGCTGGGCAGTGTGCCTGACTCCGTGATTGCGGGCGCTGGCGTGCCGGTTGCAGTGACAGTGAAGTTGCCTTCGCTCCCCTGCGTAAAGGTGACGCCGCTCTGTGAGGTGATTGTGGGCGCTTCATCGATGCTCTCACTGCTGGTCCCTGAGGAGCCGCCATAGTTGGCATCGCCGGCGTAGGCAGCCGTGATTTCGTCGGTCCCGGCGTTGAGGTGCTGCGTGGTGCACGTCGCAGTGTCGGGAGACCCGAGATCCAGTTGCTGAGAGGCGCATCCCGCGATCGGCCCGGAGCTGTCGGAGAAGGCGACAGCTCCGGTCGGGGTTCCAGCGCCGGGAGCAACAGGAGTTACCGTCGCGGTGTAGGTGACCGGTGCGCCCGTAATGCCCGTGCCGTCATCGGACGAGCCAAGTGCGGTCGTGGTCGTTACGCTTGGCGAGGTGCTCGCCGTCAACCGTATTGTGAGGATGTTGCGGTAGAGAGCAGGGTCTTTTGCGCCGATCTTGTATCGCGATGTCAGGTTCGTACCTAGTGCCGTTCCCGCTTTTTCTATCGGTTTGGGGAGTCGGTAACCAGCGAACACCATCGTTAGTGAGCCGTCGGGATTTTGCACTACCGATGGGCCGTAAGCGCGACCAGAGTAGTAGCCGCCTACTTCTAGCGGCGTGTCTTCGCCTTTGCTGAGCTCTTCATCCTGCTTGGCCGACGCTGAGAATGCATATTCCGTGCTTACCACGACCTGCGGCACCGACCATTCCTTGCCGTTGGTCGAGCTGGTGTAGAAGATCTGGTTGAAGGCATCGCTGTCCCCGTCGGTCGCCCATGCACCTGACAGGAACATCCCGTAGCTACCGTCGGGGTTGGTGATGATCGTGCCGCGCGAGCCGACGAAACGCAGCTGCGTCGTGTCTGGCTGCCCCGGAGCGAGGTTGGTTGGGCTCGCGCTCGAGGGGCTTGTCTGCTGGTCGGGGTTCGACACATCGTTGTAGGAGCCGCTGTCATTGCCTGTCCCGGACGTCGAGCCGCTGATCGCGCCGAGGTCAGTGAAGTTGACGCCGTTTTCGGTGTCAGCGGCCCGTAGAACCGTGAGGTCCTCGTTGTTGCCAAACAGCTTCTGTGGGCCCTTCGAGGCGGTGCCCTTTCCCTCGCCGATCTGTTCCAGCGCAGATATGGGGGCGATCGCCGCGTTGGGTCCGCCAATCCAGTTGCCTTCGGCGACGGACCCCGTTCCTCCGGTACAGCCGCTGAGGTTGAAGCTGCCGTTCGGCGCACCGACCTGCGTCGCTGCGGCGGCGCTCGTGCACGTCACTTCCTGGATCGGTTTACCCACTTCAGTGCCGAGATAGATGTTGAAGGAGCTGTTGCTGGGCAGGGGCTCGCTTGTGTGCACCGACGGCGTATAGGTGATCGTCGACGCGGGCAGTGCGACCGTCCCGGCTTTGTAGGTCGAGCCGCTAACTGACCCATCGATCGTACCCACGATGAAGTACGAGAGGACCTTTTCGGTGTAGAGGACGACCGTCGAGCCCGCAGGTGCGCCCGGGTAGCTTGGCAGTGTTCCCACTATGCCGTCGGGCGCTTTGAGGCCGCTCGTCACCTGGGCGTGTGGCGGCAGGATGGGGTCAGCTGTGATCGCATCGCCCTGATGGACGGTCAGCGGCGAACCGCTCGTATTGGTGCAGTCCTCGATTTTCGTCGTTGGATTGGCGTTTGACTGGTTGCAGTAGACGGTATCCCCGTCGATGTACACGCGGTTTGGCGCGTTTTCGTTGAGGATGAACGTGGTGAGCGGGGACACCGTTGGATTCCCGTTGAGGAAGCTGAGCTTGCCGAGACCGCCTTCCCCGCTTGGCTTATTGGGGCCCGGCGGGATTGTGTAGGTCGCGCCTTTTTCGGGTTTTTTGCCGCCGACTTCTTCGGGGTTGGCTGTCGCGATCACCTGTACGAGGTCATCGCTTGCCTGGACCGTGAGCGGTGAGGGTCCGGCAACGGTGCATCCTGTGAGCGCGTTGGGCGACGTGCTCGTGCCCGTGCACGTGATGAGCGTTTTCGATGGCGAGGCGGCGTTGTAGTCCTCGTAGGGCCCGGCGACGATGTGCTCGGGAGAGTTATCGCTGCCGAGCGTGGAGACGGGGATGCTGACGCTGCCACTGGTGGGGACTTCGACTTCTGCGGTGGCATAGGTATTCGGGTCGACCCCCACTGATTCGCTTGAGGGCAGCGCTGCGAGTGGGTTGCTGGCGGACGGTTCGACGTTGTGCACGAGTAGCCCCACGCCTTCGTAGTCGCCAGCGGGTCGGTCGAGCGTGTAAAGCTTGGAACCGCCTCCGATCGACGCGACGTAAGGATGGCCTTGGCCATCGTCGTTGGTATCCGCCGTCGGGCAGTAGCCGTCGTTCTGCTCGAGCGCTTTGCCCTCGCTGATCCAGGTCTTGCCACCGTCGATGGACCGCGCCACTGTTATCGCCTCGTCGGCGTCCTTCGGGCGGTAGTCGAAGTACCCTGTCAGCGAGCCATCCGCGTTGCGCACGACGTCGGGAAAGTAATACGGGGCGAACGGAAGTGAGCTGCCCGCGGGTTGTGAGACTGGTGAGCCGCTCTCGGGGTTCGCGCCGAGACTCGAGCAGTATCCGTCGAGCGGCCCGGGGGTGCCTGCTACGCCGCTCGGGTATGGGACGAGCTTCGGTACTTCTTTGCCGTTTTCGATGACTTTCTGTTCGCCAGGGTAGACGGCGACGTTGGGCTCGCTGACGCCGCCAAGCGCTGTTTCGCTGCCACCGAACGCGAACGTCGGAAGAAGATCCGCGCTCGAGTATTCGGGTCCAGCTTCACCATCTCCCTGTGAGCTGTTCCAAGGTCCCCCAGACACGGTGTCAACCACAGGCGTTTCCGGCGCATAGGTGGTGCTAGCCGACGCCGCGGGCGCGGATAGGGACAGCCCCGTCACGGTAGTTCCAACTAGAGCAGCAACGGTGAAGAGCAGGGCACTTACGCGGCGCACAGAATCTCCGATCATCGACGGTGGACCCGCGCTTTCTACCAGCCCAACTTTGCGCCTCGCGCACGCGTAACCGGATGTTCACTTTGTAATAGCTAACGTCCGTAGGCGCCTGTCCACCATCTGCGTCGCGCTTGTCAGGAAACGCCCAGAACCCGGAAGGCGCGGGTGAGCTCGGCCGGTGGCGTGGGCTCCGCTGTCAACGACGCCGCCAGGCTCCTGGGCGGGCCTCGTGGCGTCGCCATGATCGGCACGTCACGCCTCCCTGTACTCGATTCGTCTGACCGCAGCTCTGCCCACGCGGCTGCCCAGTCCTCTTGGCCACACCCATGCGTCTGTCGGCCCAGCCCTCGGCGCAAGTCGATCTGCAGGAGTAAACCTCTGTCGGCTATTTGTCGAGATGGACGCAGGTTTCAGACGGATACCGGCAGCTCGGCTCGATCAGGACACGGGCGTGCATGCGGTAGATGCTGGGAGCAGCAAGAGATCTCTCCATGTCAGACAGCCAAACCCCCCAAGACGACACCGAGCGCGACCTAAGCGTGTCGCCGTACCGCGTCGTCCCTCGGACCGCTGATGCTCAGGCGGCTGCTGCGCAAACCTCACGCTGGCGCGTGCCGCAGATGGGCTGGGGGCGTAAGAGCCTGTGGGCTGCAGTGGCAGTCGTATGTATCGTCGCAGGGGCGCTGGCCTCGTTGCTTGGCGCACACGCCATGGCCCGCAGCGACGCCAAGACGGGGCGTTCGAACTTTCAACAGAGCTCGGTAGGCATCGCTTCGGCACTGAAGCTGGCCATCCAGCGCGAGGAAGAGCTTGCTGTCAGTGCGAGCACGTTCTTCGCAGGCAATTCCAAGGCCTCACCGGCGGAATTCGCCAGGTGGGTCAAATGGGCGCGTACCCTACGCCGCTTCCCGGAGTTGCAGAACCTGGGCCTGGTAACGGTCGTTCGTCAGCCGCAACTCGCTGCGTTCGAGGCACGGATCACCGGCCGCGCCGCAATCAAGCCGGCGACACCCGAAGACGCAAAAGTCCTCAGTAAACGCTTTGGAATTGAGCCTGCGAGCAGCCATCATTACTACTGTCTCGCTAGCGCCGAGCTTGTGAGAAGCCCCGCGCTCGCTGCGCCCAATGGCTTGGATTACTGTGCCCTGAGCTCCGCGCTACTGAGCGCTCGAGACAAGGGGCTCAGCCGCTATGCCTCCGTTTCGGTCGGGGGGACCCCGGCGCTAGCGATCGAGACGCCGGTCTACCGGGGTAACGCTACGCCGCACACGGTATTCGGCCGGACAGCCGCATCGGTGGGTTGGCTGCGTGAGGTTTTGGTGCCGGGGGTGGTGTTGGCCCAAGCCCTGAACGGCCATCCCGCAACCGCCGCACGCCTGAGCTATCGCAGCGCCAGCAAGAACGTCGTGTTCACCAGCGGGACGCCGCGATCTGGCGACCAGAGCGCAACCACCAGTCTCCCCAACGGCTGGACGCTGACCAGCTTCGCGGCGCCTGCCACCACGAGCGTGGTCAAAGACGGGGATGCTCTCGCGGTGCTGATCGGCGGCATTCTGCTGAGCTTGCTGGTCGGCCTGCTGGTGTTCGTCCTCGGGGGGTGGCGCGGACCGTCTCGCGCACCCCGAGCGAAGACGCCCGATGTGCCGCACGACGATCTCCACGATCCCCTCACCGGGCTTCCAAACCGTCCGCTGATGTTGGATCGAGCCGAGCAGATGCTCGCGCGCGCAGGCCGCCAGTCGGGGCTGCTGGTGGGCGCGCTGTTCATTGACATCGACTGGTTCAAGGACGTCAACGAGAAGCTCGGCGAGGCCGCGGGCGATCAGCTTTTGAAGAACGTGGCGGAACGCCTCGATGGGGTGGTACGCGCGGGAGACACCGTTGGGCGACTCGGCGATGACGAGTTCGTGATCCTTGTTGAGTCCGCCGCGCGCGGCGCACGTCTGGACGCGCTGGCACGGCGTGTGATCGAGGCTCTGCACAAGCCGTTCGAGCTCGAGGACTTCGGGCCCAACTTTTTCATGACCGCGAGCATCGGCCTTGCCTTCGGCCGCTACGCCACCCCCGATGATCTGCTGCGCGACGCGCAGCTGGCTCTACACGCAGCCAAGGCCGCGGGTAAGGACCGTTACACGCTGTTCAACGCGAACATGCGCTCGGTGATCGAGGGCCGCGGCGTACTCGAGGTCGAGCTGAACACGGCGCTGGCGGACAGGCAATTCTCGCTGCTCTACCAGCCGATCTACGATCTGAGCACCGGTAAGGTGGCGGGTCTGGAGGCTCGCATCCGCTGGCTGCACCCCAAGAAGGGCGAGCTGTTGCCGTCGGACTTCATTCCGCTGGCTGAGGAAACCGGATTGATCGTGCCGATCGGCCGCTGGGTGCTCGAGGAGGCCTGCAGCCGTGCCGCGGCGTGGAATGTGGCAGGCCATCGCGTGGGCATCTCAGTGAAGGTCTCTGCCAACCAACTGAATCGGGAAGGCTTCCCCACGGATGTTCTGCGCGCGCTGCAGCAGTCGGGGATCGAGCCCTCGCTGCTCACGCTGGAGGTCGCCGAGACCACCGTCATGAGTGACGTGACCGCGGCCGTCGCGCGCCTCGAGGAGATCAAGCGCTTGGGCGTGTGCATCGCGATCGACGACTTCGGTGGCAGCGGTTACGCCCACCACGCCGATCTGCGGCGGCTGCCGATCGACCTGCTGAAGGTGGACCGCAGCTCGCTTGCCGCGAGCGACGATGAGGACTACCGCAGCTGGCTGCTGGAGGCCATCTTGATTGTCGGCCGTGACCTCTCGCTGAAGGTCGTAGCCAAGGGGATCGAAACATACGAGCAGATGACGAACCTCCAGACGATGGGCTGCTCGATGGCGCAAGGGCTGTTCATGGGCAAGCCCACCCCGGTCGAGGCCGTTGAGAGCCTCTTCGGCGTTGACATTCCAGCGCCGCGTACGACTTCCGAGAGCCTCTAGCTCCTGTCGCTCAGTCGCTTTGCAGGCGCACAGGAGTAGCCTGCGATCCGCGATGAGCGACGTATTTGTTACCGGTGGCTCAGGCTTCATCGGCGGTCGGCTAATCGAGCGTCTGATCGCGGACGGCCACGTCGTACATGCTCTCGTGCGTTCACCGTCGGCGGCCGAGCGTGTTCGTCTCCGCGGAGCTGAGCCCGTGGCTGGCGAGCTTGCGGACCTTGCTGCGATGCGCGCTGGCGCTGATGGCTGTGAGCTCGCTTTTCACGCCGCTGCCACACTCGGTGATTGGGGCAGCGTGGACGAGTTCGAGCGCGGCAATGTGCAGGGCACGAGCAACGCACTGAAGGCATGCGCAGATGCGGGTGTGCGCCGCTTCGTCCATGTCGGCACCGAGGCGGTGCTGCTAGCAGGCGAGCCGTTGGTCGATGTGGATGAGACGGCGCCGTTGCGTCCGGACTCGCCTGCGCTCTATAGCTCGACCAAGGCGCGCGCCGAGCAGGCCGTACTGGCGGCCAACCGCGGTGCGTTCGAGACGATCGTCGTGCGTCCGCGCTTTGTGTGGGGCCCCGGCGACACGACGCTGCTGCCGGTGATCGTTGAGATGGTCCGCTCCGGTCGCTTTGCCTGGGTTGCGGGTGGGAGCCACCGCACCTCGACGACGCACGTTGATAACACCGTCGAGGGCCTCATCCTGGGTGCCGCTCGCGGACGCGCGGGTAACGCCTACTTCGTGACCGATGGTGAGCCGGTCGTCTTTCGTGAGTTCGTCGGTGAGCTGCTCGCGACCCAAGGCCTTGAGGCTCCGTCCCGCAGCATCCCAGCACCGCTCGCGCACGCCCTGGCGGTCTCCGGCGAGGCTGCCTGGCGACGGCTGGCGCTTCCCGGGCGTCCGCCGTTGACCCGCTTCGCCTTCTGGGTCTCCGCGCAGGAGTGCACGATCCGGATCGACAAGGCGCGCGAGCAGCTCGGCTACGCGCCGGTCAAGAGCATCGCCGACGGTTTTACGGAGCTGCGCGCTGGCGGGTCCGTAGGAGCCGCACCTGCCTAGTGGCGTAGGCCATGTCCCCGTCGCATGCGTGTTGTGGTGCGTTGTCGCTGCGACAGTGCGGTTGCAGGGGGCTTGCGCTCTGGGTCGGGCGCAGTGGTCGTGGCGAGCTCGCGACGGGATGAGACGCCGAGCTTGCGGTAGATGTTGCGCGCATGGGTTCGCACCGTCTCGAACCCAATCTGTAGATCTACGGCTATCTCGGCGTTTGAGCGATTCTGCGCGAGCAGCGGAAGCACTTCGCTCTCGCGGCGGGTTAGCTGATGTCCTATCGCGAGCGGTCGTCCACTAGCTCCGGGTCGGGGTCGTGGCGTCACCTGAAGCCCACGCGAGGCGAGGTGAATCGCATGCAGTACGTCGCGCGCTTGCGTGTCTGTGCCCAGGCATGCGCTCGCGCCGAACGCCAGTAGCTGCACGCACTCCGCCTCCGACGGGTTCTCCGCGAGCAGGACTAGGCGCGTGTTCGGGTACAGGGCGTTCAGCTCACGAATCTCGGCCAGGTGCGCCAGTGCGCTGGCGTCGAGAATCGCTACGTCCGGATGGTGCGCGCGTAGTACCACAGGAATTCGTGCGTGCTCCACGCCGGCGGCGATGATCGTGAGCGTCGAATCGTTCTCGATCAGCTCGCGGAGCCCTCCGGCGAGGAGATCGTCGAAATGGGCGAGGGCAATGGTGATGGGTGTCCGGGACGTCAAGGGGTTCCACAACGCGGGCGAGCGCGTATGTCCATATCGGCAGAAACGACACAGAGGGCGAGGCCGGCCTCCCCCTTGCCTACCCCGTGGCTCCCCTCAAGATCACCCTCGAGAGGGGAAGAGCCATGCGGCAGATGGCCTCAGGCTGTAGTGATGCCTCGTCTGGTCATTGTCGGATTCATCGCAGCGGCGCTGTTCCTTCCCGCCACAGCTAGCGCTCATATCTCGCTCGATAGGCTCGCCTTGCGCGGCCCGGTCGTGCTCGCGACGTCCGTCGCGGAGAGCTACTGGAAAGCGGTGCCCTGTGGTGGCCAAATTACGGTGCGCACCGACTTGCCCGTGCCCACCAGCCTGGAACCGACGACAGACGGCTGGGTCACGTTTAACTCGTCGCTTGGAGAAAACGATCTCGAAGCGCCGGCCAGCACGTACACGCAGTGCACTATTTCCCTTGCCCGTTGGCAGTGGCCGACAGCAAAGGCGATGATCAACGACTGGAACATGTTCTGCTTGACGGTGACTCACGAGGTAGGTCATCTGCTCGGCCATAAACATTCGTTGGTCGCGGGTAGCGTAATGGCGCCCGTGTTCACAAATGAAGCGAACGTTCCGCAGATCTGTCGCGCGGCGGGTGCACCGCTTGGACGTCGCGTCGCTGGCCGTCGCGGCCACTGATTAGCAGGCCGGACCTGCCCCGGTGCTGGCTGCTGCCCTCAGCTCTACTCGATTGTCACAGGCGTCCCCGGGCCGATGCGCGCGGCGAGCCAGTCGATGCTGGCGGTGCCCAGTCGGATGCAGCCGTGCGAGACGGCGCTTCCCAGCGTTCCCCCGAGGTTTTCACGTCCGTGGATCGCTATCTGCCCTGGACCGCCTTCGAATTCCTGCAACACGTTCGAGCGCGCGCTGAGCGCCAGAGCGAACGGTCCACCAGCCTCGCCAGGCGCCATCTGTAGCACCTCCTCGACGAAGAATTCCCCAGTGGGCGTCGGCGTTGAGATCTTGCCCACGACGGCCTGGAAGCTCTTCACGCGGCGCCCGTCGATGTAGGCCATCACGCGCCTGGCGGAGAGGTCGACGACGATGCGCCAGGGTGTCACGAGCGGCCTGGTGCTCTGCTGGCTAATCCAGCCGGTCAATCCGTCAGGGCGCCCGGGAAGCATGACTTGTAGCCATCTCGTGCCGCCGGCGCCGATCGAGCGCGCTATCACCGGCAGCGTTGTCTGCTCACCGGTGATAGGCCGCTGTGCGGCCACGAGTGCAACCCGCGGAGAGCCGACTTCGGGCGCGCGGTGCGCTTCCTGTGATGTGAGCAGCACCACGAGTTCTTGAGTGGCCTGCACCCGGGTCGCAGGCCGAGTGCCGGCAGCGGTTGCCGAGCTGGCCACAACGCTGGCTAGGCATGTCGCCGCCAGCGCGACGATCAGAGACCTCCTGCGCGCGAGGTGGTATGTGGTTCTCATCAGCTCACCTCACCCTGTGAACGAGCCACGCTTGTGCGGCAGTGCGCGTCGTGCAGTTGGGCGCCGCCGGGGCGGTGCCTTGCGCCCGGAGCGATGTTTGCTAGTGGTTCTCGACCCAATTGGCGGCCGAGGCGTTGCCGTCGCTGTGGGGCTGGGAGGGCTAGTCACGCCGCTTCCCGGGGCGCTTGTGGGGGAGATCCCTGCGGCGGCTTCCGCGGCGCTGGGCGTTTCGGCGCCACCGCCCGCGCCACTCGCGCTGGAGGCGCAGTTGGAATTGGTGATGGTGTTGGTGTCGAGATTCACTGCGCCGGTGCTTGCCAGCAGCCTGCCGTGAATGGTCGCGGCTGTGTTGGCGGTAATGGTCGCGGAGGCCATGATCGTGCCGACGAAGCTCGTGCCCGTCCCCAGCGTGGCGGAAGAGCCCACCTGCCAGAAGACGTTGCATGCCTGCGCGCCTCCTGTGAGTGTGACGGAGGTGTTCGAGCCGGTGATCAGCGTGGAGCCGATCTGGAAGATGAACACCGCGTTGGGGTCGCCCTCGGCGTCGAGCGTCACACTTCCGGATGACAGCAACAGCGAGCTGCTGGCTGTGCGGACGCCTGGCAGGAACACTTGACCTGCGAGGTCGGTCCCGGCTGAGCCGTTGCTGGGCCGCGACGCCGCGTCGTCGTAAGCGGTCGTCAGTGCGTTCTTGGCGCCGATGGCGACCGCGTCGTCGACGTGCGTTTCGCCGAGTACGTGTGGAGCGCCGGTGACCGATGAGCCAGGGCTCAGCCCCAGGTCGCCGAACATCGTGGTGGGACCGGTGTTGGTGACGGTCGAGCCGCCCAACACCGAGAAGCTGGCCGCCGTGCCCAGGCCTACGGTCGCAGTAGCGCCCAGGGCGCTACTGACAAATATCAGGCTGCAGAGCAGGCTCAGCGTGAGCGCTCCTAGCCGGGCCTTCTTGGCACCGACTCCAACGAGGGGACGTTGGCTTACTTCAAGGGAGTCGCGCTTAGGCGTCCCGGACTTCGGTGGGACGCCGGATGTCATGGGCGTCTCCTGACTGCGGCGTCGAGCGCCGCGATAGATGGGGAATGGCTCCCCGGTCTCTTCGACCTATCAGCTACCCCGACGGTTCTTCGCCGCAGCATTAATTTGGCGCCGGTGACTCGAACGCCCGTCCAGTCGATTTGACCGCCTGACGTAAGCGTGCCACCAGGGGGACCTATGGCTGGGGTGAGACATTTGTATAGAGGGGTAGGATTAGGGCTCCAGTTACGCGACCAATTTGTCGATATGGAATAATCATGATGTTGGTCAGCTGATGAGCTCTGCGCCGGAGGGCCTGCAAGTCGGGGCGGAAGGCGCCGACGGGGCATCGCGCGGCTCGTCGCGTTCACTGGCCGGCAAGGCATCGAATGGGCCCTCAGGTCGTACTCGTACGGCACTGATCGGTGCGCTGATCCTCCTCCTTGGAATTGCCGTCTCCCTGTTCGTTGCTGGCGAGTGGCGTGCCAGCGCCATACAAGCGAACCGGCGCTCCTTCACATCGACCGCCGCCGACCTGAGCAGCGCGCTGGCGGCGAGGCTGAGCACGAATATCGGGCTGACGCGCACGATGCGCGCACATGCGGCCATGGAAACCCAAGAGGACGAGACGCAATTCCTGCAGTGGTACAAGGAATTGCAGCGTGGTGCGCCGGCTTCTCCTGCCGTCCTCGCCACCTTCATCCAGGTCGTGCCAGCTGCCGAGCTCTCGGCGTTTCGGCTGCAAGTCGAGGCTGACCCCGCATATCGCAGGCTGTTCGGCACGAACCGTCAGGTGATCCCGCCTGGCCGACGAGGGGTCTATTGCCTGACACGGGCGATCGTCGGCAGCGCCGCCGTGAGGAGTGTGCGTTCCGGGCTGCTGGACTACTGTGCGCCGGCGATTGCGGGCGCTGCACCCTCGCCGTATCCGGCTCTGGTGCGAACCGCAACAGACACCGGTTCGTTCGTCGTGACTCCACTACCGGCGATCGGTGGGCACTCGCTCGCCGCGATCGCCGCTGCCGTCTATAGGCCGGGCGCATCGATCGCCACGCCGTCCGCGCGCCGAGCGGCGCTGCGAGGCTTCATCGGGACGACGTTTGACATCGCGGGCACAATCCGCTCAGTGCTCACAGGTCGTGGATCGCTGACGATGGCGCTCTATCACCGGAATGCGGGTGGCCCACTGCAGCTGATCGGGCGGGCGGGCGCTCGCCCGACGGGACGCTCGCCCGGATACTCCTCTCGTCGTAATCTGGGCGAAGGCTGGCTGCTGGAGACGACGGGGACGGCAGATGCGTTTGCCTCCCCCGACGCCAGGGGCCTCGTCGCCCTGGGTCTCGGGCTACTGGTCACGATCCTCGTATTCTTGCTTCATCGGGTGTTGTCGAGTTCGCGCCAGCGGGCTTGGAGCCTGGTTGGTGAGAGGACCGGCGAGCTGGAGTACCTCGCGCTGCACGACCCGCTGACGGACCTTCCCAACAGGATCCTTGTGCTCGACCGCGCCGAGCAGGTCATCGCCCGGGCGCGGCGCCAGGATGCTCCGGTGACAGCGCTGTTCGTGGATATCGACGGCTTCAGGCAAATCAACGATCGCTTCGGCCGTCAGGCCGGAGACGAGGTTCTACGCCATGTGGGCGCGCGTTTGAACGCCGTGCTGCGAGACAGCGACACCGTCGGGCGCTTGGGTGGGGATGAGTTCGTGATGCTGGTGGACTCGCTGGGGCTGGACACAGTGCCGGAGCTGGTCGCCGAGCGGATCCTGGATGTGATTCGTCAGCCGATCGAGCTCACGCATGGGGCGGGTGGCGATGTCTCGCTGACTGCGAGCATCGGCATCGCGACCGGGCGACCAGCCTCGGCCGAACACCTGATGGAGGATGCGGGTCTCGCGTTGCACAAGGCGAAGGCGACCGGTAAGAACGGCTATGTCAAGTTCGAGTCCGCGATGCAGACTGCGGCGCAGGATCGCATGCATCTGGAGACGGACCTCGCACAGGCGCTTGCGGCGGACGAGTTCTTCCTTGTCTATCAGCCGATGGTGGATCTCCAGAGCGAGCAGATCGTGGGCGTGGAGGCGCTGCTGCGCTGGCGCCACCCAAGCAGCGGCGTGATCTCTCCAGACTCATTCATCCCAATCGCCGAGGACAATGGTCTGATCGTGTCGATCGGGCGCTGGGTGCTCGATCGAGCTTGTGCCCAGGGCGCAGCGTGGCATCAGCAGGGATATCGCCTGAATATCTCCGTCAACCTGTCGGCTCGACAGCTCGAACGCCCGCAGTTCGTCGGGGAGGTGCAAGGAGCGCTGACGAGCTCCGGCCTGAATCCGGCGACGCTGACGCTCGAGATCACCGAGACAGCCCTGATGCGCGACCCGGATGTCACCGCGTGTCTGCTGGCCGAGCTGAAGGCGCTCGGAGTGCGCATAGCGGTTGACGACTTCGGGACCGGATACAGCTCGCTGGCCTACCTGCGCCAGTTCCCGGTTGACTCGCTGAAGATCGATCGCACGTTCATCACCGGGCTGGCGCTGTCGAGCGAGGCGCATGCGTTGACGCACACCCTCATCCAGTTGGGCAGCGCGCTTGGCCTGGAGACGGTTGCGGAGGGTGTGGAGCACCACAGCCAGGTTCGAGAGCTGCAACGGGAGGGCTGTGATCTCGCCCAGGGCTTCTTGTTCGCTCGCCCGCTCTCTCCGCCTGCGCTCGAACGCCGCCTGGGCGACTCACGCAGCGTTCTAAATCGCACGGTAACGTCAGTCTGACCTTGTGCCGCCTGTTCGCAATGAGCGCTGGCAGCGAGCCCGCCCAGGCGACGTTCTGGCTACTTGACGCACCTGACAGTCTCTCTGCGCAGAGCCACCGCGAGCCGGACGGGACTGGCCTGGGTTGGTTCGACGAGCAAGGGACCGCGCACGTAAGCAAGCAGGCGATCGCCGCATATGGCGATATGCGCTTCGCCCGCGAGGCGCGCAAGCTGTCCTCGACGACATTCCTCGCCCACATCCGCTTCGCCTCTACCGGTGCGCTTGAGCTCCACAACACGCACCCGTTCAAGCAGCACGGGCGGCTGTTCGCTCACAACGGCGTGATCGAGGATTTGCCGGCGCTGGAGTCGCACCTCGGCGATGACCTTCGGCTGGTCAAAGGCGACACCGACTCCGAGCGCTTGTTCGCGCTGATCACACGCGAGATCGCCGCGCGCGACGGGGACGTTGGGGCGGGGATCGAGGCGGCGTGCGCATGGGTCGCGGCGAACCTGCCGGTGTTCGCGATCAACTTCGTGCTGGCCTGCCACGACGGCCTGTGGGCGCTGCGCTATCCGGAGACGCATCCGCTGTATGTGCTGGAGCGGGCTGCCGGCGAGCCGCTGGCGCACTCGAGCAGCATCGGCAGTCGCGTGCGCTCCGAGGACGCGATCAACCAGCCGCTGGTGGTCCTGGCGAGCGAGCGCATGGACGCAGACCCTGGTTGGCGGATGCTCGACGCAGGCGAGCTGCTGCATATCAGTGACACCTTGGACACGAGCACGAGCTTGATCCTCGACGAGCCTCCAGCGCGACCGTTGACGCTCGAGCAGCTGGGGCCGACCGCACAGGCCTCACAGGCTCGCGCCAACCCGTGAGGCTGGCGGCCGCGCAGCGAGTAGCATTCGGCACGTGATCCTTGTCACTGGTCGCGCTCACGTTCCCGCGGAGCACCGCGCGCGTTTCATTGAGGTGGCGAGCGAGATGTGCAGTCGCTCACGCGAAGAGGACGGCTGCGGCGGCTACCGCGTCTATGCGGACCTCGAGCAGCCCGATCACTATGTGTTTGTGGAGGAATGGGCCGACGATGATGCGCTACAGCGCCACTTCGTTCAGGCCCACACGGGCGCGTTTATGGGCGACCTACGTGGTCTGCTCGCGGAGCCCGCCGATGTGGTCTTCCACACCACCGCCTCCGCGCGTCGGCTTGTGCCCGGGCGCGGCCTCGTGGACGTGGACTAGCCCCTGACCCGCTCTCCGCGCGGGTCGAACAGCGGCTCCTGAGCTACCGTCCCGCCGATCCACTCACCGAAGATGTCGACCTCGACTGCTGCGCCGATCTCGACCTCGACGGGCAGATAGGCGTAGGCGATCGAGCGTTCCACGGTGTAGCCGTAGCCACCGCTGGTCACGCGCCCTACGATCTCCTCGGCGACGCGTACCGGCTCGTTGCCGAGTGCCACCGAGCGGGGGTCGTCTAGCACCAGGCAGCGCAGCCGCTTGTGCGGCTCGGGGTCCGCGGCGGGCTTCTCGCCTGTTCCGAGCCCCAGCGCTGGAGCGCCGATGAACCCGCCCTCCTTGCGTACGCAAAAGCTGAGGCCAGCCTCGTATGGGGTCTCCTCGGGCGTTATGTCGGCTGCCCATACGCGGTAGCCCTTCTCCAGGCGCAGGGAGTCGATCGCGCGGTAGCCACCCGCCACCAGGCCGTGCGCCTGTCCCGCTTGCCACAGTGTGCGCCACAGTCCAGCGCCGTACTCGGTGGGGCAGTACAGCTCCCAGCCGAGCTCGCCGACGAAGGTAACGCGCAGCGCGCGCACGGGCGTGTCGCCGATACTCAGCTCGCGCATATGCATGTAGGGGAAGTCCAGCTCATCGGGGGTAAGGGGCGAGAGGATCTCTCGGGCGCGTGGGCCCCACAGCGCGAAGCAAGCCCAGCGTGCGGTCACCTCGGCGCAGCGTACGCTGCCATCGTGCGGCGCGTGGCGGCGGATCCAGCTGAGGTCGTGGTTGCCGAAGGCGGTGCCGGTGACGATCGAGAACAGCTCGTCCTCCACGCGCGTGACGGTGAAGTCGCACTCGATCCCGCCGCGACGGTTGAGCATCTGCGTGTAGGTGATCGCGCCGACATCACGGGCGACGATGTTGTCGCACAGTCGCGTCAGGAACTCGGCGGCGCCGGGGCCGGCGATCTCGAGCTTGGAGAACGAGGACTCATCGAACAGTCCCGCGCGCTCGCGTGTGCCGCGGTGCTCGGCGCCGATGGCGGGCGACCAGTGCATCCCCGCCCAGCCGCGAGGACGCAGCGACTCATCTCCTGCGAGCGCGTTTGACTCGTACCAGTTGACGCGCTCCCACCCGGACTTCTCGCCGAACGCAGCGCGGTGCTCGGCATGCCATGGGTAGGCGCTGGAGGTGCGTAGCGGGCGACCCGCGAGGCGCTCGTGGCCGGGGTAGCGGATGTCGTAGTAGGTCTCATACACCTCTTTGGCGCGCTTCAGCGTGTAGCTCGGTGAGCGGAAGTGCGCGCCGAAGCGGCGGATGTCCATCTCCCACACGTCTGTTGAGGGCTCGCCGTCGAGGATCCACTCGGCCATCACGCGGCCAATACCGCCGGCGCCGGCGAGGCCGTGAGCGCAGAAGCCAGCGGCGACGAAGAAGCCGCGCACCTCGCTCTCGCCGAGACAGAACTCGTTGTCTGGGGTGAACGCCTCGGGTCCATTGATCAGGCGCGTGACGGTGATCTCGTCCATCACGGGGACGCGCTTGCGCGAGTTGACGGCGATCTCCTCGAAGCGGGGCCAGTCCTCTTCGAGCAGGCGGCCGTTGAAGTCCTGTGGGATCGCGTCTAGAAGGTGCTCGTCAAGCGACCATGGCGCGGAGGTGCGCTCGTAGCCGCCCATGATCAGCCCGCCGCCCTCCTCGCGGAAGTAGATCAACAGGTCGGGGTCGCGCAGCGTAGGCAGGTGCTCGCCTACGACGCGCTCGCGAAACGGCTGCGTGACTAGATACTCATGGGCGAACGGCACGACTGGCACACGTACGCCAGCCATGCGCCCGAGCTCGGCAGCGAACATGCCGCCAGCGTCGACCACCACCTCCGCTTGAATGGGCCCCCACTCTGTCTGCACGCCGCGCACGCGCGGATGCGCGGCGCTCGTGTCTACGTCGATGCCGGTGACGCGCGTGTGGGTAAAGATGCGGCAGCCGCCCGCCCGCGCGCCGTCGGCGAGCGCGGTGGTCAGCAGCGACGGGTCGAGGTAGCCGTCGCTGGGCAGGTAGGAGGCGCAACGCACCCCGTTGGTGCTCATCAATGGGAACAGCTCGCGTGCTTCATCAGCGGAGATCAGCTCGAGCGGCAGACCAAATGTCTTGGCCCAGGCGACCTGGCGCAGAACCTCTTGCTCGCGCTCGGGCGTGCATGCCAGACGGATGCCGCCGCACTGCACCCAGCCGCAGTCGAGCGTGCGGTAGAGCTCGACGGAGTCCATCATCATGCGTGTCAGCGCCACGCTCGAGCGCAGCTGTCCGACCAGCCCGGCGGAATGGAAGGTAGAGCCGCTCGTCAGCTCGCCCCGGTCGAGCAGCACCACGTCGCGCTCGCCGCCCTTGGCCAGGTGGTGGGCGATCGAGGTGCCGCCGACGCCGCCGCCGATGATGACCACGCGTGCGCGGTCCGGTAGCTCACGTGGCCTGACCATCGTGCTCCTCGTGTGAGCTGGCTGCAGCGGCGTCGAGCCATTCCTGCAGGCGTGGCCCTTCGACGGCGATGGCCAGGCGCTCGAAGTGCGTGCGCGCGTAGCGGCTGAAGTCAAACTCCAGCTTGGAGATCTCGGCCTGCAACACGCCCCACGCGGCCTCACGTGCGTCGGACAGGATGCGCATCAGCGCAAGCGTTGCGCGCTGCCCGTCCGTTGGCTGCGTGCCGTAGTAGCCGCTGAGTAGCAGCTCATCGTCAGACTCGTTGAGATCGTTGTTGACGGACAGGTTGCCAAGGTCGAAGCATGGATGACCCATGCCCGCGTACTCCCAGTCCACGACCAGCAGCTTGTGCTCGTCATGTGCGTGGATGATGTTGCCTGCGAGCAGGTCGTTGTGGCACGGGCGGGGGTTGCGCAGCGGCACAGCCGCGGCGATTCGTGTGGCGACGGCGCGAGCTTCGGCGTAGCTCGACGGTAGCCCTACCCCGCGCTCGTGAACGCGGGCGCCGTAGTCGAGGAGTAGGTCGGGGACCCAGAAGCGCGTGGGCAGCACGGCGGCGGAGTCGTGGAACCTGCGCAGCGCACGTGCGAGCTCCTCCGCGTGCTCGGCGATCTCGCGTGTGGCGACGGCGTCGCAGGTGACGAAGCGCGTTACGAGGCAGTCATCGAACGCGGCGATCAGCTCCGGCGCGATCCCCATCTCGGCAGCCTGCGCGCAAGCGATCCGCTCCGCCTGGCGGTCGATGCCCAGCAGGTCTGTGTCGGTGCCGTGAACGCGCAGGACGTAGTCCTCGCCTCCGAGCGTCACGCGGAAGTTGTGGTTAGTGATGCCGCCCGATAGTGGCGTTGGCTCACCGGCGATCTCGCCCAGCGAGGGCTCCAGACGCGCCAGGATCGCTCCGAGCTGGGCCATCTCGCCGACGTGCCTCTCCGCCATAAGGCATGCAACCTATACCTTCAACACCATGGCTGACGTTGGTGACCTGATCAGGACTGCGTAGACAGGCGCGCACCGGCGCTTACAAAGCTTTGCCAGCGCGCGCGCTGCTCGACTCGATCTGTGACGGCCTCGCTGGGATTGACGGTCTCTCCAGAGGGCAGCAGCTGGGCTGCGTGGTCGATGCTGTCGAACACGCCGGCGCCGACACCGGCGAGCATGGCGGCGCCCAGTACGGTGCAGTCCGCTCGTCCGACGCTGAGCGGCAGGCCGAGGATGTCGGCTTGGATCTGCAGCAACGTCCGCGAGTTGGTCAGGCCCCCGTCCACGTGCAAGCGCTCGACGGGTGTGACAGCGGCCATCGCTTCGACGATGTCGGCGACGCGCCAAGCGATCGCCTCGAGCGCTGCTCGTCCTATGTGCGCGGGGCGTACCGCTGGATGGAGTCCGGCGATCACGCCGCGGGCGCCGGGATCCCACCAGGGTGCGCCGAGGCCGGCGAGCGCGGGCAGCATCATCACGCCGGCGCTGTCGGAGACGCTCGCAGCGCTGGCTGCCAGTGCGCGGGCGTCAGCTGCCAGCCCTAGCCCTTCGGCCAGCCAGTCCAGTAGCGAGCCTGCGGCGAACACGCCGCCGTCGAGCGCGTGGGCGATCTTGGCGATCGTTCCGTCGGTGCTTGGCGCTGCCCAGGCGATCGTCGGCAGCAGCCCGCTTGCGCCCACAACGGACTGCGGTGTGCGCCCCAGCACGAACACGCCGGTCCCGTATGTCGCCTTCAGCTCGCCCGTGCGGACCGCCCCTGAGCCGGCGAGTGCGGCCTGCTGGTCGACGAGCTGCGCGCGCAGCGGCAGCGCCACTGGCCAGCGCTCGTGTCGTAGCTCTCCTAGCAAGCCGTAGCTCGGGCTTAGCGCGGGCAGCCACTCGCGCTGTAGCGCGAACGCGGCGAGTAGCTGCTCGTCCCAGTCGTGCCCGCCGGCTGCCAGCAGTTGCGTGCGCGACGCGGTCGAGAGATCCGTGGCGAAGTGGCCTGCAAGCCTGTCCGTGAGGAACGCGTCGACTGTGCCCAGGCGCAGTGTTCCCGCGTTGCGGGCTGCGCGTACGGCCTGGTCGTTGGCCAGCAGCCACGCGAGCTTGCCAGCTGAGAAGTACGGGTCGAGCGGCAGGCCCGATCGCTGCGCGACGCTTGGGTCGATCTCCGCGAGCATTGACTCCTGACGCTTGTCTTGCCACACGATCACCGCCGTTAGCGGCTGGCCGCTGCCTGCGTCCCAGGCGAGCACGGACTCGCCCTGATGGTCGAGTCCCGCGGCGATGATTTCGCGCCCGGCGGCGTGCTCCAGTACCTCTGCCACCGCGTCGACGACCGCTTGCAGGATCAGCTCGGGGTCCTGCTCGACCCAGGCAGGGTGGGGGTGCGAGACGGCGAGGGGCCTGCGCGCCTCGGCGACTGTGTGCAGCTCACGGTCGAACAGTGCGGCCTTGACCGCTGTGGTCCCCTCGTCGATGCCAAGTAGTAATGCTTCGCTCACGGTGCTCGCGTCTCTGTGCCCGATCTCTGGCTGCGAAGGATCGCGCGCTCCCACCATGCAGCGGCCGCGGCTGGCTGTGCGGGTGCGGGCAGCGGACGTACGGGGCTGGGCGAGATTGCGCCGGCGGTGGTGAGCATCCCGACGACGTGCTCGCCGATTGCCAGTGACGCTGACAGTCCGGTGGAACGGATCGCCGCGACGTGAATCAGGCTCGGCAGCGTGCGCGAGCGCTCGATTACGTAGTTGGCGCTGCGCCCGGCGGGCCGCAAGCCGGCGTAGGCGCCGATCGGCTCCAGCCCTGCTAGTGCGGGACACATCAGCTGTGCCTTGCCCAGGATCAGCTCGGCTGCGTCCGCCTCGACCGCCCAGTCGCGCTTGTCCTCGCGCTCGCGTGCGGTCGGGCCGGCGATCACGGCACGTCGATCGACGGTGGGGAAGACGAGCACGCCCTTGCCCAGCGCTGAGGTCACTGGCAGCAGGATCTGCTGTTGCGGCAGGTCCTTCGCAGCGGAGAAAACGAGGAACTCGCCCTTGCGCGGATACACGCTGAGGAGCTCATCGCCGGCCATGCTCGCCACGTCATCCGCGTGCAGCCCAGCGCAGTTGACGGCCGCCCGCGCCCGCACCCGCCCGCCACCCTCGAGCTCCACCAGCACCGCTCCATCGGCCGCCCCCGCGAGCCCGACCACGCGCGTGTCCAGCTGCAGCGTGGCGCCACCGGCCTGCGCGGCTGCAGCGAGCGCACCTACGAACGCAACTGGGTCGGTGAGTGTCTCGCCAGCAACGCTCAGCGCGCCATCCTCCTCGAGTTGGGCTTGGACGCCGTTGACGCGTGCGTTCTCCGCCAGAACCCTGACGGCGGCGCGCTCGCTCTCGTCGGTCGGGCTCAGGCGCGCACCGCAGCGCAACAGCGGCACTGCCAGCTCCTCCAGTAGATCCTCGCGCAGCGCTGCCGAGCGCAGGATCAGCTGCGTCTCGAGCTTGTTGGGAGTGGAGTCGAAGCCCGTATGCAGGATGCCGGAGTTGGCGCCGCTTGCGCCCAACGCGAGCTCGGTCTCAGCCTCGATCAGCAAAACCTGTGCGCGCCGCCGCGTGAGCGCGTGTGCGACCGCGCACCCGACCACGCCGCCTCCGATCACAACGAGGTGTGTGTCGAGTGTGGCCATCAGCGCCAGCCACTCTACGGGCTGATGGGAGCTTGCTCTAAGCGCAGTTGTTAGCTTGCGGACGAGCCGACGGTGTGGCCTCGCGCGCGGTGCCCGGAGAGCCCTTCGACGTCCCGCGCGGGACCTGGATGGCCGAGCACGAAGCCCTGTGCCATCTGGCAGCCCATCTCTTCGAGCGCGCGCAGCTGGCTGGGCTCCTCGATGCCCTCGGCGACGACGGTGAGCGAGAGCGAGCGTCCTACGCCAAGGATCGCTTCGAGCAGCTCACGGCTCTGGCCACCAACGCTCAGTGCGGCCACAAAACTGCGGTCGATCTTGAGGATGTCGATGGGCATGCGTTGTAGCTGCGACAGCGACGCGTATCCTGTGCCGAAGTCGTCGATTGCCACACGCACGCCGAGTGCACGGATCTCGAGGAGGTGCTCGCAAGCTGCACCCACATCGCGCATCAGCGCGGTCTCTGTGATCTCGAGTGTCAGCGATGACGGCTCGATCCCCGAGTCTCCTAGCGCCCGACGGACGTCCTCGGTGAAGTCGCTACGGCCCAGCTGGAACGCTGATACGTTCACGGCAATGTCGAGCGTGAGGCCTTCGGCGGCCCACCTCGCGGCCTGGCGGCAGGATTCCTCGAGCACCCAGCGACCAATTGCGCTGATCAGGCCGCTCTCCTCGTCCAGCGGGATGAAGCTCTCGGGTGCGATCAGGCCGTGGCTGGGGTGTTGCCAGCGGACCAGTGCCTCGACGCCTACCACTTCGCGAGCTGGCAGCTCGAAGATTGGCTGGTAGGCGAGGAAGAGCTGTTCCCCCGCCAGCGCTCCGTCGAGGTCCGATGCCAGCTCCAGGCGGCTTTGAACGCCTCCGGACATGCTCGCGTCGAACAGTGCGTAGCGGTCTCTTCCCGCTGCCTTGGCGGCGTATAGAGCCAGGTCAGCGTCACGCAACAGCTCGTCTGGAGATCCGTAGCGCCCTACTGCGACGCCGATGCTTGCGGTCACAGAGAAGATCTTGCCGGCGGCGCCGAGCTCGACTGGTGCGCGCAGGGCCTCGGTCAGGCGGTCGGCAAACACATCGAGCGCTGCTTCATCTGCCGTTGACTCGATCAGCACGACGAACTCATCGCCGCCGAGACGGCCAACGGTGTCCTGCTCGCGTACCGCGCTCTGTAGTCGTTCGCCTGCGACCTGCAGCAGCCGGTCCCCGGCCGCATGCCCGAGGCTGTCGTTGACGTGCTTGAAGCCGTCGATGTCGATGAACAGCGCGCCTGCCACCGTGCCTGGCGATCGCGCGCTCCGTGCGAGCATCTGTTCGGCGCGGTCTAGCACCAGCGCGCGGTTGGGCAGCCCGGTGAGCGGGTCGTGCAGGGCCTGATGGGAGAGCTCGCGTGTCTTCTCGCGCACGAGCGACAGCGCGCGAGTGCGTCCCGTGCCGAGCACTGAGACGAGCAGGCCGAGCAGCGCGCTGACCAGGATCCCAGCGCTCAGCAGGCCGAGCGCGTCGCGGTCGCCGAACACGCCGCCGGCTACTGCGGCGCCAAAGCTCTGCACCGTCCAGCCGTTGTTGAGGTTGATCGTTGCTCGTTGCGCCCCGGCCGCGGGGGTTCCGCTGGCGAACTGGACATGGCTGTGGCCGGACTGGTAGCGGAAGCGGACGGACACGCCGGCGTGTCCCTGGAGTGCCCTGTTGAGTACCACCCCAGGCACGAGCAGCTCGCCGAGCCAGCCCACGAACGCGTGGTGTCGGTCAGTGACTGTGGACGGCGTCACGCCTCCGCGGTACACGGGCGTTTGGATGCCCAGGGCAGTGGTGCCCATGTGGGTGAAGGGCGCATAGCTGGCGACCCCGGAGTCGCGCGCGCTCATCAGCGTTGGCGCGAGCGCACAGTAGTCCAAACCCACGGGCAGGTAGCTCGCTGCGCTCCTTGCCAATCCGGCCGACGCCAGGCAGTAATACGGGCGAGCGCCGAGCGGTACCACTCCGCTTTCGTCTTGTTTGGGCTTTGAAAGCGGCCCGAACGGGCGAATCGGGTCCGCTGTCATCCGTGCTTGGAAGGCGGCGAGCTGGGACGCTGGCACGAGCTCCACGAGGCCGATGTTCTGGAGCTCCGGGTAGCGCTGCATCGCATGCACCGATTCCGCCCAGCGGTCGAAGTCGGCTGCGGAGGCGTGCGGGTTGCCGGCGACGAACGCGCTTGCGCCGATCACGAGGTCTTCCTCGTGTTGGATTGCCAGTCGCAGTGTGGATGCGATCTCAGCTGAGGCCAGGTGAAACGCGAGTCGTCCGCGGTCGGCTTCGGTGCGCGCGAGCGCGTGCGCACCGAGCACCGAGGCGATCACGCCTCCTAGCACGAGCAGTACTGACGCGAGTGCCCATATGCCCCGGCGTCCAGCGGTGGTCCGCT
>Ga0302308_10000627_pt1 | contig 30407 bp, 27 predicted proteins | sample III_Palsa_E3_3_FD_200531 | JGI IMG/M metagenome (GOLD analysis project Ga0302308, IMG submission 200531) | Peat permafrost microbial communities from Stordalen Mire near Abisko, Sweden - III_Palsa_E3_3 | ecosystem: Environmental > Terrestrial > Soil > Palsa > Peat permafrost | place: Sweden...
TATTGCCACGCTGTGCGCGCGCTTTGGGGGCAAGAGCCCAGCTCCGGAGGCACTGCGTGCACGGTCACGGCATTTGTTCCGCTTCACGCTCCATTCGATCTGGCAGTGGCCGGAATGGGGCTGGATGCACAAACTGCTACTGTCCTGCTGGACTGTGGTGGTGCTCTACGCCCCCAATGGCCTCGCCAGGCGCCTGGCCGTCAAACACCGGCAACTGAGCGGTGTGCCGGAGCCAGGTGCCGGTTAGGCGGACAGCTGTGCCCACTGCGGCTCGAAGCGCCGCCGCAGCGCTGCGAGCAGTGGCGCCTCGACAAATCGATAAACGCCCAGCGCCACCAATAGGCAAAACACCAGCCCGGCGTCGATGTAAAGCCAACCGATCGGCGGCAGCGCCAGCCACACCCACACCAGCGCCAGTGCATTGAGCGCAAACGGGTGCGATAGGTAGAACGAGTAGGAGGCATCACCGCCGATCGCGAGCGGGCGCACGGACCACTCGGGCCCCAGTGCGAAAGCGGCCACCAGGACGAAGGCCGGCAGACCGCCCCAGATCCATTCCGCTACGTAGGGCGAATGTCCAAGCAGGGACATCATCGCAAAAGCAGCGACGATCAAGCCGCCTTGGCACAACCACGACAACCGGAGCTGCCGTAAGTAAAGCTCTGCCAATAGAATTCCCAGCAGAAACTCGAGAATGATGGGATCGGACCAGAACCGCAGCGCCGTAGCCGTCATGGGCACGAAGCGGTGCAGTACGGCCAGAGCGATAAAAGCGGCGAACAGGCCGATGAGGGCCACCCGCTTTCGGAAGAGCAGCGCCAGCGTAAAGCACGCATAGAAGAACATCTCATATTCCAGCGTCCACCCGAGCAGCAGGATGGGCTTGATGCCCCCATCCATTCTGGTGACCGGGTAGAAGAGCAACGAGCCGACGACCGTCGACAGCGATGCGTCGGTGTGATGCACCATGGCGTTGAATTGCCAGATCGACAACAGCATCAGTATCGTAAATAGCCAATACAGTGGCACGACCCGCAGGATGCGTCGCTTAAGGAATTCGCCGGCATAGCCCTTGGAGCCAAAGTGCGTGCTGGTCAGGTAGTACATGATGAAGCCACTGACGATGAAGAACACATCGATACCGGTGCCCCACTCGATACCAGAGCGGTCCGTGACGGCCTGCATCTGCGGGATCTTCTGGTCGACCGTCGCCCGCAGGAGGTGAGCGAACAACACCATCAGGGCTGCGACAAACCGCAGGATCTGAATATTGGGAAGATACGATTGGCGGGCCACTGGGGGCGACAATGTACCTGATTGTCGGCAGAGAAGTGCCGCGCCATGCCTCTAGAGGTGGCTAGTAATGCGGCGGCTTTTCGAATGGGTCCGCCTCCGGGCCGCCTGTCGCCTCGAATGTATCAAGCCGATCGGCGAGTGCGCGCCCGCGCGCTGCCAGCGCGTCGATCTGCCGCTGCTGGTTCAAGACCGCCTCGCTGAGCTCCTGCAGCGAGCGTTCGAGGTGGGCGAGTTTCAATCGCCTCAAAGCGGGAAGGGTCTGTGCTATCCATAAGCGCCGCTCATCACAAAGAAATGGTCACGCATTTCGGCGCATTCTAGATCGCAATACCGGGCTGTCGTCGCTCGGCGACAGCCCGGACGTGGCCCTTAGGGCGCGGCCTTCGATGCCTCGACGGCTTCGTGCAGTTCCCGCTCGGCTCCGTGCAGGAATTCCTCGGCCTTGGCCCCATGGCCGGCCATGTCGTAATGATTGGCCGCGCGCGCCCGATCCATCTCGTGGATCGCCTCGACCACGTGCGTGTGGACGGCGTCCAGGTCGTGCCAGTCATGGACCCGATCCGCGATGGCCACCGCACCGGCGCCCAGCGACAGGCAAGCCAAACCCAATACCAATGAGTGCTTCATGGTTTGATTCCTTTCAACAGCTTAGGGAGGGAAGGGGAGATTTGAACCCGGCGGGTCCCCGCGCATTGTGTCGGGGGCCCGCCGTGGTTCCGGGAGCGGACGTTTCCGTGGGGCGAGGCTCAAATCCGAGCAGATCAAAGGGCTGCTGGGAGTCTCGGGGCCACATCTTCGCCGTCAGATCAAACGATACGTCCGCGCAGATGAATCGTGCCTGAATGATCGCGCGTATAGTGTGCAGGTCTTCGCACTTTCCAATTCCAGAATAAGTTTTCAGGGAGACGTCAAACATGAAATTCAAATCGACTCTCGTTGCGGCTGCCCTTCTGAACGCGGTACTCGCACTGCCGTTGACGATGGCGGGAGGTGTCGCGAGCGGCGCCGAGCTGTCATTGGATCCGGCGGTGGGCACCTGGGCGCTCAATCTGGGCAAGTCGCAGCTGGACGCGAGCAGCCCGGCACCGAAAAGTTCGGTGCGTACCTATTCGGCGACACCGGATGGACTGAAGGTGGCGATCCACACCGTGAAGGCGACCGGGGAGCCGCACGATATGAGCTCCTCCTTCAGCTACGACGGCAAGCAGCACCCGGCCACAGGCTCGGAGGACTACGACACCATCGCGGTCACGCGCACCGGCCCCAACGACTCCAAATCCGAGTTCATCAAGGGTGGCAAGGTCATCGGCCACTTGACGCGCAGCGTCTCCAAGGATGGCAAGACCATGACGATCACGTCCGATCTGACCAACGCCAAGGGCGTCAAGGTGCATGATGTCGGCGTGTACGACCGCCAATAACTCAAGGAGTCAGCTATGAACGCGGGGAAAGCCTTATTTCTGGGATCGGTACTGGCTTTGCTGGTGCCGGTGGTGATGGCGGCAGATGCCGCCGCCGACAGCTCGGTGGGCACCTGGAAGCTGAACGTGGCCAAGTCCACCTTCGGTTCCGGCGTGCCGCCGAAGAGCGAGACGCGGACCTACTCCGCCACCTCCATGGGCACTCACGTCGTGATCGAGCAGGAGGACTCCGCCGGCAAGAAAAGCAAGGCCGAGACGCTGCTGACCTATGACGGCCAGCCGCAGAAGATCGTGGGCAATGCCGATTTCGACACCGTGACCACCAAGCGCGTGGACAAGTACGAGACCACGGCCGACCTGATCAAGGGAGGCAAGGTCGTGGGCTCGCTGCGTCGCCTGGTATCGAAGGATGGCAAATCCATGACCATCAACCAGAAGCTCCTGAAAGCCGACGGCAGCACCGAGACCTCGCTGGGGACGTACGAGCGCTGAGGGGCCCCCAAAAAGGTACGCATTTACCGGCCACGCGCCCGTTGACCTCCGGCGCGTGGCCGGTATATTGGGGCTGACTGTTCCTTAAGTAACCGGGCTCCTCTGGATTCCGCCTCCCCCTGCTACGGGGTGTGAGCCCGGCACCGGAGCTCTATATAGATGAGTACCCAGAGCAACCGCGGCTTGGTCCGCGAGGCCTACGAACGCGATAGCTGCGGCTTCGGCCTCATTGCCAGCCTGGACGACAAGCCCAGTCATTGGCTGGTGCAGACCGCCATTTCCTCGCTCAACCGCCTGACCCATCGCGGTGCCATCGCCACCGACGGCAAGACCGGGGACGGCTGCGGCCTGCTGCTCAAAAAGCCCGAGAAATTCCTCAAGGCCATTGCCCGGGATGCGAAGGTAAAGCTGAGCCCCCGTTTTGCCTCGGGTCTGCTGTTCCTGAGCACGGACCCGGCACTCGCGGCCCGCGCACGGGCGGAATTGAAGATCCAGCTCGAGTTCGAGGAGCTGACCCTGGCCGGAATCCGGGTGGTGCCGACCAGTGCCGACGCCTGCGGCCCCGAGGCCCTCAAAACCCTGCCGGTCATCGAGCAGGTGTTCGTCAACTGCCGCGGCACCGATAACGACGAGGCCAGCTTCAACCGCAAGCTGTTCCTGGCCCGGCGCCGGACCGAGAAGATCTTAGGAACGGACGGCGGGTTCTACTGCCCCAGCCTCTCCGCCAGCACCATTGTTTACAAGGGCATGGTCATGCCCCAGCACCTGGTCGAGTTCTACCCCGACCTGGCTGACCCCCGGCTCGAAGCCTCGGTGGCCGTGTTCCACCAGCGCTTCTCGACCAATACGCTGCCGCAGTGGCGCCTGGCGCACCCCTTTCGCCTCCTGGCGCACAACGGCGAAATCAACACGATTGAGGGCAACCGCCAATGGGCTGTGGCCCGCGCGCCGGTGCTGCGCTCGCCGCTGCTGCCGGATCTCTCGGACATCCTGCCGCTGGTCTCGCTCGAGGGGTCGGACTCCCAGAGCCTGGACAACATGCTCGAGGTGCTGCTCATGGGCGGCCTCGATATCCCGCAGGCGCTGCGCCTGCTGATTCCGCCGGCCTGGCAGGCGGTGGACACGATGGATTCTGACCTGCGCGCGTTCTACGAATTCTATTCGGCGCACATGGAGCCCTGGGACGGACCGGCCGGCCTGGTGCTGACCGATGGCCACTACGCGGCCTGCACCCTGGATCGCAACGGCCTGCGCCCGGCGCGCTTCGTGATCACCAAAAACCGCCACCTGACCATTGCCTCCGAGACCGGGGTCTGGGACTACGCGCCCGAAGATGTGGTGCGCAAGGGCAAGCTCGGGCCCGGTGAGATCCTGGCGCTGGATATGCAGACCGGGACGCTGCTCGAGACCCGCGATATCGACAACATGCTCAAGGCCCGCCATCCCTACAAGGCCTGGCAGAAGAAGGGCGTGCGGTATCTGGAGTCCGACCTGATCGATCCGCGCCTCGCCGCCGAGCCCATGGACCGGGAGACGCTGGCCATCTATCAGAAGATGTTCGCGGTTTCGGCCGAGGAGCGCGAGGATGTGATCCGCACGCTGGCCGATGATGAGAGCGAGGCCATCGGCTCCATGGGCGATGACACGCCCATGCCGGTGCTCTCGCACAAGCCGCGCGCGCTGTACGACTATTTTCGCCAGCAGTTCGCCCAGGTCACCAACCCGCCGATCGACCCCTTGCGTGAATCGATCGTGATGTCGCTCTCGACCCAGATTGGCCCCGAGTGCAATGTGTTCGTGCCGGTGCCGGAACACGCGCGGCAGATCGTGCTCAACTCCCCCATCCTTTCGCAGCGCAAGCTCAGGCAGATCCTGGCCTCCGAGGATGTGGTCGAGGCCAACGAATTCATTGATCTGCAGTATGAGCCCGAGGAAGGCCTCAAGGCCGCGCTGCTGCGCATCTGTCGCCAGGCCGAGGAAGCAGTGCGTGACGGCAAGCTGGTGCTGCTGCTGTCGGATCGGTATCTGGTGCAGGGCCGGCTCCCGGTCCACGCCCTGCTCGCCACCGGCGCCGTGCACCACCGGCTGGTGCAGACCGGGCTGCGATGCCGCTGCAACATTCTGGTGGAGACCGGCACCGCGCGCGACTCGCATCATTTTGCGTGTCTCATCGGCTACGGCGCGACGGCCGTGTATCCCTACATGGCCTACCAGACCCTGTTCGAGATGATGCGCAAGGGGCAGGTCGACATGGGCGGGCGCGAACGCCGCGAGCTCGGCCGCAGCTACCGCCGCGGCATCCGCAAGGGTCTCTACAAGATCATGTCGAAGATGGGTATCTCGACCGTCTCGAGTTACCGCGCCGCGCAGCTGTTCGAAATCGTCGGTCTCGGCAGCGAGGTCGTGGACCTGTGCTTCCTGAATACCCCCAGCCGCATCCAAGGGGCGGATTTCGAGGATCTGGAGAACGACACCAAGTACATGGCGATGCGCGCCTGGAACCCGCGTTCCCAGCCCGAGCAGGGTGGTCTCTATAAATATGTGCACGGCGGGGAGTACCACATGTACAACCCGGATGTGATCGGCGCGCTGCAGGCGGCGGTGGTCGGTGGCGACTATGAGCAGTACCAGCTGTTTGCGAAGCTGGTCAATCAGCGGCCCGCCTCGACCCTGCGTGACCTGCTGGGATTCAAGCGCACCGCAATTCCGATCCCCATCGAGGAGGTCGAGCCGCTCGAGGCCATCCTGGCGCGCTTCGATGGTGCGGGCATGTCGCTGGGCGCGCTCTCGCCCGAGGCGCACGAGGCACTCGCGATTGCGATGAACCGCTTAGGGGGCCGCTCCAACTCGGGCGAGGGCGGCGAGGATCCCGCGCGCTACGGCACCGAGAAGAATTCCAAGATCAAGCAGGTGGCATCGGGGCGCTTTGGCGTCACGCCCGAGTACCTGACCAATGCCGAAGTACTGCAGATCAAGATCTCGCAGGGCGCCAAGCCCGGCGAGGGCGGACAGCTGCCGGGGCACAAGGTCAACGAGATGATCGCGCAGCTGCGCTTTGCCCGCGCCGGCGTGGGACTCATCTCCCCGCCGCCGCATCACGATATCTATTCGATCGAGGATCTGGCGCAATTGATCTTCGATCTCAAGCAGGTGAACCCGAGCGCGCTGGTGTCGGTCAAGCTCGTGGCCGAGCCCGGCGTCGGCACCGTGGCCGCCGGTGTCGCCAAGGCCTACGCGGACCTGATCACGATCTCCGGCTACGACGGTGGCACCGGCGCCTCGCCGCTGTCCTCGATCAAGTATGCGGGCACGCCGTGGGAGCTGGGGCTGGCCGAGACGCACCAGACCCTGCGCGCCAACGACATGCGCCATCGCGTGCGGGTGCAGACCGATGGCGGACTGAAGACCGGCGTGGACGTCATCAAGGCGGCCATCATCGGCGCGGAGAGTTTTGGCTTCGGCACCGCGCCCATGGTGGCGCTGGGCTGCAAGTACCTGCGCATCTGTCACCTGAACAACTGCGCCACCGGCGTGGCCACCCAGCACGCGGTGCTGCGCTCGAAGTTCTTCATCGGCATGCCGGAAATGGTCATGCACTATTTCCGCTTCGTGGCGCAGGAATGCCGGGAACTCATGGCTTCCTTAGGGGTGCGGCGCATGGCCGACCTGATCGGCCACACCGAGTACCTCGAGATCCTCCCCGGTGAGACCTCCAAGCAGCGCAAGCTCGATCTGACGCCGTTGCTGTCGGATGCCGATCTGGTCTCGGATCGCTCCCACATCTGCACCCAGCCCTCGAACGCGCCTTTCGACAAGGGCGAACTCGCCGAGCGCATGCTGGCCGACATGCTGCCGGCCATCAAGCGCCAGTCGGGCGGGGAGTGGACGTACGAGGTGAAGAACTTCAATCGCTCCATCGGCGCGCGCCTCTCGGGCGAAATCGCGCGACACTGGGGCAACAACGGCATGGCCGAGGCCCCGCTCGTGGTCCAGCTCAACGGCTCCATCGGCCAGAGCTTTGGCTGCTGGAATGCGGGCGGCCTGCACCTGTACCTCGAGGGCGATGCCAACGACTATGTCGGCAAGGGCATGGCCGGCGGCCGCATCGTGCTCAAGCCGCAGCAGGCCTCCACCTTTGTGGCGCGCAACACCATCATCATGGGCAACACCTGCCTGTACGGCGCCACCGGCGGCCAGCTCTACGCGGCCGGCCAGGCCGGCGAGCGCTTCGCGGTGCGCAATTCGGGCGCCATCGCCGTGGTGGAAGGCACCGGCGATCACTGCTGCGAGTACATGACCGGCGGGGTGGTCTGCGTGCTCGGTCGCACGGGACTGAACTTCGGCGCCGGCTTCACCGGTGGCTTCGCCTACGTGCTCGACCAGGATCGCTCCTTCGTCGATCGCTACAACCACGAGCTGATCGATATTCTCAGGCTCACCAACGAGTCCATGCTCAGTAACGTGCAGCACCTGCAGGAGCTCATTCGCCTGCATGTCACCGAGACCGGCAGTGTCTGGGGCGATGAAATCCTGAGCGACCTGCGTTCCTTCATCGGCCATTTCTGGCTGGTCAAGCCCAAGGCGGCCTCGATCGATTCCCTGATCGAGAACCTGCGCGCCGCGGCCTGATCGCCGCGCCACCGCACTGCACCGCCACCGCCGCCATGGTCGACAAGACTCTGCAGTTCCTGGAATTCCCGCGCCGCGAGCCCGAGAAGCTCGCGGTGGCCGAGCGCGTGGTGATGTTTAACGAGATCTACGCGCGCTACGAACCGGAAGTGGCCGCGCAGCAGGCGGGGCGGTGTCTGTCCTGCGGCAACCCGTTCTGCGAGTGGAAGTGCCCGGTGCACAACTACATCCCCAACTGGCTCAATCTTTTGAGCGAAGGCAAGCTGTTCGAGGCCGCCGAGCTCTCCCATCGCACCAATTCCCTGCCCGAGGTGTGTGGCCGCATCTGCCCGCAGGACCGGCTCTGTGAAGGGGCCTGTACGCTCAATGATGGACTGGGCGCGGTGACCATCGGCTCGATCGAGAAGTACATCACCGATGAGGCCCTCGCCCAGGGCTGGCGCCCCGATATGTCGGGCGTGCGACACACCGATAAGCGCGTGGCCATCATCGGTGCCGGGCCTGCGGGTCTGGGCTGCGCCGACATCCTGGTACGCAACGGCGTCAAGCCGGTGGTGTTCGATCGCTATGCGCGCATCGGCGGGCTGCTGACCTTCGGCATTCCGCCCTTCAAGCTCGAAAAGCAGGTCGTCGAGCGGCGCCGCGAGCTCATGGAAGGCATGGGCGTGGAATTTAGGCTCGGTGTCGAAGTCGGGGCCGGTGCCGGGCAACTGCCCTTCGAGGCGCTGCTGCGCGATTTCGATGCGGTGTTTCTGGGCATGGGCACCTATAACTCGGTGCGCGGCAATCTGCCGGGCGAGGATCTGCCCGGTGTCTACGAGGCATTGCCCTACCTGATCGCCAACATCAATCGCGAGTTACAGCTTCCTGGGGCCGAGGCGGGCTTCATCGATTTTAAGGCTAAGCGCGTGGTGGTCATGGGCGGCGGCGATACCGGCATGGATTGCAATCGCACCGCCATTCGCCAGGGCGCGGAATCGGTGACCTGCACCTACCGCCGCGATGAGATGCACATGCCCGGCTCGCGCCGCGACTACAAGAACAGCCGCGAGGAGGGCGTGGAGTTTCTCTTCAACTGCCAACCCATCGAGCTTCTGGGCACCGACCGCGTCGAGGGCGTCAAGGTGGTGCAGACGCGCCTGGGGCCGCCCGGCCCCCGTGGCCGGCGCCTGACCGAAAATGTCGCCGGCTCCGAGCGCGTGATTCCCGCCGATGCGGTGATCGTGGCATTCGGCTTCCAGCCCAGTCCGCCGCCGTGGTTCGACAGCCATGCGATTGCGCTGCACGCCAATGGCCGCGTGCGCGTGACCGCCGCCGCGCAGCGGCCGTTTCAGACCACCAACCCCAAGGTGTTCGCGGGCGGCGACATGGTGCGCGGCTCCGACCTCGTGGTCACCGCGGTGTTCGAAGGCCGCGAGGCGGCGCGCGGCATCCTGGATTACCTGAACGTCGGTTGAGGCCATGGCGGCGGCGATCCCGATCGGGCAGGTGCTGACCACGCAGCGGCTGCGTCTCGAGCCCTGTCATCCCGACCACCTCATCGGCCTGCAGACCCTCAATGCCGACCCGGTGGTGATGCAGTACATCACCGGCCGCCCTGAGACCCCGCAAGAGACCGCCGCGATGATCGAGCGCGTGCAGGCGCGCTGGGCAAAGTGGGGCTACTCGTGGTGGACCTTCATCGAGCGCGATTCGGGCCAGGTTATCGGCGCCGGCTGCATTCAGAACCTGCGCCGCTCCGGTAGCGAACCGGATGCCGCCTGTCCCCTTGAGATCGGCTGGCGCCTGCGGCAGGACCGCTGGCATCGGGGACTGGCCAGCGAGGCCGCCGTGGCCATGGCCGCCTTCGCTTTCGATACCCTCAAAGCCCCGACGCTTTACGCCGTCTGCGATCCCGGCAATCCGGCCTCGCTGGCCGTCATGCGGCGCCTCGGCATGCGTGAGCGCGGGGTGGAGCGGTGGTATGAGCGGCCCCTGACGACCTGCGAGATCACGGCCGCCGAATGGCGCGCCGGCCACCCCTTGGGCCGATGAGGTGAGCCATTTCAAATTTAGTTGCCATGGCAACTATTAATTGCGAACGTGACGCGCTTGCAACGCGATAGCGCGCCGGGCAGGGAGAATTCGAATCATGGGCGTCCAGGCTTCCGACCTGCGCGAGAAAGTCCGCCACGCCGAGGTGCTGCGCGTGGGCGTCGGCGGCCCGGTGGGGTCGGGCAAGACCGCGCTGGTGGACCTGCTGTGCAAGCGCCTGCGCGACCGTCTCGACATCGCGGTCGTCACCAATGACATTTACACGCGCGAGGACGCGGAGTTCCTGATTCGAAGCCAGGCGCTGCCGGCCGAGCGCATCCGAGGTGTCGAGACCGGCGGCTGCCCGCACACCGCGATTCGCGAAGACGCCTCGATGAACCTGGCCGCCATCGACGGGCTGCTGCGCCAGTTCCAGCAGCTGGACCTGGTTATCGTCGAGAGCGGCGGCGACAACCTGGCCGCCACCTTCAGCCCCGAACTGTCCGACCTGACCCTCTACGTCATCGATGTCGCCGCCGGCGACAAGATTCCGCGCAAGGGCGGACCCGGCATCATCAAGTCGGACCTGCTCATCATCAACAAGATCGATCTCGCACCGCATGTGGGCGCCTCGCTCGAAGTCATGGACCGCGACGCGCGCAAGATGCGCGGCGAGCGCCCGTTCGTGTTCACGAACCTGAAAACCGGCCAGGGCCTGGACACGGTGATCGAGTTCATCCTGCGCGAGGGCATGCTGGAGTAACGCGGATGCTGGATGTCCACGCGCCCCACGAGCGCGCTCATAGCTGGTCGGATTTTTTCATACATATCGCGACCATCGTCATCGGGCTGCTGATCGCGGTGGGCCTCGAGCAGACCGTGGAATTCTTCCATCACCGCCACCAGGCCCGCGAGGGGCTTGCGCTGCTGCGCCGGGAAGTCGATGCCAATCGCGAGAAGCTGCAGTATGACGCCAAGGTGCTGGCCTTCTCGGAGCGCGAGCAGCGCGGCAAACGGTGAGGGGAATCCTCGGTTCAACTATGTGGGCATCCTTCACGGATGATCTCCGACCCTAGAGCGAGGCAGCCCCGCGACGCAAACATGTCATGCGGTAACCAACCCGCGAATATCAGTGTGATCCATCGTCGTCTAAATCTGCCGCGCGTCGCGTTGCCCATCCGGTGCGAACAGCCCTACCCAAGGAGCACTACGTGAAAAAGATCGCGAAGATCACCCCTGCCCCTATTGCTAAGGTCGGGCCATATCAGTTGACCGACTCCGCATCCACATGTCGCTGCCGGAATTCGCGCGGCGTGCAGGCGACCTCTCGCTTGAAGAACTTCGCAAAATTGGCGGGAACCCCGAATCCCAGCTGCTCCCCAATCAGGGCAATCGACATCGTTGAATGTACCAGCAGACGCTTCGCTTCCAGAATGATCCGTGATGCGATGACGGCCTTCGCCGTCACATCGGCCAGCTGCATGGCAGCGCGCGTCAGGCTTTTTTGCGTGCACCCCATACGATCGGCGCACTGAGCCACCTGGTGCCACTCGGCGAAGTGACTTTCCACGAGCTGCTGAAAGATTTTGCATCCTGCCGGGGCGTTCTAAGGTTCGACCCTGAGTTGATTCCGACGCATCAAGAAGACGATCGCTCCGACAGGTACTGACAGACATATCGTCCACTGTCCATAAAGCGGAGCGAAGGCCCCAGCGCTGAGAAGCTGGATATTCAATAGCGAAAACGCCCACTGACCTGTCGTCCAATTCAACGCAAGCTTTCCGATTCCGAATATTACAAATAGAACCCAAGGCCACTTCCGGCCCCTTAACTTGGTTTTAATACAGATGGCGAGGGTAAGAAGAGTAAACAATGGCAAAACAATGGCCAACCCCAGAACCAGATACTGAAATGCCGATTTCCCACCAAGCACAAATTTATTTCGCTCCTCGATGGAGTTTGGCTCTGGGTAGATATTCAGGCCGACGATGGTTGTAGGTCCGCCGTCCTTCTTAGTCGCAACGTTGGCCACCATCCATTTTCCAGAGAAGTTATATTCAAAAGTCAAATTCACTGTCTCGAATCCCGACGCCTTCAGTCGATTGGCCCCGATCAAAGTCACTGACGTGGGTTCGCCAGCAGGAACCAACGCGGCCATTGAAACCAATGTACCGTGCATGGACGACGTAGCGATGCTTGGGTCTATAGTCGCCTCGATAACGTCGTAGTGCTGTTGCCTCAAGAGGTCAATGTAGTGCCTGGCATCAGACTGTTCCGACGGAGAGGCGAAGTTCTGCAGCATGTTCTGCTGGCTGCAAGCCACGATCGCGGTCAGAAGTATCGACAGGAGAAGGTGACGTCGCATTTGGGTCTCCAGTGCTAACTAAAATAGCCAGGACCGAATTGCCAGTCGACCTGTTGTATCTCAAAACGGCCAAGTACTTCCGGGCGGGCAACTTGCAGAGCGAACGCGGTCTTTTTTTCCGAGGGTTGCCGTAAGTGATTGGTAAATGGATAGGAATGCGATTCGTGAAGTCCCCGATCTGTCGGGAAGTGTGAGTCGGGTTCAGCATCCATACAGGTTAAAGCGGCAATATTGGCGCTCGGGAACCTGCCCGATGACACTCAGAACCTCACGGAGAAGACTTATGAAAAAAGCAATCAAGCCGGCGGTGTCCGGCTTGCTGTTGACATTGTTCGTCACCTTGCCGTTCGCCGCTAATGCCGACCTGCCGGGAAAGCATCCGGCGTATCTGCACGCCCTCACGGACCTGCGCAGCGCGCGCTGGATGCTCGAGCATCGTCCGGGAGACCCGGCAGTCAGTGGCCGAGAGGATCAGTCGATCACCGAGATTGATGCGGCAATCGGCGAAATCAAGCGCGCCGCGATCGATGACGGCAAAGACATCCACGATCACGCGGGGGTAGATGCACCCGCGGATCGACCGGGGCGGCTGCACAAGGCGCTGGAGTTGCTGCGCAAAGCGCACGACGATGTCGCCCGCGAAGAAGACGATCCGGCGACTCGTGGCCTGCGCGATCGCTCGGTGGGACATATCGATGGCGCCATTCACGCCACCGAACATGCGATCCACGACGTCGAAGCTGGGCGCTAGTAACCAATCGGCAATTCATGCGATTCCCTCGGCTCGACACAGCGAACCTGCGTCGAGCTGAGGTGCGATCGGTTACTCGGTGCCGGCGCAAACACCCGAGGTACAGTTCCGGTCAGCGCCGGAATTTCGTAATGAGCGTCACTCCTGGCCTGGTACACCTAGCCGATTTGCCCCGCTGTTATACACATGTTATAACAGCGCCCTGGCTGTGTGGAGAGCTGAATGGCTGCAGTCGTCAAAGTGCGAAAGGTCGGCAACTCCCTCGGAGTGATTCTGACGCGGGATATGGTCGAATCCCTAGGAGTCTCGGAGGGCGATGAGCTCTTCGCGATTCGCACCCCCGAAGGGATTCGGCTAACGCCCTACGATCCCGACTTCGCCGATGCCATTAGCTCCACCCGGGACTACATGCGCCGGCATCGCGATGCGATGCACGCGCTTTCAAAGAAGTGAAGAATCTCAAATGGGTCTCGAGCGCACTGGCGATCGCGATCCACGAAGAGGCGATCTACGAGTTCGGTGGCCTTTCAGGCTTGCGCGATGCGCGATTGCTTGAGAGCGCGCTGGATCGTCCGCGAAATCTCAATGCCTTAAAGCCCAGGAGCACGCTATTCCAACTGGCGGCTTCTCTGGGTGTTGGCTTCGCCAAGAATCATGCGTTTAATGATGGTAACAAGCGCACGGCGCTGCTGACCACTCGAGTGTTTCTCTATCTGAATGGCCAGCTGCTGGAGCCGGCTCAAGACGATGAGGTCATGACAATAGTTGCCCTGGCAGAAGGCTCCTTGGGAGAAGCGGCGTTTGCCGCGTGGCTCAAGGCTAATTCGAGTCCTCGGTAGCAAAGGCGTGTCGGCTCTGGCGTAGGAGCGGGTTTTGCGATGCGCGGGCTCTGCGCGCTGGCATTCGGCATCACCGCATTCGAGCATCACTCCCGTTCGATTCGCGCGGCGTAGCAGCCCCGCTGGGCGTAGTGGGCCTGGATGTACGCAACCGAGTCATTGCTGAGCAGGCGCTCGACGGTCTCGCGCGCCTGTCGTCCGTCCACGAGGGTCGCATCCACCATCATGTGCGCGGCATCGAACGCGCGCAGCGACAGCATGCGCCGCTGCATCACCTCGGGGATCTCATCGATGACGCTGACGCATTTCTGCGCGCCTTCGCGCACGAAGATGGCGTGACTGGCGCGATACGGTGTATCGGCAGCCTGGTGGGTGTAGTTCACCAGCAGTGCGGTCTCGCCGGGCGCAAGGTCGCGCAGTTCGATGCGATCGGGGAATCCAGGTGTCTTGTCCACGGTGTACCGACGCGCGCCTTGCGCCAGTAGCTGTGCCTCCGAAAGGCCGTAGAGATGACAGAAGGGCTCGGGGTTGAGGCCGCTGACTCGAAAGGGCATGGCAGGTTCCGGCTAGTAACGATGGGGTGGCATCGTGTACCCGGGACCGTTGGGCCGCACCCCGGTTCTTGCGCTCGCTTAGGCGTCGCTTAGGCCTGCTTACGCGGCCAGATCCTGGGCGTCCAGCGCCTGCAGCACTTTCTGGTGCTCGGCCAGCAGGTCTTCCAGCAGCAGGCAGGCGTCGTCGAAATCCCCGCCGGCCGCCGCGGCCTCCACCTGTTTGCAGATATCGGCAAAGGCGGTCGCGCCGATGTTGGCGCTGCTGGACTTGAGGGCGTGCGCCGCCTGGCGCAGGCCTTCGACATCCTGTGAGAGCGCGGCAGTGCGCAATGCCTCGGTCAGCGACAGTGAGCTGGAAGAATACAGTCCCAGAACCTTGGCCAGCAGGTTCGGACCGCCCGGCCGGTGCAAGGCGCGGATGCGTCCGAGTGCCTGCGGGTCAAGAATTTCATCCACGCTGTTCGCATCGAGTGTTTTCATATCGCTGGTCTTGGCGGCAGCCTCGCCCGCATCGCCATCCGGCAGGCAGGACTCGAGTACGCGGTAAAGCTGCTCGCTGGTAAAGGGTTTGCTTAAGTAACGATCCATGCCGGCGGCATAGCATTTTTCGGCATCGCCGCTGAGCGCGTTGGCGGTCAATGCGATGATGGGTGTACGAGGCCGCTGGTTCTCGGTTTCCCACTGGCGGAAGCGGCTGGTCGTGGCGTAGCCATCGAGCTTGGGCATCTGGCAATCCATGAGCACCGCTTCGAAGCGATCGGCGGCCAGTTTCTCCAGCGCCTCCTCGCCGCTCCAGGCGCTCACCGCCTCGACGCCCAGGTCCTGCAGTACCGCCAGAGCGACTTCCTGGTTGACCGGGTTGTCTTCCACCAGCAGCACGCGCTTGATGCGCGAAACCCTGCGTTCGCTCTGCATCTCGGCCAGCGCCTTGGCGTTCATGCGCACCGTGTGGCTGACCCACTCGGCCGCGGAAAATTGATAACTCAGCAGCGCCGACAGGCAGGCCTTGAGCTGTGCGCGGCGCATCGGCCTGGTCAGCCACACGGTCATGCCATCGGCCGAGTCGTGCGCGGGCTGGGCCGAGTCGGCCGCCGATGCCATCATCAGCACCGGCATGCCGCGGAATTCACGGCGGCCGCGCACTTTCGCGAGCAGCTCAAGACCGTCCATCTCGGGCATCTGTCCATCGATGATGAGCACGTCGAACTGGCCGCTGAGCGCATGCTGCAGCACTCCCATGACCTCCTGGCCCGAGCTTGCCTCGGTGACGATGACACCCCAGCTGGCCAGGTGATGACGAAGAATGGCGCGGATGGTCGGGTTGTCGTCGACCAGCAGGATGCGCGCCCGGTTCAGTACATTGGTGCGCTTCTCGCGCTCGGCATTCGGATCGCTGGCGAGCGGCACCGTAAAGAAGAAGGTCGAACCGACGCCGGGCGTACTGGTCACCCCGATCTGCCCGCGCATCAGTTCGACCAGCTGCTTGCAGATGGCAAGGCCTAAGCCCGTGCCGCCGAACTGTCGCGTGGTCGAGCTGTCTTCCTGGGCGAAGGATTCGAAGATGGTCGTGCAGTTCTCGGGCTTGATGCCGATACCGGTGTCCGTGACCTCGAAGCGGAACGCCGAGTTGAGCAACTCGGCGCTGCTCTGGCGAACCGCAATCCGGATCTCGCCGCGCTCGGTAAACTTGACGGCATTGCTGACCAGGTTAATGACAATCTGGCGCAGCCGCTGGCCATCGCCCAGCACCTGAGTATCCAGGTCGGCCGGGATATCGCAGATCAGTTCCAGCCCCTTGCTGTGTGCGCGCTCGGCCAGGATGTCGACCGCATCCTCGACGATGTCGCGCACGCAGAACGGTGCCATGTGCAGCTCGAGCTTCCCGGCCTCGATCTTGGAGAAATCCAGGATGTCGTTGATGATGTCGAGCAGGGCGCTGCCGGATTGGCGGATGGTGGCGGCGTAGCGGCGCTGACGAACATCGAGCGAGGTGGACTGGCTCAACAGTTCCGCCATGCCCAGAACGCCGTTCATGGGGGTGCGGATTTCATGGCTCATGCGCGCCAGGAATTCGCTCTTGGCGCGGCTGGCGCCCTCGGCGCGCTCTCGCGCTTCCTGCGCATCGGCGACCGCCTGGTCGAGACTGACGGTGCGCTCGCGCACGCGCTTCTCGAGTTCATTCTGGTACATGCGCAGGTTCAGGTCCCGGCGCTCCAGCTCGGACAGCATCCCGTTGAAGCCATCCACCAGCGTGCCGAATTCATCATCGGTCTGCTTGTGGGCGCGGATCGAAAAACGCCGGGTTTCGGACACATCGCGCGCCACCTTCGCCAGGTCGTGCACCGGGCCCGAGATCATGCGCTGCAGGTGGATCGAGAGCACATACGCCACCAGCACCGCCAGCAGCAGCCCGAGCCCCAGATAAATGGCGGCTCCTTTGAGCAGGCCCATCAATTCCGACCATTCCGCGTCCGCCTGCAGCGTGCCCACCTGCACGCCATCGAGCATCACCGGCGTCAGGATGCGCACCCGAGTGGGGCTGGAGAATCGTACCGTGGGTCGCTTGTTCGTGGCACCGCTGTCCTGCGATAAGGGCACCAGCTCTGCCCACTCCGCGGGGGGTTCGCCAAAATCGACATGCACGAATACATTGCCGGCCGCGTCGTACAGCGTTGCGGCGCGCATATCGCTTTCGGCATGCAGTGAGCTGAGTTGCCGGCGGGCTAGCACGCGGTTGGATGTCTTCATCGCGGCAGCAGAATTCTCGGCTGCCACACTGGCGAGGGTCAGCAGGTGATCGCGCAGGTTGCGGCTGAGCTCGGATGCCTCGCCGGTCACGTGCAACACGGAGGCGATCAGTACCGCGACCGCGGCCGCGTACACCACGATGAAGCGCAGCTTGGCGCCCAGCGAGAGGCTGCCGACCCAACGAATCACGGCTGGAAGTCCAGCAGCACCGCGTGGCGGGTGGTGTGATCGTAGTCGCTGCCGCCGGGCGGGGTGCCCTGCAGCAGCATCTCCAGGTCATCGACCGGGATGGGCTTGCTGATCAGGTAGCCCTGCACCTGATCGCATCGATGGCGACGCAGGAATTTCAATTGCGCCGGATTGGAGACACCCTCGGCGATCACCTTGAGTTTGAGCTCGCGCGCCATGGCGATGATGGCCGCACAGATGGCTGCATCATCGTCGCTGGTATGCAGGTCCTTGACGAAGGAGCGGTCGATCTTGAGCGAATCGACCGGAAATTGCCGCAGGTAGCCGAGTGAGGAGTAACCGGTGCCGAAGTCGTCGATCGAGAGCGCGACCCCCGCGTCGCGGAAGCGGCGCATGCACGCGGTGGTATCGGCGACATTGCGCATCAGCAGGCTCTCGGTGATCTCGAGCTCGAGCTGCTGGGGGCTGACCGAGTATTGCTGCAGGGACTGCAGCACGCTCTCCACAAAGTCGGAACGCGCGAACTGCTGCACCGACACGTTGACAGCGATGGTCAGGTGGCCCAGGCCCTTCTTGGCCCAGTCGGCCAGCTGCTTGCAGGCTTCGATGATCACCCAATCGCCGAGCGCCGCGATCAGTCCGGACTCCTCGGCGACCGGGATGAAGACATCGGGCGCGATCCAGCCGCGCGTGGCATGGTGCCATCGCAGCAGCGCCTCGACGCCGATGATGACGCCGCTGGCAAGATCGATCTTGGGCTGATAGAAAATCCGGAAATGGCCGTTCTCGAAGGCGGCCCGCAGATCGGTCTCCAACTCCAGGCGGCCCAGGGAGCGAATCGCCATCGAGTGGCCATAGAACGCATAACCATTGCGGCCCTGGTCCTTGGCCTGATACATGGCCATGTCGGCCTTGACCAGCAGGTCTTCAATGTCATTGGCATCGCGCGGGTAGAGGGCAATGCCGATACTGGGCGTCACGACCAGGCGGTGGCCGCCGCAGTCCAGCGGTTCCGAGAGCGTCTGCCGGATGCGATTGGCCATCGCGGAGATCTGCTCCTCATCGGCGAGACCCGTCAGCAGCACCACGAACTCATCGCCGCCCAGGCGCGCGATGCGCACACTCTCATTGCGGCGCTGCTCGCCCGTGGCTTCGATGTCGGTCGGCCGGGCGCTCTGTTCCAGCCGGCGCGCCACGTTCTGCAGCAGCGCATCGCCCACCGAATGCCCGAGGTTGTCATTGATGCGCTTGAAGCGATCCAGATCCAGGTACAGCAAGGCGATCGACTGTCCGCTCTGCTTGGCGGCGCGAATCGCGCGCCCCACTTCGCGCACGAACAGCTGCCGGTTCGGCAGGCCCGTGAGAATGTCGTAGTAGGCCAGGTATTCGATGCGCGCCTTGGCTTTGCGGCGCTCGGTGATGTCGCGCGTGACGATCAGCAGGGTGCCGTCCGGCTGCGGCCGCAGCCGCGTCTCGAACGCCCGCTGCTCCTTGCCGCGGCCCACGGCGAATTCGAAGCTGTTGGGAGCGGCCGGATCGGTGCCGCTGGCCGACAGGCGGATGGCGCGCGCGACCTCCACCGGCAATACGTTTTCCAATTGCTGTCCGACCAGGCTGGCGCTATTGCGCTTGTCGTGACCGGTAATGTGCTCGAGTACTTTGCCCTCGCCATCGACGATGTAGATGGTGTCCGGCAGTGCCTGCAGCAGCGCGCGATTCTTCTGTTCAGTCAGTCGCAGTGCACGCAGGTTATCCTGCGCGCGCAGAATGAAGCCAATGCGATGGGGCAGCGTGGCCCACAGCACCGGCTTGTGGATGAAGTCGGTGGCTCCGACTTCGTAGGCCTGCGCAATCGAGGCCGTGTCGTCGTGGCCGGTGACCATCACGATGGGCACCTCGCATCCGGGGCTCAGCGTGCGCAGCGTGGAACACAGTTCGAAGCCGTTGCTGCCGGGCAGTTCCACATCGAGCAGCACCAGGTCCGGGGTCTCGGCTTCGAATGCCGCCAGCGCCTCCCGGGCATTGGTGGCCTGGCGGGCATCGAAACCGGCCTGCTCCAGTGTTTCGCTGGCTAGCAATACGAAGGCCGCGTCGTCGTCGATGATCAGCACCCGTCGCCGCGGGTGCACCGCTGCTCGCCGTCCTGGCTGATCCGAGAGTGCGCCCGAGGCTGTGCCCGGCATCATTGAATTCCCATAGCCGGTGAAACGTAGCCGAGCGCCGCATCCTCTCATCGCCGCCTGCGCCACAGTTCTTTTAACCGACATTATGAATTGTAAGGAAAGCGAGAACTGCATCACATGCCGTTACGCGCTCTCAAGCTGAACTGCTGCTTAACGGCCGCGAAATTTATTTCGCTGTCCATGGCATCGATCGGCGCAGACTGTGTCGGCCGCTGCTGCGAGTCCGACGTTATGGGTATTATTGACACTAGTTTGATTCTGGAGGCTTTTACATGGATCGTTCTAAACAGGTTTTGAAGCTCCTGACCCTGGCAGCTGCAGTGTCGCTGAGCGCATGCGTGGTCGCGCCTTATCGTCCGGCGCCGCCCCCTGTGTACGCGCCGCAGCCGCAGCCGGTTTATCAGCCGCCGCCGCCCGCCTATCAGCCCCCGCCGGCACAGGACTATCAGGGCGATCCGAACGCCGGTGATGTGGCAGAGACCGCGAATGAACCGCCGCCGCCATTGCCCGATTACGACCAGCCGCCTTGCCCTGATGATGGCTATCTCTGGACACCGGGCTACTGGCATTGGAGTCCTGCCGGCTACTACTGGGTGCCAGGTACCTGGGTAGAACCGCCGCAGGTCGGCTTCCTGTGGACGCCGGGGTACTGGGCGTTCGCGGGCGGCGTGTATGGCTTTCACGCCGGCTACTGGGGCCCGCACGTCGGTTACTACGGCGGAGTCAACTATGGCTTCGGCTACGTGGGCGTCGGTTTCGCCGGTGGTCGCTGGGAAGGCAATCGCTTTGCGTACAACACCGCCGTCCTCAATGTGAATCGCACCGTGATTCACAACACCTACAACGAGACCATCGTCAACAACGTCACGGTCAATCACGTCAGTTACAACGGCGGACCGAATGGCGTGCGAGCGGTACCGACGCCGCAGGAGCGCACCTGGAGTCGTGAGCAGCATGTGCCGCCGACCCCGGCGCAGGTCTCGCATGTGCAGGAAGCGAATCGCAATCCGGCCTTGTTCGCACACGCCAACGGCGGACATCCGGCTATCGCCGCCACCGCGCGTCCGGCCGCCTTCTCGGGTCCCGGTGTCATCAGCGCGCATGGCGCGGCACCGATCGCCAATCAGCCCGGCCGTGCGGGCGCCTTGCCGCCGGCCAACAACAGCAACAATCTGGGCGCCCAGGCTGCCGCCGCGAGGCAGCTGCAGACGAACGGAGCGCAAGGTGCGCCGCGGGGGCAGGCACCGGCCGCGCCGGCCGCGCAGCAGAAAGCCTACGTCGGCAAGCCGCAGGTGCAGCTCGCGAAACCGCCAGCAGCGCCGCCGCCTAAGACAGGCACGCCGAACAACGGCAAGCCCGCCTCACCGCCGCATCCTGAAAAGGAGCATGAAGGGGAACGCGACAAGTAAGCGCTTCAGCTAGGCTTGAGCCCCGTGGCCCGCCCTGGCAGCTCTTACTCGAGCTTCAGGGCGGGCAGCTCTGCGCCGGCCAGCGGCACATGGAGAATCGAGGCCAGCGTGGGTGCGATCTGGCGCATGTCGATTTCACCCAGCGACCGGCCGGAGGGGATGTGCGGTCCGAGTAAAAAGAACGAGGAGCGCATCTCGGGAAGATCCGGCACGTAGCCGTGCATGCCGCGATTGCTGGGACCTGCGACGAGCGGCCCTGTGAAGCTGCCGCCAAATTCATAACCGAGCTTGAAGGACACGAACCAGGACGCATCGGGGAAACCGCGTGCCTGGACCAGCTGCTCATGCGTCAGCACGCGATCGATGCCATTGGCCGGATCGTGCAGCAAGAAGTCGAGTAGCGCCCCGACGCGCGCGCGTACAGCCTCATCGGCGGGATCGGCCAGCATGATGGCGGCACCGCCGCCGGCCGGCCACGGCATGGCCTGCCACGTCGTGACCTTGTTATCGCGGTCGATACTGAAAAGTCCGGCCTCGAGGAAAGCGCTGTAGAGATTCACATCATGATCGACGGCGGCGAAGCCGTGATCGGACACGATGCAGATCGTGGCGCGATGAGCGGTGGCTTTATCGATGGCCGCTCGCAGCGTGCCGATCAGGGTATCGATGCGCTCGAGCACGGCGTTGGATAGGGCGCTGAAGGGACCCGACTCGTGCTGCGCGGTATCGAGACCCGTAAAGTAGATCGTCATGAAGTCCGGATGTTTGGTCTCGAACAGTCGAATCGCGAAGCGCGCGCGGATTTCATCCTCGGCCACGCTCTCCTCCATGCCGCCCGGGTAGCGCCCCAGCGTTTGGGAGAGTTCCTGTTCCAGTCCCGGCGTATTCAGCGCGCGTTGCAGCTTCAGATCATCGCCGGTGCCCGAGCGCCAGAATTGCGGCAGATTGTAGGTAATCGGCGCGCCGACGCTGGTGGGCCAATAAACATTCGCCGTCGTCAGGTGAGCGGCCGCGGCCGCGTCCCACAGCGTCGGCACCTTGACGTCCTCGGCATACCAGTACCAGCCGCGGTCATTGCGTTTGAGGGGATCGAAGGTGGTGTTGGAGTAGACGCCGTGACGGGCAGGGGCGGCGCCCGTCATGAGGGACATGTGACTGGGATAAGTCAGTGTCGGCAGCACCCCGCGCACGCCGGTGGCATAGACACCCGCGCTCATGAAGGCGCGCAGATTGGACACTTTGAGTCCATGGTTGGCTGCATCGAGTATGGCCTCGGGCTTGAGGCCGTCGATGGAGATCAGCACCACGGGCTTGTCGCCGTGCTCCGCGCCTGACGCCGATACAAAAGCACCGAGGCCGCTTAACAGTGCCAGGACAGTGATAAATCGGCGCATGAATCAGAACCCCGGCGGCCTTTCATCGACCACCTTCAAAGAGCGCTCGAGCGCCAGGCCGACGCGTGCCAGCGTGCCCTCATCGAACAGGCGGCCGATCAATGTCACCCCGTGCGGCACGCGTCGCGGCGGGTCGAATTGCATCGGCGGGTGTTCCGGGTCGGGCGCCCAGTCGCTGCGCGCTTCGGTGACTTCGATGAAGCCCGCGCGCAGCGTCAGCGACGGTACGCCGACGAAGTTGCCGATGGTCAACATGTCATCTATCAGCGAGGGCACGATAAGCAGGTCGACCTCGGTCAGCACCCGCTGCATTTCCTGCGCGACCAGGCGCCGGAGGCGATCGGCCTGGACGAAATCCACGGCCGAGACGAAGCGCGACTGGCGGAAGCTATTGGGCCAGGCATCGTCCACCTGCACTTTGAGCTGATCGACCTGCCGGCTGAGCGTGAGCTCTTCGAACGCCGCGGCCGACTCGGCGGCAAGGATGGCGTTGAGCGAGTTGTAGGGCCAATCGGGCAGCGAGACCTGGACGCTGTGCAGCCCGAGCTTTTCCAATTGCGTGAGCGCATGACGATCGACCTCGGTGGCCGCAGCCGTCCACGCCGGGAAGTAGCCGACTTTAAGTCCCTTGATGTCGCGCGCGACGTCGAAATCCAGGTGACTGGGCACACTGCCCAGATCGCCGGCATCGGGACCGGAGATGGCGTGCAGCACCAGCATCGCGTCCTCGACGCTGCGAGTCATGGGACCTAATTTGTCGAGCGACCAGGCCAGCGTCATCGCGCCGGTGCGCGGCACACGCCCAAAAGTCGGTCGCAGCCCGGTGAGTCCGCAGCGCATGCAGGGCCCAATGATGCTGCCCTCAGTTTCGCTCCCGATCGCGAAGCCGACGAGACCCGCGGCGGTGGCCGCGCCCGGCCCCGCGCTCGATCCCGCGGCACCCTCATCGAGCAGCCAGGGATTCATGGTCTGACCGCCGAACCAGATGTCGTTCAGTGCCAGCGCGCCCAGCGATAACTTGGCGAGCATGACGGCGCCTGCATCATGCAGCCGATGCACCACGGCGGCATCGCGCGTCGGCACACGGTCTTTGAAGGGCTCGGCGCCATAGGTGGTGCGAATGCCCGCGGTGTCGAGCAGATCCTTGGCGCCCCAGGGAATGCCATGCAGCGGTCCGCGGTATTTTCCCGCGGCGATTTCCTGGTCCGCACGCCTGGCCTGCGCAAGCGCCAGCTCGGGGGTGAGCGTGATCACGCAGCGCAGCTTCGAATCGAAGCGTGCGATGCGATCGAGATAAATATGCGTGAGTCGTTCGGAAGTCAGCTCGCGGCGCTCGATCCAGCGCGACAGCTTCCACACCGGCGCGTAGGCGATGTCGGCATCGGCGCGTGGCAAGGGCCCGACTTCCGCTGGGCTGCGCACAAAGCGATCGATCGAGGGCAGCGGTCCGTGTCCGGGCAGCACGGGGTTCCACTGCGAGCCCGGGGGCAGGGTGGTGGGCAGCGACACCTTGCGCGGCCCGGTCCTCCGCTCATACAGCGCCGCGATGCTCCGGCGCCAGTTCGAGGCCGCCTGCTCGCGTTCGGCCTCGGTGAGTTCCACCTGCACCAGCTTTTGCGCATCGGCGAAGGTTGCGGCCGTGACTTCCGGACCCACCGGCGCTGCGGTCCCGAATGCGGGCGGCGTGCCGGGCGGTGCGCCGGGCGGTGCGCCGGTCGGCGCATCGGGCCCACTGGGCGCGTCAGCGGCGCGAACCGCGGCGGTTGTGAACAAAGCAGCCGAAGTGGCCGCCAGAAAATCCCGGCGTGACTGAGACATGATTTCTCCGGGGACGCTGTTAGCCGGGCATTTTCGCGAATTTCTGGCTCGACTCGGGGATCGAAGTCCAGTGCTGCGCGCTGTCGCAGTAGATGTGGACCTTCGGATCCAGCCAGCTGGTGTCGTCGAGCGTGCCTGCCTTGATGAAGGTCAGCTTGGGAGCCGCGTTGGCATCCGTGGTGATCGGCGATCCGCATTCGGGGCAGAAGTTGCGCTGCACGGGCTGACCGCTGCCACCCACATCGTGATAGGTCTTGATCGGACCTTCAAGCCTCATCGCCGACTTTGGGATGCCCACGACGACAGAGAATGCCGTACCAGCCTGCTTCTGGCAGTGCCTGCAGTGACAGACCGCCACGATGGCTGGTTCCGTCGTGGCAGAGTAGCGGATCTTGCCGCACAGGCAGCCGCCGGCGATGGTGCGCATGAATCCCCCAGCAGGACATGGATGGAACGGAGCGACGCTAAAGAATAGCAGCTTACGTGTACCATCTCGACGTGCGCACCGAACCCGGCATGCTCGAAACCGAAGTGACCGCGAATCCGCCCCCGCTGATTGCGGGCTCGGATCAGACCGTGATCAGTGTCATCGTCGCGATCGCGGTCTGTCACATGCTCAACGACATGATGCAGTCGCTGCTGCCGGCGATTTATCCGGACCTCAAGCGCAACCTCGGCCTCAATTTTGCGCAGATCGGCATCGTGACCCTGGTGAACCAGGTGACCGCATCCTTGCTGCAGCCGCTGGTGGGGCTTTATGCCGACCGGCGCCCGACACCGCTGGCGTTGCCGGGCGGCACGCTCTTCACGCTGGCGGGTCTGCTGGTGCTGTCGGGCGCTCATAGTTACGCGGTGCTGCTGTTCGGAGCGGCGATGACCGGCGTGGGTTCAGCGGTGTTTCATCCCGAGTCTTCGCGCGTGGCGCGCATGGCCTCGGGCGGACGTCACGGCTTTGCGCAGTCGCTGTTCCAGGTCGGCGGCAATATCGGCCAGGCCATCGGGCCGCTGGCCGCGGCGCTGGTGGTCGTGCGCTGGGGACAGTCGAGCATCGCCTTCTTTGCGCTGATGTCGCTCATGTGCGGCGCCATCCTCTGGTTCGTCGGTGTCTGGTACAAGCACCATGGGCTCGAGCGCCTGCGCGGTGCTGCCGCGGCGCACGCGCAGATGCTCCCCTTGCCGAGCGCGGTGGTGTGGCGAGGGCTGACGATTCTGCTGGCGCTGATATTCTCCAAGTACGTGTATATCGCGGCCATCTCGAGCTACTACACGTTCTATCTGATTCAGCGCTTCGGCGTCTCGGTGCAGAGCGCGCAGGTTCATCTGTTCGTGTTTCTGGCGGCGGCTGCGATCGGCGTGTTCGTCGGCGGACCGGTGGGCGATCGCGTCGGGCGGCGCGCGGTCATCTGGTTCTCGATCCTCGCGCCGCTGCCTTTCACCTTGCTGCTGCCGCACGTCAATCTCTTCTGGACTTCGCCCATCATCGCGCTGATCGGCCTGATTCTCTCCTCGGCCTTCCCCGCCATCGTTGTGTACGGCCAGGAGCTCGTGCCCGGCAAGATCGGCCTGATCTCGGGACTGTTCTTTGGCCTGGCATTCGGATTCGGCGGGCTCGGTGCCGCGGTGCTCGGTGCGCTCGCCGATCGCAACGGCATCGTCTATGTTTATGAAGTGTGCGGCTACTTGCCGCTGATCGGGCTGCTCGCCTGGCTGCTGCCCGACATTCGTCGCCGCAGCGGTGTCACCTGACTGAGTACGCAACCGATCACCACCAGCGCGCAGCCCCAGATTGCAGGCAGACTCAGCGTCTCGCCGATGATGATCCATGCCGCCAGCGCCGAGAACACCCCCTCCATGCTGAAAATGATGGACGCGTGGGCGGGCACCGCATCCCTTTGCGCGATTGCCTGGATGGCGTAGCCGACCCCCACCGACAGGGCGCCACAGTAAAGAATCGCGAACGCGGAGTGCTGGATGTCGATCCAGCGGATCGGTTCAACAAAGGCCGCGACGCCCAGGCAGACCAGCGCACACACCGTGTTCTGCACCAGCGCGATTCGCAAGGGATCGTAGCGCTGGGTAGCAGACCCGAGCACCATGAGCTGTACGGAGATCGCAGCGGCGCCGAACAGTTCCAGTCCATCGCCATAACTCAAGGTCAGATGCTCGCCGCTCAGGTAGTAGAGGCCCACCGCGGCGCAGAGCGCGCCGGCCACGATGCCCCATCGCAATCGCTGTCCGATGATCAGCGACAAAATCGGTACGATAATGACGTACATCGAGCTGATGAATCCCGCATTGGCCACCTTGGTGTAGGCGAGCCCGATCTGCTGCGCGGAGATCGAGATGGCAACCGCCACACCCAGTACGATGCCGGGTCCCCAGGGCCATCGCTGAGGCGGCACAGGCGCATTGCTCTGAGGGCTGGTCGCGGCCGGCTTCAACCAGTGGCTTAGGCCCGCGACGACCAATGCACCGAGCAGGAATCGTATGCCGGTAAAAAAGAACGGTCCGATGGTCGCGAGGCTCAGGCGCTGTGCCACGAACGAGCAGCCCCAGATCAGCGCGGCCAACAGCATCAGCAGATCCGCGCGCAGGGAATGGGTCTTCATGGGCGCGCGCAGTATACCGGGCACTTATGTGATTTTTCGTAAGAGGTTATGTTGGCAGCGCATTGATGTGAGAGTCTAGCGCCTACAACTTATGCAATTGCCATTAAAGAAAGGACCATTATGCTGTTTGAACCCCTGCAGAGCCGCTCGCTGGATACAAAAAATCGCCTGGTGATGTCGCCGATGACGCGCAACCGCGCGGTCGCAGCCAACACGCCCAATGCATTGATGGCCGAATACTACGGCCAGCGCGCGGGAGCCGGCCTCATTATCACGGAGGGGACTTCGCCCTCGCCGAATGGCCTCGGCTACGCTCGCATCCCGGGAATTTTCAATGCCGCGCAGGTTGCCGGCTGGAGGGGCGTCACCGATGCGGTGCATGCACGCGGTGGCAAGATCTTCGTGCAGATAATGCACACCGGGCGTGTCACGCACGTGGCTAATCTGCCGGCGGGCGGCGTCGTGCTCGGGCCGACCGATGAGACCTGTCCGGGCGAGATGTACACCGACGCTGCGGGCATGCAGCCCTACAGCCCGCCGCGCGCCATGAACGAGCGCGATATCGCGCACGCGGTCGGTGAATTTGCGCACGCGGCCAAGCTGGCCATCGAGGCCGGCTTCGACGGCATCGAGTTGCATGCCGCCAATGGCTACCTGATCGAGCAATTCCTGAACGCCAACGTCAACAAGCGCACCGATGGCTACGGCGGCAGTGCCGAAGCGCGCAATCGTTTCGCGCTCGAAGTGGCCCGCGCGACGATCGGTACCATCGGCGCCGAGCGCGTCGGCATCCGGCTCTCACCCTACGGGATCTTCAACAGCACGGGCACGTATCCCGACCAGGAAGCGCAGTATCTGGCGCTGACGGCGGAGCTGTCGCGCCTGGGACTGGCCTACATGCACGTACTGGATCATTCGGCGATGGGCGCACCACCGGTTCCGGCCGAATTCAAGATCAAGCTGCGACAGGCCTTCTCGGGAGTATTCATACTGGCAGGTGGGTTCGATGCCGAAAGCGCCGAGCGTGCGCTGGTGGAAGGAAGAGCGGACCTGATCGCGTTCGCCCGGGCATTCCTGGCCAACCCGGATCTGGTGGAGCGGCTGAAGTTGAACGCCAAGCTCAACACGCCGGATATGGCGACCTTCTACGTGCCAGGGCCCAAGGGCTACACCGACTATCCGACGCTGTCGGGCGTGAAGGCGCCGGCCTAACGCAATATCTGCAGACCCAGGTAGAACAGCAGCTGCTGGTGATCCGGCCGCGCGGGGCCGAAGTCGTGTCCGAGCGCGAATAACAGCGACAGCGACTCGCTCAGTTGGCGATGTCCGCCGAAGTTGAGCAAGGTCTGCGCATCACCCGGCGCGAATGTCTGGCGGATCTCCGCCAGGCATTCGAGCCTAGGCGCGCAGTCATGCGAGACGATGAAGCCCGCTACCCAGGCATCCGGCTGTTCCCGACGCGCCAGCGGGTTGGTGGACAGATAGCGGCCCACCTCACCGTCGAATCCAAATCCACCGCGCTCGGTCGAGATCTCGACCGGCAGCAGCCAGGTCTGGCCAGGGGCCGTGAGGCCGCGCCGGTAGCTGGAGGGCAGTGCATTGATCAGTACCTGCGGATAGGTGGACATGGAGAAGCCGCTTCGGTCCGCATCCACGAATCGCCACTTGGTGCCCAGGTTGGTGGCGCCCAACCCCGATTTTTCAGCCTCGCCGTCGGCCTTTGAGAGCAGCCACGGCGTGTCGATCTTGAGCTGGAGGTGATCGCCCCACCCGTAGTTGATATCGGCATCCGGCAGCGACAGTTGTTGCTCGCCCGTCGAGCGCACGCCGATGGCCGCGAGATTGATCTCCCAGTGTCCATCGGGCGGCGTATCTGGATCGTCGGTTACGAGCGGCGGGCCGCCCTGGGCGCGGCACACGGGCGACCACAGGGCAGCGTTGGCGAGCAGGGCAAGTAAAAGGAATGCGCGCGATGCAAACAAAGGACCGACCGCACCCTCTAAGGCCTGGTCTTTTTAAGGCCGATCACCTTGAGCAATGTTTCTTCGTCCTGAACGCCGTCGAGAATGGCCCTGCTTTCCTTGTCAAACAGACGGATCCGGGCCGTTTCCAGGTCGGTTTGCTTGATCAGGGCCGCGACAATGCCGATATATTCGGTGAGCTCGGGACGCGCTAGCTTGGTGAGGTCGGGCGCAGGGCTCACTGCTCCCATTTCAAGGTTCCCGATCGAATCCGTGTAGCGCTCGTTGAAAGCCGCGAGGGCCGCCAGTCCGCCGAACCGATGCTCGCGCGCGGTGGCCGCTAGTTCGCGTTGAAATGCCACCCGGTTGTAGATTCGAATCCGTGCCGTCGGAAGACACGCCACCGTGCCGTTTTCTTTCGCGGCGTCGTACGGCGCCAGACTCGGAAAGATGGCAAACGTGGCCATGCGGGGATCATTGGACGGCGGTGGCGCCGGTTCCTGTTTGCCGTCCAGGCGCGCGATGATGGCCGCTCGAAGCTGAAATAAGTAGTCCCGAAACCCGTCGAACTCCTCGATGCTGGTAGCGTCGGACTGTAGATCACCGGCGAAGACTTGCAACATCTGCGCTTCCAGTTGTTGCCGGATATGCCGGTGATGAAAAAACTCGACTGTCTGCTCAAGACTCACAGCAATGAACAGTCCAACGACGATCGTTGCGATGTGGATGAAGAAGCTTTTCCAGGTGTGAATGGTTTCGTGGGGCGCGTGTACATCGAGCATAGGCGATGATATCTCCGGAATAGAACGCGTTTCCTCGGCGTACAGTTGGCGCTGGTACTCCGCAGCGTCGAAATGGCCAATCGACTCGGCGATCAGTCCGTCGGGAGTGAAACGCCACTCCTCAAATCCGCTGATCCGGACAAATTTTCCCGTGCCACCCGGACCGGTGTTGGTTCCCGTCAATGTCCAGTGGTATTCCGTCCTGGTGCCATTAACTGCGAGGCGATCCATCTTGACCACGAGATTGGGAAATGCAGTCATGAAGCCCTGCGCGGAACTCGTGATGGCCTCCCGTCCGATCGCGGGCGCCCCGTCGTTGATTTTGAGAGAGCCGTCTACGGCGAAGAACGAGGCGACGCTCGCGGCGTGTTGGCTGCACCAAGCGGCCGTGTAGCGGTTCGCAAACTGATTCAGGTCTAGGCCCATCGGAGTCTCATCCACTCTGTTCTTTTCACACCAATCTACACGAGCCTCCAGCGCAGGCCAATTGAGGTCTTGGCCAATATTGACCAGCGAACGCACGCCGAGCGTTGTTTGCGCGTAGAGTGGTGCCGACCAGATGCGCATGGGGCCGAAAGACCGTTGTGCACCAATTGGAACGAGTCATCACTGCCTGAGTCCAACCGTTTGCTCGCGCGCAATCGGCTCGAGCGAATTCCTCAGGCCCCCTGAACAGGAAGAAGCAATGGACAAAATTACAGTTAAAGATGGTACCGAGATTTACTACAAGGATTGGGGAACCGGTCAGCCAGTCGTTTTTTCACATGGCTGGCCGCTGTCAGCCGACGATTGGGATGGTCAGATGATGTTTTTTCTGAAACACGGCTTCCGGGTCATCGCGCATGACCGCCGCGGCCATGGACGCTCGACGCAGACGGCCGAGGGTCACGATATGGATCATTACGCCGATGATCTGGCGGCGTTGACCACGCACCTTGATTTGAAGAATGCCAT
>Ga0302308_10000635_pt1 | contig 30186 bp, 30 predicted proteins | sample III_Palsa_E3_3_FD_200531 | JGI IMG/M metagenome (GOLD analysis project Ga0302308, IMG submission 200531) | Peat permafrost microbial communities from Stordalen Mire near Abisko, Sweden - III_Palsa_E3_3 | ecosystem: Environmental > Terrestrial > Soil > Palsa > Peat permafrost | place: Sweden...
CCACCTGATTCCCGAATGCCGGGTAGTCGCGAAGTATGCGCTTATGCACTTCCTGCCGGATCTGCTCGGCACCGAGCACCTTCTTTGGCATGACAGGATCCTCAGATAAGCGTGCTGCATGCAAAGGCGCGATGATCGGGAGGACCGTGTAAGGCACGTCGCTTAAAGAGATCCCTTCTACCGATGCGGCTTTCGCCTCCGCGGTGATCACTCGATAAAGCTCAGCGAACCGCTCGTCGACCTCAGCATCGAAGAGCGGGTCCGGCCGCCCGAGCTCACCATGGCGTTCGATCGCGCTCCAATCTGCACCACTAAGATATTTCTCCGCCGCAGGGAACAGCGTCAACTCCTCGACGGCCATGTTATGGCGCAGCCGCTCGGCGTATAGCCGAACCCGGACATCGACAAGCTCTTGTGACATGTTTCCTCCGCGTGTCGCGGATTCAAGATCCCGCAACAAATCGCGTCCATCGCGGATCAACGCGGCATGCTGCACTTCGATCTCGTGACCGAATTCGATCGATAACGCTTGCTTCGCCAGAAGCTTCTCGACGATGCGATCCTCTATCACGTGGTGCGTCACGTCGGGAAAACGCGTCAAATAACACAGTGCGTCCACCAGCAAGGCAATGTTCGGTGCTGTCGCGTCCGTGCGAAGGCACGATTGACCGTTCAACAGACGCACTAGGCACTCAAGCCTAATATGCTCCGTGTGAAGTTTCTCGATGACGGTGTACATGACATCCTCCCCCGTTCAGCTCCAATCTTCCTACCGGTATCTTCGCAAAGCGTGGGGCTGACACCAAAGCGCGCTAAATGTGAATTCCGCAACCGATCCAAGACACCGCTCCAATGACCATCATAGGACTTGGCGATCAAAGGTGGCAGGTTCGGAAACTACTTAGATTGCCGCGCTTTTCAGCCAAACCGCCTGCATATCGCACCGCTACGGTTCATGTCGCAAAGTCAGTCCGGCCCTAAGAAAGTACGGCTTCGACACTGAGTAGTTTCCGAGGCTACCGTTCACGGCTAGTCGAGGCCTATGCTTAATCCATCAACTCGCAGCCCGAACGCGGGCCGTCATCCCCTGTCACTCAAACACACCCTATCGCAAGGTAATACGACCATGACTTATCAAAGCGTTAACCCCAACGACGGAAAAATGTTGAACCGGTTCGACCAGCTGACTAACCCACAGCTCGAAAAATCTCTGGCGACCTCCGAGTCTTGCTTCCAGACATGGAAACACACCACCTATGCGCAGCGTGCCGTGATCGTGGCGAAAGCCGCGGCATTGATGCACGCACATGTGGACGATTTTGCGAAGCTGGCGACCCTGGAAATGGGTAAGCGCATCGACGAGGCGCGCGGCGAAGTGAAATTCAGCGCTGACATCCTGGCTTACTATGCCAAAAACGCTGAAGCCTTCCTGGCTCCCACCAAGCTGCACCCGAAAGTCGGCGAAGCCCACATGGAGAGCAGCCCGTTCGGCGTGCTCTTCTGTGTGGAGCCCTGGAACTTCCCTTTCTATCAGTTAGCGCGCGTCGCCGGCCCGCAATTGATGGCGGGCAACGTACTGGTGGTCAAGCATGCGGGCTGTGTGCCGCAGTGCGCGATCGCCTTCGAAAAACTCTGGGTCGATGCCGGTGCACCCAAAGGCGCTTACACCAACCTTCTGATCTCGCACGATCAAGCTGAGCATGTGATCGATGATCCGCGTATCAAGGGTGTTGCGTTGACGGGCAGTGTTGCCGCCGGCAGAAATATCGCGGCCAGGGCGGGGAAGAACCTCAAGAAAACCTCGATGGAACTGGGCGGCAGCGATGCATTCATCGTGCTCGAAGACGCTGACCTTGAAAAGACCATTCCCTGGGCTGTGTGGGGAAGGATGTACAACGGTGGCCAAACCTGTTGCGCAGCCAAGCGCTTCATCGTCGTCGAATCGATCGCGGACAAGTTTCTCGAGAAATTCAAAGCAGCACTGTCGGCGTTGAAACCGGGCGACCCGATGGATGAGAAGACCACGCACGGCCCCTTGTCCACCGAAGCGGCGCTGGTGCAACTGCTCAAGCAAGTCGACAGCGCAGTGTCCAACGGCGCCAAACTGGTGATGGGCGGCAAGCGCATCGACCGGCCCGGCTCGTTTATGGAAACCACGATCCTGACGGACATCAAACCTGACAACCCTGCGTTTCGCGACGAGTTCTTTGGTCCGGTCGTCTCGTTCTTCCGGGTCAAGGATGAGGCTGCAGCCATTGCACTTGCCAACGACTCCGATTTCGGTCTGGGCGGTTCGGTCTTCACAGAGGACCTTGCACGCGGCAAGCGCGTAGCCAGCAAGGTCGACACTGGAATGATGTTCATCAACAACATCGATTGGTCTGATGCGGAACTGCCGTTTGGTGGCATCAAGGATTCCGGCTACGGGCGCGAACTCGGCAATATGGGCATTCAAGAGTTCGTCAACAAGAAATTGGTTCGGACCGCCAACCTCAAGGCGCCCGCCTGACCGTTACCGGAACTGCGTCCATGTACATCAACGTTGCCGTTCTGACGGAGACCCGGGCCCACGAGCGCCGTGTGGCGCTCGTGCCTTCCGTCGTGCCGAAGTTGGTCAAGCTGGGCGCCAAACTGCACATGCAGTCGGGCGCCGGAGCGGCTATCCACTTGGAAGACGCCGCGTTCGAGAACGTGGTCTTCATCGCTGATCGCACCGCACTGGTTAAGGATGCTGATGTGGTGCTGGCCGTTCAGCCACCTGCGCTTGAGGTGGTGAGTGCGATGAAGGAGGGAGCGATCCTGGTTTGCTTCGTCTATGCGCACAACGAGCCCGCGCTAGTGAAGCGCCTGTTGGAAAAGAAGATTACCTGTTTTGCGATGGAGCGCGTGCCGCGCATCACGCGGGCACAGGCCATGGACGCCCTGTCAAGCCAGTCCGCGTTGGCGGGATACTACGCGGTGCAACTCGGTTCTACGACACTGGCTCGCGTAGTGCCGAAGATCACCAGTGCGGCAGGATCGATCGGCCCGGCCCACGTATTGGTGATGGGTCTGGGTGTGGCCGGGTTGGAGGCGATCGCCACGGCGCACAGGCTAGGCGCTATTGTCGAGGGCTATGACGTGCGCCCCGAGACCCAGGAGCAGGCACTCTCACTGGGCGCCACCTTCGTCGATACCGGGGTTGACGCGCGGGGCAAAGGCGGCTATGCACGCGAGTTGAGTGACGATGAAAAAAGCAAGGTCGCGGCAGTGCTTACGAAGCATATTCAAAAAGCAGACCTGATTATCACGACCGCTGCCATTCCCGGCAAGGCTTCGCCCAAGCTCATCAGCCATGCGCAACTGGTAGGCATGAAGGCCGGCTCCGTGATCGTCGATCTGTCCGCAGAAGGCGGCGGTAATTGTGCTGACACACAGCCGGGCGAGACCGCACGGATCGGTCAGGTGACGATTGTGGCGCCGCTGAACGTGCCCTCGCTGCTCGGCGAGGACGCCAGCGAGCTGTATGCGAGAAACCAGTACAACCTGCTCGCGCTGATGATGAAAGATAACGTCATCGAGATCGACTGGAGCGACGCAATTCTTGCGGGAACAGTACTCACGCATGCCGGCGAGAACAAAGCTGCGACAAGCGACAAGGTGGCGAAGGCGGCTGCGTCCGCCAAAACCGCGGCGGCTAAAACAGCACTCACACCGACCTAGGCTCAAAGCCGACAGAGGATACAGAAATGGAATTCCCCATCAGCATTTCCGTTTTCGTCGCACTTTATATCTTCATGCTCGCCGCTTTTGCCGGTTGGGTGATCATCGGTCGCGTTCCCGCCATCCTGCACACGCCACTGATGTCGGGCTCGAACTTCGTGCATGGCATCGTCGTGGTGGGTGGCGTCTACGCGCTGCTGAACGCGAGCACCATGCAGGAGCAGGTGATCGGCTTCTTCGCCGTACTGCTCGGTGCGGGCAATGCCGCGGGCGGTTATGCCGTCACTGACCGCATGCTCGCGATGTTCAAGCCCAGCGCTCACCCGGCGGCGCATGCCGCCCACGGCAAGACCGGCCACGTGAAGTCCATACACGCGCGCAAGCGTTGAGGAGTTGCCATGCTGACGCTCATTTCGCAACTTGCCATAGGCACAGCCGATCTCGCTGCTGCCTTCCTTTTCCTGTATGGCCTTCACCGTATGTCGTCGCCTGTGACAGCGCCCTCGGGCATCTTTGTCGCCGGCATCGGCATGGCAGTGGCCGTGCTGGCGAGCTTCCTGTATGCCTTCGGAGTCGTTCCCGCTGCCCGTGCAAACCTGCCGGTCAACCTCGGGCTGGTCGTCGTCGCCCTTGTGCTCGGCGGCGGCATAGCCTGGTGGGGCGGCCGAAAAGTAGCGATGACGGCCATGCCACAGATGGTGGCGATCTACAACGGGATGGGCGGTGGCGCGGCCGGCGCCATCGCCGCAGTGGAGCTGTTCGGTGGCAAGGCTCAAGGGGATGCCGAGCTCATCATGACTTTGCTCGGCGCACTGATCGGTGCGGTTTCCATGTCGGGGTCGGTGATCGCCTGGGCCAAACTCGACGGGGTCATCAACAAACCTGTGCGGGTAAAGGGGCAGCAAGCCTTCAATGGTCTCGTGATGCTTGCGACGCTGGCGGTCGGCGCCTACATCGTAGTCGCAAGCGTGGACAAGGCAGCGCTCATACTACCCATGCCAACCGCCATCTACCTCTTCTTTGGGTGCGCGCTGGCGCTGGGTATCCTGATGACCCTGCCGATCGGCGGGGCTGACATGCCGGTTGTGATATCGATCTGCAATGCCTTTACCGGACTCGCGGTCGGCATTGAAGGTTACGTGCTGCAGAACCCGGCGCTGATGATCGCCGGCATGGTCGTGGGCGCCGCCGGTATGTTGCTCACGCTACTGATGGCCAGGGCGATGAACCGCTCGGTCAGCAATGTGGTCTTCACCAACTTCGGTGACGGGGCCAAGCACAAGCAGGGCAAGATCCAAGGCGAACTGAAGCCCGAACAACCCGGCGACGCCGGCATCGAAATGCGCTATGCCGCCTCGGTCATCATCGTGCCGGGCTTCGGTCTGGCGGTATCGCAGGGCCAAGGCAAACTTTTTGAGTTCGTCAAGCTGCTGCAGGCTGGCGGCGTATCGGTGAAGTTTGCGATTCACCCGGTTGCTGGCCGCATGCCGGGCCAGATGGATGTGCTACTTGCCGAGGCCGGCGTGCCTTACGACATGATCTTCCAGCTCGAAGACATCAACGACCAGTTTGCCAGCACTGACGTGGCGCTTGTCATCGGCGCCAACGATGTCGTGAACCCAGCGGCGCGAACCGATAAGTCCTCAGCCATTTTTGGCATGCCCATTCTCAACGCCGATAAGGCCAAGAAGGTAATGGTGATCAAGCGTGGCGAGGGTAAAGGCTATGCCGGCATCGTCAACGGCCTCTTCTATGCCGACAATTGCAGCATGGTCTATGGCGACGCTCAGGGCGTGCTCATCAAGATGATCGAGGCAGTTAGAGGGCTGGGCTTGCCCGCCGTGGCCTAGCGCATTGAACCCATTCCAATTAAGGAAAACGTCATGACAAACAAAATGCAAGCGGCGGTCGTCGAGCAATTCGGTAAGCCGTTGGTGCTTAAGGAACTCGATATCCCCACACCCGGTGCTGGCCAGATCCTGGTCAAGACCGAAGCCTGTGGCGTGTGTCACACCGATCTGCACGCCGCGAACGGCGACTGGCCGCTAAAGCCGACCCTGCCGTTCACGCCGGGCCATGAAGGCATCGGCATCGTCACGGCGCTCGGTGCAGGCGTGACCGCAGTGAAGGAAGGCGACCGGGTCGGCGTACCGTGGCTCTACTCGGCTTGCGGGCATTGCGAGTATTGCCTTGCGGCACGCGAACCCGTATGTGCGGACGCGCAGTTCGGCGGCTATACAAAGAACGGCGGGTTTGCCGAATACATCGTCGCCGATCCGAATTATGTTGCGCACATTCCGGCGCATCTGGCTGCGAAAGAAGCGGCGCCCCTTATCTGTGCCGGTATCACATCGTACAAGGGCATCAAGGAAACACAGGCGCGTCCGGGCGAATGGGTGGTTATCTCCGGTGTCGGCGGCCTCGGACACCTGGGCATTCAGTATGCCAAAGCCATGGGCTTGTTCGTGTGCGCGGTCGATATTGACGATGGCAAGCTGGCTCATGCCAAGAGGCTGGGTGCCGACGCCACGGTCAATGCAAAAGACGGCGACGCAGTCGCCGCCGTGAAAAAAGCCACGGGTGGCGGTGCACACGGTGTGCTGATCACGGCACCATCGCTTGGCGCCTTCAAACAGGGCGTTGGTATGACGCGCAAGTGCGGCATCTGCGTGCTGGTAGGGCTACCGCCGGGCGAATTCCCTACCCCGCTGTTCGATGTGGTGGCGAACTGCATCACAATTCGTGGCTCCTTCGTAGGGAATCGACGCGACATGGCTGAAGCGCTTGCTTTCGCCGCAGCGGGCAAGGTGAAGGCCGATATCGAGCTGCAACCGCTAGCGGCGATCAATAACGTGTTTGCGCGCCTCACGCATGGCGATGTGCCTTCGCGCGTGGTGCTCGAATTCGCGAGGAGCTGAACCACTAAATCGCTGCGACCCATTCGAGATTCAGACAAAGGAGTGCGCCATGGTGGCTTCTGTGCAAGGTCTTCTAGCGACACCCGCGGGTTTTCAACGCGCGGCCATCGACGCTTTGCTGTTGCGCTACCGCCGTGATCCGCATGCGCTGGTGCAGATCCTGCGTGAAGCACAGGCGCAACACACTTGGCTGCCGCGCGAATTGCTGGATTACCTGGCCGACGCGTTGGGGCTGACTCTCGCCCATGTGGAGGGTGTCGCAACGTTCTACCGGTTTTTTCATACCAGCCCGGTGGGCGAATACCGCGTGCTCTTCAGCGACAACATCACCGACCGCATGCTGGGTAATGCCGCGTTGCTCGCTGACCTTTGCCGACGCTTACGCGTCGAGCGAGGCCGGATGCGCGTCGACGGTCGCGTCAGCGTAGATTTCTGCTCTTGCACCGGCCTATGCGATCAGGGGCCGTCCCTGTTGATCAACCACCATCAGGTTGTCACCCGCGTTGACGCCGGGCGCATCGCCGAAATCGCCGACCTGATCGAAGCCGGCGTGCCGCCGGCGGAATGGCCCACGCCGTGGTCTTGCGTCGAAGACCATATCAGGCGAGCCGATGTCCTTCTCGGCACACCCTTTCAACCCGGCGCAGCCATTGCCGCTGCGCTCACGCGCGGCGCGGCGGCCTTGGTGAGTGAAATGGACGTCTCCAACCTGCGTGGGCGAGGCGGCGCTGGTTTTGCGACCGGCAAGAAATGGGCACTTTGCCGAGATGCGCAAGGCCATGACCATTACATCGTATGTAATGCCGATGAAGGTGAACCGGGTACCTTTAAAGACCGCGTGCTACTGACTCGCGACCCCGACATGGTGTTCGAAGGCATGACCATCGGTGCACTCGCGATCGGAGCGCGGCACGGCATGATGTATTTGCGTGGCGAGTATCGCTACATGCTGCCGTCACTACAAAACGTGCTGCAGCGGCGCCGCGACAGCAACCTGCTGGGGGCCGGCATTCAGGGCCATACGGGCTTTGATTTCGATATTGATATCCACGTGGGTGCTGGAGCCTACGTATGCGGCGAGGAATCGTCGCTGATCGAGTCGCTGGAAGGCAAGAGGGGCACGCCGCGTATCCGCCCGCCCTTTCCCGCCGAGCACGGTTATCTAGGGCAACCGACCGCTGTCGACAACGTCGAGACCTTGTGCGCCGCGACACACGTTGCGCTGCGCGGCGGCGCCTGGTGGGCCGCGATCGGCACGCCCAATTCCACCGGCACGAGCGTGCATTCAGTGTCAGGTGACTGCGATCGACCGGGTATCTACGAATATCCGATGGGCACGAGCATTGACCGTATTCTCGAAGATTGCGGCGCACGCGACACGCAGGCCGTGCAGGTCGGCGGACCCTCAGGAAAGTGCCTGTCGGCATTGGAATTCGGGCGGTGTATCGCGTTCGAAGATGTGCCCTCGGCAGGCGCGTTCATGGTATTCAACCGTTCGCGCGACATGTTCGAAGTGGCACGAAACTACGCTGGATTCTTCGCTGAAGAAAGTTGCGGGTTCTGCACCCCATGTCGTGTCGGCACGGCGCTGGTCGTCAAGAGCATGGATAAACTCGCCACAGGCCGGGGCTCGCGCCATGACGTCGATTTGCTCTCGGACATCGACAAATTGATGCACGGCACCACGCATTGCGGCTTGGGTGGCTCGGCCTGCAACGCTTTGCACGATACCATCGTCAAGTTCCGTCCCTCTTACGAGCGACGTCTAAAGTCACTGCAGTTCGAGCCCGCCTTCGATCTCGATGCCGAGCTTGCGGACGCACGGCACGCGTCGGGAAGGGATGACGCAGCAGCCCATCTGGAGAGTACGACATGAGTACGCCAGCCACCGCCGGCGATGGCGCTGCCGCTACCTTCTCGCTCGACGGTAAGGACGTCCCTTTTGCGCCGGGTGAAACGATTCTGCAAGCGGCGCGGCGAGCCGGACGGTATATCCCGCATTTGTGCTGGCATCCGGACTTTCACCCGCAGGGCTCCTGCCGTGTCTGTACCGTGAAAGTCAAGGGGCGCGCCGGCTCGGCCTGCACCCTGCACGCGGCCGCAGGCGAAGTGGTCGAAAGCAACACGGACGAGCTGAACGCCGCGCGCAAGATGCTGTTGCAAATGCTCTTCGTCGAGGGCAATCACTTTTGCCCCGCCTGCGAGAAGAGCGGTAACTGTCTGCTGCAGGCGACGGCCTACGAGATGGGCATGGAAGATGTGCTGTTCGAGGAGTTCTACCCTCACCGCCCAATCGACGCGAGCCACGCTGACATCCTTATCGACTTCAACCGCTGCATCATGTGCGAATTGTGCGTGCGAGCGAGCCATGATATCGACGGCAAGAACGTTTTCGCCATCGCTGGGCATGGCATCGGCACCCACCTGGTGGTGAACAGCATGAATGGAAAGCTGGGCGATACCGACATGGCGCTCGCGGACCGTGCCACCAGTATTTGTCCGGTGGGCGCAATCCTGCCGAAGCGGCGTGGCTTTGTGATCCCGATCGGCGAGCGCCGGTACGACCCACACACGGCTGCCGACCCCGAAACGCAGGAGGCCTCATGAGCGCGATCCCAAACGTCGATGCGACCCACAATGCCCGCAAGTTGAAGGTCGCGACGGTATCGCTGGCGGGTTGCTTCGGCTGCCACACCTCATTTCTCGATATTGACGAGCGCCTGCTGGAGTTGGTTCAGCACATCGAGTTCGACCGCTCGCCGCTGACCGATATCAAAGAAGTCGGCAGGTGCGACATCGGGCTGATCGAAGGCGGTGTGTGCAATTCCGAAAACGTCATGGTGCTACGCGCGTTTCGCGCTCACTGCAAGACGCTGGTCGCGATGGGTGCCTGTGCGATCAACGGCGGGCTGCCGGCCGAGCGCAACCGCTTCGACGTCGGGCTGCTGCTTAACGAAGTTTACCGCGGCGATCGTCCGGGCCTGAGCGACGACAGCGTGATTCCCGACGACCCCGAGCTGCCGCTCTTGTTGCGACAGGTGCGCCCGATCCACGCGGTCGTGCATGTCGACTATTTCCTGCCCGGCTGCCCACCGTCGGCTGACGCATTCTGGAGTTTTCTGAACGATTTGATGGCCGGGCGCACGCCGTATCTGGGCCATGCACTGATGCATTACGACTGAACGCCGGAGACCCCAATGCCATGAGCTTCGATCTTGAAACTGCTGCAAACCCGAAGGGCCTGCGCCGCGTGGCGATCGATCCGGTTTCGCGCGTCGAAGGCCATGGCAAGGTGACGATACTGCTGGACGAGCACAATCGCGTGCAGCAGGTGCGCCTCCATATCGTCGAGTTCCGCGGCTTCGAGAAGTTCATCGAAGGCCGCCCCTACTGGGAAGTTCCGGTGATGGTGCAGCGTTTGTGCGGTATCTGCCCCGTCTCGCATCAACTCGCGTCGTGCAAGGCGATGGACCGGGTCATTGGCGCGCAGCCCATCACGCGCAGTGCAGAAAAGATCCGCCGGCTGATGCACTACGGCCAAGTCCTGCAATCGCATGCGCTGCATTTTTTCTACCTGGCATCCCCCGATCTGCTGTTCGGCTTCGACTCGGAGGTCAACCTGCGCAATATCGTGGGCGTAGCGCGGGCGCACCCCGACATCGCCAAAAAAGGCATCCTCTTGCGAAAATTCGGGCAAGAGCTGATCCGGGTCACCTCGGGTAAACGCATCCACGGCACCGGTGCCGTACCGGGCGGCATGAACAAACATGTTAGCCGGGACGATCGCGACATGCTCCACCGGGACGTGAATCAAATGATCGGATGGGCCGGTGAAGCCGTTGACATCGTCAAGCAGTTGCACGCGCAAAACCCCATCTTGTACGACAGCTTCGGGAGCTTCCGTTCCAACATGCTGTCGCTGGTGCGGGCAGACGGTGCGCTGGACCTCTACGATGGCGTGCTGCGCGCGCGCAATGCCGACGGTCAGATTTTCCTCGATGGCGCCGATGACCAGAGCTATATGGAATTGATCGAGGAAGAGGTGCGGCCGTGGACGTACATGAAATTTCCTCACCTGCGCAGCCTGGGCCGCGATGTCGGGTGGTATCGCGTCGGACCGCTGGCGCGCGTGCAGAACTGCGACTTCATCCCCAGCCGGATGGCCGAGACGCAGCGCAAGGAATTTATCGACTGGGGTAAAGGCGCGCCGGTTCACGCCACGCTGGCCTACCACTGGGCACGCATGATCGAAGTACTGCATACGGCGGAGGTGATCAAGGATCTGCTCGAGGATCCGGACATCCTGCAAGGCAATCTGATGACCAGTGGCGAGCGGCGTGGCGCCGGCGTGGGGATCATCGAAGCGCCGCGCGGCACCCTGATTCACGACTATCGCGTGGGCGCTGATGACCTGGTCACGATGTGCAATCTGATCGTCTCCACGACACACAACAATCAAGCCATGAACGAGGCCGTGCGCTCGGTGGCGCGCCAGTACCTGGATGGTCGGGTGTTGAACGAAGGGCTGCTTAATCGGGTTGAAGTGGCCATTCGCGCCTTCGACCCCTGCTTGTCTTGTGCTACCCATGCGCTCGGACAGATGCCGCTGGATGTCGTGCTGCTCGGGTCGGACGGCCAATTGATCGACCATATGATCAAGTCGCACGACGGCGAATTTATCCGCACGCCGGCCTTATCGGCAGGACCACGTATAGGCGCGGAGGCACTGTCATGACCGCCCCATTGTTGGTGTTCGGTTGGGGCAACCTGAGCCGCGGCGACGACGCGCTCGGCCCCTTGTTTGTGCAGCAACTGGGCGCGCTCGCTGGGTCGTCGGTCGGCAGCGGCGTGGATTTTCTGGAGGACTACCAGCTACAGATCGAGCACGCACTCGATCTGGTTTGTCGCCAGCGGGTGCTGTTCGTCGATGCCAGCCTGAACTGTGCGGCCCCGTTCGAAGTGACGACCTTGCGTGCGACACGCGACGCCAGCTTCACAACCCACGCTATCTCGCCTGGTTCAGTCATGCAGGTTTATCGCGATCTAGCCCGCACCGAGCCGCCGCCGTGCACGCTGCTGGCGATTCGCGGTACGCAGTTCGAGCTGGGGGAGCCGCCCGGATTACTGGCGCTCCAGCATCTTTCACAAGCCTTGGTCTGGGGACAGCGCTGGCTGGACGGCAACACTGTGCCAAAGCCGAGTGTGTTGGAGCACCTTCATGCATGAGCTCAGCCTGGCGGGTGGCATTCTGTGCATGGTGGAAGCCGCCGCCGCGCGCGAGCACTTCCTGCGGGTCGCGAAGCTGCGCCTGGAAGTCGGCGCTCTCGCTGGCGTCGAACCGCAGGCGCTACGCTTCGCACTGGCGGCCATGATCCCGGGCACCTGCCTGGAAGGTGGCGAGATCACGATAGACGAGGTCCCGGGTTTGGCCCGGTGCCTGCACTGCTGTGCCAACGTAGAAATTGCCAGCTACATTGAGCCCTGCTCGATATGCGGCAACTACACATTGCAAACCACCGGAGGCACCGGGCTGCGCGTGGTGGACCTCCTGGTATTCAACGAATGAGCGCTCAAGGAGAGAATCATGTGTGTCGTCTGCGGCTGTAACGCCGAGTTAAACTCTGGACATGACCCCGCCCAGACAATAGATCCCGTCGCCACGGATGCCGCGCTTGAATCGCCCAACGGCGATCTGCACTACGGTGCGGGGGCAGCGCGGTTATCGGTGCCCGGGCTCAGTCAGGCGCGCGTTATCCACATGGAAGCTAATGTACTGGGCGAGAACCAGCGCCTGGCCGTTCGCAATCGGGCTCACTTTTCCGCCCACGGCGTGAGCGCGCTTAACCTCGTTTCCAGCCCCGGCTCGGGCAAAACAACGTTGCTTTGCGCGAGCATCGCGGCCCTCAAAGCGCTGCGGCCTGATCTGAGCGTGGCGGTCATCGAGGGCGACCAGCAGACCAGCGTCGACGCGGACCGCATCCGCGCCACCGGCGTGCCCGCAATCCAGGTCAATACGGGCCGCGGTTGCCATCTGGATGCGCAAATGGTCGGCGATGCCTTCGCGCGCCTCGATCTGCATGCCGCCGCACATCACGGCCACGCTGCTCGAGCACTGTTGTTTATCGAAAACGTCGGCAACCTCGTATGCCCGTCAATGTGGGATCTGGGCGAAGCCGCGAAGATCGTGGTGCTGTCAGTAACGGAAGGCGACGACAAGCCGCTCAAGTACCCGGACATGTTCGCCGCCGCAACACTCATGCTCATCAACAAGATCGACCTGCTGCCTTACGTTAGCTTCGACGTGGCGCGCTCCATCGAATATGCCCAGCGGGTCAACCCCCGCATCGAAGTCCTCCTCGTCTCGGCGACGCGCGGCGACGGCATGAGCGACTGGCTGGCATGGCTCGTGGCGCTGCGCGCCGAAGAGCACCGTCGACCGGCTCCGCGCGCGCCCCGGCGGTTCAAGCAAACCACCGGGGCGGAGCTTCTCCCTGGTGCAGCGGGCTCGACACCGTGAGCCGCTCGACCACCATGCCGGAAGCGGCTCCAGCGCGGGTGCTGGCTTGCGGCGCCTATCTTAAGAACACGGCCTGCCTGATCGATGGCCAGCGGGTACTGTGGTCCGCTTCGCACGGCGACCTGGTCGGCGCCGCAAACCGCGAAGCGCTGGATGAATCCGTCGAGCAATTAATGCGTGAAGCATCGGGCCCGCTGCAGGCGGTAGCACACGACCTGCACCCAGACTTTTACAGTACCCACGTGGCGCAAGCGCTGGCGTTCCGTCTGGGCATTCCGGCGATCGCGGTCCAGCACCATCACGCGCACATCGCAGTGGTCCAGGCCGAGCAGGCGGTCGAAGGGCCCATCATCGGCCTCGCGCTGGATGGTGTGGGTTTAGGCGAGGACGGTAGCGCATGGGGTGGCGAGGTGCTGTGGGTCGATGCATGCACCGTGGCACACCGCTGGCGTCGACTGGATCATCTGGCGCCCCTGTTGTTGCCCGGCGCCGACACCGCTGCGCGCGAGCCATGGCGTATGGCCGCAGCCGTATTGCACCGTCTGGGCCGCACCGATGAAATCGAAGCGAAATTCAGCCCCGCGGTTGGCGAGCACGCCGCTCGCGTCGTTCGCAACCTGTTGGAGCGCAAGATCAACAGCCCCAGCACCACCAGCGCGGGCCGCTGGTTTGACGCGGCAGCCGGTGCGCTGGGGCTTTCCGTGCGCCAAAGCGCAGAGGCTGAAGCGGCGATAGCCATGGAGCAGCAGGCGCGCGGATGGCTGCAGGCTCACCCCGAATTCGACGTGCCCTGGCGCTCGCTCGACCTGGCGCCACTGGTCTGCGAGCTGTTCTCGATTGCCGATCAGGGCGCCGAGGCGAGCGCTCGGGGGGCCGCCCTCTTTCATTTGGGCCTGGCCAATGGTCTGGCGCACAGCGCTATCGAGGCGGCACGCGCCCATGACACGCAAACGGTTGTACTCGGCGGTGGCTGCTTCTTCAACCAAGTGCTGAGCGAACGCCTGAGCGCCACGCTGCAGGACGCCGATCTCGTAGTATTGCGACCGCAAAGCGTGGATTGCGGCGATGCCGGCGTGGCCCTGGGGCAGGCGTGGGTGGCAGCGTGCACGCTGCTCGCCGACCGGGCGCCTCAATCTCTTGTGGAGGCCTGACCATGTGCCTTGCCTTGCCCGCCCGGGTCGTCGCACTACAGGGCAGCGACATGGCCACCGTTGACCTCGGTGGCGTGCTCAAACGCATCTCGATCGCGCTCGTGCCCGAGGTTCAGATCGGCAACTACGTCATCGTTCACGTGGGCTACGCCATCGGCCTGCTCGACACCGAAGAAGCCGAAGCCACGCTCAAATTATTTGCGGAACTCCTCACATGAAATACATCGACGAATTCCGCGACGGTACGCTCGCGCGCAACATTGCCGCGAATATCAGGGGCGAAGCCGAATCGGCGCGACACTACAACTTCATGGAGTTCTGCGGCGGGCACACGCATGCCATCGCACGCTACGGTGTTACCGATCTGCTGCCGTCAAACGTGCGCATGATTCACGGACCCGGCTGCCCCGTATGCGTGCTGCCGATCGGTCGCGTGGACATGAGCTTGCGGCTCGCGTTAGATGGCGGTGTGATCTTGTGCACTTACGGCGACGTCATGCGGGTCCCGGCCTCCGATGGGATGTCGCTGATACGCGCAAAAGCTCGCGGTGCCGACATCCGCATTGTCTATTCGCCGCTCGATGCCTTGAAGCTCGCCGTCGACAACCCACAGCGCGACGTGGTATTCCTGGCGATCGGCTTCGAAACCACAACGCCGCCCACTGCGCTGGCGATCCAGCAAGCGGCACGCGAAGGGTTGCAGAACTTTAGCGTTTTGTGTTGCCATGTGCTGACGCCGGCGGCCATCGCGCATATTCTCGAATCCCCGGAAGTGCGCGAGTATGGCACCGTGGATATCGACGGCTTTGTCGGGCCAGCCCATGTGAGTATTGTGATCGGATCCGGTCCCTATGAGGCATTCGCGATAGTCCATCGCAAGCCGGTGGTCATCGCCGGGTTCGAGCCGTTGGATGTGATGCAGGCCATCCTGATGCTCGTGCGTCAGGTCAATGACGGTCGCGCAGAAGTTGAGAATGAATTTAGGCGCGCGGTGAACCGCGCAGGCAACACGCGTGCGCAAGCCGTAATGGCGAGCGTCTTTGAGGTCCGCGCTTCATTCGAATGGCGCGGTCTGGGTGAGGTGCCGGTGAGCGCACTGCAGATTCGCCAGGAGTATGCGCGCTTCGATGCCGAGCGCCGCTTCGACCTGAACTATCGCGCGGTGCCCGACCACAAACAGTGCGAGTGCGGAGCCATCCTGCGCGGGGTCAAGAAACCCACGGACTGCAAGCTCTTTGGCACTATCTGCACACCAGATAATCCTATGGGATCTTGCATGGTATCGAGTGAAGGCTCGTGCGCGGCGCACTACTCCTATGGCCGATTCCGCGACGTTGCGGTGGTGGTCGAATAAAGGTGCAATGCGCGACGTAAGGCACTGTTGTTGACGGGACTTTCTATCCATGGACACATCGAAAAGACATTATGCGCGCCCCCTGGATTTGAAGCATGGTCGCATTGACATGAATCATGGTGCCGGGGGCCGTTTGTCGATGCAATTGGTCGAGGAGCTATTCGCGCCGGCTTTCGATAATGAATACCTACGCCAGGGCAATGATGGGGCACTGCTGCCGGTGCCGGTCGGCCAGCACCTGGTCATGGCCACCGATGCGCATGTCATCTCGCCGTTGTTCTTTCCGGGCGGCGACATTGGCTGCCTTGCCGTGCACGGTACGATTAACGACGTAGCGATGCTGGGCGCGATACCGCTCTATTTGAGTGCGAGCTTCATCCTCGAAGAGGGCTTGTTGTTGTCTGACCTGAAACGCATCGCGGCGTCGATGGCCGCCGCCGCGCTCGATGCGGGCGTGCCGATTGTCACGGGGGATACCAAGGTCGTCGAGCAAGGCAAGGGCGACGGCGTGTTCATCAGCACAACCGGGGTCGGTGCGGTGCCCGAGGGGCGGGTTATTGGCGGTGCTTATGCTCAGTCGGGCGATGCCGTGTTGCTGTCGGGAACGATCGGCGAGCACGGCGTCGCCGTGCTGTCGCTACGTGCGTCGCTGGAGTTCGAGACCACGATCCGATCCGATACGGCAGCTCTGCATACGCTGGTCGCCGCGATGTTGGCTGCAGTCCCTGCTGGAACAATACACGTGCTGCGTGACCCCACGCGCGGCGGGCTGGCAACCACACTCAACGAGATCGCCAGACAGTCCAACGTAGGCATGATGTTGCAGGAATCCGCCATCCCGATATTGCCGCAGGTCGATGCTGCATGCGAACTGCTGGGTCTGGATCCGCTATACATCGCCAATGAGGGCAAACTGGTGGCCGTCGTCGCTCCCGCGGCGGCACCCGCTGTGCTGGCGGCGATGCGCGCTCACCCGCTGGGCCAAGCGGCTGCGTGCATCGGCCGCGTCACAGAAGACTCGAACCGATTTATCCAGATGGACACCCGAGTTGGTGGAAAGCGCGTTGTGGACTGGTTGAGCGGCGAACCGATGCCACGGATTTGCTGAACGCACCTGTATATGCGGGTTCCTGTCGAACGCGCGGGACCGCGAGCTTTGCTTCAGATTTCGATGCCCAGAGCGGCAATCTTCTTGTACAGCGTCGCCCGGCCCATGCCGATGCATTGCGCAGCATCCAGCTCAAGCTGGTCGAGCCTGCACGCGCCGTGACGCTCGACGAAGTCAAGGAAAAAGCCGGCGCGCCGGCAACACAAGCGCGATTGCCTGACGTCCAGGGTCGCCCATTGCAATCGATTTGATAAGGATCAACTTGCCGCCGGCGGCTAAACCGTATTCTGAATTACCGCCTCGCCTTTGCGAGAGAGAATGAGGAGCAGGTCATGTCTGAAATCGAAATGCTGCAGTACGAGCCGATAGCCGATCTTTTGCCGCCGCCGGTGATTGGCGGCGCACCATTGACAATCGAGTTGTGCGAGCCCGATCTCGACTCCGGCGTACCGTTGATGATCGCATTGGCTCGGCGGCGCAGTACGCGCGAATTCGCCGCTACCCCACTCTCCAACCGCCAGCTCAGCGAATTGCTATGGGCCGCCGCCGGCGTCAATCGACGCACCGGCGATGGCCGCACCGCGCCGTCGGCCCACAAGGTCAACGAGATCGACCTATACGCGGCGCTGCCACACGGGGTATATCGTTACGACGCTGGCCAGCATCTGCTGGTTCTCAAACGCCCGGTCGATGCGCGCAACGCTACCGGCTACCAGGATTTTGTGGCGCTTGCGCCGCTCGATTTGGTGTATGTGGTCAACTACAACCGGCTGCTCGAAATGCCCAAGGAGCAACGGACCCTGTTTTCAGCAACCTCTGCCGGTGCGATCGCACAAAATGTGTATCTGTATTGCGCCTCCGCCGGGCTGGCCACCGTTGTACGCGGCTGGCTAAATCATCGCAATCTCGCCGAAACACTCGGTCTGAATGAAGACGAGGTACCCATCCTGGCGCAGACCGTGGGTCTGCCGTCGTCGCAAGAGCAGGTGTGATTGATGTGCATCAAATCGTAATGGGCCGACCAAGCGGATGATCGTTTTATTGGACCCCTATCAACCCACTGGGGAAATTCGTATGACCACCCTGACAGCAGCACAACTCGCACAACTAGAACGCACGCTCGACAAACGCCACGGTGAATTACTCGCGACGCTGCGCGGCGTATATGGCGACCTCTCGGGCACGCTATTGCCGCAAACACGCGGACCGGAAACGCATCGCGACGAGACTTCGGTGCGCGAGGCTTACGACGACGTACGCAGCACACTTGCGCTGCATGACCGGCAGGAGTTGCAGCAAATCGAGCAGGCATTGGCGCGCATCAGTCAAGATCGCTACGGCGAATGCGTCGAATGCGGTACGTTGCTCAGCTTCGATCGGCTGGCTGCGGCGCCGTACGCGACACGCTGCGTGATGTGCCAGACAGCGTTCGAGCGACGCGATGCGGCGGCTCGAACCGGGAGCGGAGCCGGTTAAAACGCATACTGCTTTGCCCATGGTCGTGACCGCGCTTCTTCGGGGGCACCCGTGAATGATGCTGAGAAATCTTTACTATTGCTGCTGATCGGGCACGTTTGATGCCAACCTAGCCTACGCCGTCGGGCGAGGCGGCGCCAAAATGCCCACGCGCGCAAGCTCGGACCCGAGCCATATGCTCCTCTCCCGTGACCTCTGGTAAGTGCGGCGCGACCTCGTCGAAATGCAAATGCTCGAGCAGATCGAACCCGGCCGAGCCAATGATATGGCTATCCTGCAGCACTTGCGCGGCGCCCCACCGACCGCTCTTAATCAACTGCGACATCGGTGCTCCTGAGACGGTAATCAGAACCGCCTGCTTGCCCGACAGCAAGCCGTGCACGACGCCGCGATCGGATTCGTAAGCAAACCCGCGCGCGAATACGCGGTCGATATACCCTTTCATCATCGCAGGCATCGACATCCACCAGAGCGGATAGATAACCGTAAGCGCATCCGCCGCACGAATCTCGTCCTGTGCTCGTGCGACGTCGGCACTGGCCGGATGAGCGGCGCTGGCTGGTATCAGTTCTGCTTCGCTCAGAATCGGGTTGAACTCCATCCGATAGAGATCGAGGGTTTGCTGACTATGCCCGAGCTGTTCCAATTCAGTGGCGTAGGTGCGAGTCAACCCCATCGTAAAGCTGTCTTCGGCCGGGTGTGCTACGACAATCAAGTGCTTCATGTCATTTCCTCGTTTCTAAGACTCGCGTCTCGGTCGCTCCCGACCGACACATCGAATCCTCTGCGTCAAATTCGTGTCGTCGACTCCATGGGACGGCGAGTTAGCCAGAGAACTTCTTAAGAATCGCGTAAAGCTCATCCTTGAGCCTAAGCTTTTCCTTTTTTAGGTTCTCGATTTCCTCTTCGGCGGCAGACTCAATGCCTGTCTCGATATTCTTGATTTTTTGATCGATGTCGTTGTGCTTATCGAACAGTCTGGCAAAGTGTCCGTCTTGGCTTTTCAACTTGGAAATCAGTTCACGGTATTCTGGAAACATCGCAGCTCCTGGTTGACGATAAAAATCCGTGCCCTCGCTACGGATAATCAATCATGAACCTGGCTATGGGATCAACATTTGATCCAGGTCACGGCCACTAATGGAAATCAACACGCTGGTGCTTGGCGGATTCGTCGTAGCACCGGACCAGTCGGATCCGATGGTTCGGTCAATGATCAAGCCGTCCCCTACCCCTTCGATTATTGCTGCAAGGTCAAGTCGCTTGACATACACACGCGATTCCACCCGCGGACTTTGCGCTGTACATAGCGGCATCGGCGTGCTGAAGTAGCACCGCAGCATCCATACCGTCCGCAGGACACGCGACAACTCCGATGCTGGCACCGATTAGTATCGTATGGTTGGCTAAATGAAATGGTCGACTTAGCGACGCTATCAACTTCTCGCCGACTTCCAAGCCTTGATCTGGATTCACCAGGTGCCTGGCTATCACGGTAAATTCATCGCGTCCCAGCCGCGCGACAAGATCGGTACTCCGCATCGCTGCGCGCATCCGGCTGGCCACCGCGATCAGCAGCAGATCTCCAACGTGGTGGCCATAACGATCGTTTACCGACTTGAAACGATCCAGGTCCACGAACATCAACATGAATGCCCGTCCTGTTTCGCGCCATTCAATACAGCCTGGCTTAACTGCTCAATAAAGCAGGGCCGGTTGGGCAAGCGGGTTAGCGAGTCGTGATAGACCAGCCACTGTTGTTCGAACTGTGACCGCTGCGGCGCAGTCATGTCGATCTGCCAGACGGCAAAATTCGTGATGTCGCCGGACTCGTCAAATATCGGCGCGATGATTTCGTCAGCATAGTAAAGAACGCCGTCTTTGCGGCAGTTCGCTACCCGCCCACGCCAGTCGTCGCCGGACAGTATCGTCAGCCACAATTTTTCATAGAAGGCCGAATCCTGTTCGGCGGACCGGAATATGGCGGCTGGGCGCCCCACCAGTTCGTCGATGGTATAGAGGGTCAATGTGCTCAAACCGGCGTTCGCTCACACAATGACGCCTTTTTTGTCGGTGACGAACGCCGCGCACGGTAGAGCCGCCATAGCCTTGGCCAGCAAAAGCGGACAGACCGCTGGCGGATTTTGGCTGGGCGCATCTGTCATGGTTTTATATCCCTTAGACCTGGGCGACGGTGAGTTGCATTAGTGGGGCGATCCGCTGTTGTCGAGCGCTATCGAGCGCTACCCGTTATTTTCCTGTCATTTTCTCATTGTCCCCCCCGCCAATAATTTTGATCAGTATCTCGAATGGATTCATTGTCATTAGTCAATCAACGGGATGCGACGTACCATGGGGCGCAAAACCAGCAGGCTCGTTTGATCCATATCAGCTTGTGCACGACGCAGTCTCGTAGACTCTGGATTACGTATTCGTGCCCTTGTCACTTTCCTCTCGGAGCTGCAGCGATGAGCTACAAAAGCATTATCGTTCACCTCGATACCGGCGAACGCACCCATCGGCGCCTCGCAGTTGCCGTGAGCATGGCAGGACAATTCGGCGCGCATCTCACCGGCGTATTCTCGATCGACAGCCCTGACCCGAAATCGTCTGCACAGACGGTTGCTGCCGGACAATATCATTCCGATCGGAAAAATCGGCGGATTCAACGTCGCGCGTCGCTAGAGCAGCTCTTCCGCACGGAGCTGCAGCGCTGCGAGGTATCGGGCAGTTGGCTCGTCGCCGACGAATCCGCAAATCTTGCCGTTCCACGCATGGGCCGCTACGCTGACTTGATCATTGCGGGTCAAGAGGATGTTGAAGATCCGGACTCTTATATTGCAAATAATTTTCAGGAAAACCTGATCATGTCGGCAGGGTGCCCGGTTTTGCTTATGCCCCATGTCGACTTGACCCCGTCCGTCGCCACGCACGTGATGGTCGCGTGGGACAGTAGCCGCGAAGCTGCACGCGCGGTGCACGATGCACTGCCTTTCATGCGTAAAGCGAAAAACACCACTGTCGTCACGATAAAGCCGATGAAGGATCAATCGGCCGGCAACGGTCATCTTAGGCCCGATATTGCCGTAGTCATCGCGCGGCACGGAATCGAAGTCAGAGCCGTCGAGATAGAAGCCGATGAAGACGTTTCCGTCGGCGATACTCTGCTGTCGCACGCGCTGGATATGGGAGCCGATCTTGTCGTGATGGGCGCATATGCTCATTCTCGCTGGCAGGAACTGGTGGTCGGAAGCACGACCCGCACCATACTCCAATCGATGGCGGTTCCATTGCTCATGTCGCATTGAACGCTCTATCGCGATTCAATACCGGTAGCGAGTCGACGCAATGCCTTCAGCGTCTCACGAAGAGCTACCCTCGCCTTTCGCATTTTTAGTTTCTTCTTTTTCTTCAATCCCTGCATGATCTTGAGAACCCGTTTTCCTGAGCCTAATCCCACCGAATGTCGCGCCACGAGTACCTCGCTCACGACGATGTCGTTGAGCTTACCAAGCACTTCCTGAAGACCGCTTAGGCGCTTGAGCGAGATTTGATGAGGCTCACTGAGAATCGGCGAAAAAAGCTCGGTTAGGTATCGAAGTTTCTTCGCGGATATACGAACCTTGTGTAGCGATGGGTAATCGGTCTTCGCGCCCCGGCTTGCGCGCCGCCCTGCCTTGCTTAAGTTGCTCGCGGCGAGCGATACCCGCTTTTGCGCATACTGCGCCATAGCGGGCAGGTGTTCCTGCGCGCTTAGCCGCGCTTGGGTGCTGCTCAGAGTACGGTTCAGCAATCCTTCGATGTCGGCCCTGGCGATCGCTTCGCGGCTTGCCTGCGCGGCAATAGCACGTTGTCCGTCGACCGCATGGGTTAGCGATAAACGGTGCGAACGCCTCGCCGTGCTGATTGGAACAAGTTCGCGCAAAACATCCCAATTTCTCGTTTCGCCGGCCGCGTCCGCCAATTGCTTGAATTTATCACGCTCAATCCGGCATTGACGTTTATCGAGCAACGGTTGATAAGCCCACCATAGAGCACGTAAGCGCCGCAGCGATACCCGCAAATGATGCAGTGCTTCGGGCGTTGGGCTTTCATGTGCATCAATAGCGCGGGCGTAAAACTTGGCATCATCGATTATCGGTCCAGCGAGCGCAGCGAAAGTATCGGACAGCGACTGGTCGGGCAACAGTGGGTGCGTGACGTCGGCGCGCGGATCTGCAACGGCGCGCGCCCGCATCTGTCGCAACGCGGCGACACCTATGGAATTTAGGTCAGACATTGGAATACCTCCGTTGAGAATCCGGTCGAGACGAGCCCGCGCGACGGCAATGCTAGCCAGCGCGCGTATCTCGTCGATAAAGACGAGATACAAAGTGTTGCGTCGTGCCTGCCGGAACAGATCGCGCACAGAGTCTGCGCGCCGCCCCAAGGACCCTTTCCACGAAAGCAGATCTACTGATCGGAAAGAACGGAACCTTGACCTCTGCGGCCAGCGCCTTCGCAAGCAAGATTCAGCTTGACCGAACGCCGCGCTTCCCTTACTCGACCGTCAGGTCGTCGATCACCGCATAGACGCCGGGCGCCGACCACGCAGCGCCGCGCACCACACTTTTCTCAACGAGCGAATCTACCGTACCCGATAGGGTCACGGTGCCACCAACGACAGTGACCTTGATACGCTTGGCTTCCCGTTCGACATGACGCGCCAATGCCTGATCGATTTCTTTACCGATATCGACGGCGCCTACGGTGGCTCGCACTTTGATTTGATTCAGTACCCTCACCACGCCGCGTGCATGGCTTGCTAGACGATCCGCGAGCTTGCTTTGATAGCCCCATTCGACTTCGCCGGATAAGGTCACGAAACCCTTTTCCACCTGGACTTTCACTTTGTCCTCCGGCACCCCCACGGTCCACAGCAGAATCGATCTGACCGCGTGGGCGATATCCTCGTCAGTGCGCTTGTCCGAGTGGTTCAGGCGTACGTCCAACTCGATCACTACGGCCTTTACTCCTGCCACACGTTGGACCGCTTTCTCCGTCGCCAATTTTTCCGCATAGTTGCTCAGATGGCCCGACAGAGTGACTACCCGATCCTTTACCTCGACCCCAACCTCGGTGGCGTTGATCGACGGATCCCAATCTAATTCTTCCTGTACTTCCCGCTTGACTTGCATATCCGTCTTCATGACCTATCCCCTACTTGACTGATCGACAACAAACCAACGTCATTGACGCCAGCACCACTTTCAGTCTAAGAACATTCGCAGGAGCGGCGTTTGATCCAGATCATGTAACGCCGCGCTGAAGACCGCGACGTCGCTTCGGGGCTGCACCCGGCAGTTTGATACATCGGATTCGAACCGGTTAGGAGAACATCCGACAGCATGACGAGTGCTTCTTCATCTGCACCGCCTGGAGTCGGACGCAAACTGGTATTGGCATGAGGAGATGCCATATTGCTAGATAGGATGTGAGAATCGGCATGAGTATGTGCTGTGTCCGCTGTAATGGCGCTCGATAACCCCATACTTGCCGCGATGGGGTGGGATTGGCTTGACATAAATTAATCACTTGTCAGCTTCACCGCTCCTAATCGCGGAATGGACTCCGATGCGAAGCGGCAGGCCCATCGAACGTAATCGTGGTATTTCGGAGTAGCGCGCGCGATGTGTGGAGATTCGTCTGGATGGACTACTTGACGCGCCGCGTCCGGGCGCGCCCAGAACAATCGATAAGGCTCGCGTCGACGCACTCATTGCCACGACGCTCGAACTAAGCCAAGTACAAGCGACTTGTCTTCGTCGCGTGCCTGACGATTTCGCCCGGTCAGATTGCTCTCGCGGGCTCTGAGTATTTTCCGATCCTGGCGCGTCAGGGCAGACGACCCTATGATTCGAATTAGCGATTACGAGTCGGTCTGACATGTGTCAATCCGTTTAATGCGTCGGCCGTGTGTCCTCGTCTTGGTGCGCTGACGCTAGCTGCTCTGGGGCTACGCAGCCCTTTTCATCTGAAGACAATGCCTTCCGCGTGCTTGACCGCACGGAAGAGGTAGTTGTCACGCGTGTGACGGGTGGTGTCTCGGCCGCCGCGCGACGACCCGGCCGCACTCTCGAACGCACCCGGCACATAAGTATTTCAACGTTGAGGGTGTCCTCATGTCAGCAACGTCGGCAGTCGGGTGTCGGTGCCGGTTCTGCCGAAGGGCGAAGAGCAGGTGATCGCTAATGAGGCCGTTTCGGTTTGAGATAGCCCCCTGAATCACCAGACACGGTTTATGCGTTATCTTTACGCATAGGAATACGACTGTGATTATGACTAGTACCCACAACAAATCGACAATCGAAGTGGTCACGGTAAGCGAAGAGCGCCGTCGGCGTTGGTCGCCTGCCGAGAAGGCCGAACTGGTTCGCCAGACTTACGAACCCGGTATGAGTGTTTCGCTGGTGGCCCGTCAGCACGGCGTTGCTGCCAGCCAGTTATTCAATTGGCGCAAGCTTGAGCGTGAAGGCGCACTGACTGCGGTCAGCGCTGGCGAATCGGTGGTGCCGGCCAGTGACTTGGCCGCAGCCCGCGCGCAGATTGCTCAACTCCAGCGCTTGCTGGGCAAGAAAACGATGGAGAACGAGATTCTCAAGGAGGCCGTCGAAATTGCTCGAGAAAAAAAGTGGATTGCGCGCTCGCCCTTATTGAGCAAGGACGAGCCGTGAAGGCGGTGTGCCGGGCGTTGGGCGTGGCCCGCTCGCACGTGCATGAGCGCTTGAACCGCAGCGAGGACTGGGTTGATGGTCGTGCGGCGCGAGTGCGCGACCCGGCTGGGGATGCTGCTCTGGTGGAATCGGTGCGTGCCGAGATCAAAGAATTGCCGACCTACGGTTATCGACGTGCGGGTGCCCTGGTGAACCGCACCCGAGCGCTATTCGGACTTGGCCCGGTGAACCCTAAGCGGTTTTATCGGGTGATGAAGGCGTATCAGCTCCTGCTGCCTAAGGCGCCCAAACGTCGGCACAGTAGCCGCCCCCACGAGGGTCGTGTTGCCGTGCTGGAATCGAACACGCGCTGGTGCTCCGACGGCTTCGAGATTGCATGTGAGAACGGTCAAACCGTCACGGGCACCTTCACCAAGGACTGCTGTGATCGCGAGATCATTGCGTGGCGTGCTTGGCCTGGACGCGGTTTGCCCGGTGAGCCAGTACGTGAAATGTTGATCGAAGCCGTCGAAGCGCGATTCGGCAACGTCGAAGCTTGTCCGGAAAGTTTGCAGTTCCTGGCAGACAATGGCGGCGCCTATCGAGCCCATGAAACCCATGCTATTGCTCGACAGTTGGGCATCACGCCGATTCATACGCCTGTGTGCAGCCCGCAGTCCAATGGCATGGCCGAGAGCTTTGTGAACACCTTGAAGAGGGACTACGTCAGCCAGATGGACCGCAGCACTGCTGATGCCGTACTCGCCCAGTTGCCGAACGCCTTTACGCACTTCAACGAGGTTCATCCGCACTCGGCACTGAAACTGAAATCGCCTCGCATGTTCAGGAGGGAGCTGGCGCGTCAGGCTCGGAAAAATGACGCCAATTAAGCGCTAGACCATGTCCGGTTATACGGGGGCAACATCAGAAGATCCCAGTCTCGCTTCATTTTTACTTCCTGATATCTGTACGCTACTTTAGCTCTGCAGAGAGCGGGTCGGCGCTAGCTGGATCGAAACTCGCGCAGTAATCGACAGTGACATCATCTAGGCTGTCTCCGGCCGCTTTGGTAAGGTCTTGCGAGTCTGAGGCTTCGATCCGGAAACTTTGCGACTGGAATGAACGGCCAAGACGTTCTGAACGAAGCGGATGCCGGCGGTTCTTGCGGCAAACGCCGTCAGAAGATACTGTCCCAGAAACAAGGTGGCGGAGGTTTGCATCCGGGCGCCGTCGATGCCTGCGAAATACATGGCCGCAGGCACTGCTGCAACAAGCAGCAGTGACATCGCGGCGAGGTCACGGAAAAGCAAGAAATTCTTATGGCTATCCACGACGGATGGGTCTAAGTCAACTAGCCTATACAGCCCATACCATTTCACATTTTGGTCTCTCTCGGTCGTGGGGAATTCACCGATATTTTTCCGCAGTGCGACGAGATCGATGCGTGGATCGGCGACGGCATGGACGGAGAACGCCCGTGCCCCAGGCAGGGGATGTCTGAAGCGCCAGAATACAAGGACAGCCTTGAAATTTGCGGAAACCAGCGATGAGAAGATAAGAACTGGCACGGGAAGCAGCGCGGTCAAACTCGCACGGATGGCCATTACTGTGGTTGGCGTCAGATTTTCCATCGCGGTGTGGAACGCGATGACAAGCAAGACAAGAACGTCGAGCACCAGCGTGGCGACCAGCCAAGCAAGATTGCGATATTTCAACGTTTTACTGCTGTGGTGCTCAGTATGTTTCATCCTTCATACTCCGTGGTGACGGTATAGCCCGAACGCGATGCTCGTGCGCAATGGCTTGGCCGACACATCGGTGTGGAGGCTCATTTCGCCATTCCCTGCAGCACTTGCAGATCGTGTTCGCCAACGATGAGCTGAACCGCCGGCAGGCCGTCATCGGCCATGCCTAGAGCCAGATGGACGAGTTGTACAACGTCATTCGTGCTGGGCAACGCCGAGCACCCTGGAGGGTGGCTGTGCCATTCGCCGATATAGCCGACAATGCCGGCCGTTCTTTTGGAGGCCTCGGCGACGGCTTCTGCCAAGCCAGCTACGCCGCGCTCGAACGAGTCGTGATTGGATTTGCTATCCGGCGGCGCTGGCAGGCCCGCGACGACCATAACAGCGCCGATGTTGAAGTCGTAGTAGCCGAGCAGAACGCCGCCGGTTTCGTTTGGCAAACCTTGCGAGCGCAGTTCCCTAAGTTGCTGCTCCACGCCGGCGTCGACGAATAGATCGAAGTCATCGAGTGATATCCGGCATTCCGCAAAGGTCGGTACCGAGTGAACTGCTACTGAGCCGCGGACTGGATCGCGCTGCCAGACTCGGATCAATGCATCTTCGTGCGCAGCCGCCAGTGCGATCTGTTCGGCGAGCGTGCTGGCCTGTCCCATGATCCGCGAATACGGCATGACCAAGGAAATGTCGCGGCAGCTTGCCCCGCTCCAGAACGAACCGGCGTTTCCTGCGAGATGGTCACGTCCCCATTCCTGTTCAATCAGGGCGCGGTAGTACTGCGCCTCTAATGTCCGAAGACGAAGTGAGCGCTGAGCGTCTTCGGCGAGCAGCACCGCAGAATTGCCGCTCGGCGTTACGAATACTGATAAATGCCTGGCAAACGTATCGACGGCGCTTGCTGCGCGGGGATACTCAAGCGTCGTAGACGCATCGATGATGAGTTGCGCGCTAGTCAGCGCGCCTTTGACTGCGCTTTGCTCGAAGTCGCTGGCATCGGCGTTCAAGGGTGTGACAACCGTGGCACCGCTCGTGACCGCAGCGTTCAGGTCTGCCACGACTTCAGACTTGGACTCTCCGACATGCTGGGCATAAGCCACGTGCCGGGCGAGGTTGTGCGGCTTGATGTGGTCCTTGTCGATGACAGTCCATCGACCCCACCCAGCACGTCCCCACAGATTGAGCATGGCACTGCCGAGGGAGCCTGCGCCGATCAGCACAGCATTGGGGCCTTCCTCGGCGATGCCCGACTGCCTCCTAGCCGCCTGCGCGCCGTTTCTGCTCAGAACGTCCATCGGAAACACTGGTTGCTCACGCCACGCGGTAGCTGGTTCCACGCCGAGTAGGCCTGCTGCGCTGAAATATCGATTTTTATGGAAAAACAATGCGCCGGTCGCCACACCAAGCTCAAGTCCGCCCACGAGCGTCATGAAGGCTCGGCGGGTGATCGTGACGGGGTCCTCGCCATCCGTCCGACGGACGGGAATATGGACCAAGATGACAGTGCATTTATCTTCAGCAGATGCGATAGTACCCGCGTCACCTACCCGCGCCTGTAGCGCGGTCGACAGGACCGGCAGCAGATCGACTCCGCGTCTAGAGAGGATGTCGGCCAATTGCCCCAAGGTCGCCGGGTCGCGCTCCACGAATCCGTGCAGGATCGGCGGTAACGTCAATTCTATCGGCGCGGCGGCACCGGCCCCGACCGAGGCGTTACTTGGAACCGGCTCAAGGAAAGAAGTGAAGCCCCCATTGGGGCGATCTGGGCCGCGGGTCATGATGAAACGATTTTCCGCATTCCTGCGCAGCGCGGCAAAGTCCCACGGCAAGACCAGTTCATACGGCGTCGCGAAAAACAGATGCTCGACCGGTTGATCCGCCGGATGCAGCTCACCCCTAGCGCTTTTTTCCAACCACCACTGGATGCGCCGCAGAAAATTTTGCGGCGTCCACGCCCGCGTCACCGCCGCGACAGGCTCAAAATACAGACAAAGGCTGGCGGGCGCGCCGACGATGCCCTGGTTCTGGTGCATTAGGACGGGAAAATCCTTGCGCAGCGCCAGGACGTCGACGAGCCGCTTCGGGTCATCCGACACACACAGCGCCAAGCGCTCCCGATAGTGAATGCCGATATCGTTCTTCGACGGTACACCATCGCATTCAACATCGACGACGAGGCATTCGAGCTTCAGCGTGCCGTCTTCGCTATGCTGCAAGAGCTGTACGAGAGTGAAATCGCGCTGTCGCTCAATAGCATCATGAAGCAGTCTGGCGCGAGGAGTCGTCAATGCCGCCGCGTCCGCAGCCTCAACGACATTTGCCAGTTGGTGATAATCGTCGGCCATTAGCCCGCCCGAGGTGGCGAAGTTAGAATGATGGCCGGTGCTCCGATGGACTCAGAACGAATCCAGCTTATGCCGCCGCCCGTAATCTCGACGGTGATGGGCTCGGGCTTGTTGCCGTTCGGTTCCTCCATCGTGACGAGGAACTTGCGGCCGTCGACTTCCTTCAGGTAGCGTTCGTAGGCTTTGCGTGCCTGGATGTGAGGCGGCTGCGTTTGCGAATACGCATCTTTCGTGTCTGGGATCGGTTTGCTGCAACTAACGATGTATGAATCTCTCTTGCCCATCAGCAGCAGATCCTTGACTAAGGGCTTAGGCTCCGTTTCCTTGTCACCCTTTTCGTCGCTCAATGCTAGGTAGCTACAGTGGTGAGGAATGTTATACAGATCCCAAGCGAGCCGATCCTCGTTCTTGTGAAACCGAGTTGTGTTAACGATATCTTCGATTTCTTCCCACGTGGCGTCGCCCACTTCCAGATAGTCGTAGTTTTGCTCGTCGGCCCGGAGCCGCACATTAAACACCAAGGAAGCCCTATTGCGGATGATGTCGCCTTCGTCGCAATGCTTGATGAAAGGCGAATGGCAGAAGAATTCTACGTTGTCCTTGGCCAGCGTGAAGCCCGGCACAATCGTGCCTGCATCAATGAATAAATGGTCGCGGGCGCTTGCTGCTTCGCCTCGTTCTTTCAAAAGCGGTTCAAGCCATTCAGCCACAGCCTCCGGCTTCGAAAACACAAGGATGTCCTTACCTTCGAGCAGGCGATACCGTGCCTCCTGGCGAAGCAACACGAATTCCTCGGTCTGGTGGTCTTTGTCAGCCTCCTCCACCAGCATCGCGGCAGGAACCCAGAGTTCGTGAATCTTGATGCGGCCTTCGCCATGGTATTTCTTCGCGTGCTGCAGTTCGAAGAACTCCGTGCTGCCCTGGATGTGATCCAGATCCGCATGCGTGAACGCCACGACATCAAAATAATCCCGGTCGGCCTTTTTGAGGTCGGCTTTCAATCGGGCTTTGAGATCAATTTCCGGCGTGCTGGGATCTTCCGCCTTTTCACGATGGCAAAAGTCGAAGAGGACGCGTCGCCCGCTCGACAGGATGATCTGCGTGGTGTCGCCGTTCCCGACGGGATAGAAAATAACCTGATGCTTGTCAGCCATGATTGGCCCTCTCAAAAAAAGAAATGTGGC
>Ga0302308_10000648_pt1 | contig 29936 bp, 31 predicted proteins | sample III_Palsa_E3_3_FD_200531 | JGI IMG/M metagenome (GOLD analysis project Ga0302308, IMG submission 200531) | Peat permafrost microbial communities from Stordalen Mire near Abisko, Sweden - III_Palsa_E3_3 | ecosystem: Environmental > Terrestrial > Soil > Palsa > Peat permafrost | place: Sweden...
TCGGCCTGCATGAGCTCCCAGATGCCATAGCCCCAGGGTCGGATGACCATGGTGCCGCGGGCGGGGCCGTTGTCTGCCATTTCGGCGCCGGCGATCACCTCTTGGTACCAGCGCGGGAAGTCCTCCCCGCGCGTGACGATCGCACCCTTGGCCATGGGTGCGCAGGCTACTGGCCGGTGTCGCCCTCGCTGTGACGACGGATGAGGTCGACCTTGGCGGCGGAGTGGTTCGGATCGGCGCCCGTCGCGTCGAGCAGGGCGCGCCGGTCCGCTTCCGCTTCCGCCTCGGCGTTGGAGTCGGCCTGCGCCAGGCGCGCCTCCACGCCCTCGGCCACGAGGCGCTCGGCCTCGTCGACCAGTGCCTGCACCATGTCGGCCTCGGGGACGACGCGGACGATTTTGCCGCGGATGAACAAGTGGCCCTTCTGCTTGCCCGCGGCGATCCCGATGTCGGCCTCACGCGCCTCGCCCGGGCCGTTGACGACGCACCCCATCACCGCCACCTGAATGGGCAGGTTGAGCTTCTCGAGCGCCTCCTGGGCCTCCTTGGCCACGGCGATGACGTCGACCTGGGCCCGGCCGCAAGACGGGCAGGCGATGAGGTCGAGGCCCTTGCGCTCCCGTAGGCCGAGGGATTCGAGGAGCTGGCGCCCGGCGCGGGCCTCCTCCACCGGGTCGGCGGTCAGCGAGAAGCGGATGGTGTCGCCGATGCCTTCGGCCAGGAGCGCGCCGATGCCGGCGGTGCCCTTGACCAAGCCGGCCGGTGGTGGACCCGCCTCGGTCACGCCAAGGTGCAACGGGTGGTCGAAGGTCTCCGAGGCCAGCCGGTAGGCCGCGATCATCAGCGCCACCGAGGACGCCTTCACGGAGATCTTGACGTCGGTGAAGTCGACCTCCTCGAAGAAGGCGAGCTCGTTGCGGGCCGACTCGACCAGGGCCTCCGGGGTGGCGCCGCCGTACTTCTTGTAGAGGTCGGGGTGCAGCGACCCGGCATTGACGCCGATGCGGATGGGCACGCCGCGGTCACGCGCCTCGGCGGCCACCTGCTTGATCTCGGCCTCCTTGCGCAGGTTGCCCGGGTTCAGGCGCAGACCCTGCACTCCGGCCTCGAGCGCGGCCAGGGCCATCTCGTGGTGGAAGTGGATGTCGGCGACGATGGGCACCGGGGAGCGCGGCACGATGTGGGCCAGGCCTTCGGCCGCCGCCTCCTCGTTGCAGGTACAGCGCACGATGTCGGCTCCCGCAGCCGCCAGCGCATAGATCTGGGCCAGCGTGCCGTCGACGTCCGCCGTCTTGGTCGTCGTCATCGACTGCACCGTGACGGGCGCGCCGTCGCCGATGGGCACGCCGCCCAACGTGATGCGCCGGGTGGGGCGGCGAGGGGACAGGAGCGACGAGGAGAGGTCCATGCGCGTCAGGGCCTCAGTGCGTCAGGTGCAGCGGATGCGTGATGTCGAGGAAGATGGCGGACAGGGAGACCAGTGCCAGGACGGCGATGAAGACCGCCGCCACGGGGAACAGCTTGGTGATGTCGGCCCGGTAGTACGCCTGGCCCCGTTTGGTACGGATCCACTCGTAGCTCGCGATGGCGACGTGGCCACCATCGAGCGGGATCATCGGCAGCATGTTCAGGATCCCGAAGATGATGTTGATGGCGATGAGCAGCAGCAGGGTGCTCGCCAGGCCGGCCTGTTCGGCCTGCGCCCCCACGTTGGCGATGCCCACGATGGAGGAGGCGCGCGGCGCCAGGTTGGGATTGTTGGCGACGGCCTGGGCGTACTTGGGATTGGTGAGCTGGCGCCACAAGTCGGAGAGCCCCGACGGCGAGAAGATCTGACCGATGCCGCGCGCCTCGACGTCGGTCAGTTGCCACATGGTGTCCACCGCGGCGTAGGGGGCGTCCACCGCACTGATGGGCGCGGTGGCGGTCGAGATGTCCACTCCCAGATAGCCGCGGTTCTGCAGCTTCGCGCCGTCCACCACGATGCCCTTGCCGTTCTCCGGCGTGGCGGTGAGGTGGATGAGCTTGCCGTCGCGCTCGACCCCGAGGCGGAGGGGCGTGCCGGAGGCATCTTTGATGGCATCGGTCATGGAGTTCGGGTTGGTGAAGCTCTTGCCGTTGACCGAGACGATGGTGTCGCCGACCCGCAGGCCGGCCAGGGCCGCCGGCGTCGACCTCCCGGGCCAGTGTTCCAGGGCGGCCACGTTGTAGTTGTTCGTCGCCCGCCCGAAGCTGAAGACCAGGATCAGGGCCAGGACGAGGGCGATCAGGAGGTGCATGGCCGAGCCGGCCGAGGCCACGATGATGCGCTGATGGAAGGGCTGATTGCGGTAGGCCCGCGGCTCGTCCTCCTCCGAGACCTCCTCGGTGGAGGTGAACCCGACGATCCGGACGTAGCCGCCGGCGGGGATGGCCTTCACGCCGTACTCCGTCTCGCCACGCCGGACCGACCACAGCCGGGGACCGAAGCCGACGAAGTACTCGGTGACCTTCATACCGGCCCGCTTGGCCGTGATGAAGTGCCCGAACTCGTGCAGCATGACGATGGCGAACAGGATGGCGATGAAAAGCAGCAGGTAGCCCCAGCCCAGGGCGATGAAGACGGCGGTGATCACGACCAGCGCCACCAGGAGCTGGATCACCCGCGACGGGTTGCCGGCTTCCGGCGCCTCGTCCACTTCGGGGGGCAACTGCGCCGCCGGCGCTTCCTTGTCGGTGAGCGTCATCGCAGCCCCAAGGCTACTGGCCGCCACCCAGGGCGAGGCGTCGGTCCAGGGCGAGGCGGGCCCGGGCCCTGGCTTCGGCGTCGGCCGCCAGCACCGCATCGACCTCGTCCACCTGGTCGTCCACCCACCCCGCCATGGTCTCGGCCACCACGTCGGCGATGCCACCCCACGGCAGCGCGTTGCCCAGGAAGGCCTCGACGGCCACCTCGTTGGCGGCGCTGAGCCAGGCCGGGGCGGAGCCCCCGCGGCGCCCGGCCTCATAGGCCAGGTCGATGCAAGGGAAGACCGTGCGGTCGGGCGGCTCGAAGGTCAGGCTCAAGGTGCCAGTCCAGTCGAGCGCCCCGAACGGGGTGGCCACGCGGTCGGGCCACCCGAGGGCGTACCCGATGGGCAGGCGCATGTCGGGGTTGGAGAGCTGGGCCAGCGTCGAGCCGTCCCGCAGCTCGACCATGGAGTGCACGATCGACTGGGGGTGCACGACGATGTCGATCCGGTCGTACGCGATGCCGAAGAGCTCGTGCGCCTCGATCACCTCGAGCCCCTTGTTCATGAGCGTGGAGGAGTCGATGGTGATCTTCGGCCCCATCGACCAGGTCGGGTGGGCCAGCGCATCGGCCACGGTGACGCTGCCGAGCCGCTCGGCCGACCAGCCGCGGAAGGGGCCGCCCGAGGCCGTGAGAAGGAGGCGCGCCACGTCGGTGGCGGTGTGGACGGCAGCCAGGCACTGGTGCACGGCGCAGTGCTCGGAGTCCACGGGGACGATCTCGGCCCCGGGGGTGCGGCGCGCCTTCTGCACCACGGGGGCGCCGGCGATGAGCGACTCCTTGTTGGCCAGGGCCAGCCGCTTGCCCGACTCGAGGGCGGCCATCGTGACCGGCAGGCCGGCGAAGCCCACGACCGCGTTGAGCACGACGTCGGCGCTCTGCGCCGCGGCGACCATGCCCTCCTCCCCCACCATGACCTCGGTCCCGGCCGGGACGCCCGCACGGACCTCGGCGTAGCGGGCCGGGTCGCCGATCACGACGAGGTCGGGCCCGAATGCCGCCGCCTGGGCCAGCAGCTCCTCGACGGAGCGCCAGGCCGCCAGCGCGTGCACGCGGAACCGCTCGGGCTCCGTGCGGATGACGTCGAGCGCCTGGGTACCGACGGACCCGGTGGAGCCCATCAGGCTGACCGTGCGCACGAGCGGTCAGCTCACCCGAGGTGCAACGCCTTGACCACGAAGTACGTGGCGGGCATGACGAAGAGCAGCCCGTCGACCCGGTCCAGGATGCCGCCGTGGCCGGGCAGCAGCCTTCCCATGTCCTTGAGTCCCAGGTGCCGCTTGATCATCGACTGGCTCAGGTCGCCCAGCGGGGCGACGATCGCCACCACCACGCCATAGAGCGCGGCCTTGCTCAATGTCCACGGGTGGATGAAGTGGACGACGATGACCGAGACGAGGATGGCGACGACGGCACCGCCGATCAACCCCTCCCAGCTCTTGTTGGGACTCACGGAGGGAGCGAGTTGATGCCGTCCCATGGCCCCGCCGATCAACAGCGAGCCCACGTCGTCGGCCACCGTGACGATGACGGCGGCCAGGACGAAGGCGATGCCGTGGCGGTCGGGGAACAGGTTGGGATCGAGCAGCAGCGCGGCGAAGGAGCCGAAGGCGCCCACCCACACGAAGACGAACACGGTCGAGGAGATGCCGGATACCGGTTCGGCGGCGGGCTCGACCCGGGCCAGGTACCAGACGAAGGAGCCGGCCACGAGCAGCACGAGCACGAGCGGCAAGGCCGCCACGCCCTTGTTGTACGTCTCGACCATCAGGGACAGGACGGCCACCAGCCCGAGCAACGTGGCCGGGTGGTACTGGGCGCGCCGGAAGGCGGCGTAGGCCTCGGCGGTCGCCAGCAGGACGACCACGCAGACGATCACCATGCTGGCCACCGTGCCGGCGGCGAAGCAGGCCAGGGCGATCGCGCCGAGCAGGACGCCCGAGCCGATAGCCACCCGCATGTCGCGCCCGGCGGTGCCCGCCGTGTTCACGTTGCCGGTGCGGACGTTGCCATTGCTCCGGCTGGTCCGGGCCGCCCGCGTCTTGGGCTCGGGCGCTTGGGGCGGCGAGAGGCGCGACGCGGCGGCCGATGCGGCCGCGTTGACGGGAACGGCGGTGCGGGCCGGCACCTCGACCGGTTCGAACTCGGCTTCGTAGACGGTTTCTTCCACCAGGATCGGCTCGGGCTCGAGCGGCGAGTCCGTACCCAAACCCCCGGGCTCGTCGAAACCGGGCTCGGCCCCGAAGCCGGGCTCGGGCGGGATCACCAGCGTGTCGTCGGACTCGAAGTGCCAGGGGCGGCGCTCCACGTCGTTGAGGTCGTCGCGCTGCTCGCCTAGGAGCGCGCCCACGGCCGGGAGGTCGTCGGAGAGCATCGACGGCTCGAAGACCTCTTCCTGGGCCTCCCAGTCCGTCTCCTCCTCGCGCCACATGGGGGGAGCCACCGCCGACTCCTCGCCGGTGGTGGAGTCGAGGATCGCCGGCACCTGGCCGGTCGGCGCGTCGTTCCAGTGCGGGATCTCGGGATGGTCGTCCGCGACGGGTCCCGTCACCTCGCGGACCGTGTCGCCCGCCGGCTCGGCGCCGATGATGCGCACCCGCCCCGAGCGGTAGCTCGGCGGATCCTCTTCGATTCCCTCCGCGCCGGTTTCGGCGGCATCGTCGAGGCGGTCACCACCGGCGGCATGGCTGCCGCGGTGTGCACCGCGTTCGCGGTCGCTGTCGTTGTCGTTGTCGTTGCCGCCGTTCATGAAGCTGGCGAAGTCGTCGAAATCGTCGGTGTCGTCCGGCATGGCTCGCTCCTCAGACCTGCAGCAGCTCTTGCTCTTTGTGAGCAAGGAGTTGGTCGATCGCCGCCACTTGATCCTGGGTGATCTTGTCCAGATCCTTCTCCACGCGTTCGAGCTCGTCGGTCGAGAGGTCGCCGTCCTTCTGCAGCGCCTCCAGATCGTGTCGCCCGGCTCTCCGCAGGTTGCGCACAGCCACTTTCCCCTCCTCGGCCTTGTGCCGGACGACCTTCACCAGCTCCTTGCGCCGCTCTTCTGTCAACGGTGGAAAGGCCAGCCGGATCACGGTGCCGTCATTCGTGGGATTGATTCCCAGGTCAGAACCCATGATGGCCTTCTCGATCGCACCAAGCGAGCCTTTGTCGTAAGGCGAGATCACCAGGAGCATGGCATCAGGGACGCTGAAGCCGGCCAGCTGGCGCAACGGCGTGAGCGTCCCGTAGTAGTCGACCATGAGCGGCTCGAGGAGAGCCGACGAGGCGCGACCGGTGCGCACGTTGCTCATCTCGTGGCGGACGTGATCGATGGCCTTGGCCATCTTGTCCCTGGTGTCATCCTTGACCAGGGCGGCGAGGTCCTCGTCCATCAATGGACCAGCGTACCGATCTCTTCACCGCTGAGCGCACGAGGGATGTTGTCGTGGATCATGAGGTCGAAGACCCGGATCGGCAGGTTGTTGTCCTTGCAGAAGGTGATGGCGGTGAGATCCATCACCCGCAGGTCCCGGTTGATGACCTCCATGAAGGAGATCTCGTCGTAGCGGGTGGCCGTCGGGTCGAGCTTGGGATCGGCGCTGTAGACGCCGTCGACGCCGGAGTGCGTGCCCTTGCAGAGGAGCTCGGCGCCGATTTCGGCCGCCCGGAGTGCCGCCGGCGTGTCCGTGGTGAAGAACGGGTTCCCCATGCCGGCGGCGAAGACGACGATGCGGCCCTTCTCGAGGTGCCGGATGGCCCGGCGCCGGATGTAGGGCTCGGCCACCTCGGCCATGTTGAGCGCGCTCAGGACGCGGGTCTCCTGGCCCTGCTGCTCGAGCGCGTCCTGCAGAGCCAGCGCGTTGATCACCGTGCCCAGCATGCCCATGGTGTCGGAGGTGGCGCGGTCCATGCCGCCGCTCTCGCCCGTGGTGCCGCGCCAGATGTTGCCACCGCCGACCACGACCGCCAGCTCGAGCCCGCCGCCGTCCATGGCACGGGCCATCTCCTTGGCCATGCGCTCGACGGTGGCGGCATCGATGGTCTCGTCCGACGCGGCGGAGGCCAGCGCCTCCCCCGACATCTTGAGCACGATCCGACGCGGTTCTCCCACGGGTAGCAGCGCTCAGGCGCCGATGACGACCTGCGCGAACGACACGATGCGGGCCTTGCCGAGCATGCCCGCGATCGTCTGCTTCTCGTCCCGCACGTAGGACTGGTCGAGCAGGACCCGTTCCTTGAACCAGCCGTTCATGCGGCCCTCGACGATCTTCTCCATGGCGGCCTCGGGCTTGCCCTCGTTGCGCGAGATCGTGGTGAGCGTCTCCCGCTCGGCCGCGACCTCGTCCGCCGGGACCTCGTCGCGGCTGAGGTAGGCCGGCTTGGTGAACGCGATGTGCACGGCGATGTCGTGGGCCAGCTCGTCGGTCCCGCCCTCGATGACGACGATCACGCCGTTGACGCCCCGCCCGGCCTGCTGGTGCAGATAGGTGTCGAGCACCTGGCCGGACTGGGCCACCAGGCGGCGGACCCGCCCGACCGAGATGTTCTCCTTGAGCGTGGAGCGCAGGCCGTCGATGGCGCCGTCGAGCTCGGACGCGGCGTCCTCACCCTTGGCGGCCACCAACGCGGCGAGCTCGTCGGTCAGCTGCACGAACTCGTCGGCCTTGGCCACGAAGTCGGTCTCGCAGCGCAGCTCGACGACGGCGGCGGCGTCACCGGAGCGGGCCACGGCGACGGCGCCCTCGGAGGCTTCACGGTCGCTCCGCTTGGCGGCGCCGGCCAGGCCCCGCTCGCGCAGCAGCTTGGCGGCCTCCTCGATGTCGCCGCCGGTCTCCTCGAGCGCGTTGCGACAGTCGAGGATGCCGGCGCCGGTCATCTGGCGCAGTGTCGACACGTCCTTGGCGGAGTAGCTCGCCACGATCAAGCCACCTCGGCCGGCTCGGGGGCCGGCGCCGCGGCTGGCGCGGCGGCCGCAGGTGCGGCGGGTGCTGACGGCGCTGACGGCGCGGCGGCCGCAGGGGCGGCGGGAGTCTGGGCGGCAGCGGCTGCAGCCTGGGCGGCCCGGCGCGGACGCGGGGCCGACGACGGACCGCTCTCCTCGGGGGCCGGGGGCGCGTTCTTGCGGCGGTGCTCCGCAATGAAGCGGCCCTCCACGACGGCGTCGGCGATGACGCGGCACATGAGCGAGCCCGAGCGGATGGCGTCGTCGTTGCCGGGGATGACGTAGTCGATGACGTCGGGGTCGCAGTTCGTGTCAACGACTGCCACCACCGGGAGCCCGAGCTTGCGAGCCTCGGTCACCGCGATGTGCTCCTTCTTGGTGTCGATGACGAACACCGCGTTGGGGAGCCGCTCCAGGTTGGCGATGCCGCCGAGGTTGCGGCTCAGCTTCTCGAGCTCGCGTGTGTGCTGCAGCGCCTCCCGCTTGGGCATGCCCTCGAAGTCGCCGGCGGCCTGCATGGCCCGCAGCTCCTGCATGCGCTTCACCCGGCCCGAGACCGTGGCGAAGTTGGTGAGCATGCCGCCGAGCCAGCGCTGGTTGACGAAGGGCATGTTGCAGGCCTCGGCGTATTCGGCCACCGGGCCCTGGGTCTGCTTCTTGGTCCCCACGAACAAAATGGTGCCGCCGTCGGCGACGAGGTCCCGCACGAACGAATAGGCGGACTCGACGCCGGTCAGCGTCTTGCGCAGGTCAATGAGATAGATCCCGTTGCGCTCACCAAGAATGAAGCGCTTCATCTTCGGGTTCCATCGGCGCGTCTGGTGGCCGAAGTGGACCCCGGCTTCCAGAAGCTGTCGCATGGAAACGACGGCCATAGATGTGATTCCTCCAGTCGGTTGCTCCCCTGGGCGCGGCGTCGCATGATGGCGACGACCGTGGAACGCGCGCAGGTGATGTTGGTCGGTGTTGCCGCCCACCCTCTGGTGGGCCAAACCATGTTAGCCGCTCTGCGGGCCTTCAGACCAGGGAAAACCTCAGGATCGGGGGTGGGTCTCGTCGTAGACGGCGCGCAGCCGCTCCTTGCTGACGTGGGTGTACACCTGCGTCGTGGCCAGACTGGCGTGCCCGAGGAGCTCCTGGACGACCCGCAGGTCGGCCCCCCCGTCGAGGAGGTGGGTGGCGTAGGTGTGGCGCAGGGCGTGCGGGTGCGTGGGCGAGGCCGAACGCCGATCGAGGATGCGCCGCACGTCCCGCGGCCCGAGCCGGGCGCCCCGGCGGTTCACGAAGGCCGCCTCCGGTGGGCCGTCCATGGTGTCCCGCCCGTCGTCGAGCCACGCTCGCAGGGCCTCCACGGCGGCGTCGTGCACCGGGACCCGCCGCTGCTTGGCGCCCTTGCCCAGCACCGTGACGGTGCGGCCGCGCAGGTCGATGTCGGCCCGGTCCAGGCCGCAGAGCTCCGACACGCGCAGCCCTGCGGCGTAGAGCAGGTCGAGCACGGCCAGGTCACGCCGGTCTACGGGGCTCTCGCCCGGCACGTCGAGGAGCGACGTCACTTCACCGCTCGAGAGGACGCGCGGGAGGCGGCCCCCACCGGACGGGGCGCGCAAGGCACGAGCCGGATCGGAAGGGAGGTGACCCTGCCGCACCTGCCAGGAGAAGTAGCAGCGCAGTGCAGCCGCCTTGCGGGCGATGCTGGCGCGGGCCAGCTTGCGCGTCCCCAGGGAGGCGAGGTAGCGGCGCAGGTGCATGCGGTCGACACCCTCGGGACCGTTGACGTCGCTGCGGGACATCCAGTCGGCGAACGCGCTGAGGTCGCTGAGGTACGCCCTCCGGGTTGCGGCGGCGCGCCCGCCCAGCCAGGCGGAAAACCCCGGCAGATCCCAATCGCCCGACACGCAGGCAACCGTACCGCCCCCACGCAGGGGTTCCTGGGCACTAACGTCGCCCGGGAACCTTCGGGGGGTCCGTTGCGTTCGATGAAATGGAGGACCGATGGTCTCGAGATTTGATCGTCGCTCAGTGCTGTTGGGGGGTGCCGCTGCAGCCGCCGGGGTGGCGGGTGCGGGCGCGCTCGGCGTGGGGCTCGACGACCTCGCCGGTGCCACCACCAATGGCCCGGGCCGCAACGGGGTCAGCACCAAGACCGCCAAGCACGGCGGCTCGCTGGTCTTCGGCGTGGACGCCGAGGAGTCGGGCTTCGACCCGACCACCGCCCGCTACGACGAGGTCGGCGTGATGTACGCCCGCACCGTCTTCGACCCGCTGACCATCATTCTGGCCAACGGGGATTGGGCGCCCTACCTGGCCCAGTCCGTGGTGCCCAATGCCGCCTACACCTCGTGGACCGTGACGCTGCGGCCCGGCCTCGTCTTCCACGACGGCACGCCCTGCAACGGCGCGGCGCTGCTCACCAACTTCCAGGCCCAGGCCAAGTCGCTGCTGACCGGCATCGTCCTCAGCCCGACCCTGGTGTCCATCACCCAGACCGCCCCGCTGGCGGTGACCATCAGCTTCAAGTCCCCATGGATCCCGTTCCCCTACTACCTGGCCGGCGGCATCGGCGGCCAGATCGCCTACATGGCGGCGCCCTCCATGCTGGCCAACCCCAACGGGACCACGCACCCTGTCGGCACCGGTCCCTTTATCTTCAAGGAGTGGATCCCCAACGACCACTTCACGGCCACGGCCAATCCGAACTACTGGCGCAAGGGCATGCCCTACCTCGACTCGATCACCTTCAAGCCGATCCCCGACGAGTCGGCCCGCGCCGAGGCGCTCAAGTCGGGCACCATCGACCTGATGATCACCGACACCCCGCAGATCATCACCCAGTTCCGGGGCAACAAGAGCTACTCCTACATCGACGACAGCACCCACGTGGCCGGTGAGCCGGACATGAACTGCGTGCAGCTCAACTGCCTGGCCAAGCCGTTCAACGACGCCAACGTCCGTTTGGCCGCCGCCATGGCCATCAACCGCCAGCAATACGCCAAGGTGATCGACGAGGGCGTCCTCCCGGTGAGCAACGGTCTCTTCGTGCCCGGCTCCCCCTACTACTCGACCACGCCGTACCCGAAGTACAACCCGAGCGAGGCCTCCAAGCTGGTCAAGGCGGCCGCCAAGGCGAACGGCGGGCCGATCTCCTTCTCCTACGGCTCGACCAACTCGCCGGCCGCCATCCGGGCCGCCGAGTACCTGGAGCAGGCGTGGGGACAGGTCGGCTTCCAGGTCAAGACCAACATCGTGCAGCAGAACGACACCATCAACAACGCGTTGGCCGGCACCTACCAGGCGCTGGGCTGGCGGCAGTTCGGCGCGGTCGACCCCGATCTCAACTACATCTTCTGGAGTACCACCACGGTGAGCTCGGGCTCCCTCTCCATCAACATGGCGCGCAACTCGGACCCGCAGATCGAGGCCGCACTCCAGCAGGGTCGCGCCAGCGCCGACAAGGACGTGCGCGAGGCCGCCTACAAGACGGTCAACAAGCGCCTGGCCCTCGACCTGCCCTACCTGTGGACCGACCGGGCGGTCTGGGCCGTCATCGGCGATCCGACGGTGCAGAACTTCAACAACCCGACGACGCCGCAGGGTCAAGCGGCCTTCGGCATGATCGGGGGTTCCATTTGGCCCACCCAGATCTGGATCAGCTGAGCCGGAGGCAAATGAGCGGGCGCATTTTGGTCGTCGAGGACGATGAGCGCATCAGATCCTCCATGCGGCTCGCGCTGGAGAGCGAAGGCTACGAGGTAAGGGACGCCGCCAGCGGCGAAGAGGGCCTCGACATGTTCGCCGAGGCGCCGCCCGACGTCGCGCTCATCGATCTCATGCTGCCCGGCATGGACGGCTTCGAGTGCTGCCGCGCCCTGCGCCGCAGCAGCGCCGTGCCGATCATCATCGTGACGGCGCGCTCGGACACCCATGACGTGGTGGCTGGGCTGGAGGCGGGGGCGGACGACTACGTCACCAAGCCCTTCGTGGCCAAGGAGCTGGCCGCCCGGATCCGGGCCCTGTTGCGGCGGGCCCGGCCCGCGGAGGAGGATCCCGGCGCGCTCACCTTCGGCGACTTGCAGCTGCTCCCCGAGCAGGGCGTCCTGCGCCACCTGAACGGGGAAGAGGTGCACTGCACCCGGACCGAGTTCCGCCTGCTGTGCGAGCTGGCGGCGAGCCCCAACAAGGTCCTGAGCCGCGAGCAGTTGCTCGACCGGGTCTGGGGCTACGACTACTTCGGCGACGGGCGCCTGGTCGACGTGCACATCCGGCGCTTGCGCACCAAGGTGGAGGTGGATCCCGCGGTGCCCCAGCACATACTGACCGTGAGGGGCATGGGCTACAAGCTGGTGCCCTGACGTGAAGCTGGGCATCGGCGCCCGCATCACGGCCGTCTTCGGACTCGGGGCGCTGATCCTGTCCATCCTGATGGGTGGGCTGTCCTACTTCACGGTACGCCACTTCCTGCTGGCCGGCCGGGAGTCGGCGGCCCAGCACCAGGCCTTCACCAACGCCAACCTGGTCCGGACCTACATCGAGGGGGGCAACAAGAAATACGTGGTGTTGCTGAGCAACATTGACGCGGGGACGGACGCGCACTCCGTGCTCGTCCACCGCGCCAAGACCTACGACTCCTCCCTCACCGTGACCGCGGCGTCCATCCCCCACGAGTTGCGCAAGGTCGTCCTGGACGGCACCGCGGCCTCGCAGACCTACCGCACCCCGCAGGGCACGGCCGAGATCGTGATCGGGGTCCCGATCCCCTCCGTGCGGGCCGACTACTTCGACGTCTTCGACCTGTCCGACCTCGACCACACCCTGCGCGTGCTGGCGCTGGCGCTTTTCGTGGCCGGTGGCATCACCACGGTCCTGGGCATCGCTCTCGGCCGCTTCGCCAGCACGCGCTCGCTGCGCCCCCTGGCCGTCGTGTCGCGGGCGGCGGGCGCCATCGCCGGCGGCGAGCTCGACACCCGGCTCGACCTCGAGGCGGCCGACCCCGACCTCGAAGGCTTCACTATCTCCTTCAATGCCATGGTCGACCAGCTCCAGGAGCGCATTGAGCGCGAGGCGCGTTTCAATTCCGACGTCAGCCACGAACTGCGCTCCCCCCTGACCACACTGGCCGCCGCCATGGAGGTCCTCGAGGCCGACCGGGACGATCTGCCGCCCCGCTCCCGGCGCGCCCTGCAGCTCCTCGGCGACGACCTGCGGCGCTTCCAGCGCATGGTCGGCGACCTGCTCGAGATGTCACGGGCCGAGGCCGGCTCGGTCGACATCTTCCTCGAGGAGGTGAACGTCTCCGAGCTGGTGCAGCGCTCCGTCGAGACGGGGTTCGGGCACATGGTGGCCCACGGGCCGGGAGGACCCCCCGAGGTCGAGGTGGATGCCGCCGTCCGCTCGTGGCGGGTGGGCGTCGACAAACGCCGCTTCGAGCGTGTCATGGTCAACCTCATGGAGAATGCCGACCACTACGGGGGCGGGGTGACGGGCATCGCGGTCCAGCCCGATCCCTCTGCCAGCGACAGGGTCGAGGTCATCGTTGACGACGAGGGACCGGGCATCGATCCCCTGGAGCGCACCAAGGTGTTCGAGCGCTTCTACCGGGGCTCGGCGTCGGGGCGCCGCGGCACGGGGACCGGGTCCGGACTCGGGCTGGCGCTCGTGGCGGAGCACATGCACGTCATGCACGGATCGGTCCGCGTGGAATCCTCGCCCGCGGGCGGTGCCCGGTTCGTCCTCACCCTGCCGGTGTTGCCCGAACCAGACGGAGACGGGGAGGCGGACGAGCACCAGGGGGGCGACGCGTGAGGCGCCGCGCCGCCGCGCTGGGTGTGCTCCTGGTCGCGGTCCTGGCCGCCGGCTGTGCCATCCCGACGCAGAGCGCCCCGAGCGCCATGGCGCCCTCGAAGGTGCCGTTCGGCCTCCTCGATCCCCACCTGCCCGCGACCACCACCACCCAGCCGAAGCCCACGTCACTCGTTCCCGTCAAGGTCTACTTCCTCAACGCGAGCAATCAGCTGACGGCGCGGGACCGTGTGGTGGCCGCGCCGGCACCGCTGACCGCGGTCATCACCTCCATGCTGGCGGGGCCCACCAGGACCGAGACCGGCCAGGGGATCACGACCGCCATTCCGAGCAACGTGGCGGTGATCTCCGCCGCGGCGCAGCAGGAGGGCATCGTGACGGTGAACTTGAACGTCGCCTTCGATGCGATCACGGGCAACAGCATCGAGCTGGCGGTGGGGCAGATCGTCGCCACCGTCACCGCACAGACGGGGTACGAGACGGGCGTCGTCTTCGAGGTGGAGGGTCAGCGCACGAGTGTCCCGGTCGCCAACGGCTTCACGGTGAACGGCCCCGTCTACATCCTCGATTTCCTGTAGCGGTCCGCGACGCCCGGTCCGTCAGCCGGCGTCCTCGACGTCGCTGCGCCACGCCACCCGCGGCGCACCCGACCAGAGGTGCTCGAGGTCGTAGTACTCGCGCGTCTCCTGCAGGAAGACGTGGGCGATGAAGTCGCCGTAGTCCATCAGCACCCAGGTGGCGTCCTGCAGCCCTTCGATGCGCACCGGCGTGATGCCGTGTGACTCCTTGACGCCGCGCTCGATCTCCTCGACCAGTGTCCGGACGTGGCGCGTGTTCTGCGCGCTGGTGATGACGAAGGCGTCGACGACCCCGAAGAGCTCGGCCATTCCCAACACCACCGTGTCGCGCCCGAGCTTGGCGTCCGCCGACTCGGCGGCGATGGCGACGGCCGGTGGGAGCTGCACGTGCACGTCCACGCCAGGCGTCAATGCAGCAACTCCAGGATCCCCACGGTGAAGCCGAAGAAGACGACGAGGATGGAGGCGGCGGCGACGGCCCAACGGCGGCGGGACCGACGTTGCACCTTGAGCTCGGCCCGGCGGTCTGCCCGGCGCGTCGCCGGGGCGGGCAACGCGCTGACGCGGGGACTGGGACTTTCCGACAACTCCGTCCACCCGGCCGGCATGGCGCTCATTCAAGGCACAGCGTACAGAGCGCGGCGACGGATGCAACGGATGACCGGTCCGGGGACCAGGCCCTCCACGGGCCGGCCCTCGGCCAGGAGGTCACGGACCTCCGAGCTCGAGACGGGCACCTGGGGGCCGTCGACCCGTTCGGCCCGCCAACCAGGGGGAACGTCGGGCACTGGTCCGGTCGGCCGGGACACCACAGCCAGGGTGACCAGACGCTGCAGGTCCTGGGCACGGTGCCAGGAGCCGAGCTCGGGAACCAGGTCCGCCCCCACGACGAGGTACAGCTCCAGGGGATGCTCGCCGGCCCGGGCCAGGATCTCCTCGGCCGTGTCCACCGAGTAGCTGGGCCCACCGCGGTCGATCTCGAGGCGGCTCGCCTCGGCGCGCGGGATCTCCGGGACCATGGCCTCGACCAGCGCGTAGCGGTCCTCCGCCGGCGAGACGGCGCGTTGCCCCGACTTCTGCCAGGGGTCGTTGGCGACCACGAGCAGCAGGCGGTCGAGCCCCAACTGCTCGGTGACGGCGCGCGCCGCGGCCGCGTGCCCGGCGTGGGGCGGGTCGAAGGTGCCGCCGAAGATCCCGATGCGCGTCGGGGCCGGGGTCGGGATCTCAGGTGCCGGCAAGTTCGGCAATCACCGGCGCCAGCGCGTCCATCTCCGCCTCGTGCACGACGATGTAGCTGAACCCGAGGTCCTCGCGACGGGCCCGCAACAGGTCGGTGATCTCCTCGGCGGTGCCGATGAGCGCCAGCGGCGCGGACCGGAGCTGCTCCGGCGTCAGGTCGAAGAGCGGCGCCAGCGAGGCGATGACCTCGGCGGCGTTCGGGACGACCTGCACCGCCACTGTCCAGCACTGCAGCTCGAGCTCCCCGGCGCGCTCCCCCGCCGCCTCCCGTGCCCAGCGCACGCGGTCCGCGTACTTCTCGACGACGGACTCCGCCGCCACCTCGGCGCCGATGTGGCCGGCGTGCAGGCTCGGGACGATGCTCACGATGTCGGCGAACTCCCCGGCCAATGCGAGGACGCGCCTGCTCCCGCCGCCGATCACCAGCGGCGGACCGCCCGGCGTCGTCGGCACCGGAGTCCCGGCGACCCCGGTGACGCTGTAGTGCTCGCCGGTGAAGGTGGCGCTTCCGTCGCGCCACATGGCACGGATGATGGCGAGGCTCTCGGCCAGGCGGGCCACGCGCACCGAGGGCTTGTCCATCGGGATGCCCGACTGCTCGTAGTCAGTGGTCATCCATCCGGCGCCCAGGCCGAACTCGAAGCGGCCGCCGGTCACGATGTCGAGGGTCGCCGCCTCCTTGGCCACGAGAACCGGGTGACGGAAGTCGTTGTCGAGGACGAGGGTGCCCACCCGCAGTGTCGTGGTGGCCTCTGCCGCCACGGTGACGGCGACCATGGGGGCCCACTGGTCGTCGAGGTGGTCGGGCACGTAGAGCGTCGAGTACCCCAGGTCCTCCGCCTTGCGGGCCAGATCGCGCCAGGCAGCCGGGGATGCGGCACCGGAGGCCTGGAGGGCGAAACGGAAGGCGGCCATGGCGGGCGATCCTACGGCGTTAACCTGTTGCGGTGACGAGCGCCGCTGCACCCTCTTCCTGGCGCCCCGCGTCCTGGCGCAAGTTCCCCGCAGCGCAGCAGCCCGAGTGGCCCGATGCCGACGCGTTGAAGCGGGCCGAGACGCGGCTGGCGGCGGTGCCACCGCTGGTGTTCGCAGGCGAGGCGCGCTACCTGACGGGACAGCTGGCCCAGGTCGCCAATGGCGAGGCATTCCTCCTCCAGGCCGGCGACTGCGCCGAGTCCTTCGCCGAGTTCAGCGCGGACGCCATCCGGGACAAGCTCAAGATCATTCTGCAGATGGCGGTGGCGCTGACCTACGCCGCCGGGGTGCCGGTGGTGAAGGTGGGACGCATCGCCGGGCAGTTCGCCAAGCCGCGCTCGGCCGACACCGAGCGGATCGGCGACGTCGAGCTGCCGTCCTTCCGTGGCCATATGGTCAACGACGAGGCCTTCGACGACGAGGCTCGCACGCCCGACCCCGAGCGCATGGTGGCGGCGTACCAGCAGTCGGCGTCGACCCTCAACCTGCTGCGGGCCTTCACCAAGGGTGGGTTCGCCGACCTTTCGCAGGTGCACCTGTGGAACCAGCAGTTCGTCGCGTCGTCAGGCGAGGGCCTGCGCTACGAGCGCATCGCCTCGGAGATCGACCGTGCCCTGCGCTTCATGGCCGCGTGCGGCATCGACCTCGGGGCCGAGAAGAGCCTGCACCAGGTCGACTTCTTCACGAGCCACGAAGCGCTCATCCTGCCCTACGAAGAGTGCCTCACCCGCGTGGACTCGCTCACCGGCGATTGGTACGACTGCTCGGCCCACATGGTCTGGGTCGGTGATCGCACCCGCCAGCTCGACGGGGCCCACCTCGAATTCGTGACGGGCATCAACAACCCGGTAGGTGTCAAGGTCGGGCCCGGCTGCTCCCCGGAGGAGGTGGTGGCGCTGTGCGAACGCCTCAACCCCGATCGCCTGCCGGGCCGCCTGACGCTGATCACCCGATTGGGCTCCGAGCGGATCACCGACCTGCTCCCGGGGATGGTGCGGGCGGTAGAGGCCGAGGGCCACGCCGTGGTGTGGGCCTGCGACCCCATGCACGGGAACACGTTCACCAGCGAGGGCGGCCGCAAGACCAGGCGCTTCGACGACATCCTCTCGGAGCTCCGCTCCTTCTTCGACGTCCACCGTGACGAGGGAACCTGGCCGGGTGGGGTCCACGTCGAGCTGACCGGGGACGACGTGACGGAATGCCTCGGCGGCGCCGAGGAGATCTTCGAGGGGGACCTCGAAGCCCGCTACACGACGACGTGCGACCCCAGGCTGAACGCCCGGCAGTCGCTCGACCTGGCCTTCCGCGTGGCGGAATTCCTCAGAGCTTGATCCGCCGCCTTACCTTCGCAATGCTCGTGACGGCGTTGCCGTTGCTGGCCCTGGTCGGGGTGGCGGTCACTGTCACCGCGCCGGCCCAGCCGGCCGCCGCGGCCGGCCAAAGCACACCGGCCTACTGGCTGGCGGCCTCCGACGGCGGCATCTTCAGCTTCGGAGGCGCCGCCTACTACGGGTCGACCGGCGGCATGATCCTCAACAAGCCCGTGGTCGGCATCGCGGCCACCTCCGACGGTGGCGGGTACTACGAGGTGGCCTCCGACGGCGGCGTGTTCAGCTACGGCGACGCCGTCTTCTACGGCAGCACCGGCAGCATCCACCTCAACCAGCCGGTGGTCGGCATGGCGGTCGTGCCGGGCGGCGGCGGCTACTGGCTGGTGGCGGCCGACGGCGGCATCTTCAGCTTCGGGAACGCCACCTTCTACGGCAGCACCGGCAGCATCCACCTCAACCAGCCGGTGGTCGGCATGGCGGCCACACCCAACGGCGGTGGCTATTGGCTGGTGGCGGCCGACGGCGGCATCTTCAGCTACGGCAACGCCTCGTTCTACGGCTCGACGGGCAGCCTGGTGCTCAACAAGCCGATCATCGGGATGATCACCGGGCCGTCCGGCGCCGGGTACTTCCTCGTCGCCTCCGACGGCGGCATCTTCAGCTTCGGCTCGGCGCCTTTCTTCGGCTCACTCGGCGGGCAGGCTCTCAGGCATCCGATCGTCGGCGCGGCGGCCACACCGACCGGCAACGGCTACTGGTTCACCGACTCCGTGGGACTGGTGTCGAATTTCGGATCCGCCGACTACTACGGCTCCGCGCCCTCACCCCTCTTCAGACCGATCGTGGGCATGGCCGAGGCTCCGGGCACCACCGGCGCCTTCATCGGCTCGACGTATCCCTCCGGCTCGTACGGCTACGACATCAGCAAGTACCAGTGCAACAGCCTGCCCGGGGGAGACCACCAGATCGGCATCGTGCAGGTGGACGGGAGCTCGTCGGGCAACACCAACCCGTGCCTGGGTGAGGAACTGGCGTGGGCCGGCAACGGGCTCAACCTCTACACCTACCTCACCTACGCGACGTCGGGCACCAACGAACCCGGATGTAACGGCGACGTCTCCTGCAATGCCGGCTATCAGGCCGGGATCTACGCGTACAACGATGCCTTCAATGCCGGAGCCGGCTCCCCCGCCACGCCATGGTGGCTCGACGTCGAGACGGCGGACGCGAACTGGTCCACCAATCTGAGTGAGAACGCGCAGTTCGTGCAGGGCGCACTCAACGCACTGCACGAGAGTGAGGGCATCGGCGACGTCGGCATCTACGCCAGCCCCGGCGTCTGGAACAACATCGTCGGCGACTTCACCCCCGACGTGCCCTACTGGATGGCCGACTACCTGCCCTCCCCGAGCGGTCCCGGGTCCTGTGCGGACTATTCGAGGTGGGCGTCGCAGGGTGCGCAGTTGCCCGGTCCACCGCAGATCGTGCAGTACAACAGCGCCCAATACGACGAGGATTACGCCTGCTAGCGCGCACCTGCCGGTGCGCTACGAGTGGCGGGCGGCCTTCGCCAACGCCGACCTGAACGGTCTCCACGCCCAGGGCTTCGGGCAGGGCTTGCGTGACACCGACTGGCTCGGCCAGGTCGAGCGCCACAGCCTCGGCTGGGTCTGCGCCTACGAGGCCGCACGCCTGATCGGGTTCGTCAACGTGGCCTGGGACGGCGGGGGGCACGCCTTCGTGCTCGACACCCTGGTCGCGCGTGACCGGCGGGACGCCGGCATCGGGCGGGCGCTGGTGGAGGTGGCCGAGCGGGAGACTCGTGCCGCAGGCTGCGAGTGGCTCCACGTCGACTTCGCCGAAGAACTGGAGGCCTTCTACGTCGGCGCCTGCGGCTTCACCCCGACGCGGGCCGGCCTGATTGCGCTGCGCTGAGGATCGACCACGCTCGCCAGACGAGCTGCCGCAAGGTCAGATGCGCTCTGCCAGCAAGGCCCGCAACCGCTCTGCATTCGCTTCAACCGGCGCCGCCGCCTCGACGACCAGATCGAGCCCTGTGGGAGCAACCCACGACGACCGCGCCTGTTCGACGTGCTCCCAGTCCAACTCGTACCAGTTCGGGATCTGCCGCTGTCGGCCCTCGACGCGCATGCGGTGCAGCCAGGCGTCGCGACATGAGGTCATGACGACGAGGGATGTCGCGCCTTCCTCGGCCGCCACCCGGCGGCTCTCCTGCACCTCGTTTTCACGGGCCACGCCGTCGAGGACGACCGAAGAGCCCAACCGGAGCTGGGAGCGCGCCAGGGCCCAGACCAACGACCAGCCGACGCCACGGTGTCCGCCCGGGCCCATGGTGTCGAGGGCATCCTGGACCTCCGGAAAGGGCCGCAGGCCGCTCATCGCCCAGTCGTGGCCGAGAACGGGGGCTTCGAGCGCCTGCCCCGCCACCTCGGCCATGGTCGACTTGCCCGAACCCGGCAGGCCCGTGATCAGGACCAGGAGCATGAGGACCACCCTCTGCCGCGCCGAGTCATTCGGCGGGCGGGTTCTCCCACACCGAAACGTGCGAGATGCTCTCGCTCGTGAACGGCTCGCGCCGCCACCCGCTCCAGCGTTCGCGGAGCCGCAATCCCGCGATGCGGGCCATGAGATCGAGCTCGGCCGGCCAGGCATAGCGGTACGGCATGGTGAAGATCTCGGCCCGGCCCGCCCCGACCCAGTAGTGATGCGAGACGCCAAGCTGGCGCGCCACGTCAATGGTGTCGAATCCCACCCGTTCCGGTGTCACCAGGAAGGGACGGGCCGACTGCCCGGGCGGCAGCCGTCGGAGCTGAGGCACCCCCACTTCAATGACGAAGCATCCGCCAGGCTCGAGGTGACGGGCCACGTTCACGAAACAGGCCACCTGATCGTCCTGGCTCGTCAGGTTCTCGATCGTGTTGTAGACGAGGTAAGCCAGCCGGAACGTCCCCGGCACGACTGTCGTGACGAAATCGCCGATGGTCACCCCGATGGCGGCGCCGCCCGGCTTGGCACGCAGCTGCGCCACCATGTCTGGTGAGAGATCGATCCCCTGCACTGGCACGCCGCGCGCAGAGAGCGGCAGGGCGACGCGGCCCGTCCCGATACCCAGCTCCAGCGCGGCACCGCCTGCGGCCAAGGGCGCCAGGAAGTCGACCGTCGCCCCGACTACCGCCGGGTCGAACAGGAACGCCGAGTCGCGGTCGTAGTTCGCAGCGATCTCCGCATCGAAATAGTTCGTCCGCACGCCGGACACTGTGTCAGGCCACGAGGGACCGTGCCCCGGATTCGGGGTCAGGTTGTCTTGGCCACCAACACGGCGCAGTCGGCACCGTGCGCCACCGAATTGGGCACGCTGCCGAGATAGCGGCGAGCGCCCTGCATCCCCTTGCTCCCCACCACGATGAGGTCCGCCCCCACCTCCGCCGCCGTGGCGAGGATCACGTCGTCCGCGTTCCCCTGTGCCGCGTGCGCCTCGGCGGCGACGCCCTCCCCGAACTTCTCAATGGCGGCGAGGCCGACCGCCCGCGCCCCCTCCTCGGCCAGGGCCTGTCCCGCGCCGCTCTCGGCCAGGTCGGCGCCGGTAACGGAGCCCATGCCGGAGCGAGGCGTGCGAAAGGCCGTGACGATGTGCAGCTCCGAACCCCACGAACGCGCCAGGTCGGCCGCCGCTTTCACAGCCTCGTCGGCCGTCTGCGAGCCGTCCGTACCGACCACCAGTGTCTTGTACATCGCATCCACCTCTCTTCGCCGGCGCCGTCAGCGTACTCCGGGCGCCCGGATTTCTCCCGCTCAACCCGCCAGGGCGTCGTAGGCCGCCTCCCAGAACTCCACCATGAGGGCCGGCGGTTCCGGGGACGTCATGGCGCGTGTCGACAGGGCGATCCCCGTCAGCCCGTAGTCCGGATCCGTGGTCCACTCCGTGCCGGTCCCGCCGTTCCAACCGTAACCCGACGGCTTTGGCGCACCGGCTCGCGACGGGCCCGGCGCCGCCATGCCGTACCCCCAACCGCCGTGCGGGCCGAGGAAGAGGGCCGCCGAGGCCCGTTGCGCCGCCGTGAGGTGGTCGCGGGTCATGGCCTCGACCGCTGCCGGCGACAGCAGCGGCTGGCCCTCGTGCCTCCCCTTCGCCGTGATCATGGAAACGAAGGCCCAGAAGTCGTCCAACGTCGAGACGAGCATGCCCGCCGCATTGTCCATCGCCGGCGGCTCGTTCCACCACCCGTCCAACGGTGGGTCCAGCAGGCTCAATCCAGCGACGCCGTCGGGCATGTAGGCCGTGGTGAACCGTCCCCGCTTCTCCACCGGCACGCTGAAGGAGGTGTCCACCATCCCCAACGGCTCGAACAGGCGCTGGCGCAGGAAGGTCTCGAGCCGCATCCCACTGGCCCGTTCAAGCAGGATCCCGAGCACCTGCGCGCCCGTGTTGTAGCGCCAGTCCGCTCCGGGCTGGTGCAGCAGCGGCAGGGTGCCGAAGCGGGCGATCCATTCGTCCGATCCGAACGGTGGCGGTGGCCACGGGGGGCCGAGGGTCATCAGCCCGAGCTCGGCCTCCGCTTCCTGAATCGGGTACGTGCCGGGCGGCACCATCATGATGCCGAAGCCCAGGCGGAAGGTCAGCAGGTCCTCCACCGTGATGGGCCGCTCGGCGGGGACAGTGTCGTCGAGTCCGCTTTCCAGGCTGCGCAGCACGCGTCGCCCGGCCAGCTCGGGCAACAGGGCGTCGACAGGGTCGGAGAGTGACAGCACACCGTCGTCGACCAGGACCATGGCACCGGCCGCGCTGATCGGCTTGGTGAGGGAGGCGATGCGGAAGATGGCGTCACGCTGCAACGGGGCCGGATCGTCCAACGCGGCACGCCCCAGGACCTCGACGTGGACGTCGCCGCCACGGGCCAGTAACGCCACCAACCCCGGGACCTGTCCACTCTCGGTGTGGACGCCGAGGCGGTCCTGCAGGCGCCGCAGTCCAGTGGCGTCCAGACCTGCACTCACGCCGGACACCGTAGCGGGGAGCCCACCTGCGGCAACGAGGACAGGTAGCGTTCGGCCGTGCCGACTCTGGAAGACGTCGAGCAGATGGTGGCCGCTTTCCCCGAGGTGACCGAGGCGGCACGCCACGGCAATCGAACGTGGTTCGTCCGCGGCAAGGCCTTCGCCTGGGAGCGTCCCTTCTCCAAGGCCGACCTCAAGCGCTTCGGCGACACGCCTCCGCCGGCCGGCCCGATCCTCGCCCTGCGCACGGCCGATCTGGAGGAGAAAGAGGTCCTTCTCGCCACGGGCAACAAGGGGTTCTTCACCATTCCCCACTTCGACGGTTTCGCCGCCGTCCTCGTGCAGCTACGGGCGGCCACCAAGAAGCCCCTGCGTGAGGCGATCGAGGATGCCTGGCTTGCCTGCGCGCCCGAGGCCCTGGCCCGCGCCCACCTCGGCGAGGGATGACTCTCCCTCCACCCGCCGGGGCACACCGCACGAGTCGTTGAAGCGCAGGAGGACGAAGCGGTCCTCCGACGGAATCCACTCCCACTCGGTCATGGAGGCATGGACGATGCGCACCCAGCCCCGCCGGTAGACCTCGGGCGACACGCCGAGGAACGCGATCATGGTGGCCTCGATCACCCCGGCGTGAACAGCGGCGACCACCAGCTCACCCGGGTGCTGGCGCACCACGTCGCGTACGGCGCCCGAGGCCCGTGTCACGAACTCCGACCAGCTCTCGCCACCCGGTGCGATGGGCACCGTGGGGTCCTTGTCCCAGTCCGGCACCCCGAAGGTCTCGACCAGCTCGCTCCACTCCATCCCGTCGGCTTCGCCGGGATGCAGCTCGCAGAGATCACAGCGCTCCTGCACAGGACCGAGGGCAGCCGGTCCGGACCCGACCACGGGCCGCAACCGTTCGGCCGTCTCGGTCGCCCGGGGCAGCACCGAGGAGTACAGGGTGGTCGCCTGACGCAGCTCACCGCTCTCGTAGAGCCGGTCCGCCAGCGCCGCCACTTGATGGCGTCCCATGGCGGTCAGGCCCGTGCAGCCCTTGACCCCTCCGATGACCCGGTTCAGGTTGCACTCCGCCTCGCCGTGGCGCACCAGCACAATCCGGGTGGCGCCCGGTTCGGGAGGGAAGATGCGCAACACGCCCGCCTCGGCGCGTTCGTCTCCCCCGGCGCCCCCGCCCTCGCCTTCTCCGCCTTCCTCGCCCGCACTCACGCCAGGTTCCCCACGAAGTGCTCCAGCTGGCGCAGTGTCCGGCACTCCACCACCTCGTCGCAGTGGGCCGCGTACTCGCCGACGATGGAGTCGCCCGAGCCCCAGTAGTCGCGTGGCTCGGGGTTGAGCCAGTAGACGTGACGCGCCCGGGCCTGCAGATCCTCTATCACCCATGACGCCGACGCGTGGTAGTTGTTGCGGGCGTCGCCGAGCAGCAGGACGCTCGAGCGCGAGGTCACCTGGTCGCCCCAGCGCCGGTGGAACTCGGTCAACGCATGCCCGTAATCGGAGTGCCCGTCCACCCAGATGACGTCCGCCTCGAGGTTGATGCGGGCCACCGCCTCGGCCGGGTCGACCACGCCCTCGAAGAACCGCGTGACCTCGTCGATCCCGTCGACGAAGACGAAGCTGCGCACCTTGGAGAACTGGGACGAAATGGCGTACACGAGGTGCAGCGTGAAGCGGGCGAAACTCGCCACCGACCCGGATATGTCCGCGATGACGAAGATCTCCGGCTTGGCCGGTCGCGGGTGCCGGAAACGCGGTTCGATGGGCACCCCACCCGTGGACAACGAACGCCGGACGGTCGCCCGGAAATCCAAGGGCCCCTTGCGTCCATGACGGCGCTTGCGGGCGAGTCGGACCGCCAGCTTCCGCGACAACGGCTGCAGCACCCGGTGCAGCATGGCCAGCTCCTCGCGGGTGGCGTGCATGACGTCGATGTCCTCGGGCAACGGCTTGCGCACCGAGCGGGCCAAGGCCTCCGTCCCGCGGTCCTCGACCAGGCGCCGGCGGATCTCCGTCTCGACGGAGCGGCGGAACTTGTCGATACGTGCCTTGAACTCGTCGGCAGCCAGCCGCTCCTCCAAGTCGGTCAGCGCCCCGCCGGCCGCCCCGGCCTGGGACTGGCTCATCAGGCGTTCCAGCACCGCGTCCAGGTCGAGGTTCCGCAGGGTGCGGTACAGGTAGTAGGTGCCGCCCACCGGGCGCCCCGGCTCCATGCCGGCGTAACGGTCCACCGCGTTGCGGGCCACCATGTTCATCAGGCCGCCGTCGGCCGACAGAAGCGACTTGAAGAGCATCTCGGCCAGCTCCTCGGGCGTCATGCCCTCGCCGCCTCCCCCGCTCTGCCACGAGCGCCGCTGTCCCTGCGCCCCGCCCTGTCCCGAGGCCTGCTCGCCGTCGGCCTCCTGGCCCTCCTCGTCACCCTCCTCGCCCTCGGCGCTGCCGCGCCCGCCGGTCCGCACGGCGAAATAGACCTCGAAGGCCGTCTCGAAGGCTCGCCAATGCGAGGACGACTTCACCAGGGTCGCGGCCAGCGCGTACTTCAACGCCTCGCGGTCTTCGAGCGGGATGTGCTTGACCGCTTCGGCGGCGTCGAGGTGCTCGGTCAGCGAGACGGGGAGCCCGGAACGACGCAGCTCGGTGACGAATCCGGAGAGGAGGTCGAGCACGGACTCAGCCCGGCGCGGCCGACAGCAGCTCCTTGGAGGCCCGCTCGATGTCGGCTTGATACTTCAAGAGGACGTGCAGCGTGTCCCTGGCCCCGGCGGCGTCGATCGTCTCCACCCCGAGCAGCACGAGCGTGCGGGCCCAGTCGATCGTCTCGGAGACCGACGGCGCCTTGCGCAGCTCGATGGTGCGCAACGAACGCACGATGCGCGCCACCTGGTCGGCCAGTTCCTCGCTGATGCCCGGCACCTTGGTCCGCACGATCTCGCGCTCGCGCTCCAGGTCCGGGTAGTCGATGTGCAGGTAGAGGCAGCGGCGCTTGAGCGCTTCGGAGAGCTCACGGGTGTTGTTGGACGTGAGAAACACCATGGGCAGCTGGGTCGCCCGCACCGTGCCGAGCTCGGGGATCGACACCTGATACTCCGAGAGGATCTCGAGCAGCAGCGCCTCCGTCTCGAGCTCGACGCGGTCGACCTCGTCGACCAGCAGCACGACGGGCTCCGTGGCCCGGATGGCCTCGAGCAGCGGCCGCGTCAGCAAGAAGTCCTCCGAGAAGATGTCCTCTTCGAGCTCGGACCAGCTCGGGCCCTCCTCCTCGCCCTTCCCGTGCTCCCCGGCCTGAATCCGCAACAGCTGCTTGCGGTAGTTCCACTCGTAGAGCGCCTTGGACTCGTCCAGCCCCTCGTAGCACTGCAGACGGATAAGCCGGGCGCCCGTGAGCTCCGCCACCGACTTCGCCAGCTGCGTCTTGCCGGTCCCGGCCGGCCCCTCGACCAGCACCGGCTTCGCCAGCCGGTCGGCCAGGAACACGACTCCGCTGATCGATTCGTCGGCCAGGTAACCCACCTGGGCGAGGCCGCCCCGCACGGCTTCCAAGGACTCGAACCGGGGGGGACCGCCTTCCGGCAGGCCCAGCACCGCGTTTGCGTCGCTCACCGCCGCACCTGCCCGTCACCACGCACGATCCACTTCAACGTCGTCAGCTCCTTCACTCCCATGGGTCCGCGGGCATGCAATTTCTGGGTGGAGATGCCCACCTCGGCCCCGAGACCCAGCTCCTCACCGTCGACAAAGCGCGTCGACGCGTTCACCAGCACCGCCGCCCCGTCCACCTCGGCCACGAAGCGGTCGGCCACGGCGACGTCGGACGTCACGATCGCCTCGGAGTGGCCAGAGCTGTATTGCGCAATGTGCTCGATGGCCTCCCCCACGTCGTCGACCATCCCGATCGCCACCACCGGGCCCAGGAACTCAGTGGAGAAGTCGCTCTCCAGAGCGGGCACGGCAGTGGGCACCAGGGCCTGCACCCGCTCGTCGCCGCGGATCTCGACACCAGCCGATGCCAGCGAGCCCGCCAGACGGGGCAGGAACTCGGCCGCCACGCCTGAGTGCACCAGGATCGTCTCGACGGCGTTGCAGACACCGAAGCGATGAGTCTTGGCGTTGATCGCCAGCTCGTGCGCCATGGCCAGGTCGGCGGCGCCGTCGATGTAAATGTGACAGTTCCCGTCGCCGTCGAGGACGTACGGCACGGTGGCGTGCTCGATCAGCGACGCAATGAGTGCCTGCCCGCCGCGCGGGATCAGGCAGTCGATGAAGCCACGCAATTGCATGAACGCCGTGGCCGTTTCGTGCGAGGTGTCCTCCACCAGGGCCACCGAATCTTCGGGTAGGCCGGCCTTCACCGCGGCTTGGCGCAGCAACGCCACGACGGCCCGGTTGGACTCAATGGCCGAGGACGAGCCGCGCAGGAAGGCGGCGTTTCCGGCCTTGAGGCAGAGCCCGGCGGCGTCGCTCGTGACGTTGGGCCGGTTCTCGTAGATCACCCCGACCACGCCGAGGGGGACCCGCACCCGTGAGACCCGAAGGCCGTTGGGCCGCACCCAGCCCTCGGTCACCTCACCCACGGGGTCGGGCAGGGCCGCCACCTTGCGCAGGCCGGCCGCCATGCCCTGCACCCGCTCCTCTGTCAGGCGCAACCGGTCCCGGGCCGCCTCGACCATGCCGGCCGCCTCGGCCTGCGCCAGGTCCGTCCGGTTGGCCTCGACCAGGGTCGCCCATTCCTCCTCGAGGAGGTCGGCGGCCAGCCGCAACGCATCGTCACGAACCGAGCTCGGGGCCCTCGCCACCACGCGGGCGGCCGACCGGACGCGGCCCGCGAGCTGCTGCAACGCGGGGGAGGTCATGCGTTCAGGATACAAGGACGAGGTCGTCTCGATGGACGACGACCTGGCTGCGCCGGCCCATCCACTCGGTGGCCCGCTCCGCGTCCACCCGGACCAGGCCCTTGGCGAAGATCACGCCATCGGTGCCGACGATCTCCACCGCATCCTCAGGGCGGAAGGTGCCGGCGACGCCGGTGACGCCCGCCGCCAACAGCGACCGCCCGCGCCCCATGAGGGCAGACTGGGCGCCGTCGTCGACGGTGAGGCACCCACTCGATCCGAGTGCGAAGGCGATCCACAGCTTGCGGGCCGAGAGACGGCTCTCCCGGGCCCGGAACACCGTCCCCACCCCGGGCTCGTCGGCCAGGGCGTCCCGCACCACGCCCGGACGGGCGGCGTCGGCGATCACCGTCTGCACTCCCGACCAGGTGGCGATCTTCGCGGCAGCCAGCTTCGACGCCATGCCTCCGCTGCCCACAGCACTCCCGGGGCCGCCAGCCAGGCGCTCGAGCTGTTGGTCGATCTCGACGACCTCTTCGATGAGCGACGCATCCGTGTCGCGTCGGGGGTCGGCCGTCAGCAGACCCGGTGCGTCGGTCAGCAGGATCAGGAGTTGCGCGCCGACCAGGTGCGCCACCAGGGCAGCCAGCCGGTCGTTGTCGCCGAACCGGATCTCCTCGTCGGCGACGGCGTCGTTCTCGTTGACCACCGGCACGACACCCAGATCAACGAGGTGGCGCAACGTGCCTCGCGCGTGCACGTACTGCGTGCGGTGGACGAAGTCGAGGGGTGCCAACAGCACCTGGCCGGCCAACAGCCCGTGGGGCTCGAAGCCGTCCTGCCACATCCGCATCAGGCGGTGTTGGCCAACTGCTGAGACGGCCTGCAGGACGGCCGGATCCGAAGGCCGCTGTTTGCCGCGGTCGAGCGCGTCCCACCCGGCCGAGATGGCGCCCGATGTGACGACCACGACGGTGTGGCCGTGGGCGTGCGCTGCAGCCACCTCGCCGCACAACCGGCCGACTGCCTCGCTGGTGACCGAGGAAGAGCCGATCTTGACGACGGCGATCACTGGTCCTCTCCCCAGGTGAATGTCATGGAGCCGACTGTGATCTCGTCGCCGTCGTGGGCGCCCGCGCGCGCAAGGGCACGGTCCACACCGAGGCGCCGCAATCGCCGCACCACCTCGGCCTGGGCCCCCTCGTCGTTGAGATCGGACAGCGCCACGGCCCGTTCCGCCGCGCGTCCCTGCACCACCCACTCCCCCGCTCCGGCTTTGTGCACGGCGACACCTTCCGGGAGTGGTCGGTGCACCACGATCTCGCTGGAAGAATCTACGGTCGCGTCGGCACGTGCCTCTTGGACCAGCGGCGCCAGGCGCTCCACCAGATCCCGCACGCCCGTCCCGGCCGCGACCGAGATGACCATGTCGCACACGCCCTCATCGTCATTGCCCACATCGCCCTTGCTCCCCACCACGATCCTGGGGCGTTCCAGAAGCTCGGGTCGATACGAACCGATCTCCGAGAGCAGAATCCGTCGCTGCTCGACGGGGGACACGCCGCCGGCGTCCGGCGCACCGAGGTCGAGCAGCACGACCAGTACCCGGGCACGCTCGATATGGCGCAGGAACTGATGCCCGAGGCCCTTGCCCTCTGCCGCTCCCTCCACCAAGCCGGGGATGTCGGCCATGACGAATTCCGTCCCGTCGCGTACGCCACCGACCCGGACGACTCCGAGATGTGGCTCCAGCGTGGTAAACGGATAGTCGGCGATCTTCGGCTTGGCCGCCGAGACGGACGAGATCAGGGTCGACTTTCCCGCGTTGGGGAAGCCGACCAGGGCCACGTCGGCCATGAGCTTGAGCTCCATGTCCAACCAGAACTCCTGGCCCTTTTCCGCCTGCTCGGCGAAGGCGGGGGCGCGGCGGCGGTTCGAGAGGAAGCGCGCGTTCCCGCGCCCACCCTGGCCACCCTCGGCCACCATGAAACGGGCGCCCTCGACGTCGAGATCGCAGACCACGGCGCCACTGCGCTCACGCACGACCGTGCCGACCGGGACGGGTACCACCAGGTCCTTTCCCCGGGCCCCGTGCTTCTTGGAACCCGAGCCGTGCACGCCATCGGTGGCGCGGCGGAAGGGATGGTCACGGAAGCCGAGCAGGGACGCCTGGTTCACCGAGGCCACGAGCCACACGTCGCCGCCGTGACCGCCGTCGCCGCCGTCGGGGCCACCGCGGTCCACATGGGCCTCTCTGCGCCACGACACCGCCCCGGCTCCCCCATCACCAGCGCGCGCGTGCAGTTGGGCCTGGTCGACGAAGCCGGGCATGGTTGCCCAGCTTACGAGTCCAGGGCCGACTCCCGGACCCAGCGGCCGGCTGCCGCAGAGCTATCTGTCGATGGCTGGGCTCCGGTGCCTCCGTTCTGCTCCCGATCGCACCTACTACGGCGTCACGTCGAACTGGGCGCTAAACATATCGAG
>Ga0302308_10000649_pt1 | contig 29932 bp, 26 predicted proteins | sample III_Palsa_E3_3_FD_200531 | JGI IMG/M metagenome (GOLD analysis project Ga0302308, IMG submission 200531) | Peat permafrost microbial communities from Stordalen Mire near Abisko, Sweden - III_Palsa_E3_3 | ecosystem: Environmental > Terrestrial > Soil > Palsa > Peat permafrost | place: Sweden...
GCGTGCCGAAGGCGGAGCCCGGAACCAGAGCCACCAGGGCCTGCTGCAGCAACAGGTCGGACAGCGCCAGGTCGTCCTTCACGCCGAGTTTGGCGATCAGGCCGTCGACGTTGGGGAAGGCATAGAAGGTGCCGTCGCCCGGCTGACAGCTGATGCCGGGAATGCGGTTGAGGCCGGCCACCAGCAGGTCGTGGCGGCGCTTGAACGCCACCGTCATCTCCGCCACGCAGCCCTGGTCGCCGTTCAGCGCCGCTTCCGCGGCCACCTGGGAGATCGAGCAGGGGTTGGAGGTGCTCTGGCTCTGAATGTCGGCCATGGCGGTGATCAGCGGCTTGGGGCCGCAGGCCCAGCCGATGCGCCAGCCGGTCATGGCGTAGGTCTTGGACACGGCGTGGATCACTACCGTGCGCTCGTACAGGTCCGGGCATGCGTTGAGGATGTTGGCGAAAGGCTCCGCCGTCCACAGGATCTTTTCGTACATGTCATCGGTGGCGATGACGATGCGCGGATGCTTGCGCAGCACCTCGCCCAGCGCCGTCAGCTCGGCCTTGCTGTAGGCCATGCCGGAGGGGTTGGAGGGGCTGTTGAGGAAAATCATGCGGGTGCGCGGGGTGATCGCGGCTTCGAGCTGGGCCGGGGTGATCTTGAGGCGCGTTTCCGGGGTGGTTTCGATGATCACCGGCTTGCCGTCGGCGAGCAGCACCATGTCCGGGTAGCTGACCCAGTACGGCGCCGGGATGATCACCTCGTCGCCGTGGTTGAGCAGGGCCTGGCACAGGTTGTAGCAGGACTGCTTGCCGCCGCAGGACACCAGGATCTGCGCGGCGCTGTACTCCAGGCCGTTGTCGCGCAGGTGCTTGGCGGCCACCGCCTTCTTCAGGCTGGGCGTGCCGCCCACCGCGGTGTATTTGGTGAAACCGTCGCGGATGGCCTTTTCGGCGGCCGCCTTGACGTGCGCGGGGGTGTCGAAATCGGGCTCCCCGGCGCCCAGCGACAGCACATCCTTGCCCTGCGCTTTCAGCTCGGCCGCCTTGGCGGTCACGGCCAGAGTGGGCGAAGGCTTGATGCGGCTGACGCGTTCGGCGAGTTCCACGGCTGATCCTCGTAACAAATGGGGTTGAAACGGCGCAGATTCATTAACAAGTTAAAAAGACGCCACTGCGGTTGGCCTCACCGCTCCTTCGTGGGGCGCTACTTCCTGAGCCTGCGCGACACACTGATGACGCTGGGGATGTCGGCGATAAGCCTGGCGATTCGTTCACTAACTTCGCCGTCAGATTCAGAAAGTTCCATCTCGATTCGAATGGAGTCCGGTGAGATCACTCGGGTGGAGAACCACAATGGCAGCGCATTGTGACGGGTGATCAGCCCCAACACTCGCGCTGGTGCCTGCGGATCGTATTCGGCTTCTATGGCCAACAGACAGCGGGAGAAGATGAGATTCATGGCAAGCAGGTTTTGAAATCGACGGGAACAGAGAGCAGGTAGCCGCGAGCTGGCCCAAAATTCGCGCTGGCCGTTTCATTCGTTCCTGAGTTCGCAGACCCGTTGTCATGTTCCCCTCCCTTAACGCTTCGCGACTTAGGCGACAAAACCGCCCGGCAATGTATCTGTGTGGCCGTCCCAATGCAGAGCCCGGCCAGTTACATGGTCCCTTTGACTTGATCCGGCGATACCTTGTGGTCCCGTAGCGCCCAAGCCGTCCCGTCCTACAGAAAAAGAAACGCGCCCCGATCCGGCGACCTGGGGAGACAAGCCGGGGAGGCGCATAAATCTGCCGCCCTGATGGGAATCGACGGCAGGTGTCATGAATCCGATCTCTATGCCCGGTTCCCGGGTTGCCATCCCAATAAGACGCTTTGGTGTCAAAAAAGCGGCAATGTTCTGCCGTAGGTGGAATAGCTATCGAAAGGATAGGTGTGTCCAAAGGAGCGGCCAATCCGCTCGCAAGGGTACATATGCACTACCGTTTCAACGACCCCGCGTCCCTAGCTTTTACGCGGTGGGTTTATCGAGAGGTGAGCACCTGGACCACCACTCAAGCCCCATCACCCCCCGGCCCAATCGCCACTCGCACCTGACCGTCGGCTTCCACCCAGGCCCGGTACATGCTGCGCGAATTGAACGGCAGGACGATATTGCCCTTGCTGTCGATGGCGATGCAGCCGCCGCGGCCGTGGTAGTGCGCCACGCTGTCCAGCGCCTCGGCGCAGGCGCGCTCCAGCGCCCAGCCGCACCAGGCCAGGCGCGCGTGAATAGCATGGCCGAAGCCGCTGCGAATGAACGACTCGCCGGTGCCGGTGCAGGATACGGCGGCGCTGCGGTCGTCGGCGAAAGTGCCGGCGCCAATCACCGGCGTGTCGCCGACCCGTCCCGGCAGCTTGTTGGTGAGACCGCCGGTGGACGTGGCGGCGGCCAGATGGCCCTGCGCATCGCGCGCCACCGCGCCGACGGTGCCGAAGGCGGCATCGTCGTCGCAGAAGGCGTGATCGTCGTGATCCAGGGTGATCGCCCCGGCGCGCCTGGCGGCCTCCAGCTGGTGCAGCCGCTCGGCGGTGATGAAGAAGCCGGGCTCCACCATCTCCATGCCCAGTTCGGCGGCGAGGTGTTCGGCCCCGGCGCCACCGAAGAACACATGCGGCGTGCGTTCCATGATGGCGCGGGCGAAACGGATCGGGCTGCGCACGCGGCTGATGCCGGTGACGGCGCCGCAGGCGCGATCGGCGCCGTTGACGATGGCGGCGTCCAGTTCCGGCTGGCCGTCGCGGCTCAGCACCGCGCCGATGCCGGCGTTGAACAGCGGGCAGTCCTCCATCAGTTCGACGGCGCGGGTCACCGTGTCGAGGGCGGAAGCTCCGGCGCGCAGCAGGGCGAGCGCTTCGCTGGTGACGCGGTGCAGGGCGGCGCGCTGTTCCGGCTGGGCGCCGGCGCCGGGAGGCGGATCGCCGGCGCCGCCGTGCAGGGCGAAGCGGATCAGGGATGAATCTGGAGAGGAAGTGCTCATGCCCAGATTCGCACACGAAATTCACTAGGCTTCCGCTCAAAGCCGCCCCTATAAGTCGACAAAATCATCATGTTATTTAGAGCTAACGATTGTTGGTCCACGCTACGGGTTGGGCTGGGCCACGGCGGCTGTCATTCGAACGCGGTGAAATTAGGTCGATAGAAGTAGCAGAACTTTGCGCTTATCGGCGCTGGAATCTCTCTTCGGCCATTCGGTCAGCAATCTCACCGGTGGGTCGGTATCCCCGTCTCGAATCCTCGAAGATCTCGGCTAAGGTCTGACCGATGCGCAACAGATGCGCCGACACCTTCGCTTCGTCGTAGCCGGGCCCTTCGTAATAAATGTCGATGATGCCGCCAGCGTTTATGACATAGTCCGGCGCGTAGAGGATTCCACGCTCCAGTAGCGCACGATCGTGCTTCGGATGGGCCAACTGGTTGTTGGCGGCGCCGGCGACGATTTTGGCCTTGATCTTTGGAATCGTTATGTCGTTGAGCGCAGCGCCAAGTGCGCATGGGGCCAATACTTCAACGTCGAGCGTATGCAGCACATCCATCGGCACAGCTACTGCGCCAAGTTCCTTGACGCAGAGATCAACCGCAGGGTGATGCAGATCTGTCACCCACAACTTGGCGCCGGCATCGGATAAATGCTTCGCAACCCGGCCACCGACGTTGCCGACCCCCTGAATGGCCACTTTAAGACCCTTGAGGTCGTCTCTGCCCAGCTTCGCTCTCACCGCAGCCTGGATGCCGATGAACACACCCAGAGCGGTGGCCAGCGAAGGATCTCCGGTGCGGCCAGCCGCCAACGACTGCTCGTCAGCCAGTCCACCGACGTAGCCAGTTTCGATGGACATCAGGCGAATATCGGCGACGCTGGTGCCGGAATCCTCCGCTACCACGTAGCTGCCACCAAAGCGTTCCACAAAGCGGCCCATAGCGCGGATCATGGCCGGCGTCTTATCGCGGCGCGGGTCCCCGATGATGACGCTCTTGCCCCCTCCCTGTGGCAAGCCGGCCAGGGCCGCCTTATAGGTCATGCCCCGAGAAAGACGTAGCACATCGGTAACCGCTTCGGATTCCGAGGCATAGGGCCACATGCGGCATCCACCCACGGCGTCACCGAGGTGCGTGTTGTGCACCGCAATGATCGCTTTCAGTTTGCTCTTCTCATCACTGTGAAAGGCAATACACTCGTGATTGTCATACTCCGGATTTGAAAACACTTCCATACTCCACGCCTAGAATGGAAAGGCCGACCATGCATGCGCGATGAGGCCGATGCACGTCAACTTTAATTACCGATCAACATTCATCTCTTGTTCCAAAAAGAAAGGCGCCCCTGTCGCTCTGGTGGGGCTCCAGACCGGGGGCGCAAAAACACCCTGTCACTAGGGAGATAAGCGACAGGCCCATCGTTCACATTTAAGACGTTTCGGCGCGAAAAAGCGGCAATCCGTTTCCAAAATCGTCTCGCTCCACAGCTACTCGTCATAACGCGGAGACACTAGAACCTGGCACGATCGTTCAGTTCACATCCGCAGACTCACCTTTATCCCCAGAAGGCGGGCCACGGCGGAGTCATGACGCCGTTGATATAGACGAGCCCGCCAGGCAAGTCCTCCGCCAACAAGCAGGGGCCATCGAGGTCGTTGATTTCGCAAATCTGAGCCAGCACCATCGCCGGCGCCATTGCCAAGGAGCTACCGGACATGCAGCCGCTCATCAAACGCAGGCCAACGTCCGTCGCTTCACGAGCCAGATCCAGCGCCGCGGTAAGCCCTCCGGTCTTGTCCAGCTTAATATTGACAAAATCGTACCGACCGACGAGACGGGACAAATCATCAGTTGTTTGGATCGATTCGTCGGCGCAAATCGGCACTGGACATTTTACGCCGGCTAGAGAGCGGTCCTGCCCTGCAGCAACCGGCTGCTCCAGCAGCCTCACGCCCAAATCCGCCATAGCCGAACCATATGCACGAACATCTGCCACGGTCCAAGACTCGTTGGCATCCACGATCAGTTTTGCGCTTGGGGCACCCCGGCGAACCGCTCTGATAGCCTCCATCGGAGCAACACGGTCTACCTTGACCTTGATCCACGGATGTTGCGCCAGCGCCGTCGCAGCTTGCTCGTACGCAGCAATTGGGCGGATACCGATAGTGATGGCGGTGGTCACTGCCCTACCCTGGGCCATGCCGGCGCGGCGCCAGACAGGTACGCCGGTCAACTTAGATTCCAGATCCCACATTGCCGCATCGAGCGCATTGCGGGCACCCCCGGCGGGTAGCAAGCGGAACAGATCGTGTCGGGTGGCTCCAGCTTCTACCGCCTGCCGTACCTGTTCGACGTCCTCCAACAGTGACGCAAGCGTCTCACCGTGATAGTTGACTCCGGACGCCTCACCACGCCCCACCGCCCCATCGGAATTCAGCTCCAAATTGATGACCTCGGCCGAGAAGCTCGTGCCACGAGCAATGACGAAGGGCTCCTTTCGGCGCCAGGAGTGCGCCTGCACCTTGAGCGTACGTTTCATATGTTCCGAATCCTCTGCGTCACCGCATCGAGCTACGCTTTCAGCGGATCAAAACGCCGCAAGCCCAGCCACCGTTCCGTCTTCATCGAGAGCTTGATACGGGTTTCGTCGTCCAGTGCTGAGGTGCTGAACGAACTTCCGATCATGTGCATGTTGGAATTGGTCACGCGCGCGGCCTCCAGATTGCGCTCGATTGCCAGGACCGCCTTGACCGAAAACTGCCGCGATGTCGATGGCGCCCTTCAGGCAACCACGCACTTCTCGCCGCAACGCTCTCTGCTAACCCCATAGTTCCGGCGGGCATGTAATAAAGCCGTCGGAATATTGAACCGCAATATCACGGTCCGTCTTCAGAAAGACTGGTCCATCGAGATCCACTACCTCGCAAAGTTGCCCGACGAGACAGGCTGGCGCCATACCCAGTGAGGTTCCCGTCATGTTGCCGACCATAGTCTGGAGCCCGGCTTCATGAGCTGCTCGCGCCATCGCCAAGCCTTCGGTGAGTCCACCGCATTTGTCGAGCTTGATGTTCACCACATCGAACCGACCGATGAGCTCTGGGATGTCCACACGGCTCTGGACGCTCTCATCGGCCGCAATTGGAATCGGTGACTGAAAGCCATCGAGTAGCTTCTCTTGGCCGATAGCGAACGGCTGCTCAATGAGCTCAACGTGCGTCTCAACCAAGACGGGCATCAGCCATTCCAAGAAGTCACGCGTAAAACCCTGGTTAGCATCGACCGCCAGCCAGACATTCGGGCACGCTAGCCGCACCGCACGAATGCGATCTGCATCGACCGGCTCTCCCGTTAATTTAAGTTTGATCGCGCGAGCCCCTTTGTAGGCGAGAGCCGTTGCTGCCATCTTTTCGGGCGTCTCCGCACCGCACGTCATGGTCGTGAGCAGGGGCTTGGGCTCATTTAGTCCGGCCATTTGCCAAGCTGGGCGGCCCGTGAGCTTGGCCTCAAGATCCCATAATGCGCATTCAAGCGCATTGCGCGCGCCGCCGGGCGGCAGGAGTTCTTGTAGCGACTCACGGCTAATCCCCGCCTCGATCGTCGCTTTAAGCGACTCTAACTTTTTGAGGGCGAGCGCCGGTGTGTCTTGTCGATAATATACTCCTGATCCCTCCCCGCGGCCCACGTGGCCATCCTTCTCGAGGCTCACCATAACCACATTGTTTATATGCCACGTGTATCCGGTGATTCGAAAAGGGGTGATCAACGGCCACTGCTCGACAGCGACCTGAAGCTTCAAGGATTTGATATGCATACAATCCATAGTTGTTGCGTCCTGTGTTTAATAGCGGGGATGTAGATCACCCGCGTGAATATCGCTATCCATTGCCTGTCCATCCACCTACAGTTTCCGGGATCAATCGGAACCATCGATTTTGGACACCGCTCATTTAACTCGAGGATCCATCCCGCTCCGGCCCGGAAAATAGCGTCTGCCGGATGCAAATGTCGCCGCGCCCGCGAGGCTCGTGATGATGCAAACGATGGTGAGCGCTTGCCCGATCCCCTGGATACCGCCGATTCGGCCTGCGAGCGTGCTGACCGCGAGCGGCGCGAAGCTGCTGAAGACCGAACTAATCGCGATCAGGGCGCCAAAAGATGACCCGAGTAACTCCTCCGGCACGACCGAGCTCATTGTCGTGGTGCAGATGACCCCCTTCATATTGCCGATCGTGCAGAGCGCTATGAGCAACAAGCTCACCAATGGCACGCTGGGCATGACACCGAAGATGCCGGCCGGGACTTGTGCAAGTGCGAGCACGATCAATAGCGAGACCGCGCGGCGTGGACCACCTGCGCGCTGACACAAGTCCACCAGGATGCCTCCCAGGAAATTCCCGAGCAGGCCACTCACCAGCAGAACGATACCCATGATCGCTCCGATGCGGTTCGGCGATAGATTGAACTGCCGCGCGAATATCGGCTGTGACCAAACCGTAGCCGCCGTATAGCCCAGTGTCACGATGACCTGCCCGAAGGAAAGCGGCACCAGCATCGTCCGGTAACGCCAGAGGGCCGCCACGGCCGCGCGCCATGCAAGTGCGCACGGTGCGTCGGCCCTACGCGGGGGTTCACGTACCCAGAGCGTCAGCAGGAAGATCAATCCCAACGGGGCGGCCAGTCCCAGCATGGCCCAGCGCCATGTTGATGGTCCAGCGTCGAAGAGCACAAGTAGCTCTCCCCCCAACGCAAACACCGTGGATACGCTTGCAATTTGCGCCACTCCAAGAAGCATCAGTGCCCGGCCGCGGCGATGGGGTTGAACCCATTCCACGATGATTGCGGAGGCGTTCATTGCAGTTGCACATTGCATTGATCCGATGAGCCCCCGCGCGAGCAGAATTACGGTGAAGCTAGGCGCCAGCGCAGTGAGCACGGTGCCAACCACTTCCAACGCCGTGAAAAGAGCAAGCAACCGGGCTCGCGGAAAGCGATCGATAAGAAGGCCCAACGGAAAGCCCACAAGCAAAGGAGGAAGATATAGTGCCGGCCCTTGAAGCAATGCGATTTGATTGTCCGTCAGCCCAAGCGCGATCCGTATGGTTTCTTGTAGCGGGCCTACGGCAAAGAGGGCGAAATTGGCGGCTCCTCCAGCGAGGATAATCGCGGTCAATTGAAAGAAACGGTTACGGATCGCTGACCGCCCCACCGCCGATGGCGCGACCAAAGGAATCGGTTGGCTCATGAACTGCCGCTCTCATTCGGCACACGACAGATGCGACCTGCATCAATCATGGATTCGGTTGGATTTCCCATCCCATCGCGTGCAAACCGGGCGATGACCGCTGATTCGGGATCTACACCGCAATTTGATCCCTCGCATATTGAATGGAGAAGGCGCTGTCGCCATTGCCCTTGGGTCTGCATGGCGGTTGTCATTGCCGGAACAGCAGCAATCGGTTCGATCTAGTCGAGAAACGAAAGGTCGTTGCATCCTTGTCAAACAGCAGGATACCGCCGAAGGGATGGGGGCCAGTCGATTGGGCGCGCCAAATGCCCTCTGCGAGACATTCCAACGTATATTGCACCGAACCAAAGCTGCCCGAAGCATACAAGTAAGGTCCCGCGTCCGTCTGAGACACAATGGCTTCGCTATCAGTTGAATCCGACCGATAGAGACCGACGATCGAGCTTACATCGATGTCTTGAGGAGGCGCTTGCCGGATCAACTCATCGCCGTTGCCGTAATCAGTCAAACGTAGGGTTGCAGGCGCCTGCGGGTCGCCGTTCGGGACCATCGCCACCTTCATCATTTTGTCAAACGGTCTCGCCGGCAGTAACCCGCCCCTTCTGTCTGTCTGTATAGGGATGTCCGCGCCATCGATCACCGCGATCTGCTGGCCCGCCTTGTACCACGGACTATCGGACGAAGCCGTCCGCAATTGAATGACACGGCCACTTGCAGGGGAGAGGAACGTGCCCGTGATAGGCGGATAGGGGGAAGTAGGCACCTCCATCGGCTCGAGTGCGGGTAGACAGGCATCGAGGATTCTGTCTACCAGCGCACTGCCGTTCACCTCATGGCGGTTGACCATGATCACTACGTCGAGACCCGCAGATGGGACTTTCAGCATCAGCGAGTTAGCGCCCATGCCGCCCCCTCCGTGGTGAAGCGTTGCAACGCCTCGATAGCGGCCGCTGAACAGACCCAGCCCATAATCAGTGGAGGCTCCATTGGTGAGAACCTGTGGCGCTTTCATGACCTCCCAGGTCTTGGCACTGCCGACAACCGGCGCATCCATATGAGCAAGCCAGCGCAGCATGTCGTTGACTGTGGAGACGATCCCCCCCTCACCTGACATGGGGCCTAAATAGGAGCGCTCGTACCCACCGGTCTGCTTCACCATGTGCATTGAGGCGCTATTAGGCACGAAATCGGTATCGAAGCGTCTTAACAGAGTGTCGGCCATACCCGTCGGCTCAAAGATGCGCTTGCGCAGGACATTCTCAAGCGACTCTCCGGCAATCCGTTCGATCGCCGCAGTCAGCAGCACAAAGCCGCCGTTGCAGTAGCACCAATGCGTGCCTTGCGCAAAATTGACGTCGTCCGTGTTGCGATAAACAGACACTTGATCATCAGCTGTTACATTCCATCCGGTTCCGTTGAATTGCCAGATGATATCGTTCGAATCGCGCAGACCGCCGGTGTTCCCCATCAGGTGTCGTAACGTCACCTGACGTGTGACGAGATGCAGCTCGGGCAAATATTTTCCAATCGGGTCGTCAATTTCAGCCTTTCCTTCCTCGCACAACAGCATGTAGGCAAGACAGGTGAAATGCTTGGTCGTCGAGTAGATCCGCATGCGGATTGACGGCGACAGCAGGATCGGGATCTCCATGTTCGCCAGGCCAAAGCCCTTGCGATAAACCGGCTTACCATCGATGGCGATACCCACGGCAGCGCCAGGAAGATTGCATCGATCTATATCCGCGAAAATTGCGTCGATTTTTTTTTCGTCGAAAGTAGCAAGAATTTTTTTCATCGGATAATTAGATATTTCGTTTGTCAACGGATGGGCTTTCGCTTGCTCAACTCATCGGCATTCAGGGCAACGACACGCCTATAGGCACCACGATCAATCGCTGTTCGCGCTTCTGCTACGCGTTATGCTGATAGACGACCGTTTCACCGCTGGCATCACGTACGTCTAAATCACCCCCCGCGAACCTGGTGCTCTGGACTACCACGCTAACCACAGCCGCGACTTCTTGCGACATTTCAGTCGTTCTGTCTGAATTCATATGCTACGAACCTCTCGTCTCGTTCATTCGCTTTTTCGTCAATTACTTGGCTGAAGTCGGCCGAGGCTTTTCCGGTTGAGGCACCGCGTTTCCCGAAGGCGGAGACGCAACAGCAATTGTCACCGTATTCGGGCCCGCCGCTTTGTAGGTGAGGCCGCTGCCAGCGAGCAGTACGTCAAGTGCTTTGCCGATGGCATAACGGCCGCTGATACCCGGCGCCTGGTGGCCTTTCAAATCGACGCCTGCGGACATGACTTGCACCTGCGCTTGCCGGGAAAAATCGATCAGCGCCGCCACGAGCGGTTGCGGCTGTATGGTGAATGTCATCGGCTTATTAAAATCAACCGCCCGCGCAAGTTGCGGAAGCGATAACGCCGCGATCATGGCAATTAGTAGACTCCATGCCCGACTCCACTCTTTCAACTTCTGCGCCATCTCATTGGCCTCCCCTTGGCGATAACTTGTAAGGTTGCTGCAACTTCCCTGTCACGCATCTTCAAATTCAAGACGGATTAGCCGGACAAATGCGGCAATTGAGTACGATCGAAAGGCTCATCCAATAGCAGCTTGGTTCAGTTCCTCGACGAACGCGACAGTATTTCGGCCTTGCGTCATCATCGCGGCCCGTCGGAAGCAAGTTTGAACAGCGTTCAGGGGGATAAAAGAGGTCGACCGCCGGGATCGACCTCTCTGCTGCATCGCCGTGCTGACTTCAGTCAAACTTCATGCTGACCTGAAGTCCGTAGGTGCGCGGTTGGGGCCTTACTTCGACGTCAGTCTCTGTGGCGGCATTGCCTGGTGCCATCAACCCTCTATCATTCAGCAGATTTTTCGCAAACACGCCGAGCGACAGGTGTTCGTTCCACTGAAGGCTAGAGTTAAAGTTCAACATGTTGATGTCGTCCGACTCTGAGTAGTACCAGGGCCCAATGCTCCGGTTCCGAAACGTCTCATGACCCTGCTGGCTGTAGTCCAGGCGCACATAGGCGTTCTTGCCGTTCCATGTGAAGTCACGCTCCGCCGAAACCGTGAACGTGTGTTTCGGAATTAAGTCGAGCCCATCGCCTACGTTGTATGCATCGGATGTGACGTCGATCTTGTAGAAGCGGGTTGTGATCAAGTTGCCATTAAAACCCAACGTCCAATGTTCGATGGGACGCCAGTTCAGATCCCACTCGACGCCCTCGATTCTAGCATCACCACCGTTGCTGACTACGTTTAATGCGGGCAGGGGCGGCGGGAGAATACCGACGATCTGGTAATTCTTGTAATCACTGTAAAAGACGTCGCCATCGGCGCTCAGACGCCCGCCTAGCAGCGACATCTTCGCGCCCGTTTCATAAGTCCAGACGCTTTCTGGACCATACTGCGGCTGATTAAAGCTATTCGTGCCGCCACTGCGAAACCCTTTTGCCGCGCTGGCATATATATGGAATGGGTCGGCGACCTTGTAGTCGGCGTAGAAGCGAGGATCCAGAGAATGAGAGTTCGCCGCCGGATTGGCGGTCAAAGGTGAAGTCGCTGTACAACAGGCGCTTTCCCCTCCCAACGGCTTGTCTTCAAAATAACGCACGCCCACTCCCAGCGTGAGCAGATCGAAGAGCTTATAGTTTGTATCGCCGTATATTGATCCCGATCGATCGGTACCACAGCAACCTAGCACAGCCCTCCCCTGCAGCACTGCGGGTGCGGGCAGTGGGCTACCCGTTGTGGCGAAATAGTCGTTGAGGAAGCCGTAAGCGGCGCGTGCATATTTATAGTAGGTTCCAATAGTCCATTGCCATGGCCCGGAGCCAGACGAGCTCAGCCGGAGTTCATTTATCAGAGAGTGTGACCCTGTGTTGTACGGCGCTAAATACGCCGAGTCTCCCGGCGTCCCCGGCGCGGTTTCCTGCAGGAACGAGCCTACGTCTATCTGAGTTTGATTTTGACGCGAGAAGGTGGTCGTACTTAACAGTCGGGCCGCAGAGAAATCGTAACTGACTGTGGAATTAAGGATCTCATAGTCACTCTTAAAGTGAGGCGTCGTCGTAAGACCAAACGCTTGAGTATAGTTACCATTGGCGTCCTCGCCGTAGTTGAGACCTTGGTCGTTACGGTAAATCAGCGCCATTGTGTTAACCGTCAATTTGTCAGTCGGTTCCCACAACAATTTGGCCCTGACATCGGTTCGGTTCTGGTAGTTGATGGCTGTCTGATCGGCATCGGGCTGATTGATCCATCCGCCCTCATGATCAAAGCTGCCAGCAACGCGCAAGGCCAATTCATCTTGGATTATAGGGACATTGATTACGTCAAGGATGCGCTGACTCGGTGCGCCGTTCTGCGTAAACAGAGCCGCGACGTCCGAGTCAAAAGAGAACTTATTCAACGCCGGATTTTTGGTCACGAAGTGGATTGTTCCGCCAGCAGACCCTTCGCCATAGAGCGTTCCTTGCGGTCCGCGCAGTACCTCTACCCGCTGCATGTCATAAGTGCCAATGTCAGGCTGAAGGCTGTTGGCTCCAGTGACGTCCGCTTCGTCTAAATAAACTCCGACATTGGGCGAGGAGCTACCGAAAAGGTTGCTGATGCCACGTATCTCTATTCGACGTTCATTCCCGGAGCTATAAATTGCCAGGCCCGGCACTGCCAAGGCCAAATCGTCGATGCTGGAAATTTCGCGCTTTTTCAGTGCATCTGCGTTTAATGCAACGATGCTGATCGGCACGTCGATCAACCGCTGCTCACGTTTCTGTGCGGTAACGACTACGGTTTCAAGCGCCTGAGACCCTTGATCGGAACGGCCACCCTGCGGTGACGATCCATTGGGCGCAGGTTCGACGCCTGCTGATTGAAGCGCCACACCGGCATTAACATTACCTGCTTGCGACACCACTTCCGGCGCGTTACCCGACACTGTTGGCGCTGCGGCGATCGTCACTGTGTTCGGCCCGGCCTCCTTGTAGGTCAAGCCGCTGCCAGCAAGCAGCAAGTCCAAGGCCTTGCCAATGGCATAGCTGCCGTCGATGCCCGGCGCCTGGCGGTCCTTCAGATCGACCCCAGCAGACATCACCTGCACCCGCGCCTGCTGGGAGAAGGCGTTCAGCGCCGACACCAGCGGTTGTGGCTGGATAGCTAAGGTCACAGACTGGTCGAAATCCATTGCCCACGCAGCTTGCGGTGCCGCGAAAACCGCGATCATGGCTACCAACAAGCACCATGCTCGACCCCACACCGTTAGCTTCAACAACATTCCCATTGGCCTTCCCCTCGTCGATGAATATTTACGCTGCTGCAACTCCCTTGTCACGCAGCTATCACTCAAGACGGATCAGCGGCAGAAAAGCGGCAATGTGGGAATATCGAAATGCTCATCGGGTCGTGGTTTGCGCACTAATCAACGATTGGATGTCGCGCGCTGCTAACGGAGGTTCCGCCGCTCATGCGTGAAACCGTCGCTTCAGGCTGATCGATCGAATCGTGCAACCTTCGGGACAGCCTCTCATGACACATCTCCTGAAGATCGCAGCCGTGTCAGCGCTCATGGCTTCTGGAGCGGGAGATGGGGACTCCCATTTGCCGGTTGCGACGCCTCCCAACGCGTTTTACGCGGGTCTGGCCGCAAGCCGCTGTAGATCTGACGCATACATTCGGGCCCAGGACTCTCCATTGGAAGGGGTTCCCGCATATGCAGATCATGCTCATTTTCTCTATTCGGAAAGGCGGCTTCAAAAGACAACGATACGCGTTCGCCGGGCAGTGGGGAACCCATACCGATGCGCCCGCGCGCTTTCACGAGGGGCTGCGCACGGTCAACGATTGCTGATTTCGCATCCTCACACTTATTTAGCTTCAATTGTCCAAAGCTCCGCCAGCTTAGCCGCCCCATCGGAGCCCTCGACCACCTTCAGCACCTGAACGGCCTTGCTATGGTTGCCGCTCTGCACGTACGCGATTCCCAGGAGCAGCCGCTCTTCGTCCGGATGCTTGAGTTCGCCCTTGGCAATACCTTGCTCCATGAGCGCAATTCCTTGGTCTGCTCTTCCGTTGATCACCAAGTCGTAGCCGACATTCACCATAGCATTGTCGTCCCTACCTGCCGCGCCCTGCGCATCGCTGGCCAAGGTCATCTGGTCGGTCGCAGTTTGGTGATCGGCCAAGTCCTTCAGCCGCTTCTGGCGCGGCGCTTCCACACCGCTTCCGAGTGCTTTGACGGTGTATCCCTGTTCGAGCACCTTCTGTGCTTCCCGTGGATATCCTGCCTGCAAGGCGAGTTGTGCCATGTCCATGTAGTCGGAAGCAACGTCCAAGTTGCCCGTCGCCAGCATCAGCCGGTACATATCAAGGGTGAGTCGATCGGAAAACCCCGGCTGACGCTGCACGCGCGCGAGAAGGTCGGCCCAATAGTCCTTCTTGGGATACCACGTCACAAGTTTCTCCAATGCGCTGATGTAGCCGGCACTGTCGTTCTGCTTCAAGTAGCAGCTCGCCAAAATCTGTAGCTGCTCCTCGCTGGGAGTGCTTCCGGACTTTTCCTCGACAGCGATCTGGCTTTGCGCCTCCCGCGCTGCATTTGCGTAGTCTCCGTTCAAATAATATGACTGGAGCGTCAGAACGCCGAGAGAAGGATCGCTGCCGCCGGCCTCCTGATAACGCTGTGCCCAGTCGATGGCCTTGGGATATTCCTTGGCGCGATAATAGGAGCCTGACACGGCCAGCAGGATTTTTAGCTGATCGTCTTTGGACAATCTGCCAGAGGTAATGACCGCGTCGAAGGCTCTGGCGGCGGTGTCGATATCCCCTGTCCCCGCAGCCGCGGAACCGCGCATCTGCTCCAGAACGAAGGTTTCGTACGGCGTTTTGTTGGCGACGGCGTCGGCTTCTTGAATCTTGACCAAGGCTTCCTGGTACTTTTGCTGCTTGATCAACTCTTGAGCCGCCTGCAGGGGGTTGCCAATTTCTGCGCGCACAGTGTCTGCATAAGCGGCGGGCACCAGCGGCGGTAGCGGGATGAGGCCGGCGCTTATTAAGCTCATCAAGACGATGGCGACGCGGACAGCCATTCTGGAAAGCTTGCGATAGATCTTCATTGTATGAATTGCTCGTTGCCAATCAGTCCGATCTTGGTCACGCCGAGGGGTTGGGTCGAGGCCATCACCATCGCTACATACATGTAGGTCAGGTGTTTGGCAGGGCTCCGGCTCCGTTATGCGTAGCCCATTGGATTCATAAGCACGCAATCGATATCAGCATTGTGGGATTGGAAGCTCGCAGGCCTTCTGTCTGTCGGCTAGGCTTGCCATTGCGCAGCCTTTCGCGCCAAACAACTGTTGTCTCTAAGACGGATCAGCAGATGGAAAGCGGCAACGCGAGGGAATGGCGAAGATCCCTGCAGTTTGAGCAGGGTCCTGATCTGTCAGGAGGACTGGTTGGCTGGTGGCACCGGCCAACGGCACGGTGCTAATCTACCAATTTCGCCGTGAGAGGCCGCGCGCCTCCTTACTTCATACCGACGCGGTCCGTGCTTGAAACTAAAGCGAGTGTGCCGTCATTCAGGGCGACGGTGCGTACCGGGAAGATCTTCGACAGCGCCGCAGCCCACTCGTCGACATGGTCGCGGAACACCGTACCCGAAAAAGTCAGATCGGCCACGCGCGGGTCGTCGATTACCACCGGATTCAGCGCATAGCGGTTGATTGCTTGGACCACTTCCCGAAGCGGGGCATTGACGAACTGAATCTGGCCGTTGCGCCAAGCGGCGGCGGCCTCCTTCCATTGTTGGCTGTCGCTTGAAGCTATGCCGAAAACGATGCGCTGCCCCATAGCGACCCGCTGGTGCTCGATCGCTGCAGCAGGTGAGGAACTCTGCACCGGCGACTTGTCGTCGACTACAGGTAGTCGAACCACGTCCACCACGCCGTCCGTCACCGTGACCGCGATTTGGTCGTCCGCGCGCGCGACGTTGAACGAAGTGCCCACTGCGGTCACCCGCACGGCACCGGCCTGGACCACAAATGGCCGGCTGGGGTTGTGCGTCACCTCGAAATAGGCCTGGCCGCGCTCGATGTTGAGCGAACGGCGAGCGCGAGTGTACTGCACCGAGGCAATGGCATCCTGCGCCAATACCAGGGTCGAGCCATCCGCCAGCTTGACGGCGCGATGTTGGTCGTGCGGCGCGGCGTAGACCACCAGTGCACCAGTTGCACCCTGCTGCCACCACCATGTGCCGCCAGCGCCGCCGATCACCAGCACTAACGCCGCCGCCAGTGCCCACAGTCCCTGCCATCCCTGCGACCGTCGTGTCGGACTGATCGGAATCCGCTGACGCAGTTCGCGGCGGTATTCTGCGGGGAGGTCGCGCAGTCGGCGGTACAGTAGCTGCATCTCTTCGAATGCTTGGCGATTCTGATCAGACTCGCCGTGCCATTTGAGCCAAGCTTGCAGATCCTCCTCCGGCAGCTCAGGCTCATCCAGACGCTGAAGCCAGTCGGAGGCCGCCTGCAACCGCACCTCCTGCGCGGCTGAGGTCTCAGGATTGCGGGTCATGATTGCGACGCTCCATGTTCGGGAAAAGGTGGGCCAGCTTCTGGCGGCAGTGCAGCAGTGCCCGGCTGACGTGATAGCGCACCATGCGCTCGTTACAGCCTACGGCGCGGGCGGTTTCGCAGTGGCTATATCCCTCGATGACGTGCAGCAGAAAGGCTTTCTGGCATTTTGGTGGCAAGTCGTGCAGGGCGGTGCAGACGATGTCGAATTCCTCTCGCAGGATGGCGCGATGCTCGATCTCATCGGGCTCGCCCAATTCGTCGAACAACTCCACAGCGACGCGTTCGCGCGAAATGCGCGCGCGCACTTGGTCCACAGAAAGGTTAGCAGCGATGCGGAACAAATAGCCTCGTAGGAAGCCCACAGCGTTGGGCTGGTCGAGCTGCAGAAGGCGCACGTAAGCCTCCTGGGCGAGATCCTTGGCCTCGGCTTCGCTTTGGACGCGGGCCAACAGGAAATTGACCAGGGCGCGATTGTGCTCGCGGAATAGCTGATTGACGGTTGCGCGGTATTCGGCTGCCGACAGCCCAGCCGTCGTACCCCCCGGCAACTGGCCGGGGTTGGCCTCGTTTACGCTTTTCTCTGTCTGGTGATCGGCTTTGTTCATGCTCCCGACATCCGCATCGATTCTACGCCCGGCCCAGGGCAAAGACATTCTCTGGAATGCTGCTTGTTAGATATGACGGATATAGACGGGAAAAGCGGCAATGGACCTGACAGACTGGAACGAAGATGTCAGTCAGAGGATCTGCAAAAGTTTATATTAAACAATGTGATAGGTACGTGTTGATTAGATTCAATGTGCCGGCTTACGCTCAAGACTGCGGCGATACGTGTGCGGTGGCATTCCTTTGCAAGGCTTGAAGGCGAGGATACCCGAAGGGCGGAGACACAGCTTCATCGTGGCTCGGTGAGCGCAGCGAGTAGCGCCCGACCCCGGCATCGCCGGGGGGACGCCATAGATTTAGAGGGTTAGATGCAACGTCGCTGAAACAGAGCGCAGCGTCAGATACCTCGAACTGCTCAACATCCTCCCTCGAAAGCAGGACATAAACCTATATCGGATACGCACCTGTCACTTTTATTGACCGTAATGCCAGGGTGGACCGGACCTGAACAACACCGGGCAGATGGGTAAACACATCGTTGTGTATTCGCTCGAGATCGGCACTATCTCGATATACGACGTGTAGAAGGTAATCCGCCTGTCCCGCCAGCAAATAGCACGAGAGCACTTCTGGTACGACGACAACAGCCCGTTCAAACCTCTCGAGTGCGTCCCGATTCTGCCGATCGAGCGTGATTTGAATAAATGCCACACCCGTGAATCCTAGGCGGACGGGATTTGGCAACATTGCATAACCTGCGATCACGCCAGAGTCCTCAAGCGTCCGAACCCTGCGCAAACAGGCCGACGGAGACAGCGCGACCTGGTCGGCTAGTTCAATGTTACTAAGGCGCCCGTTAGTCTGCAGCACCTTGAGAATCGCCCGATCTGTCCTGTCCATTTTTCACCTTCAAATACGATTGCGCCACTCGCCTTGTCTACGCAACGAAATTGCGTACGACCCCATTTTTCCGTACATCTTTCGCGCAAAATTCACCAGAACCTTTGCGATCATTGGGTGATCATCAAGGGGGAGCATTTCGCAATGAAAATTGGCGTTCCGAAAGAAATCAAAACACACGAATATCGCGTAGGCCTAGTACCCCCTGGCGTACGCGAGCTGGTTAGCCGCGGCCACGAGGTCTTTGTCGAAAAAGGTGCAGGGTCTGGAATCGGCATAGACGACGAAGCATACAAGGCAGTCGGGGCGCACGTTCTGCCGGAAGTAGACGCAGTCTTCAGCAAGGCCGATATGATCGTCAAGGTCAAAGAGCCACAGTCAGCCGAGATTGCACGCTTACGCAAGTCCCAGCTCCTGTTCACCTATCTGCACCTGGCGCCGGATCGACAGCAAACCAATGGCCTTCTGAAGTCGGGTGCCACCGCTATTGCCTACGAAACTGTGACTTCCAGCCGCGGCACTCTGCCGCTGCTGGCACCGATGTCCGAGGTTGCCGGAAGGATGTCGATCCAGGTTGGCGCGCACTGCCTGGAAAAGGCGCAAGGTGGCTCCGGCGTTCTACTGGGAGGCGTTCCCGGTGTTGAAGCGGGTAAGGTTGTTGTTCTCGGCGGCGGCGTCGCCGGAACACACGCAGCCCGCATGGCAGTCGGACTTGGGGCAGCGGTGGTCATCATAGATCGTTCGCTTGATCGGCTCAGGATGCTTGACGAGATGTTCGGATCGTCAGTGTCGACGATCTATTCGACGCATGACTCCATAGAGCAAAACGTGATCAACGCCGATCTAGTGATTGGGGCTGCACTGTTGCCGGGCGCCGCGGCGCCGAAGTTGGTCAATCGCATAATGTTGAAGAAAATGCGCAAAGGCTCTGTCCTCGTCGACATCTCCATCGATCAGGGTGGCTGTTTCGAGACATCGCGCCCCACCTCCCACGACGCCCCCACATTTTCCGAGGAAGACATCATTCATTATTGTGTCGCCAATATGCCTGGTGGGGTAGCACGAACATCCACGCTAGCATTGACCAATGCAACCTTGCCGTTCGTTTTGGCGCTGGCCGATCTGGGTTGGCGCGAGGCCGTGCGACGGGATTCTCATTTGCTCAATGGGGTCAATGTCAGCGAGGGACGCCTGACACACAAAGTAGTTGCTGACGCATTGAAGCTCGAATATTCGCCCATGGACATCTGAACGGCGTACTCGATTCCGAGTACGACGACTGATCGGCAGCAGGTCACACCAAATAGATCGATTGCTTTTAGAGGCCTCCGCATCATTTACAAATACGCCCCTCGGAAACGCAACTCGTTTCTAGGCATTTATTACATATAACGGAATTTAATCCATGACAATTTCGATCTTCAGCATTGCGGCAGACGCCGCGGATTCCGTCGCCGCCATCAACCCGGCCGACCTCTCCATCTATCATCTGGTGTCGCAGGCCGATCCTGTGGTCAAGGCGGTGCTGGTGATTCTGGTGCTGTTCTCGTTCTGGTGCTGGACCGTGATGTTCGAGAAGCTGTTCGCCTTCATGTCCGCGCTCAGCGCCGTCAGCCGCCTCGAAGCCACGCTTGAGGACGGCACGCTGGAGGACATGATCAATTACAGCGACAAGCACCAGGTGTCGAACATCATCGCCGCCGGCAACCAGGAATGGCGTGAAGGCTCCGGCGAGCACGAGCACGAGGCGCTGCACGAAGTGCGCGACCGTATCGAGCGCGCCATGCGCCTGGAACTGTCCAACGAAACCCGCCGCATCAACAAGCGCCTGCCGTTCCTGGCGACGGTGGGTTCCTCGGCTCCGTTCATCGGCCTGTTCGGCACGGTGTGGGGCATCATGAACACCTTCACCGGCATCGCTGCGGCGCATGACACCAGTCTGGCCACCGTGGCCCCGGGTATCGCCGAAGCGCTGATCGCCACCGGCATCGGCCTAGCGGCGGCCATCCCGTCGATCATGGCGTACAACAGCTTCGCCACCAACCTGGGTCGTTACGTCGGCCGCCTCAACACCGTCATCGGCATCTACGCCGGTCGTCTGGCCAAGCGCTTCGCTCCCGCCGCGAGGGCCTAACCATGGGCATGAGCGTCAAATCCTCTTCGGGCGGAGACGAAGGGGAGATGGGGCCCGTGGCGGAAATCAACGTCACGCCTCTGGTTGACGTCATGCTGGTGTTGTTGATCATCTTCATGGTCACGATGCCGCTGATGATGAACCAGTTGCCCATCACCCTGCCCAAACCCAGCCTGTTCCAGTCGGACAAGCCGCCGGAGAAGCTCGGCGTGAGTTTCGATCTGCAGAACAATTACTTCCTGCAGCACAACGATGACCCGAAGGAAGCCGTGGCCTACACGGATTTGCCGGCGCGTCTGCACGATATCGCCCAGCAGACTCCGGACGAGCTGGTTACCGTGTGCGCGGACCCGCAATCCATCTACGACCGCGTGGTCGACCTGATGGCCATCGTCGGCAGCTCCGGCTTCGGCAAGGTGACCCTATGTCCATGAGCGCACCGAGTTCCTCCTCCAATGAGGACGGCGAAGATCTGGGCGAAGCCATCGCCTCGATCAACGTCACGCCGCTGGTCGACGTCATGCTGGTGCTGCTGATCATCTTCATGGTGACGGCGCCCCTGATGCTGTCGCAGGTGCCGGTGACCCTGCCCAAGGCCGCACTGCAGGAAATGGGCAAGCCGCGCGACCCGCTGATCGTGTCGTTCGACCTGCACGGCAACTACTACATCGATACCGGTGGCGGCAAAGTCGAGCAGATGACGCTCGACCAGTTGCCCGCCCACCTGCATGAGATTGCGTTGGCCGAGCCGGATAATCTGGTTTACATCCGCGCCGACAAGGGCGCGGTGTTCGACAAAGTGAGGGATCTTCTGAAGATTGCGGCCCAGGCCGGCTTCTACAAGGTCTCGCTCATGTCCCAAGCCCAGCCGTAAGGGCCCGGAGCGAGAACTGTGACCGTCAAGAAAAAACGCAAATCCTTCGCGCTCGGCCCGGGCGCGATCATCTCCATCCTGTTCCATCTGGGACTGATCATTTATCTGCTGCACTACGTGCGGCCATCCCTGTTCCAGGAGCCCCCGAAGAAGATGGTGGCGGTAATCCAGATGTTGCCGCCGCCACCACCACCACCACCGCCGCCGCCGCCGAAGGAGCCGCCGCCCAAGACTCCGCCGCCGCCAAAGCAGAATACGCCGCCGCCGCCGCAGCAGATCGTGACGGCCGCGCCGGTGACCACACCGGACGTGCCGTCGGTACCGCCGCCACCGCCACCCGCGCCACCGCCACCGCCCACCCCGGCGCGGCAGACGCAGGTGGGTGTGCCCAGCTCGTACTACAACACGCTGCAGCAGACCATCCAGCAGAACACCCAATACCCGGTCAAATCGGTACGCGACCAGGAAGAGGGTACCTGCAAGGTCAACGTGACCATTTCCCGCGATGGATCGATCGAGGACGTGGCCATCAAGGAGAAGGCGGGCTTTCCGGCACTGGATTCCGAGTGCAGGAACGTGTTCAACCGCATCGTCAAGTTCCCGGCAGTGCCGTCGAACGTGTCGCCGGAGATCACCGACTTCAAGGTCGAGCTGCCCATTACCTTCAGCTTGCAATAGCGACCGATCATCGTGGTTCTGGAACGATCCTGTCCCATTGTCTTGCCCCCACCAATCAATGGGCTTGCCGGTTCACGATTTTCCCGGTTTATGTGGTAGAGCATGAATCGGGGCTTTTAATTGGGTTACTGAGCTGCCCGTACAAGCGGACAATGACAATGGACACCTGCAATGCTCATATGTCACGCCGGTGCCAGCGTTTTCCGAATCGGCTCAGCGCAAACAGACTCGGAGCACTTGGGTTCTATTAACGGGATCGCGAGCGCCCAACATTTGTCGGCACAGAAGACAACGCCTCGTCCTGAAGAATCAGGCCCTCTGCGGGCAGCGGCACTGCTGTCTTGTATCGGACTTGCTTGAGCGCAATGCTCGAGCGGATATTCGAAATGCCATGGATCGTAGTCAAGCCGTTCAAAATGAAGCGCTCGAGTTGGTGGATGTCGCCCACCAGCACGCGCAGCAGGTAATCCGAATCTCCGGTCATCAGATAGCACTCCATGACTTCCGGACGCGTTGCAATCGTTTCCTCGAACTTCCTCAGCGCATCCTCGCGCTTTTTTTCCAAGCTCACTTGAATGAACACATTTAGCCGCAAGCCCAATCGTTCAGTATCGAGCAGGGTGGCATGCCGGCGAATCACACCACTCCCTTCGAGCGCGCGCACTCGGTTGAAACAGGGGGAGGCGGTCAGGTTGATCGCGCGCGCCAAATCCACGTTGGTGATGCGAGCGTTTTCCTGCAACTGCTCGAGTATTGTGATATCGATGCTATCGAGTTTCGTCATGGAAGAATCTTCTTTATGATCGCTATATATAAGAATAATACACCGAAAAAATGCTTTAGAGATAGAAGATAAGAAGCACCTTTTGCGCATTCGGTCATAAACTTACCTCCAATTTTACGCATCAGAAATGCACCATGAACGACGTGCCACCAAGGGCGGAAACCGTACTCTCCGCCGTTGCGCCGATTCCAGATTCTGATCCGCCGGAGACGGCGGAATGGCTCGATGCCTTCGATGCAGTTGCCAAGCTGCAGGGCAAAGATCGCGCGCAGTACCTGTTCGATCGGCTTGCCGATCACGCGCTGACGCGCGGCGTACAGTCGGCGCGCGCCCGTATCACGCCGTATCGCAATACCATCCCAGTCAGCCAGCAACCGCCCTATCCGGGCGATCTGGAGTTGGAAGATCGGTTAATGTCCGCGATTCGGTGGAACGCGCTGGCAATGGTGGTTCGTGCAAACAAGGTCTCCGCTGACCTGGGCGGCCACATCGCAAGCTATGCGTCGGCTGCCGAGCTGTTCGAGGTTGGCTTCAACCATTTCTTCAAGGCGGCCGGGCATGCCGACGGCATGGACCTGGTTTACTTTCAGCCACATTCCTCGCCAGGCGTCTACGCTCGCGCCTTTTTCGAAGGTTTTCTCGACGAGGATAATCTCAAGCATTATCGCCAAGAGATCACGGGTCGAGGCTTGTGTTCCTACCCGCACCCCTGGCTGATGCCGGAATTCTGGCAGTTCCCGACCGGATCGATGGGTTTAGGCCCGATCAACTCGGTTTTCCAGGCACGCTTCATGCGATATCTGCAGGACCGAGGTATGGCAAACACTGAAAGCCGCCGTGTCTGGGGCTTCTTTGGCGATGGCGAGATGGACGAACCCGAATCCATCGGCGCGCTGTCGCTGGCGGCACGCGAGAAATTGGATAACCTGACATTCGTCATCAACTGCAATCTGCAGCGCCTGGACGGGCCGGTGCGCGGTAACAGCCGCATCGTCGATGAGTTGGAAGCGTTGTACACCGGTGCCGGATGGAACGTTATCAAGGTTTTATGGGGTTCGGACTGGGACGTGCTGTTCGCGCGTGACGTACAGGGCGAGTTGTTGCGCGCCTTCGCTAAGACCGTCGACGGCCAGTTCCAGACTTTCTCAGCTAACGACGGCGCCTACAATCGCGAACGCTTTTTCGCCCAGACGCCCGACCTCTCAGCGCTGGTTGCGAATATGTCCGACACCGACATCGATCGTCTAAAGCGTGGTGGCCACGACGCTCGTAAGCTCTTTGCGGCCTATGCCGCGGCGGTAGAGCACAAAGGGCAGCCCACGGTGATCCTGGCCAAGACCATGAAAGGCTACGGCATGGGAGCCGCCGGGCAAGGCAAGATGACCACGCACCAGCAGAAGAAGCTTGAGACCGACAGCCTGAAGGAGTTCCGCGACCGCTTCCGCCTTCCGTTATCCGACGAGCAGGTCGAGCATTTGGAGTTTTACAAGCCCGCGGACGACAGTGCCGAGTTGAAATACCTGCATAAGCGTCGAGAGGCTTTGGGGGGATACCTGCCGCGTCGACGGATGAAATCCTCTCAGTTTCTGAGAGCGCCGGCACTTGAGAGCTTCGCTAAGTTTGCTCTGGAAGCGGCAGACAAGGAAATGTCCACAACGATGGCTGCGGTGCGCATGCTTGGCGGTCTGCTGAAGGACAAGGTCATCGGCAAACACATCGTGCCCATTGTTGCGGACGAGGCGCGCACGTTCGGCATGGCTAACCTGTTTCGGCAGGTTGGCATCTATTCGCCGGTGGGCCAAATGTATGAACCGGAAGACCTCGGCTCGATGCTGTACTACCGCGAGGAAAAAACCGGCCAGATTCTCGAAGAGGGCATTTCCGAGGCGGCTGCGATCTCTTCGTGGATCGCGGCGGCGACCTCCTACAGCGTCCATGATCTGCCGATGCTGCCGTTCTACATCTATTACTCGATGTTTGGCTTCCAGCGCGTCGGCGATCTGATCTGGGCCGCAGCGGACCAACGTGCGCGGGGCTTTCTTCTGGGGGCGACATCGGGTCGGACTACTCTGGGTGGCGAGGGCTTGCAGCATCAGGACGGAAGCAGCCACATCCAGTTCGCTACCGTGCCGAACTGCCGCGCTTATGACCCCGCATTTGCATACGAAGTGGCAGTGATCATCGAGCGGGGTATGCAGGAAATGCTCGACGAGCAGCAAGACCGCTTTTATTACTTGACGGTAATGAACGCCAACTACGCGCAACCGTCCATGCCATCGAGCGAAAACGTGCGCGAGGGCATCCTCAAAGGCCTCTACCGGCTGCAAGGTGCAGACGATGCGGCGCAGGTGCAACTACTGGGGTCTGGCGCGATCATGACCGAGGTGCTGGCAGCGCGCGAGCTGCTCAGGCAGGACTGGGGCATCGAGGCGGCCGTGTGGAGCGTCACCAGTTATTCTGAACTGCACCGTGACGGCATCGACTGTGAGCGGCGTGCGCGACTGCAGATGGATCCCGATGTGCCAACGCCGTTTGTCACAAAGGCGTTCGACAGCACGCGGGGCGTGATCGTCGCTGCTAGCGATTACGTGCGTGCGCTGCCTGAGTTGATCCGCGCCTTCGTGCCCCGGCGCTATATAACTCTCGGCACTGACGGTTTCGGTCGCAGTGATACGCGCGCCGCGTTGCGGGCATTCTTTGAGGTGGATGCGGCGTCGATCGTCATCGCGTCTCTGAAAGGTCTGGCGGACGACGGTGTGATCGCCTCAGCCGTCTTGGGACAGGCCATCGAAAAGTATGGTCGCAATACCGGCGTCCAGGCGTCCTGGACACGTTGAGAAGGGATGCTCATGAAGCCCATTACCGTCCCGGACATCGGCGATTTCAAGGATGTACCAGTAATTGAAGTGCTGGTCGCCGTGGGTGATACGGTCGCGAAAAATCAACCGTTGGCGGTGGTCGAAACCGACAAGGCCACTATGGAGATTCCGAGTCCGGAATCCGGTGTCGTGGCTTCCGTAGAGATCAAAGTCGGCGACCGAGTCAGCGCCGGCGCCCAATTGTTGATGCTGGCACCCATTGCGACGGCGCCAGCGGCTGAGCCTGTTGTGGCTCTTCCGCTGAAGCACGCAGCGCTCGTAGCCGCATCGACGCCGCCCGCCCTGGCCCGGGCAGCTCTGCCGCAACCTACAGGGCCGCTCACCGAAACAGTTTTCGAAAAACTCGTCTACGCGGGTCCCGCCGTGCGCAAGCTGGCACGCGAACTAGGTGTGAACCTGTACGATGCGGAGGGTAGCGGTCCGCGCGGGCGCATCGTCGCCAACGATGTGCATCGCTATGTTCAGTCGGTGGTGGCAGCACATACCAGAGATCGTGCAACGGGCGGCGGCGCAGTGTTGTCTGCTGCCAATACCCCATTTAACTTACTCCCCTGGCCGAAGGTAGACCATGGGAAGTTCGGTACCGTTGAAGCCCAGCCGCTGTCGCGTATCCGCAAAATTTCTGGCGCAAATCTGCATCGCAATTGGGTAACGATCCCACACGTCACAAATCATGACGACGCGGACGTGACGGAGTTAGAATCCTTTCGCAACGAGCTAAATCGGGGGATCGAAAAGGGTGGGATGAATGTCTCGCCGCTAGCCTTCATCGTCAAGGCTTGTGTCGCAGCTCTAAAGGCATACCCCGATTTCAACGCCTCGCTCGAAGGCGAAACACTGATTCTGAAGCGCTACTACAACATAGGATTCGCCGCCGACACGCCTCATGGCTTGGTAGTGCCGGTGATCCGTGATGCGGATGGCAAAGGCGTCGTGGAGATCGCTAAGGAAATGGCGGACTTGGCGGCCAAGGCGCGCGCCGGCAAACTGTCGGGCACCGATATACAGGGCGGTTCGTTCTCGATTTCGAGTCTGGGCGGCATCGGCGGAAGTTATTTCACGCCAATTATCAATGCACCGGAAGTTGCGATCCTGGGAGTCGGAAAGATTCAGACACGCGTGATCTGGGCCGATGGCAGGCCACAGCCGCGCCTTTATCTGCCGTTGTCGCTGTCCTGGGATCACCGCGTCGTTGACGGCGCTGCGGCCGGCCGGTTCAATGCTTGCCTAGTGCGGCTGATCGGGGATCTGCGGCGCCTGCTGCTCTGAGTTGATCTCCAAAGCGTCCTGTTGCCATGACTCTGTCCTTTTCCCATTGCTTGCTGACCATCGAAGCTAAATATCACGTCCAAGCCCCGTCGCAGGTGCTGGCCCTGGTGACATGTCACAACGTCCTGCCACTATGGTTTAGCGTCAGGCCTGTAGGTAGGGAAGCTATTCGCATTGTGATGGAACTCGATGGCTTTGACATGGAGGCAGTGGAACGGATGGCGAAGCGCATAGGCGACATCCCCAGCGTTGTCGGCATGTCGCGCACGCTGATGAATAAGCGTACCTCGATCGAGCCTTGAGGATGCTGTTGCACGGATTTTCGAATTCTCGCGTGCCACTAGGCTGGTCACAGGCGCCAGCAAAGGATCGCCGAAATCGCCTGGTTTGCCGGGATTGGAGCGCCGGATTGCCGTGGCAGGAACTGGGCGTGGCGGCGGGATCCCTGCGGGATTTTTGCGGGAGACAGTTGCGCATTGTTGAGCTTCGTGCAGCAAAATAGGGCTGTGGTCGCCCCAACACAGTGGTTACAGTATTTCTCCGTTTACGTTTCTAATACAACAACTTACAACTAATTCCGCAAGTACGGCTAGGTAGCTCAGACGGTTAGAGCGCGGCACTCATAATGCCGAGGTTGGCGGCCGGATCTCGCCCCTAGGCGTATAGGAAAAAGAGCTTCGACTTTGCGCTCCACGCCTCAGATTCGCAAAGCGTTCGCTGAGGTATTGACGGTCCATCGTTGGAAGCGACTCGGCATCGAATTCAAACTGCTCTATGGCCTTCATTGCTGGCACAGACCCATACTGGTGGCTCGCGAGTTGTCCAACCGAGCAGCCCAAAACCGGCCGTTGGGCAGTGGCGGCTTTGGCGCCGAACAGCGACGCGCCAGTGACTCGTCCAGAAAATAGCGGACATGCCGAACTTGGCGTCGGCATCGATCAATTATTGATGCTTGAACGGCTGGGTGTAGTAGTCCTGCGCCCTCGTGGAGTTGCCATACCTTTTTACGGTTTCAACATTTCGTCCCCTCGAAACCGGTTTTACACATTTTCTTACACAGTTTAGAATGTGCTATAATTTAACTGTTATATATCAGCATCTTACGGTAGACGTAGCGGACTCAAAATCCGCCGAGGCAGCCCCTCGTAAGAGTTCAAGTCTTTCCTTAGGCACCGGACAAAGACCTGCGTCTGTCGGCCCGGTAGTTGATAGACGTGAATTGTGGTCTGCGCCGACCCGGCTTTAGGTCGACGAGAACTGGCGCGCCAGCTTCAAGGGGCCATCTCCACGCCCTTGAGGTCATCCAGGCGCAGCTCGACACCCCAGCCATATTTATCCGACATGTCCGGGGTATTGCTGCGGATCGCGATCACCACATCGTTCGCGCCCTTGTGCAACGGCAGGTCGAACGATCCGTTGTCGATCGACAGGCGGCCATCGGGTTCTTTTCGCTGCCCCGGGGTGTTGTACAGGTTCTTGTCGGCATAGACGAGCTTGCCATTGGCGAATACCCACACTTCGCGCGACCAGCCGATCGATACGTGCTTGGTCTGATCGCGCTCGGATTTCAGGCGGGTCTTCAGCCAGGCGATCACCGGAATCTTGCGGTCGCTATTGGCGTCGTAGCGCCGAGCCAGATTGATCAAGCCGTTTCCTTCGGCGTGGATCGTAGTCCAGTCCGCCGAGGCCGGCGGTATGGCGGCAGCATCCGGTTCGCCGCCTTCGGCGAGTCGTGTGGGAGATGCCAATTCCCAAACGCGCAGATAGCGTTGATCGCCGGCGGTGGGATCAGCCATCGGCCCGGGCGACAGACCCTCGACCGCGTTCGGCGTCACGGTCAAGTTGGCAAATGTCGCCGGGCCTTGGAGTTCAATACCGCCAGCGAGCGCATCCCCCTCCAACTGCCCCACGCTCAACGATGGCGTGGATTGGCGGTTGACGTAAACATTCATGCGTCGTCCGGAGATCACCAGCTTGATGTGATTCCACTGGTTTTCCAGGAACGGCGCCGGCTTTTGATATTGGATATAGGTGTCCCACAACATGCGTCCGTGTGTAACCGGCGTGTATTGAAGGCAGTCCTGTGCGGCGGGGCAATCCGGCCCGACGCGTATGTAGAATTCTTCTGCCGTATTCGCATCGCGCTGACGGAACCGAATGCCCGGCATGTCTTCGCCAATCGCTTTCATGTCGAACTCGATCATGCCATTGCTGAACGACAGATCCTTAAGCGCCGCGGACTCTTTCATGCTGTCGCCATTCAAGCTCAGCAGCCCTTGTGGGAAGGCTTCTTTCTTGACGAATTGCCCGTCGCCCTGCACCCGCCATCGATCTGCCGTGAAAGGCACCTGGATCGAGGTGTCCGCCGCAGCGGCCGGCAACGGGATGGCGGGCACCACGCCGAGCAGCGCAAGGAGCAAGGCACGGTTAACAGCAAGCTGACGATAAAGCATGGCATTTCCTGGAAAGGGTCTGATTTACGATCAGACGATGCTAGCGGTCGAACAGGGCCGTTATCGAGCGAAATGTTGCGAGCCGGTTGCGGGGTGTTGCCAGATGGACGCCGGTGGGGACGGCCTAGTGGTTAGTTAGAACTGTAGGTCGGTTCAAGGGCGCATCGCGCCCGGAACCGACAGATGCCGGGCGCGATGTCGGATCCGCTCCGCTTGATCCGCCCGATCACTTGCCGCGCTCGAAGGTATAGATGATATCCCCGCCGCTGGCCACGCCGGATTCGGTCTGCAGCTTGAAGCCGTGGCCCAGGTCGTAGAGCAGGCGGAAGGTCTGGCCGGGCTGGAACAGGCTGACGCCGTAGCTGATGAACAGCTTGGGCGTGAGGTATTTGCCCAGGGTCAGCTGCGCCACCTGCGCGCTGTTGGGATCGCTGGCGGTGCCGGCGTTCTGCGCCACCTGCGAACCCTGGATGGCGGCGGCGTTGGCGGCGACGCTGGAATCGCTGCCCGGTCCCTGCTGCAC
>Ga0302308_10000654_pt1 | contig 29828 bp, 20 predicted proteins | sample III_Palsa_E3_3_FD_200531 | JGI IMG/M metagenome (GOLD analysis project Ga0302308, IMG submission 200531) | Peat permafrost microbial communities from Stordalen Mire near Abisko, Sweden - III_Palsa_E3_3 | ecosystem: Environmental > Terrestrial > Soil > Palsa > Peat permafrost | place: Sweden...
AGCAGGATCATTCATTAGCTGCCATCCTTGTTTTAATAGATATTGATTAGATGGAGTTGATTCCTGTATGTCGTATTGTGCCTGGCTGGCAGGGGTTGTGCTCAACCCATATCCAGCTGAAGAGTTAATTGCCGCTAATGAGCGCCCTGAATTTAAACTGCCTAACCTGCCGTAGTAAATATATTGCTCTGCATCCAGAAACTGGTAACCTTGCCTATTCTGGTTAAAGCCTGTAGTATATTTATAATTTATTTCCGATGACCCCTGCTTACCTTTTTTTAAGGTAATAAGTATAACACCATTACTTGCTCTTGAACCATAAATAGCTGTTGCTGCAGCATCTTTTAAAACATCGATAGAAGCTATATCTTCTTCGGGAATATCGTTATATGACCTCACCACCCCATCTACAACAATCAGTGGCTGCGCTGGATTACTAATAGACGCCCCTCCCCGTAGGGTGATTAAAGGCGAAGCTCCCGGCTGACCTGTCTGAGAGATCACTTGCAAACCGGATACAGTTCCCTGTAATGCTGTAGCTACGTTGGCACGCGGCGCGGTAGCTAACACTTGCTGATCAAGCTTAGCGACCGCGCTGGTTACTGTAGTTCTTGATTGCGTGCTATAACCAACAACCAAAACTTCGTTTAAGTTTTTAGTTTCCGGCACCAGAGATACGTTAATAGCTCCTTGGTTTTTAACCTTTACTTCTGTTGGGGAATAACTAATAAATCTAAATACCAGCACGTCCCCGCTTGCAGCCTTAATGCTGAACGCCCCATTTACATCAGTTTGGGTGCCAATATTGGTTCCCTTTACCATAACAGTAACTCCGGGTAGAGGACTGTGATCATCCGAAGCAATTACCTGCCCGGTGATTTTGATGTTTTGGGCTTGAACTATGGAACAGAGAAGCATCCCCATTGCCAATAACCACGCCCGATAATAAGTAAAATTTAGTTTCATAATTTTTAGTTTTTAGTTTTTATTATGTCATACATAAGGCAATTATAATAATTAAAAACTTAATTCCAAATAATTAACATATATATTTTATCGATTGATTACCTGCGTGTTATAACTACACTTTGTAAGCAAAGAAGGAAAAGTTGCGTTGGTTTAATGTATAGGGCTATTTTGAGCCTAATCTTGAAGAATAAATATTAAAAAAGTTTTATGTCGTACTTTAAGCAATTTTTCTAAAATTGTTTAAAGTACGAGAAACTTATTGTTTATTTACATCAACATTATTTTACAATTTATTAATAGAGTTTTTTGTTAAACATATTAAACTATGAAATCGAATACCTTCATTGAAAGTCTGCGCAACATTGACAAAAGTTCGCTTGTAGACAGGGTAGAGAAAAATTTAGTTGAACTTTTTATTGAAAAAGATTTCAAGGTCGGAGATATTATTCCCACAGAGCTTGAGTTAACACAAGCCCTGGGTGTAAGCAGAACTGTTATTCGCGAAGCATTGCTTCGGTTAAGGATGATCGGGCTCCTGGATTCAAAAAAACACAGAGGAGCTGTTATTACCAGCCCGGACCTTACTTCTATCCTGCAAAAAAGCATGAACCCGCAGATACTGGATGATGCAACATTAAGAGAAATATTTGAAATGCGCCTTTCACTCGAGATAGGGATGGCTGACTTTATCATACAACGGGTAACGCCGAAGGACATCGCGGAATTAAAATTGATTGTTAAATCGGAACCAAAAAAATCACAGGCACATTTGTTTCAAATTGAGCATGAGATCAAGTTTCATGGTAAATTATATGATATAACAGGCAATGAGACACTTAAAAATTTCCAAAAAATGTTGTTACCGGTATTTGATTATGTCCACAAAAGCGGGTTGTTAAAAAAACACGTCGCTACAAATCAATATGTTTCACACGCCGGCCTTATCGAGCTTATAGAACAGGGCTCAGCCGAAAAGCTGAGAAACGGGATGCGTAATCATTTGGAAAATCACTTTTCACGCTTATTTTTATAAGCAGGAGTTTTTTATCGTTCCTTAAGGTAATTAACTATATTATAATCAGATCGGGAAAAGATATTCGTCATCCCATTTCATCCAAAATGAGTATTGCACCTTGAATCATCGAGTTTGGCCCCTGGTTCGAGGTTGGGGCAATCCAGGCCTCGAACCAAGAGCCAAAAGATCATGAGGCCTCTAAATCAAAAAAGCACCTACAAATTAATGTAAGTTCCTAATAATCAGCGTGTAGAATATCGGAGTTGAACCGATGGCCTCTTGCATGCCATAAAAATTGGCCCGAGTTAAAGCAAAATACCACAAACATCAAAACGCTGATTATCAAATACTTGACATATTAAAACAATTAACAGATTGGCCTATTTAACCCTATATTTGGAGGGTACTGGAAATAATATGGTTTAGAAGTTGCCGGAGGGTACTGTAAGTCAATTTTATACACCATCGATAAATATTTCCCGTTTTTTCCCTTCCTCTGGATGTTCCGATAGGCCTGACCAAGTTATTCCATGCGCTTTGAAGCATAGAGATGATCGAAGTGTTACAAATTAACTGTTTGCTATCCGAAACGAGGTGGTCAATGGCTATAGAATGTCCAATAAGATACCGTAACAGCAATTAAAACGATAAAAATTAATAGATTTAGTCTAGGCAACAACGATGTTATGATCACATTTTTAAAAGTTCTTTTCAGTTTACTATTTGTGTGGATGTGTTATACCGTTATCACAACAAGTGCACATAGCAATCTTTTCCAGCAATGGGACTTCCTGGGATCAATACCATGGATGCGTGCAACACTTTGGGATTTTTATGTCAATACATTGGTTATTTTTATCTGGGTATGTTATAAAGAAAAAACAATCGGCTTAAAAATTGTTTGGCTATTACTACTTGTAACCCTGGGAAGCATAGCCAGCTGTGCTTTTGTACTTATACAATTATTCCGAATTAAAACAGGGGAAGGATTAAAAGAACTTTTTAGCAAAAATGAATAACGTTTCCACCATAACCCTGATAGCTTACTGCGTTATAGCTTGCTGTTTAATAATGGCCTGCGTATGGATATGGTCATACAAAATAAAAAATGCCGGCGTTGTTGATATTTTCTGGTCCTATAATTTCCCCGTTATCGCTATTATCTTGTTTTTCTTGGCGCCAGGTTCTGAAAATCGTAGATTATTGCTATGCGGAATGGTAATAACAGCAGGTATGCGCCTGGGTCTACATTTAGCCGCGCGAGTGTTAAAGCATTTGCATGAAGAAGAACCACGTTACGCCCAAATACGTAAAGAATGGGGTAAAAATGCAGAACCAAAAATGTTTGGATTTTTTATTATGCAGGGCTTATCAAATGTACTCTTAGCCGTTCCATTTTTTATCATCACCATAAACAAATCACCTCAATTATCGTGGTTAGAGTACGCAGGGGCTATGTTATGGCTTGTCAGCGTTTCTGGTGAAACTATTGCAGATAGGCAACTCAAAAACTTCAAAAAAAAATCTATAAATAAAGGTAAAGTTTGCGACACCGGCTTATGGAGATATTCGCGCCACCCCAATTATTTTTTTGAGTGGCTAATGTGGGTGTCTTATTTTGTATTCGCGTTAGCATCGCCTCATGGCTATCTGGCTATTATTAGCCCAGCAATAATTCTATACCTGCTTTTAAAGGTAACAGGCCTACCGGCAACGGAGCAGCAATCATTACGTTCAAAAGGCGAAGCATTTAAAATATATCAGGAAAAAACCAGCGCATTTATCCCTTGGTTTGTGAAAAAAATTAATTAAATTATTACATGGCTAAAATCTATATTTCCGGTTATAGCGTATCTTCAAAAAAAGTAATAAATAGAGAAAACTAAGTGTATTACGTTCAACTTATCACCTCCCGATGTTATTAGATAAATTAATAGAGCGAAATTTAGTTCCTGATCTCTTGCTTCGTAAAGGCATCCGCAAATTATTAAAGCAACGTTTGAAGGACGAGAAACAAGGCAATACAGAGCAGCAGCAGGCCCATCTGATGAAGTTGATAGATCAGTTAAAAGCATCGCCTATCGCTATAAATACAGCAGATGCCAACCAACAGCACTATGAGGTGCCTACGCAGTTTTACAAATACTGCCTTGGTAAAAATTTAAAGTACTCATCAGGTTATTGGAAAGCGGGGATTACTGATATTGACACTTCTGAAGATGACATGCTGGAACTTACCTGCCAACGTGCACGCTTAAGCAATGGGCAGCATGTTTTGGAATTGGGATGCGGATGGGGTTCGCTATCGCTTTACATGGCGGCAAAATATTCGGACAGTATTTTTAAAGTCGTTTCCAATTCGCGAACGCAAAAATTACACATAGATGAACAGTGCAAATTGCGTGGAATTGCTAATCTAACAGTGCTAACCGCAGATATGAATGATTTTACCATTAACGAGCAATTTGACAGGGTAGTATCGGTAGAGATGTTTGAGCACATGCGCAATTACAAATTACTAATGGCAAAGGTCGCTTTATTTTTAAAGCCTGAGGGTAAATTGTTCATCCATATTTTTACCCATAAAGAATATGCTTATTTATTTGAAGTAAAGGATCAAACAGACTGGATGAGCAAATATTTTTTTACAGGTGGTATTATGCCAAGCGATGACCTATTGTTTTATTTTAATGATGACCTAACGGTTGAAGACCACTGGCATGTTAGTGGATCGCATTATGGAAAAACAGCCGAAGCATGGTTAAAAAACATGGACAACCACAAAAAAGAGATTATGCCGCTTTTTGAAGAAACCTATGGTAAAAATCAGGCTGTAAAATGGTGGGGTTACTGGCGTCTGTTCTATATGGCTTGTGCAGAGCTATGGAATTTCAACAAAGGGAACGAGTGGATAGTGAGTCATTACTTATTTCATAAAACAAGGGCATGATGCTGCTATATCTTATAATCATTTTTTTCCTGATCTCGCTATTGGCTATATTTAAGGCGCCAGCTTATTACTTGTGGCTTTTGGCAATTGCTGTGACTGAATACCCACTGATATTTGTTGGAATCACTGTCTTACTGATCTCTTCGGGCATATGGGTTACAAACATTATTGGCTTAAACTACTATGGGCCACGCATGGGTTTGATTTTAATTTAAACGGTCCGGGTGGTCAATTATCTACCTATGCAGTTGAGCACTTTTTATATACTTTAACTAAATAATATGCAAAAAACAGCAATAATAGGTACTGGTATTGCAGGTATGGGTTGCGGGCATTTTTTGCACAAAACTGACGAGTTAACAATTTATGAGCAAAACGATTACATAGGCGGCCACACTAATACTATAATTGTTGACGAAGGCGGTAAACCCATATATATCGATACCGGTTTTATGGTATTTAATTATCAAACCTACCCCAATTTATGCAAGCTGTTTGCTGAAATAAATGGTCCTGTTAAAAAAACCGAAATGTCATTCAGTGTGCAACACATCCCTTCGGGGTTGGAATATAGCGGTACCAGTGTCAATCATTTATTTGCCCAGCGGAAAAATATTTTCAATATACCTTATCTTAAAATGTTGTGGCAGATCAGCCGCTTTAATAAAGAAAGTATCAAGATCATTGATGACCCTAAATATGCCGATTATTCGATTGGCAGGTATATTAAAGAATTTGACTTTGGCGAGGATATGCTATGGAAATATCTTGTGCCGATGAGCTCGGCCGTATGGTCGACCCCAATGGAGCAGATGCTGGATTTTCCGGCTGTAACACTTATTAGGTTTTTTAAAAACCATGGCTTTTTAGGATTAAATACACAGCATCAATGGTATACGCTGGATAAAGGAAGCCAGGCCTACCGCGAATTATTGATAAAGCCTTTTAAGGAAAAGATACATACACATAGAAAAGCTATAAAGGTCTCCCGTGAAAACGGAAAGGCTATCGTATATGCCTCAGATGGATCAATGGAAATATTTGATCGAATAATTATAGCCACGCATGGCGACCAGGCGCTACAATTGCTTGAGCATCCCTTAACACTTGAACAAACTTTGTTATCCACGTTTAGATATCAATATAATAAAGCTACCCTACATACCGACGAAAGTATTATGCCTAAAACAAAGCTGGCATGGAGTAGCTGGAATTATAGCATCAGGATGCAAAATGGGCAATTAACCCCCACTACTATATACTGGATGAATAGATTACAGGCCGTATCTGAAAAGAAGAATTATTTCGTATCTGTTAATCCGCATGATAATGTCGATAATAAAAAGATCATAAAGGAAATAGATTACGAGCATCCACTTTTTGATGTATCGGCCATTAACGCGCAAGCCAGGTTACATGAATTGAATGAAACAGGCCCGGTTTATTTTTGCGGTAGTTATTTTAAATACGGCTTTCATGAAGATGCTTTTGCAAGCGCGGTAAGCCTTTGTTCGCATTTACTGCGTAAGCCACTATATGATGATGTTTGATCCATCCTGAGAATTAATACGTATATTAAATTATGGTACATGCCCCTACCAATTCCTGTTTATATAAAGCTTTGGTAATGCACCACCGGTTTGCGCCAAAAGAGCACCGGTTTCATTATCATATCTTTATGTTTTATCTTGACCTTGACGAGATCGACAGCTTATCAAAAAGGCTTAAATTCATGAGTCGAAACCGGTTCAACCTTTTTAACTTTCGTGATAAAGACCATCTTCAACTGCCCAGGGAAAACCCCGACACTTCAAAAAATATACGTCAGCACATTACCTACTACTTAAAAATTAATGGTGTTAGCATAGGTAACGGCCGTATTATGGTACTTACCAATTTGTGTACCGCAGGCTATCAGTTCAATCCTGTTTCTTTCTATTTTTGTTATGATGAACAAAACAACCCAATTTGTTCGGTAGTTGAGGTTTGTAACACCTTTATGGAAATGAAGCCATACTTTTTGGGCATTGAGACCAAACAGGGTGATAATTTTAAATTAAACACCCAAAAGTATTTTTATGTATCGCCTTTTATTGATATGGATACTAATTTTGATTTCGACCTCAACATTCCGTCTGAGAAATTACAGATCAGTATAGATGACTATGATAAAGAAGGCAAGCGCTTTTTTATCAGTACTTTAAGCGGAAAAAGCAAGCCATTAACCGATGCTAACCTTTTGTTGTATTTCATCAGTTTCCCGCTAATTACTCTGAAAATTATTGGGTTGATACATTGGCAAGCTTTAAAACTATGGCTGAAAAAGATTCCTTATCACAAAAAAGATGCGGAAAAAGAACTTCAAAAAGAGGTCTACCACCCATATAAATCAAATTTAGTATAGTAAATAAAACTTTTTAACATGGAAAATTCGTAGATGCAGTAAGCACTACAATTTGTAAAAAAATAAAAATGTCAAATACACTTACGCTTGTTAAAAAAGATGGTTTTTACCAGGAAATCGTTATCAAATTTTTATCAAAAATGGATAAGGGTACACTCTGTTTGACCTTGCCCACTGGAGAGCAAATGACGATAGGAACTGGTGAGGGGCAAATTTTTGCAAATATTATCATAAATAGCGCCGAGTTTTATAAGCGGATAATTTTATTTGGTGACATTGGTTTTGGAGAAGCTTATGTTGACGGTTTGTGGGATACGGATAGTATCACTAATGTGATTAAATGGGTATTGCTAAATATTGAAAACGCCCCCGGCGTTTCAGGAAGTAAGGCTCAAACTTTGGGGCTTAACTTGTTAAAGTGGTTAAATAAACTTGCACAATTTAACAGGGCAAACACAATTGATGGCTCCCGGAAAAATATTTCAGAACATTATGATCTGAATAATGATTTTTTTGCAAGCTTTCTTGATCCTACTATGACCTATTCCAGCGCTTATTTTTATAGGGATGGCCTTTCATTAGAAGAAGCGCAACTGGCAAAGTATGATCGTTTGTGCCGTCAACTACACCTGAAGCCCACTGACCATGTATTAGAGATAGGAAGCGGTTGGGGCGGTAATGCTATTTATATGGCAAAAACCTATGGCTGCAAAGTAACATCGCTAACTATATCTGAAGAACAGTACAAGCTTGCTGTTAAACGTGTAGCGACAGAAGGATTAAGCCATAAAGTGAATATTGAATTAGCGGATTACCGCACACTGGAAGGGCAGTATGATAAGATTGTATCTGTTGAAATGTTGGAAGCAGTGGGGCACCAGTTTTTGGATGTTTACTTTAAAAAATGCCATAATCTTTTAAATAAAAACGGTATATTGGCCATACAGGTCATTACCTCGCCTGATTCAAGATATGATAGTTTACGTAAAGGCGTGGATTGGATACAGAAACACATTTTTCCAGGTTCTCTGCTACCATCGGTTGGCGCTATAAATGAAGCCATAAATCGTACCGGCGATATGACCCTTGTTGATTTGAAAGACATCGGCCTGGACTATGCCAAGACATTAAAATTATGGGCAGGCCAGTTCAATGCCAACCTGTCAAATGTAAGGTCACTAGGGTTTGATGAGGCTTTTATCCGAAAATGGAATTATTATTTATACTATTGCGAAGCAGCTTTTGCTATGCGCAATATCAACGCGATGCAATTGATTTATACCAGGCCAAATAATATAAACAGGTAGCTGAACTTATTACACTTCACTTCACGTAGGCCACTTACGCCAATTTCTATTTCCATAGCTATTTTAACTCGTTTTATGCTATTTTAAGTAAAATTAGGTTGTTTTAAATCCATCCGGAGGGTGCTGGAATGTATGCAAGATGCCTACGAAGCAAAAAAAGCACTTACATTTTATTTGTAAGCCACTGATTATAAATGGTATAAAATATATGAATCGAACCGATGACCTCTTACATGCCATAATGCTTTTGAGCAATTTAAAACAGTAGTGGCTTAAAATTAAAATGTAACGAATTAGTAATAATAAAAAAAGTAAATGCAATTTTGTGGCATTTGTTGCTTGGTTTTTAATTTATTTAATTAGTTTTACCGGAAATTGAAAAACCATTAACGCTGTTGAAAAAAAACAGGCTCCATATAATCTACTCAAGGCTGCTGCTGATAATTTTTATCGCAGGGCAGACCATATTGTATGGGCACCAGCACAGCTCCAATGGTTCGCATATTAAAGCTCATAGCTCCTCGCAACAAACGGTTACGGAAAGATGCGAGCTTTGTGCCGCGATGCACTTTAACCATTCGGTGATTGATCAGCAGGTGCACGTTGAGGCCGCATTAACGGCCACACCGGTTTATATTCATTTCGCTTATCACTTTATAAGCGTTGCGCTTGTTCATTCAGCAGGGCGTTCGCCGCCACTTTCCTAGTATTTCTTTCTCTTTTTACCAGCTGTCCGGGACGCTTTGTTTTTGGATAAATAAGGTCGCGCCTACCCGGACGAATAACCGGCGGTGTGAACAGATTTGTTCAAAACTCTTCATCGGTTTTGCCTGTGCACTTTAGCGCAGCAAAGACGCTTTAAAGCAAGACTCTCGCCAGGCTGATCTTTCATCATTCTTATCGTCAAGGTACAGCATCCTATTGCAATAAATGCAACAATGATGCAAATTATATGCGTAATTATTTTTCTTCAATATCTATAAAATGAAGACCAGGCTTTTGCTGTTTATACTTTTCTTTCCCGTGCTGGTTTACAGCCATGGAAAGAAATTCGGATCATACACCATACACGGAAATGTCGCCGATAGGACTACCCGCTTACCCTTAGAAGGCGTCACACTATCCGTTGTTGGTGGCACAGGCGTGGCATTAACGGACAAAGCAGGTGTATTTTCCATACGACTGCAAGCGGGCCGGATGTGGCTGCGCTGTGAATATATTGGCTATCGCCCTTTAGATACCATTGTGACGGTTAATAGCGATCTGCATATTGATTTTTTGCTCTCACCTTCACCACAAGCCCTTAGCCAGGTTAACATTCAAAGCACGGCAGAGCCTCATAAAGAGGTTTCAACGTTGGATGTAGTTGTATTACAAGGCAGCGCCCTGGAACAAACTCGGGGGCTGAGTTTAGGCGATGCATTAAAGTCAGTTACCGGGGTAACCACTTTCCAGACCGGCCCATCCATTGCGAAGCCAGTTATTCATGGTTTGACTGGTTCACGAGTACTCATCCTGAATAATGGAGTTGCCCTGGAAGCCCAACAATGGGGGCAGGAGCATGCGCCCGAGATCGATCCGTTTATCGCCAACCAGATACAAGTGATCAAAGGGGCAGACGGGATCCGTTATGGCGCTGATGCCATAGCAGGCGTGATATCCGTTAGCCCTAAGTCATTACCGACCGATACCGGTGTCATGGATGGAGAAGTTAATGCAGTGGGCATGACCAACAGCCGGCTCGGTGCTTTTTCTGCAATGTTCGAAGGGAATTTGGGAAAGAAGCTTGCGGGTCTAAGTTACCGGGTGCAAGGCACTTTCAAAAGATCCGGAGATGTGAGCACACCTAATTACCTGCTCGGCAATACCGGATTGCTGGAAAGTGACTTTTCAGCTGCTATTCAGTATTACCACAAGAATTACGGGATCGAGGGTTATTACAGTAATTTTTATACCAAGATCGGGATTGAGTTCGGTACGGATGTCGGCTCTTATTCCGACATACTCATGCGGATTTCAGAAGCTAACCCGCCTACTACTTACCCCTTCAGTTATTTTATCGACAGACCCTATCAAACGGTCGATCACTCCACCGCAAAACTTAAAGGCTTTTATCATATTAGCGACAGCAGTAAGCTGGAGGTTCAATATGCTTACCAGGTCAATACACGTAATGAGTTTGAAGAATTGTCCTTATCGGCCAGCCTTGCACCAGCCATATACCTGCAGATCCATACGTCAACGTTGGACCTGAACTACGAACATAAAGATGGTGGCGGGTTTTCAGGGTCTTTTGGGGCGACTGGTATGAACCAGGGAAATGTCAGGCTATACGGGTATCTGATCCCGAACTTCGTCGATTATGATGGCGGGGCTTATGCCATTGAAAAATACCGGCATGACAAATGGCTGTTTGAAGCCGGCGCGCGCTATGATTACCGCTGGTTGCGTGCATTTGCCTTTGACGCCAATGCGGCTAAGATCGATGTAACGACCACGCACTATTCGGGAACAAGCGCTACACTGGGTACCACTTACAATTTTACTGATAATTTAAAACTGACCGGCAATTACAGCGCTGCATTTCGTCCGCCTTCCATCAATGAGCTTTACATCGATGGTGTACATGCATCTTTAGCAGAATTCGAAATTGGTGATGCCAATTTGAAGACCGAGCAAGCCAATGACTTTAATGTTCAATTGAATTATGCTTCGCACTGGATAAACGTTGACCTGGAAGGTTATTATAATCACATCAATAATTTCATTTTCGAGGAACCTACGGGCCAATTCTATCATTCCCAGGGTGGCGAATTGCTGGAATTTCAGTATACCCAGGGAAATGTGAACTTCCGCGGGATTGATTTAGGTATTACCGTTAAACTGGTGGATTCGCTGGATATCATTTCGAAAACCTCATTGATCTACGCCTGGAACGAAACGATCCATAATTACCAGATCTACACGCCGCCAATGCGATTGCAAAATGGGCTTACTTATCACTTCGGTAGCTTCGGACCTTTTAAAAACTTTCTCATCGGTGCAGACGACATTTTTGTGGCTAAACAAAATGATGTGCCGTCCGGCTATGATTTTGCCCCGCCGCCAAACGCTTATAACCTGATTGACGCGCATATCGGGTTTAAATTAAATATTAATAAAACATATGCCGACATTGACATTGCCGCTAACAACCTGACCAACGTAGCCTACAGGGACTATTTAGACCGCTTCCGCTATTTCGCGGATGAACCGGGCCGGAATATCATTTTCAGGTTGCGGGTACCTTTTCAAATTTTAAGTAACCATAATAATAACAATTAAATTAAAAAACCATGATCAAATTAAAACATGCGGTATATGTGCTGTTAGGAACGGCGCTATTATACACTGGTTGCAGTTCCAAATCGGAAGAAGCCGTGCAACCGAACATTGCCAATGAAACCATTACCCAGGCTTCGTTGAAATTTACCAACCAGGCTAATTCTGCAGACACAACGTCCTGCACTTACACTTTTTTACTGGACAACAACAATAATGTCATCGGAACAGACTCTACCAAACTTATCTTAAAGGCCAATTCCAAATACAATTGTGTTGTCTATATGCTGGATCAAACCCAGAAACCCGTATTCGTGGTATCGAATGAGATCAAGCAAAGAGAGAATTATCACTTGTTCTTTTACCAGCCAACACCGATTACAACAGCCCCGGTGATCAGCAATACAACGCCTTATATTCCCGGCACACCGGTTACACCAAATGCGGCGCCTTTAAATCTGACTATAGCAAGAACAGACCTTGATACCAATAACCCGCCAATGCAAGTCGGTTTAACCAGTGTATTTACTACCGGCGCGGCAAGCAGTGGAAATTTGCGGTGGGTGTTGCGCCACCAGCCAAATGCCAAGAACGGCACCTATGCACCAGGCTCTTCCGACCTTGATGTGAATTTTATTACTGTTATTCAATAACCAATAAGCCTTACAAAAATGAAAAAAATCATCTTATCATTTATATTTTTCGCGACAATAGCTACATTTAACGCAAAAGCACAAGTGACGCCGGGTAACTATTGGTCTGTTTTTGGCGGTGTTTCAGTTCCGACTGGGGAGTTTGCCAAATCAGATTATGGCGATTTTCTTGACGGAACCATCAACAACAAGGCCGGATTTGCAAAAACCGGTTATACCATAGGTCTTGACGGCGCGTGGTATATTCACAAAAGCCACTGGGCTATTGCCGCCACTATATCTTACCAGGACCAGGGTCAGCTGAGTGCGAAGGATGCGCATACGCTGGCAGCGGGTTACCAGGATGCCTTTGGTGTCGACACGGGTGCTGCATCTACAAGTAATCGATACCGTAATATTAACATCCTTGTCGGTCCGCAATATTCTTTCTTCTTTAGCAAATTTGCGGTCGATCTGCGGGCCAATGCGGGTATTGTAAAAAGCTTTTCTACACCGGAAATGGATATAAAAATCACCGATGCGGACATACCTTATGAATTTTCGCAATTAAGCTCCAAGGCAACGGCATTTGCTTATGGCGGCAGCGCAGACCTGCGTTACCAGCTCGGCAAAAAGATTGGCCTGGTATTAAAGGAAAACTTCGTCGCCTCGCCGGGCATAGCAATAACCAATACCAACCGGGTAAATTACGCCGGAAGATTGGATACCAAGCAGCCAATTTCAGAGGCGCAAACCACTTTAGGCATCAATTTCGGTTTTTAGTTTAATCTTCGGGTGCCAACCTAAACCTTTGGTTTTATTGGCACCCGTATTTGCTACCAGGCAACTATCCAATTAAAATTTTATGGATATAAAGGAAATCAAAAGCATACTGAAAAAGTACGGAATGAAACTGACTTCGCCGAGATCAAAGGTGCTGGAAGCTTTTTATTTATCAGACCGGGCAGTCACCTATTGCGAAATATTGGAGTTCGCGGCTAAAACTATTGACCGCGTTACAATTTACCGTACATTGAAGTCATTTGAAGATATCGGCCTGATTCACCGCATCGTTGGAGCAAGCGAAGCACCTGCCTATGCTCTGTCGGTAGGTAGTGCACAGCAATTGGAGTTTAAACAACATCTTCATTTTTGCTGTACGAAATGCCAGGGGGTTTTTTGCCTGAATGATTATGGCATGCCATCGGTGAGTCTACCTGAACCATTCCGGGTTCACTCCATGAGTTTAATCATTACCGGACTATGCCGGAGCTGTAATTTATCGGCAGACGATCCGCACTGACCGATTCTATTGTTATGGCTCAGCGCAAACCAAGACATAAAAAAAGAACGATTCAACCCAAGCCAGAAAAGTACCATCCTTTAAACAGGGCAGTAAAAAAAAGGGTTGCCGGAAGGCGGCTCAAACGGCGAAAAACAAAGAAAGGAGAAAAGGAATGGAAGGATATTCTGTTCATTATGCTCGGATTTTTAATTGTGGCCGCTATGCTCATACTATTATACCATTATCAAACCAATGAAAAAGAGAAATAATTATTATACATGGTGTGTCCTCCTGACGGTTTGCCTTAGCACATCGTGCGATGAGCCGCATAAGCCATCTAAAATTGCAGATAAACAGTCCAGCAGCATCAACCGTATTCAAGTCATTCATTCTGCAAATCGCAGTTCCCCACATTTAGCCAATTTTGCTTCCAGGGCTGCTATCCAGTTTCGCACTTATGCGGTGCTGTAAAAGTCCACGCTTTGAATTTTAAGCCAAAGCATGCGGCTAAACGTTTGCATTTTTTGGCGAAGAGGTTTCGGCCTATAGAAACGGATATATATTTTCTGACCCTTTTCAGGTTTGGTGTTTATATTTATTACTTACCTGATGAATTTGTAGGGGGTATTTGGAGATTCTGATGAACCATTCACATGACGACATCATCTCTGATAAACAGTATTCACCGAATGGCTACCCGGCCACCATCATGGTGGGTATACCTATATCCTAATTGATAAAACAGGCTTACCTACTGTCAACTGTTGGGTATTGTATTAATATTTTACTAAACCAACAATAGCATTTTACACCAGGGAAAATTATAACTTAGAATCAAGTTTTACCTCTACCCTATGTAAATGTATTTACTAAAGCCGATTCCTTATCGTATCTCATTCCTATTAATTTGTATTAGTTATAACAGTGTCCCCACAGACGATCGTCTTGTTCAGAAAGGAAGCCCTTTCCTTTTTTATTCATCGTGCTCACACGGACATATAAATAAGCTAGATTAGAAAAACGATGTCGTTAATCACCGCGTTATCCAATTTACTTTCTTCTTTAAAAAACTGAAATGAAGTACTAACGGTGGTCATTTTAAAATTGGTCGATAGCGTCATTTGGTTCTGGTTTATCCGTCAAAAGAACCAATATAACGGAGATTGTCTCGCCCCGATTTTAATTATTTAAACAAAGTATCCCAAAGCAGGTATAAATTCAGTGATAAAATTATAAAAGCAACAATCCAGGCTACAATTTTGGTAAGCAGCCGGTTGGCAAATACCCCCATCTTCAAACGATCATTCGTAAATATGATGAGGGGTATTACGGCAAAGCTCAGCTGCATGGAAAGGATCACCTGGCTCAAAACTAATAAAGAAGCAACGCCTTTTTCTCCCGAAATTAGGGTAACAATAAATGCAGGAATAATGGCGATCAACCGGGTAATAAGCCGCCGCAGCCAGGGTTTTAACCGGATATGCAGGAAGCCTTCCATAACGATCTGTCCGGCTAGTGTTCCGGTCAGCGTGGAGTTTTGTCCGGATGCCAGCAGCGCAACCGCGAACAGGATACTGGCCATACCTGCACCTAACAAAGGCGACAATAGCTTGTAGGCCACGGTAATATCTGCCACATCCTTATGCCCGCTGGTATGGAAACTAGCAGCTGCGACGATCAGGATGGCAGCATTGATAAAAAAAGCAAACAGTAAGGCAAGAGTGCTATCTATACCCGCAAATTTGATTGCCATCCGTTTCCCACTATCCGTTCTCGGGTAATCCCTGGTCTGTACAATACTGGAATGCAAATACAAATTATGCGGCATGACCGTCGCACCCAAAATACCGATAGCAATATAGAGCATAGATGGATTGGTCACTACCCTCAGTTGGGGAAGCAGTCCTTTTAACATAGGGAAAACATCAGGATGTGAGGCCACGATCTCATAGCCAAAACAGCATAGAATAATCAATATCAAAGCGGCCACAATGCTCTCGATAAGGCGGAAGCCTTTCTTCTGAAAAAAAAGAATGAGCAATACATCCAAAGCAGTAATCAGCACTCCAATAGTTAACGGGATACCAAAAAGGAGGTTAAATGCTAAAGCAGATCCAATAACCTCCGCCAGGTCACAGGCGGCAATAGCAATTTCACAAAGTACCCACAAACCGAAACTAACAGCCGGGTGGTAATGGTCGCGGCAGGCTTGCGCCAAATCCCGTTCGGTAGCTACGCCAAGCTTTAAGGCAAGGTACTGGAGGATGATCGCGAAGAAATTGGAAACCAGGATTACCGATAACAGCGTATAGCCAAACTGTGCGCCGCCTGCAATATCTGTCGCCCAGTTACCAGGGTCCATATAACCAACAGCGACCATCAGGCCGGGGCCCGAAAATGCCAGCAGCTTTCGCCAAAAGCTGCCATCCATTGGAACTTTAACGGATGAAAATACTTCGGGCAGGGAATGGCTATCTTTTTCCTTTCTCCATGCCTGTTTGAGTTTAACTGCTTTATTCATTGATGGTAACATATATTTTTTGTGCTGTTTCTTTGGTAATGATGAATGAAGTCCCACCATTAGTCTTAATTTCAACAGAATGGTTATAATCTATTAATGATTTAACTTTTAGCTCTTGCCCAATGAGCAATTCCAGTTTTTCGATATAAGCCAAAAAGGCTTTACTGCTGTCCCTGAAGCCGGAAATTATGGCCTCCTGACCGACTTTCAGATCATATATTTCCATGCGTTCTGTTGGCGGCAGGTACCCTTTAGCATCCGGGATGACTTCCCCATGCGGGTCATACACCGGATAACCGAGGTAAGCTTCCAGTCTGTTGATGAGGGGGGCGCTGTCGATGGATTGTAATTCATTAGCCATGCTATGCACTTCTTTCCAGTCAATTTTCAGGTTTTCTGTAAGGAACAGTTCCCATAAGCGGTGCCTGCGAATAACCTGCAATGCCATTTGTTCGCCGCTCTCCGTAAGACTAAAGCCGTGACTTTTCCGATAATTCACCAATCCTTTTAAGGTCAGCTTCTTTACCATATCTGTAGCAGAAGAAGGCTTGGCCCCGACCAGTTCAGCCAAAACATGGGTATGCATAGGTGCATAGCCATTGCTGATCCCGATATAAATTTGTTTGGTATACTCCTGTTCTGCCGCTGTCATGATTGATCTGTTATTTGATTAATGGGGAATAGCGCTCGTGATACCAATAGGGATAATGAGCTTAAAGCCTATATTCCTGCCCATGTTATAAATACCTTCGCTTTGCCTGGTAACTATAGCAGGCACCCGGCCAAAGTTGGTCGGGTCATTCGCGCCATTGTAGGCCCAGAAATACTGCGTTCGGGCGGTATGGTCCACATAGGCAATATTCATCAGGTTGGTACAGTTAATAAATAGCGAGCACACCGCGCGTTTGGTTTTTTTGCTGACAAAATTCGTTCCTATACCCGCGTTAAATAAAGTATAGTCATAAGAAGGCAACTCCGTATATTGGGCACTGTAAATATCATTTTGCGCCCAATCATGCTCTGCTCCAAGCTCAACGTAAGCGCTTTGAAGAACTGAGGTATTCCTGTCAGGTAGCTTAAACCTAACCTTCGAGGTTAAACGGGGGGCTGGCGTCCATGGCAGGTGCCGGGTTGAATCGGTTTTACAGGGCAGAAAAGTATAGATATAAGTAAACCCGTTATCGAGTTCAAACCATTTTGCATCGGCAGGATGTATATTCAAATACGCCGAGACTCCGGTAATAATAGCCGTATTGGCGGTGTATTTGTAAACAGGTTTTCCCAGAAGAGTGGAATCTGCCCCATTTTTGCCGGCAAGCCGGTTTGAGAATATAAAGTTGTTGATGTAATTGTAAAACCCATCCACCTCGAAATTAACGTCTTTGCCATTATGGCCATAGGCGGCATCCACTTCGTATCCCTGTTCGGCTTTAAGGTTGATATTCCCTAATTCATAAGCAAAGGCCCCGGGATTTAGCTCATTACTGGTCAATTCGTTAATAGCAGGGGCACGGTAGCTTTTTGCCAGATTTAATTTGACATAGTTATGGTCGGGCAGTTGACAAGTTGCACCTATGCTGCCCGAAAAACCGGTGTAGGTTTTACTAACCGATGGGAATTGTGCATAAGCCCCTGGTGTTCCTGCCGGAACTTCTTCCTGTTCCGGCGTAAAATAATTAGCCAAGTACATGGGTTGGCCAGTTATACTTCGCATATCATAACGCAAGCCACCACTCAGGCTTAAGTTTTTAAAGTCTTTTTCCAGGATGCCATATCCGCCCATATCGAAAATATGATAATCCGGTATTTCAAAATCACCGATATAGGAGGAGGGTGGCTCAGGGCCATTGTTCATAAATTCGTACATCCCGTTAATACCCGTAGTTAGCTTAAGGCCTGTATTATTTTCTACCTGGTATTTCAGTGAGTAGGCAATATCATGCACAAACATATTTTCTTCGGCAACATTTCCCGTATCTATTTCATGGCGTACGCTCGCCGTATAACCAATATCGGCCCCAATACTTCCGTTACCGACATTAATACTGTTTTGCCACCATATTTCATCATGGTTTAAGATCTGGTAACTCGATATATCTGGATTATAAGACAAAAAGTTAGCCCTGTTTGGAAATACCTGCCCGCTTCCGGGTACGTACTTCCCATTTACAAACTGTGCGCCTAATGGTACATCAAATTCAAACCGCCCGGTGGTACTGTCGCGGTTACCATCAGGAATCTCTATTTGGCGGTGAAGGGTACTTACCATCAACCTGGAATAACCCCATTTCCTGTTTATTCCGATAGTTGCTTTGATATTATCCTGGCGGAAAGCTGTTCCCCATACATATCCATCATGAGGATCTGAATAACTGTGGGCCTCTTCATAGCTTCCCCTGATGTCCCATATCAAACCGTTGTTATTCCCTCCGATGTCCAGCGAATTCCCAATCAACCCGTTATTGGTTTGGTATTCCGAAGTCACGCTACCATTTACTGTTCCGCTTTCCCGTGAGGGCTGCGATTTGAAGCTGACCACGCCGGCCATGGCATTGGCGCCATATTGCAGGGATGCCGCGCCCCTGATAATTTCAGCATTGTAAACCGCATTGGGGTCAATCAGCACGCCATGCTCATCGCCCCATTGGAAATCTTCCTGCCTTTCTCCATCCATTAGGGTTAATACCCGATTATAACCCAAGCCGTTTATTTCAGGTTTGGAAACACCCGGACCGGTAGTAATTGCGGTAATGCCCGGCAGCTTGGCTATTGCGTCGATCACATTAGTTGAAGCCTGCTGGACAAACGCCTCGTGCGAAACTACGGTAACGGGCACCGGCGCACGGCGGATAGTCGTGGCAATGCCGAGCGATGTGATGGACACCTCTTGGAGTGAAGTGGAATCCTGCTTCATTTCAATGTTCAACATGCTTATGTTTTCTTTTTTGATAGCCACTCTTATCTTTTGAGTCAGGTAACCGACACAGGTAACGATTACCTGATACGTGCCTGGTGTAATGTTTTTGATCTCATAGTATCCTTTGTCATTTGTCGCTGCACCTAATGTCGTACCGGAAAGGAGAACCGTGCTAAATGCCAGTGGCCCTCCACTAGCACTTACTCGACCCTTTAATGTCCCGTTTTGAGCCGAAACCTTACATATGCTTAACACCATTATTAAAAATAAAATTCGCTTCATAGTAATATAATATTTCGTGCAAACATATTATATAATTACTATTAATCAAATATATAAAATTAGCCTTGACTAATTATTAAAATAAGGATTAATTTTAATTAAGTTTGCTAACAGCTAATTATAATTTTATGTACACGCTATCAGAAGAAAATTATCTTAAGGCTATCTACCGCCTCTCTCAGGAAAAGGGACAGAAGATCACACCAAAGGGCATTTCGGATGCGCTGGGCAATAATCCAGCATCGGTGGTAGATATGATCCGCAAACTAGTGGAAAAGGGATTGATTGATTATGATAAGAAGAAAGGTGTGCAGCTAACGGCGGAGGGACTTAAAAATGCTGTACTAATCGTCCGAAAACACCGCCTTTGGGAAGTATTCTTGTTGGAAAAGCTGGGTTACCAATGGGATGAAATCCACAGTATCGCTGAAGAACTGGAACATATCAAGGACGACACCCTTGCTGACAGGCTGGATAAGTTTCTCGAATTCCCGGAATATGATCCGCATGGCGATCCCATACCTAAAGCCAATGGAAAAATTCCTAAATCTTATTCCCTGACCCTGGCCAATACCAAAGAGGGTACCGCCTGCCGGGTAGCCGCGGTAAAGGATACCAGCAGCGCTTTTTTGCAATATTTGCTGAAACTGAAGATCGGCATTGGCACTTCAATTAAGCTCATTGAGAAAATAGCTTTCGACGGCTCACTGGTGGTCAGTATTGCAGGAAAAGATCAAACAACCGTCTCACAGAAATTTGGCGAAAATATTTTGGTGGATGGCTTAGCTAATTAAATAAACTTTCATTAAAAAAAGGTGTAATCTGCTTTATCTGGTCTTTCATGCTTTATTAGTGCTTTTTTTTGAGCAATGTCTATATGAATATAAAACAACACTAATTCATGTCATGTATTTAAACCACTTTAAACCGGTTTGTTTTGTTTTTGGAGGTTACTGAAAAAAATGGCATGAAAAAAGGCACTTACCCTGATAGTAAGTGCCTGATAATCAGGTGGAGAATATCGGAGTCGAACCGATGACCTCTTGCATGCCATGCAAGCGCTCTAGCCAGCTGAGCTAATCCCCCATGATATGGGGTGGCAAATATACATATCCTGTTTTAAAATAAAACTTAATTTAAACAAAAACTAATATAAATATTAAATGAAATTACGCTCACTATTAAATATAGTTGGTTTGCTGTTAGTTGCTAAAGTATCTGTGGCACAAAACAAGATTGTAACTGTTAACCAGGTAACCGGCACCGCTAATGTATCAATACCGTTGTATACGGTAAAATCAGGTAGCCTTTCCTTGCCTATTTCTCTTGACTACAGCTCATCGGGTATTAAGGTAACTGATTTAGAAAACAATGCCGGTATGGGCTGGAACTTAAATGCCGGCGGAGCAATTACCCGTATTCTAAGAGGACTACCAGATGATGTCACGCAAGATGCTTTGGGTAATAAGAAATTAGGTTGGATGAACAATACAGCAGCGGCTTCCATAAGTCCGTCAATGATCCAAAATAATGGAGACCCCGCTTCATGCACGGACGAGGCGGGTGATATCAATAACATCAACACACTTTTTGCACCAAGTTCGATAGATACCCAACCCGATCTTTTTAATGTTAGCGCTCCCGGCTTTTCCTGTCAATTGGTTTATGATCAAACTGCCAAAACATTTCGAACAATACCCTATCAAGATCTAAAAATCAGTTATGTAATGGGTACTAACGGCATTACTTCTTTCACCATAACCAACGATAAGGGTATCACTTATACTTTTGGTGCCGCTGAACCCAGCTTCAAACAAATCGCTGAAGGACAATATTACGGTAATAGTCCCCCGACTTCTCTTACCACCATGTATTATGAATATTTAACTACAAGTGCATATAACACAACTACTCAAAGTTTTCCGGGAGGCATAAACTTTACAGGAGCATGGGATCTTACTTCCATTCAAGATGTTTATGGCAACAATATTTCCATACAATATACTGCCGGAAGTAAAAGTAATTATAATAATCCAGTGAATGTTTACACAAATGACAACAGCCCCAACACTTTAATAACGCAGTATATTTCTATCGGTTCAACTATTAGAAATTGGATATCACAAATTTCATATGGGAATACGACAGCAGGAGGGAGTATGAATATTGCTTTTTCGTTCTTTTGGCAAAATAATATCAATAGTTCACAAGGGGAAATTATAAGCTCTATTACCGGCTTCAATCGTAATTTTAAATTTAATTATAATAAAATTAGTTCCGCCGATGGTACAAATTATAGCAGGTATTTTTTAAATGGTGTAACGGATCCCAACTGCAGTTCCCCATTTAATTATGCCTTTGCTTATAATAATCCGACAGGGTTACCAAATGCGGCCTCAAACGCGATCGATTACTGGGGCTATTATAACGGGCAGACATCAAATACTTCACTAAGGCCAGATATACTAATCAATACATCAAACGCTGCTTACAGCAGCTATTATAACCCCAATACAGTAGTCTCTACAGCAAGCCCGACGCCGGCAATTACATCACCTGTTGAAATCAAAGGCAATAACAGGCAACCTGCAGCTTACAATAGTACCATGGCATTCCCATTGAGCGCTACAGGGGCATTAAGTCAAATTTATAATGGAAATGGGGGATACTCTGCATTAACTTATCAACCGAATGACTATTATGACAACATGTTTGGAGGTGTTGTATTGGGGAGTGGAATACGAGTAGCGTCTATCACAGAAGGTCAATTAATGCAGGCCAATCCCGGCGATCCGCAAACTAACACAACAAAATATTACACTTACACAGATCCTGCAACAGGATATTCAAGTGGAAATCCGATATCACAACCAATATTTGCCTTTTTAACAAGTGATAATTCCGCTAATTCAAGCAACTGGACTTATTCTACAATTACTTCACCAGCCGATTTATCAACGAATGATCACACCGTCATTTATGCCGTTGTAACGGAAACAAAAGCGGGCCTGGGTCATACAGAAAGCCATTTTTCCGTTCCTGCTACTTATGGTTCTTCTCCAATAACCAATACTAATCTACCATGGACACCCACCATTTGTTATATAGGCAGATCTCCGAACGTCAGCTTCCCCGGATGTCCGTCAGCCGGCTTACTAACCAATAGCGTAAATACATTTCCGTTTGCTCCAAATCCTAATTATGATTTTATGCGCGGGTTGCCGGTGCGGACGATTAATTATAATGACGCCGGCAATGAAGTGAGTGAAACGGATTACAGTTATTCAACACCGGCTCCAAATGTCATTTACGGATTTAAAAGTGATATTGGTGGTATGTTACAAGAAAATTCAGGTACCGCAAGTTCACCTAATTTTACTTTTACTTATCCTTTGTATGGTTATTCTGTGTATAGTATTTATACAACTACCCAGCCATTGGTAACGTCAATACAAAAAACATTATACGATTTGGGGTCAACTGCTTCTTCTAAACAGACTACGACTAACTATTCATATAACAGCCCCTTCCATCAATTACCGACAAAGGTATCTACCATGAATAGTGATAAAAGCATTGAAGCAACCAATATAACATACTCTAAAGATTATATCATTCCGGCGAATGCCAGCCCAGGTGATAATTATACCGCGGGCATACAAAACCTTCAGCTTAATAACATAAATATTCCAATAGAAGCCTATAATCAATTTACCCCAAGCGGTTCTCAATCTTCTGTCGTCACAAATGCACAGTTGACTAAAATTGGGATGTTCCCGGTAGTAAATGGTTCCACATCTTTGGCTTTCCCTGCGGAAAAGCTTGGTTTCAGCTCGCAAAGCGGCATCAGTAATTTTGTTCCTTCATCCATTTCCGACAGTTACAAATTCAATAATGATCCGAATTATGTAGTCACTGAAAATGACTTAGCTTATGATAATTACGGCGCTTTATTATCAAAGGATAACGGGTTTAAACATATAGTGACAACCCTAACTAACCACAATAATTTTTTACCGGAAGCAATAATAGATAATGCTAATTATTACGAAATAGCATTTAGTGATTTTGATAATTCTAATCCCGCTACTGACTTTACAATGGTAGTAGGTTCTGTTGCTGATATACCATTTTGGATATCTGGACATATCGGTCATGGAATGACAATGGGCGGAACAGGTATTCATTTCACCAAAACTTTAAACAAAAGTACACTCACCAATAATTATATTTTTTCCATTTGGATTAATTCTGCGAGTACAGGTATGCTTAATATCGCTGTAACAGGTACTAATAACACCACAATCAATTCGAGTATCAATTATAATAACACCACAATCCCTAATACAACAACCGGATGGCAGTACTATGAAGTGAAAATCCCACTAACTGGTATAGCCGCTGGATCATTATTTACAATATCTGTGAGCAACTCGAATAGCATTGGGGTAGATGACATTTTATTTTATCCCGATGTGGCCGAGGTTTCAACAAACGGCTATGATCCGGTAACTAATTATATTACAGCAAAAACCAATACCAATGGCGTGAGTACGTATTACAAAGTGGATCCATACGGGCGAACAAATTATGTATACGACCAGGATATGAATATTATAAGCCGGACAACTTACGCATCTTCAAATAACATTCAAAATTTGATAGGTAACAGCCCTAATACTGTTTTTAATCAAATAATGCCTGCTTTTTCATGTAGCCCGATAAGTAACACAGTATCATTTGTCAATAATACTTTTGCCACACCTTGTATGCTAGGTCAAAACTTTAACTGGAATTTTGGAGATAACACAACGGGTACATCTATAAGTAATACATCTATTACGCATACATACTCCACTTTTGGTACATATAATGTTACTTTATCGGTGGCGGGAACCAACGCTACTACCGTATCCCCCGTGACGATAAATACAATAGCAGCACCAATTTCCTGTACTTTAACCAGCGGATATCAACTTATAGTTACAAATCCTCAATTTACTCCTGCCTGGCAGTCTGGTTACTCTATTATATATAATATAAATGGATTGTATAATAATATAGAGGGGAATATTGGTGGTGGTACTGGTATTCAAACGCTCAATAACATAACCCAAAATCCCAATAGTAATGTTTTGATTGCGGGCGGGTCTACTCCTATTGGTTTAGGCTCAGGAGAAACTGTTACAATCACAGCCATATTAGTAAGTTCATATACCCCGCCTCATTATGACACAAGGGGAGATGTAATTGCCGGTTCTTATGTTCAGGTTGGTCAACCGCTAACAATGACCCTAACTCTCCCCTAAACCTTACACATTACATAAAATGAAGTTACATTTATTGAAATATAACATTTGGAATAGTAGTTGTCTAATAGTATTATTTATTGCTGTTCAATTCTTTTTTATTAAAAGCGCATCTGCACAAACGATTACCTATGCACAAAAAGATGTGATATTGGCGCCAAATGCAACAACGGATGCCTTAGTAAATAATTTGGGGATTGGCGGTATACAAACCACAAAAACCTTTTTTGATGGCTTTGGACGGCCAATACAACAAGTGGCTTTACAGGCCAGCCCAAATTCGAATAAGGATATTGTTCAGAGCAATGCCTATAATGCTTTGGGACAACAAGCCACCCAATATTTACCCTATGTAGATAACACGGGCAACTATGCTACGGGGGCTTACCGTGCTACGGCCATTGCCGACCAAAATAATTATTATAGTACCAATAGCGGTGCTGTTAATCAGGTGGCTAATGACGCGGATCCCTACAGTCAGACGGTTTTTGAAAATAGTCCTTTGCGAAGAATTCTACAAGCAGGGACAGTAGGAAATGGTTTTCAACCCGGTCAACACGCTAAAAGTTATACCTACCGCTCTAATAATGCTACTGATAACGTATTGATTTGGGATGTAAACGGGGTATGTCAAGGTCAATATTATGCAGTTAATACACTTTCAGTAGCTTCAAAAGTAAACGCTGAGGGCATATTAACCAGCTTAACCTTTACCGATAACTCAGGGAAAACGATTTTAAAAAGAAAGATAATGAGCCCGACTCAAAATCTGGATACTTATTATGTTTATAATGCTGCGGGCTACCCGATTTATGTGATACAGCCCCAGGCGCTGGTTTTAATGGCTACAAACAATAATAATTACTCGTTGACCCAAACGGGGGTTAACAATCTTATTTTTTCGTTCATATACGATAATTTAGGCCGTTTAGTGCAAAAAAATGTTCCCGGCTCGGCACCCGTTTATTATATCTATGATCCATACAACCGCCCTGTACTGATGCAGGATGGCAATCTTCGGGCTAATAATCAGTGGAATTATGTCAAATACGATGCAAAAGGTAGGGCAATTAGCCAAGGTATCTATACCGATAACACTTCAACACACTTAGGCGGGTTGAATGGCGGGATGCAAGCTTATGTTACGGGCTTAGCAAGTTATTCAACTACAAATTATTCAACTACGTGCTACGAAACCCGTTCAGCAACTGGGCCATCTTATTATACTAATAATTGTTTTCCTACCGTTAATAATGATAATTCGGCGTTACAAGACTTATCATATGTTTATTATGATGATTATTATTTAACACAAAGTGCAACACCCGATTTTCAATATCAATACCAAGGATTACCAAATGAAGCGACAACCAATGCGGCAACTAAGTTAACCCGGGGGATGCTTACCATGTCACGTAAACGTACAGTTGGATCGGGATTGGCTAATATTTGGTTGCTCGATGTTGTTTTTTACGATAATAGGGGTAATACGATACAAACCCAAAGTAATAATCATTTGAGTGCGCCAAATGGCGGTAATACAGTTACCGATTATGCAACTAATGTGGTTAATTTCATAGGATCCCCAATGGTGAGTTTGGTGAAAAAAAATGCCGGTGCAGCAGGAACAACAACAGTACAAACAACAAATACCTATGATGCGCATAATACTCGTATCCTGTATGTTGATCAAGTTTACAACACCCAGGCATCGGTACGAATTGCATCGTATCAATACAACGAAATGGGGCAGTTGGTCAAAAAGAATTTGCAGCCGTCCTCTGCCAATATTTCTCCGAATGTTGTCTTGGGATCATTAAACTCAGTTGCTGCCAATGCCACATCCAATATAGTGGCAACAAATAGCATTGTATTACAGGCTGGATTTACTGCTTCAGCAGGGTCGACTTTTACTGCAATCGTAAAACCTTATGGTGATGCTCTTCAATCGGTCGATTATCGGTATAATATACGCGGGCAGGTAACCAGCATAAACAATAGTACGCTTACAAACGATGGAGGGGTTACCAATAGCGATGCAGATGATTTATTTGGCATGCAGATTATGTACGATCTGCCAGATCCCGCACTTAATTCTTCCGTCATTACAGCCAAACCGTCTTATTCGGGCAAAATATCCGCAGTAAAGTGGATGACAGTTGATAATAACTTCCAAAAGACGAATGAGCGAAGTTATGTGTATAAATATGATGCAGTTAGCCGTTTAACCGGGTCGTTTTACGCTGAGCGTGCGGCAGGCAGCAATGCGAGTACAATTTTTAATGGAAACGAAGATGGTTTCGATGAGAGCGGTATTACTTATGATGCTAACGGTAATATTTTAAAATTGAACCGTAATTCCTCATCAATTGGTGCAACAAGTAACACACAGGTCGATAAGTTGACGTATAATTACAACCCGTTAAACCCAAACCAGCTGAATAGTGTAACTGATGGCGACAATTCAACACAATACACCGGTTATGGTTTTATCAATTTAACGGGTACGACTACCGGTACTTATAGTTACGCGCCTAACGGTAATGGTAATTTAGTAGCCGACCCTTATAAAGGACTAACCATCGGTTATAATGTTTTAAACAAGACTGATAATATCCAAATGGTTACCGGTGCCAAAGGCGTGGCCCAAACCGGCAGGTATCTTACTTATACTTACGCCGCTGACGGTACGGTAATCCGTAAACAACAATACGACAACGTAAGCGGCGTTAGTAAATTGATTACTACTACTGATTATGTAGACGGGTTTGTGTATGTAAATAATACGCTTTCGTATTTTCCGATGAGTGAAGGACGGGTAATGAACACTACCGGAACACTTAATCCGGAATATATTATTGCCGACTGGCAAGGTAATGCACGTTTCAGTTTTCAAAGCAACGGAAGTGGCGGTATAAAAATTATACAGGAAAACAGTTACTATGCCTTTGGTTTGGCTTTAGCGAACAGTCCGATCTACATGCCTACCGTACCCAATAAAAAATTGTACAATAACGGGGCGGAATGGCAGAACGATTACACTAACTTGCCCGATTATTATCAAACGTTTTATCGTGAATATGATGCTGCTTTGGGTAGATGGAACGCTATTGACCCTGATGCGGAAAATTCTTTATCACGAACGCCCTATCATTACGGTAAAAATAATCCGATAAAATATAATGATAAGATGGGTAGTGACGACGACGACGACGACGGTGGCGATGACGACGATGGTGGCAGTAGCGACGATGGTGGGTATGGATATCAATATGATGATGGTTACGGATATGGTGGATATGGTAGTATATATGGATATGGGTTCTATACCCCACCCACGTTATCAATCCCTATAGCTACAAGTGTGCCAGTAGAGCAGGGTGACCTACCATTAAGCGATGGGAGCCAATATAATATTTCCTTTATGCAGAATCCTATTCAGTCAATATCTTTTAATCCTAATGATGGAGGGCAACCTGCGGATTTGTTTTACCAAAACGCACTGGCCCTGGTATTTAACGCTAGTACTAATGGATGGCAACCTAGTAATCCTAACCAATACTATGTTCAGCCGACAGATGGAATAGGTGCAAGTTCTGCCCCTAATGATGCAAGCTATGAATTAATTCCTAATTTTAATGCGGTTATGAGCCAAGCTCCTACCACCATTGATGCCGGACTAACCCATGACCAGGAATTGGCTAAATATGGACAAATAACTGGTTTTGGAAGTGAATCTGGATCGGCAACTTATATTGCCGGTGGACAAATAGAAGCAGGAACAGTTGAAACAGATAAAGGATGGAGTCAAGATTATGTAACAAGCTATTTTGCTGCCGGTAGCGGCTGGTCAGTAGGCGTTGCCGGTGGGGTGGTAATAGGTAGAAATGGCTACAAGCCGACCTTTAGAGATTGGGCTGGCGATGCATTTAATGGCGGAAGTGTGAGTTATAGTTTCTTTAATGGTTCGGTTGGGCATACGCCAGGCTACTATAGTATAGGTATCGGATTTGGCTTAGGAAGCGGAATAACTAAAGACATTGATGCCAATGGTCTTTATACCCCGTTTGCGCAAACTACTTTAATCGGAAGTCCGTATCCAACGCCAAATACCGCTGATTTTGAAAGAATAAATATGAATGAAATGCAATATGGTGAATGAAATTAAAAAGAAAATATGGCAATTAGTGAATTTAAAATTAAATGTAAGATTATAGAGAGTACTCAATTAAGCAAAAAAAGATTAATTAGAAAAATTTCTCTTATACTAAAAGAAGAGGGATACAATATCACAAAAATGTCTAATTCTGAAATTGAATTCGAACCTATTAATGATTCATTTTCACGATTTCGAGGCATATCATCCCAAAGAATTTATCAGGGAACTCTGATAATAATAGAGAATGATAAAGACATTCAATTAGAGTTGGAATATTTCATATCGTATAAATTCTTCTTACTTGCCATAATTATATCATTAATAATGGGAGTTTTATCTGATCCTATTGATTTTGTATTGGGTATTTTTGCATTGGTATTTTTTTTAATAGATATTTTTAAACGAAGACACGTTGCGCGGAGTTTGGTTTTAGAACTAATAAGTTCTGATGAGAATACAGATATAAATAATGTCGACTGATATATCCCGAGCCCTCTCCCGCGAGTTTGTAACTCGTGATTGAGCATGGATACTGTTTACAACTGGAGTAACTTTTGAGTTGCTTAGAGGCATAAGCTTTCAAAAAACCAAGCAAGAGCAATACTCTATTCAATCCAAAGAATCTACTCCCTCTATAAATGTAAGTTTTAGCTTTTTCTTGGATTGATATTTTGCTACAGTTTATTAGATAGGGGGTATAGAACCCATTTTTCACTAAAAGTGTAGCAATGTACTGTTGAGGAAAATGAAGTTATTG
>Ga0302308_10000657_pt1 | contig 29803 bp, 27 predicted proteins | sample III_Palsa_E3_3_FD_200531 | JGI IMG/M metagenome (GOLD analysis project Ga0302308, IMG submission 200531) | Peat permafrost microbial communities from Stordalen Mire near Abisko, Sweden - III_Palsa_E3_3 | ecosystem: Environmental > Terrestrial > Soil > Palsa > Peat permafrost | place: Sweden...
TAGCCCGGAGGTTCCTGACCCAGTGAGTGTGCGTTACGGCTGGCAGAATTTGACGGACGGCAACCTGTACAACACTTCAGGTCTACCAGCGTCGACGTTCACTTCGGAGTAGGAGGGAATTGTCATGATCTTGAGGACCGGGATTCATGTATTTGATCCAAGCGCATGCCGAAAATTTTCCTTGTGTTGAGTCATGATAACGTGTGATTGAACTGCTACCCCATCGCAATGGGGAGGCTGATGTAGCTGGCCTTGCCGGGTTCGTGCCAGATCTTCTGTGTGGCCTTGATGTAGTCGATAGGCTTGGCGTTGAGGATGTTGGGTACGAAGGTCTGCGGGTCGCGGTCGTAGAGCGGGAAGAGTGTGGACTGCACCTGCACCATGAGGCAATGGCCTGCGGGAATGGTGCGATCGATCATGGAGAGACCGAAGGTGAACTCGGCGGGCTCGTTGGGGTGAGGACCGCTGGTTTGGGCACGCCAGTTAGTCAAGGCTGTCGAGGCGGGAGACAACCTGACGAGAAGCGCGTTTTTGAGGATCTTGCTGGTGCACCAGTTCACGCCGTCTCAATCAGCGCATTGGCCTTTTAGGTAAATGTGGATAAACAGCGATCGTGGCAAACGAAAAATTACCCATGACCCAAGTCTCCCACCATTCCCTATTCTCAGAAATGTTGAACACCCGTCCGCCTGCAACCATCCTTTGAGGACTGGTCTCATCTTTGCTGGCCTCCGCCTGGAGCTCTGCAATTTCGCGCTGTATGCGCCGCAACTCTGTGAGTGCCCTGAAGACATCGTCGATCATCGGGATTGTCTGAGGCTTGCCAGTCTTCGTCATGGACGGCGGCAGGTGGAACTCCCGTTTGATCATGTCCACGTGTTCATCCCATCTGATCGCATACTGGTTGCCTTTGCTCATTCCGGTACCTAAGGCGACGGTTAGTTCAATTGGATGACAACGCAGAAAGAGCCGCTTGACACGGTGATGCGTGGGGCAGTCCTCAACCCACTTTGTTAGGACTGCTCTCAATCTCTTTTCTTCGACTGGCTGCAACCATCTGGGATTGGGCAGCTCCACCCTAAATTGCATCGTCTCTCGTACCGGATTGACGCTGACCTTGGCACGTTCCCATGCGTACCGGTACACGTTGGAGAAGGTGGAGCGATAGCGGTTCAATGTGCCTGGTTTCTTCCCCAGGCCCTTCAGCCAGTTCTCGACCTCGTACGGCATCACTGAGAGCGCCGAGCGGTCCCAACGCGTCAGTAATGGCCCTCAGGCGCTGCGGTGGGTTCACCTGGTCGGATGGCCGGCGTGGGTTTCTCTCATCCTGAATGTGGGCGAGGTAGTCAGAGCAGAATCGGCCAACGGTTATGCCTAGATGTTTTGAGCCGTCGATCTCATCTTGTGTCAGCGTGCGTTCTTTTGCGGACTTCGCAACTACGCCCTGCCCAGTGATTCCAATAAGCGTCGCTTTGATGAGACATCAATCGCTGCAGCGCGCTATCCAATTCTCTTGCGTACCAGTTTCCGGCCGCGCGGTACCGGATGTACCAGATCCCGCTCTCGGGAGTTTTCTAAAATACGCCTGATATTGACTGTGGCTCGCGTATAACTCATCGCCCTCTGAATGGGGTATTTAATGCATCATCCTGCAACATGAAAAGCAGGGAATTGACTCAAAATCGCCCGCTCAAGGCGAAGAGTCCGGGTTCGAGCCCCGGTAACGCTACCAAAACCCTTCATAATCCCTCAATCCAAAGCTCACGGTCTTGCAATCGAGCGCCGTCCAAGAATTGACGGGCTCCCACCCCTCTGCGAAACTTCGCCTATGCGCTACAGCGGAAAAGTAGAGTTCGCCAATGCGCGAACGATTCGCAGCAGCAATACGCGCCTCTACCGTGCCGCCCACTGGCCCATCTGGATCTGGGTCTTCTTCCTCGCCCCTGGACCCCTCACCTTCAGCCTCTTCGCCGACGGCATGCACCGCGGCAATCTCATCTGGCTCGCTATCGTCGTGATTGCCACCGGCATCGCCGCCCTCCGCGGAAGCCTTCCCGGCGCCGAACCACACCCCTACATTCTTCGCTTCGACGAAGACAAGCCCAACCCGCTCTACCGTCGCGTCTGCTACACCTTCGCCTGGAACGCCGTCCTCAGCTTCGCCCTGCTGAACCTCGCGGGTCTCGCCATCGCCGTCGTCACCGGCACCTGGTACCTCAAGCAGATCTACCACTACGCCTACGCGCCGCTTTGCCTCCTAATCCTCCTTCTTGGAGCCCTCGGCAAACTTCCCCGCGTCGGCCGCTCCGCCTTCGGCGAGGGCACCGAGCGCCGCTACTTCTACGGCTCCGTATGGGCCGTCACCATCGGCCAGGCCATCCTTATGATCCTCTGGAAGCTCCTTCCCCACACCCGCACCGCCGACGCTCTCAAGCTCATCGTCTTCATCTCCACCCTGACCCTCGTAGGCCTCGCCGCCCACAGCGGCAAACTCCCCCGCACCCGCCCCATCCTGCCAGGCGAATCCATGGTCGCCGACTAAGCGACGCCTCTGCGCTGCAACAAAATCATCGCTGTCGAGTCGAACACAGATTGGGGGAAATTTTGGAGGCGCGGGTCGGGATCGAACCGACGCATAAAGGTTTTGCAGACCTCTCCCTTACCACTTGGGTACCGCGCCCTGGGCAAAAAAAACAGCCCCAAAACCACACTCCCCGCGGCCAAAACACACTTAACCGTTGTGTGCAGTCTAGAACTTCCAAGCCGTAAGTGATTGAGATTGAGGTTGTTGGAGCGGGAGACCGGGGTCGAACCGGCGACATCTTCCTTGGCAAGGAAGCACTCTACCACTGAGCTACTCCCGCCCTGCCAAGCATAAGTATAGCCACCCCTCACCCCTTTTGCAACGCAACTATTCCACTCCCGCCGCCCCCCCACCCCGTGCTGTATCGATGCGACGGCTGGATACCTCCATGCGGCCGCTTCGCACGATATGGGGAGTGATCGTAATCAGGAGTGCAGTTGAGCCTTTCTGGAGATCCTGACTAGTGCCTTGAAATCCGGGGATATCGTTGAGACCAGGCAAACCAGTAAGAGCTTTCATTTCAGACGAGCTGACCAGTGTTGCCAACATCGCAGTTTGACCTGCTGGAACAGTGATCGTCGAAGTCAGTGCGCGATTGTCCAATATTGGAATGTTGTTGAGGCTGCTACCGGCCAGCGCCTCAACCTTCATGTCCAAGGCCAGAGAAACAGTATTACTGCGAAGTATCTGCGGCGTTAGCTTCAAGGTGATGCCGAGATCCTCATACTGAAATTGAGGAACAGACACTGAACTGGCCCCAAGATATTGCGAGAGGAGTGAGCTAACACTAGTTCCATTGATATTCAGGCCCGAGAGCGAAGATGCAAGCGTGCTGCTGCCGCCGGAACTATATGTCCCTGTGACTACTGGATATCGAGAACCCACGCGAAAGGTTGCAGGCTGCTTGTTGATCGCACGTATCTGCGCCGAGTCAAGTATGCTCACGTCTGTTGAATTCAAAGCCAGGTTGAAACTGGCACTAGATCCTAGATAGAGTCCAGCAAGCGTAAGTCCGCCACCAAATACCCCAAGAAGGTTGGTGTACTGAACGGCGGTAACAGCTCCCGAAGCGACGAGAAAGCCTACCTCGGTGATGAGATTCTCCAGCGGCGTTCCATTCAATGTAAGGAGACCAGCCGCAACGGCTTGATTAATCAGTGATTGGTTTGCAGACACGAGGGATTGAGCTTCGGCCGCAACGCCGAAAACGCCCGCGGATTGCGGAAGAACCGCGCCGACATTGTTGTCAAGGGTTTTGTCCAGCTCATAAAGCGAGACGTCGAAGAGGACTTCCGGATTGCCGTCCAGCATGTCGTCGTAAACGGCATTGACCTCGCGAAGGACCTGCTCATTTCCACGCAGAAGCAAGAATCCCCCGGTTGAACTCGCGGTCACCTCTTTGATGTCGAAGATATTACGCGCTACGTTGGCGAGCTCCTGCATCTCGTCGTTGGTTCGTCCCGGAAGATACACTGTCTCCTCTACCAGCGGCATGAGCGCATCACGGTTCTCCTGAGTATCTCGTGCAATCAGCACAGAGGTGGGCTGGACAGGAACAGCGAAGATCTTTGCGGCGATCCCAACAGTTCTCGTAGCACCAGCGAACGTCACGTTGTTCATATCCAGATTGATTGGCGCGCCACTCGTCACAGAGGGATCGAAGGCGACCTTGATTCCGAAAAGGCTGTACAGGTTTCGAACGACGCTCTGTACATCTCCATGAAGGTGAACGTCACGGTTTCCCAGGGTTGGGGTCAACTCAACCGGGCCCTGGAGAGTCGACGCTATGTTTTGGGCAGGGAACTTGGAGGGGTCGATACTCGAATAAAACGGGTCAAGCTTTTTTGCGTTACTCCCCGCCTTATTCCCTGCATCCGGCGTAGTTTCGAAGTGCTGCAGGACAACATGATTTTCGGGGTCCAGTGTGCGTGCCTGATCAAGCAAAGAGTCAGAAAGCGCTGTGTCGCCAACGGAATGCGCCTGAGCCGCACGCTGAACTAGTTCAGTAACGTAGTGTTCGCGTGTGACGATCAGAGCTAAGGAGTAGTCCGAGTCGTTCGGGTTAAGACGGACCGCTTGTTGGAAGCTGCGTAAGGCGGCAGCGACCTCCTTATGCTGCACATGCTTCGCGCCCTCAAGGTAGGCATCGTCTGCTGCGCGAATTTGTTTGGGAGATAGTGCGGCCGAATCTGTGCTTGGTTGGTGCTTTGCGGGAAGCGATGGTACGGCGTTCGCAGGAACACTCGCAGGATGGTCGGCAGGGCTATTCGTCTGTGCGGTGGCAGTCAAAACGACAAAGCCAGAAATAGTCAGTAGCGGAGACCCCCATAACACAGCATGGGCAATACTCCTGCGTCTGCGCCGCCAGCGGCCTTTGGGTAAAGGAAACATTATGTGCTGTTTTAGACGCACGAACGGGGCTAACGTCCGCCAGAGATAATTTGCAAGTTTGGACGAGTCACTCGCGTGGGTCGCACCGATGTTGGCGGACGTCGCATCCCCTGGCGTATTTGGGTCGAATCCATGCCTAATTCGGAAAGCGTACGGCTTAGCGTGTTGCGGTGCATGCCAAGCTCTTCTGCTGCCTTACATTGATTTCCGCGGTGACGCGAAAGAACCTCGAGGATGTACTGTTTCTTAAACTCACGCACCGCGTCGGTGTAACCGATACCAGCGGCGTGCATTTGGAGGACGAGGTTGTCGAGTTCGCGTTTCAATCGCAGGTCTTCCTTTTATGGAATGGACACGGGCCCTGGTTGGGATCCGACTATATGATGACACTTTTGAGGCTACAGACTGCCCTTGATCCAGTCCGGTGACGTGTGCTTGAGATGGTCGAGCCCGTCAAGCAGACGTCGTTTGAGATCTGAGGGCATGACGAAGGATACAGCATGAGCGGCCCGAAGAAAATACGGGGCGAGAAGAGAATTTTCAATCCAAGGGGCACTGGGTAAAAATGCGGTCGTGGCGAGCAGCAGCGTAACCCCCAAAAACGCACCGCGAACGAGCCCAAAGGCTGCTCCTAAAAGGCGGTCGACAAAACCTAGGCCAATGGCCGATGCGGTGTGGCGGAGAAGCCTCCCTAGCAAGCTGGCCAAGATCATTGTCCCAGCCAAAATCAGCAGAAATGCCGCTAGTTCTGTGACTGGTGTCGATGTAATCAGCCCTTTGAGGTCAAGTGCCAGGGGCTGATAAAACCAACAAGCAAAGAGAAACCCTAAAATCAGGCCGCCTAAGGCGAATGCCTCCCGGAAAAAGCCACGCAGGAATGCCCGGACGACGGAATAGGCCAACAGAAGGACGAGCAGCCAATCAAGAGTGTTCATAGACTCGATCGGTTCATCGGTTATGCCGCATTTCGCGCTTCGCGGCCCCTGCTCCGGCCGCTCAGCGACACGCTGACGATCTTCGATACGCCCGGTTCCTGCATCGTCACGCCATACATCACGTCGGCCTGCTCCATCGTCCGCTTCGTATGCGTGATGATAATCACCTGGGTATTCAATGCCACCTCTGAAAGCAAGTTGGCGAACCGTCCTACGTTGGTCTCATCAAGCGGAGCATCGACTTCATCAAGCATGCAGAACGGAGCTGGCTGGAACTGGAAGATTCCCACGAGCAGAGAGAGGGCAGTCAGGGCCTTTTCGCCGCCCGAAAGCAAAAGAACGTTTTGCAGTTTCTTTCCGGGGGGCGAAGCGATGATATCAATGCCGCTGAGATCGGAACTCTTTCCGCCATTGGCTTCAGGGTCGGTTAAGCGCATGAACGCCTGGCCACCGCCGAAGAGTTTGGTAAACGTAGCGGAGAAGTTTTCATTGATGATCTTGTAAGCCTCATCGAATTTGATCCGCGAAACGTCATCAATCTCCTTGATCGAAGCTTGCGTATTCTCGATCGAATCGAGGAGATCTTTACGCTGCGTCTCCAGAAAGGCATGGCGCTCGGAGGTTTCGTGAAACTCCTCCAAAGCCATCATGTTTACGGGGCCCATCGCTTCGAGACGCTGCTTCAGCGAGCGCGCCGCCTCATCTTCTGCCGTGAGAGCCTCAGCTTCAATCCGCTCGATCGAAGTGTCTTCGCGGATCGTCGCCGCTTCAACGGAAAGATCGTTGAGGCAGGTACCCTCTATATGCTCGAGATCCGATGTGAGCTTCGCAGCCCGCGCGCTGAGGGTGGAGCGTTGCTCCCGCAGGGCCTCTGTATCGTGGCGTAAGGCCCGAAGGCGGGCATCAAGCTCGGACATGGCGGCACGTAACGCGGCCGCTTCAGTAGAGAGCGCCTCCATGTGAGCAATGGATTGAGCTCTGGTCTGGGTTAGTTCTGCATGCTTTAGAGAGAGCTCGGCCGTCTCCTCTTCACGCCGTTGCCGTTCTGTGGCGGCGTTGGCAAGCTGCGATTCCAGCTGTTCTATTCTCTGGGACTGACTCCGATAGAGACGGTCTGTCTGTTCGAAGTTTGCATTCGCGTTGCGCCGGCGCTCTTCTAGGCCGGCCAAAGCCGCAGCCGCGGCAGAAGCCGCTGTCTGGAGCTCTTCGCGATTGATGCGCAGAGAAAGGATCTTCTCTGTCAGTTCAGCTACCTGTTGCTCGATAGTGGCTCGTTCCGCCTCAAACGTAGAAGCTTCTTCGCGCTTTCGGGCGATGAGATCCTGCCGCTGCTGACGTTGGTCCTTGTTTCGATTTGCCGCAATTTGCCATTGCTGGAGTCGATTTTCGAGGCGCGCGGCCTCCTGCTCCATCTGCCGCAAGGCTGCCCCGGAGTTGGCACTCTCCCGTTCGGCCTCGCGACGTTCGTGGTTTTTGGCATCGAGGGACGTGGTATGGTCTGCGATCTCTCGCCCAAGTGTTGCAGTAGCGAGCTCGTTCTGAGCAAGTTCAGTCTCGACGCTCGCCAGCCTGCTCTGCAGCTCTGCAAGCTCACGCTTGAGCGCCAACGGCCCCTGCTCACGCGGCTTGCCTCCGGTCACGGTGACGTTATGAAAGGTTTCCCCGGTGGGCGACAGGAAGAAGGCCTGAGGGAATTCGAGCGCCAGTCTGCGCGCTGTATCTGTATCAGGCGCTACAAAGCCGTCCCGGAGCTTGGGCAGGATAGCCTCGAGTGAATGTCCAAACCAATTCAGAACATGGATGCAGTCTTTGAGCGCCACGACGCCATTGCCCGGGTTCGCCATACCCCCGAGCGGCACCGAGGTATCAAGACCATCGGGATGCACCAGGAAGGTCGCGCGACCCGCTACATCGGTCTGAAGCAAGCGCACTCCCGCATCAGCCGCGTCCCAATTGCGGACCACAATGAAATTGAGCTCGTCTCGCAGAAACTCGTCAACGACATTCTCGTAACGGCCATCGACTTCGAGGAAGTCAGCAAGCGTGCCCAGCGGCGCCGATCCGTCCTGGTGCTTCGTCTGGGCTCGGAAGATATTGCGAACCGTATCCGTGGAATAGCTGTGCTCGCGGATAAGCGCTTCAAGTGAACTGCGGCGTCCATTGAGGGTGGCAGCCTGGGCGCGCAATTCGTCACCCCGGCGGCGCGATTGCGTCTCCTCCATTCGCCTGGTTTCGAGGATGTGACGGAGTTCGAGAATCTCGGCCTCCAGCCGCTTGAGACGATCGGTCACACTTTCGAAGGAGAGCCTGGCAGTCCCGCGTTGCAAGTCTAAAGATTCCAGTTCTCCGCGCGCAGTCTGAGACTCGGATTCGAAACGTTCATTCTCGCGGTCGAGTCCTTCGAGAGCGGCTTCCGCTTGTGCTATCTCGCTATTCGCCTGCGCAGCTCGTTGCATGGACTGCATGGCATTGCGACGTTGGCTCTCGGTCAGGGCCTCGGCTGCGAGTACGCTGCGTGTGGCCTCATGCGCCTGCGCTTGCTGCGATGCTGCCGCCTCACGCGAATCCGTTGCTTCGGCGGTCGCATTTTCGAGAAAGCTGCGGTGTTGCTCGAGATCACCAGCAAGCGATTCGATCTGGGCGCGCGCTTGAGCAAGATCATCGTTTCCACTCAGGATGCGCTGGGCAAGATCGGAGATCCTGTCTGCATTCGACGCGGTGCGCGCGGCGATCCGCTCGAGTTCTACAGCGCTGGCGTTGGCCTGAGCGCCTGCTTCACGGATCTGGTCATCCAAGGCGTAGCCGTGATTGACGCCAACAGAGTGTTCAGCGTCCATATTTTCGAGCTGCGCTGCCTGACTATCGATCAGTTCACCAAGACGCGCGATCTCTTTGGACGTTGCTGCCTGTTCGGCGTCCATCTGTGACAGACGGCTGGCGATGACCACGCGAAGCTTGCTGCGAAGTTCGTCGCGAAGCGCACCGTATCGTTCGGCCTTAGAAGCCTGTCGCTTCAGAACGCCCATCTGCCGAGTAACCTCCTCGAAGATGTCGTTCACTCGCGACAGATTTTGTTTCGCAGATTCAAGCCGCAACTCAGCAAGCCGTTTCTTCGTCTTGAACCGCGTGATGCCGGCTGCCTCTTCAATAATGGCGCGGCGATCCAGAGGCTTAGCGGAAAGAATGCTTCCGATGCGCTCCTGGCTGATCATCGCATAACTTTCGCCGCCAAGGCCGGTGCCCATGAAGATGTCCTGGATATCGCGCAAGCGGCAAATTTTGCCATTCAATAGATACTCGGAGTCCCCGGAGCGGAAGAGACGCCGCGTAACAGTGATCTCGCCGGCACGGATGGGTGCGCGTCCGAATTTGCGGCGGCGGATCTTGAGAACGACATTGTTTCCGGCTGTAAGTTCGGCTCCAGCTTCTGCCACATCAGCGGGTGAATTTTCCGGGGCTTTCTTGGTAGGAAGTTCCGCTTCATAGGTTGTGCCTGGCTGGGCATCTGCGACAGCCTCTTCTGTCTCCATGGCGGCTTCGGCGCGAACCGCAGACTCGTCCCAATCACTTAGCGTATTAATCGCCGTGACGTGTTGGTCGCCATCCGGTGCAGCGGGTTGATCGGCGCCCAGCACCTCCGCTTCGCCGTCGGCTAGCGTGTTGCCGTCGTAAACCTCCGGGTCAACCAGGGTCAGGGAAACCTCGGCCATGCCTGTAGGTTTGCGCTCGCGAGTCCCCGCGAAGATGACGTCTTCCATCTTGATCCCACGAAGACTCTTTGCGGACTGCTCCCCGAGAACCCAGTTGATAGCGTCAGAAATGTTGGACTTGCCACAGCCATTCGGGCCTACAATCGCAGCGATTCCATGACCGGTCAGCTGCACCTCGGTGCGGTCACAGAAGGACTTGAAGCCGAGAATCTGAACTTTCTTAAGCTTGAGCAAGGAGTAAAACCTCTTCCACGGTTAGGCATCTTGCGTGAATTCACGATCGGGTGGATCGTTCGACACGCCACTAGGACGAATCGTAAGCGGCAGACGAGGTGGAATCAACGCGTAATCGGGCCTCGTTAGCAGGATGTTGTGGATAAGGGCGGACGAATCGAATTTATCGGTCTGCCAAGGAGAGAGGTTGCACATGGGCAACACGATTTCTATAATGCGCATCATCCCTTTATCTCTCTGCTATGGGGAGAGTTTTGATCCGGAAAGCGTAATTTGCGCTAATCTTGATTCACTGCTTTACAAACTGACGCATCTCCCCGAGGAGTTCTCTTTATGAAGAAGGTCGTACTTGCTTCGCTGCTGGCTGTTGCCGGCGCGGTACCATTAGCGTCTCTCGCGTACTCCCAGCAGCCGGCATCTGGTGGTATCCAGATGTCGCAAGAAGAGTACGCGGCTTACAACAAAGCCAACACTGCGACAACGGCAGCAGATAAAGCAGCAGCTTTCGAGGCATATCTGAAGCAATATCCGAACTCTGCCGTGAAAGCGGATGTTTTGAATCAGATTCTGTTTGCCGATAGCCAGACCGGTGATCAGGCAGCTACTCTCAGCGCTGCCGACAGGCTTTTGGCTGTTGATCCCAATAATTTGCGCGCCCTGACCTTCGAGGTGTATTACGGCCGTCTCAATGCTGATAAATTGACCGATCCCGCAGCCAAGCAGGCGGCGCTGGATAAGGTCGCTGTCTATGCGCAGCAGGGTCTGAACGCTACTAAGCCGAAGGACATGTCGGACGCTGATTTTGCGACACTCAAGTCAAAAACCGATCCCACGTTTGAGAGCGCAATCGCGGATGCCGATCTTGCTAAGAAAGACAACGCAGGCGCGGTCGCGGTCTTGAAAAAGGAGATCGATGCGGATCCTGACGACACGACCAAACCGAGCCCGGTGCTTCAGGATGTGTATGTTCTCGCCCAGGCGTACTACACCTCGACCCCACCCGATTACTTGAACTGCGCCTGGTACGCAACGCGTGCGGCAGCCTTCGCTCCCGCAGCATCCAAGACCATCATTGTGCCGCTGGCGACGTATTGCTACAAGAAGTATCACGGCAGCGCGGATGGCTATGCGGCCATGCAGACTGCGGTGCAGACCAATTTGGATCCACCCGCCGGATTCACGGTGACGCCGGCTCCTAAGCCGGAAGATCTTGTGGCTCAGTTAGTTGCGAGCACTCCGGACCTGGCTACTTTGGCGCTGGGCGATAAGGAGACGGCGCTGCAGTATGGCAAGCCGGCTGATGCTCAGAAGGTGTTCGATTCCGTGAAGGGTAAGGCGGTCGAATTTCCGGGAGTGACGGTGGTTTCGGCGACGGACAGCCAGTTGGTTCTGGAGGTCTCGGACGACGCGGTTGCCAGCAAAACCCCTGATTTTACGGTCAATATGAAGGAACCGCTGAAGACCGTCCCGCAGCCTGGTGACAAAATCACGGTCGGTGGAACGTATGATTCTTATACGGCTTCGCCGCTGATGATTACTATGTCGGGTGGTTACCTTGTGGCGCCGAAGAAGGCTGCGCCGCCTGTGCATCACACGGTCCATCATCCTGGGAAGTAACGGAAATGCAATTAAGCGAAACGGCCTCCCTGGAGGCCGTTTTTCTTTGTTCCTGGGGGTTTTAAGACATACTTAGCCCGGTTTCGGGTTGCAAATCGTGTGCTTTAGCCCGGTTTCGGGACGCACAGTTGGATCAAGTTGGGTCAAGGTGGGTGAAATGACCCAATTCGATTTAATGGGTTGGAGTGACGAGGTTGACGAAGAGGCGGAAGGCTCCGGGGACGGCTTCGGGGAGCTGGCGGTAGAGGGCGAAGGCGCAGTAGGTCCAGCGGCCTTTGCCGACCGTCGCCGTGATGAGGCCGCCGCGCTGGGGGAGCTGGGCGGGGGTTTCGGGGCCGCCGGGGTCGTGGGTTTCGGTCAGGGCGGTGTAGTGAGGGTCGAAGCTATCGAGGAAGCCATGGCCGCGCTCAGCGACCCAGTTGTTGAAGTCGGCGGGAGTGATCTGGTTGGGGGTCGTCAGGAGCGGGCTGGATGGAGAGAGGAGCTGGACGGGGGCGGTCTCGTCTACTACCTTTTCGCCGGCGGCGAGGGAGAGGGGGTAGGGGGCGTCGGCGGAGGTTAGGCCGGAGGTTTCGTACTGGACTAGGACGTTGCCGCCGTTGCGCGCGAAGTCGAGGAGGGCTTGCGAGGGGGCGCCGTGGAGGTCGGGGTGGGCGGTGTAGGCGCGGACGCCCAGGATGACGGTGTCGAAGCTGGCGAGCTTGGTCGCGGTGAGGTCGGCTACGGTGATCATGGTTGGGGCTAGGCCGATGGAGGCGAGGGCTTCGGGGACGGCGTCGCCGGTGCCGGGGAGGTAGGCGATCCGGACGCGGGCTGGGAGCTTGAGGTCGACCGGGACTACACGGGTGGTGGCGGTGGTGTAGTAGTTGGTGAGGATGAGGCCGGGGTAGCCTACGGGGCGGAAGCCTTCGGAGTAGGTGTGGTGGTCGGGGGTTTGGGCGGTGATGTGGAAGAGTTGCGGGCCGGTGAGGGGGGCGGTGGGGTGGAGGAAGAAGTTTACAGAGTTGGGGCCGGCGGCTTTGGCTTCGATGGACCAGTTGTGGGGGGACTGGACGTTGATGTTGGCGGAGGTGGTGGCGTCGGTGCGGAGGGTGGCGGTTAGCTGGGCGGTGGATTGGCCGTTCGGGAGGACGGTGGCGGTGGGGGCGCTGGCGATGGAGACGGGCGGGATGATGGAGACGGGCTGGTCGGCGGAGTGGACGACGCGGCTGACATCGAACCTTGCCCCACCGCAACGAACCGTTGCATAAGCAATGAGAGCTGGCGGCGACGCGGGTGCATTGCGAAGCTGGGGAGACTGAAGTTCGTAGAAGGGCTGTTCAATGTTCTTGCGGGAGAAATAAGGACGAGTAATGACTGTCGTATAGGTCTGGTCGAGCGTAATGACGCTACGAGTGGGCGTCGTCTGATTGGGCAAATGCTCGTAGTATTCGTCTCTCTTGAACTCTGGAATGTCGGCGGCATTCCGCAGCCAGGGCTTCCCCGCGAAGCAAGCTGATGCCTCAGTGGCAAAGGTTGTTGTCACGGTGATTGGCTTGCCGGAGACCGAGACTGGGTCGGCTGTCGCTTCGAAGCGGATCGCCGCCGCGAGCGCGAGCGCCTCATCTAACTGTGCTTGCTTGATTAGCAATTCGTGAACAACGAGGTGCAGTTGATCTCGTGGAGCGTCGGCCCACGGTGTGATTTCAATCAGCGATGTGGCGTGGGGCGGAGCGTTGGCCGACAGTTCAACGGCGTGTTCAAGAGAATAAAGAAGCTCCTGTGCTTTCTCAAGTAAAGGCAGGGAGGCGGTGGGGTACTTGGGGTCGAACTGCCGTGCGGCCTGATCGAGGGTTACCGCAATCTGATGGAGCTGTTCGCGAAGGGTTGCGGGGGCGCCGGGGGCGAGGGTGGCGATGCCTTCGATGGAGGTGTCGATGCCGGTGAAGAAGTTGGGTTGGGTGGTTAGGGCGGGATTTTGGATCGAGCCTTCAGCCCTCGGGCTATCTTCATGCGGTTTACCCAGGGCGTTGCCCTGGGCTGTGATGGGGCGCGCCGTTGGCGCTGGTTCGAATGCGGAAGGCGAAGGCATACCTTGGGGGCTAAAGCCCGGTTCTGGGGAGGGGCCATGAGACCCGAGGCTGAAGCCTCGGGGTACCTGTTCGTTGCTGGGAAGCGCCGTTGGCGGGGTCGATGCTGCGGTGACGAGGCGCGCGGTCGGCACTTTCTGAAGGGCTTCGGAGGTCTTTGGCGAGGCTGGCTTGGTGACGGGTTCCTTCGACAGGCTCAGGACAGGCTCTTCGGATGCGCTGCTCGCAGAGGCGCGAGCAGCTTCGCTCAGGATGACAGATTTATAAAGCGGCTGCGGGCTTGCTGGGGCTGGCGGAGCTGCAGGTCTCTCCGCTACGTCCGCGAAGTGCGTGGACTCCGGTCGAGATGACAGATTTAAAATAGTTCGAGAAGCAGGCCCTTCGCTGCGCTCAGGATGACAATTCTTAGGGGACACTGACGGCGCGCGGGCGGTGGCGGGGGAGTTGCAGAGGACGGAGCCGTAGAGGGTGTAGCCGGAGTTGTAGCTGCCGGAGACGGGGAGCGTCATGTTCTTGCTGATCTGGGTGCGCTGCAGGCGGAGGCCGATGCGGGCGAATTGGGCGTAGCTGAACGGCGTGCTGGGAGTGGCGGCTACGTTCGAGGGGAGGTCCGAAGGGTTCGCTGCGGAGACGGTGAGGAGCGGGTCGGTGTCGCCTTCGGGAACCTCAACGTCGGCGGGAGGCTTGGTGGTGGTGACTTTGCCGGTGACGTAGTTGGTGAAGCGGGCGGGGACGTATTGGTTGGTGGCGTAGTCGTAGACGCCTTTGCTGTTGATGTCAGCGAAGGGGACGCGGGCGTAGACCTTGAGGGCTTGCCAGGGGAGGAGGCCTTCGGCGATCTGGTCGGGGAAGACGTTGGGGTCGGCTGCGGCTTTGAAAGCTTCCTGGGCGATCTCGCCGGAGACCTGGTGTTGGCCATGACCATCCGTGACGTTGCCGATGAAGGTGGCGGTGATGACGAGGGGGCGGACGAGGCGGATGGCGCGGACGGCGTCGTAGAGGACGCGGTCGTGGGTCCACTTGGCGAAGGCTTCCTCTTTGGTCTTGGAGAAGCCGAAGTCGACCTCGGTGCCGAAGAGTTGCTGGACGCCGGTGTAGCGGTCGTTGGCGAGGAGCTCCTGGGTGCGGATGAGGCCGAGCGCGTCTTCGAAGTCGGCGGTGACGTAGTTCTGGCCGCCTTCGCCGCGGGTGAGGGAGAGGTCAACCACGCGGGCGCCGAGGCCGCGGGAATAGAGGGTGAGCATGCCGCCGTCTTCGTCGTCGGGGTGAGCGACGATGTTGAGGATGGAGGCGCGGGTGTTTAGCTTGCGGAGGAGCTGGGCGAGGCCGAGGGCGTCGCGGTCGATGGGGAGCTCGTGGCCGTTGGTGGGGGAGACGCGCTCGCCGCGGAGGTTGGCTGGGTCGGTGAAGGGTGTGGTGCCGGTGGGCGCGGCGGCTTGCTGGGCGAAAGGGGTGAGGGGGAGCGTGAGGCAGAGCGCAAGGGCGAGTGGCGCGGTTGGCTTCATTGCTTTAGATTCTCATGGCCGGGGTGAAGATGGGCGGGAGCGGTCGCGCTATGCGCGCGATGCCCACATCTCAGAATCGAGATATGGGGCACCCGGCGTGGAGGATGGAAAGCGCGGAAGGGCATACCTCGGGGCTAAAGGCTTGAGACACCTGGCCTGCGCTGACGGCGATGGCGAACCTAAGATGGGCGGGAGCGGTCGCGCTAGACGCGCGATGCCCACATCTCAAAATCGAGATATGGGGCACCCGGGTCCTGCGCGGACGGCGAGAGTAATGCGTGATTGCTCTAGAAACACCGGCGTAGCGCTGAGATATATAGCTTCCCGCGTGGTTTGGGTGTCGGGATAGTTAGTTGGCGGACGTGGTGCGGATTGGGGTGGGGCAGGCGTGTCGACGCAGAGGTTAGCGGATGGAGAGACAGCATAGACTGGCGGGATGGCAGATGAGAGCGGAGGGCTGGAGCGGTCGCTGACGTTGCGCGGGGCGGTGACGCTGAACCTGCTCGACATGATTGGGGTGGGGCCGTTTTTGACGCTGCCGCTGCTGCTGGCTGCGATGGGTGGGCCGCAGGCGATGGTGGGGTGGGTGCTCGGCGCATTGCTGGCGGCTTGCGATGGGTTGGTGTGGGCGGAGTTGGGTGCTGCCATGCCTGAGGCCGGTGGGACGTATGCGTACCTGGGGAAGATGTTTCCGGGGCAGTGGGGGCGGTGGTTGAGTTTTCTGTTTGTGTTTCAGCTTTGCGTGTCGGCGCCGTTGAGCGTGGCTAGCGGGTGTATCGGGCTGGCGCAGTATGCGGGATTTTTGTCGCCGGGGCTGGTGGGGAATGGTGGGGTGGTGCATGCGTTGCATGTGGGGGCTTATAGCTTTGGGGTTTCGGCGGGGCGGGCTACGTGGTTGGCGATTGCGGTGGTGGGGTTGGCGGTGGTGCTGCTTTATCGGAGGCTGTCGGCGGTGCGGGGGTTGTCGGCTGGGATGCTGGTGGTGGTGCTGGGGACGATTGCGTGGGCCATGCTGACAGGGTTGCTGCATGGGAGCTGGGCTCGGGTGGTGGCGTTTCCGGCTGGGGCGTGGCGGCTGGATCATGGATTTTTTGTGGGGTTGGGGTCGGCGATGTTGATCGCTACGTATGACTACTGGGGGTACTACAACGTGACGTTCCTGGGGGGCGAGGCTCGGGATCCGGGGCGGACGATTCCTCGGGCTGTGTTGATTTCGATTGGGGTGGTGGCTTTGCTGTACCTGGGGCTGAATGCTAGCGTGCTGGCGGTGATGGGGTCGCCGGCCATTGTGGCGGCGCAGGATATTGGGGCGCGGCGGGCGCTGCTGTCGGAGATGATGCGGGTGGCATATACGCCGGGGCTGGGCGTGGGGGCAGGGATGTGGCTGGGGCGGCTGGCTGCGGTGCTGGTGATGGTGACGGCGTTTGCGAGCGTGTTTTCGCTGCTGCTGGGGTACTCGCGGATACCGTTTGCGGCGGCGCGGGATGGGAACTTTCCAGCGGCGTTTGGGAGGCTGCATCCTACGCGGGGGTTTCCGTTTGTGTCGTTGTTGGCGCTGGCGGGGATGGCTTGCTTGTTTTGCTTTTTCTCGCTGGGGGATGTGATTGCAGCGCTGGTGGTGTTGCGGATTCTGCTGCAGTTTGGGTTGCAGCATGTGGGGGTGATGGTGCTGCGGGTGAGGCGGCCGGAGATGGCGCGGCCGTTTCGGATTTGGCTTTATCCGGTGCCTCCGCTGCTGGCGTTGGTGGGGTTCGGGTATATCGTTGTGTCAAGGCCTAACTTTAGGCGGGAGTTGTTGTTGGCAGCATTTGTTGCAGTGATGGGTACGATTGTGTTTTTGGGCAGACGAGTGTTTCGGAGGGGGAAGTTGGAACATCCGGTGGGGGATTGAGGACGTTGTAACTTGTAGGGCTGCTTTGAGTCTTATAGCTGCGTGTGGTTGAGGAGAGGTGTTGCGATGCTTTTGCTGAGTGATCGAGAGAAAGAGATTCCGTCGTCGGAGATTACGCCGCGGGCTACCTTTGAGGCTTTCCAGATGAATCGGCGGCAGGTGATGGCGGGGTTGGGGGCGGTGGGCGCGGCTGCGGTGATGGGGAAGCAGGCGCGCGCGGAGACGAAGATCGATGGGCTGGTGACGACGCCGTACGCGGTGCCGGATCGGGAGACGACGCCGGAGGGAAAGGCCAAGAGCTACAACAATTTTTATGAGTTTGGCGAAGACAAGGGCGATCCGGCGAAGAATGCGTACAAGCTGAAGACATATCCGTGGAATGTGTCGGTGGAGGGGCTGGTGGCGAAGCCGCGAACGTTCCAGTTTGGCGAGCTGTTTCATCTGCGGCCGATAGAGTCGAGGGTGTACCGGTTCCGTTGCGTGGAGGCTTGGTCGATGGTGATTCCTTGGGATGGGTATTCGCTGTCGGAGTTGATCAAGGTGGTTGAGCCGTTGCCGAAGGCGAAGTTTGTGCAGTTTATTTCGGACGAGAACTCTTCGCAGGAAATACTTCCGAGCGGCATCAGCTGGCCGTATACAGAAGGGCTGCGGATGGATGAGGCGATGAATCCGCTGACGCTGCTGACGTTTGGAAGCTATGGGCAGACGTTGGCGAATCAGCAGGGAGCGCCCGTGCGGGTGATTGTGCCTTGGAAGTATGGGTTCAAGTCGGCGAAGTCGATTGTGAAGATTAAGTTTGTGGAGAAGATGCCGCCGACGACTTGGAATGAGCTGGCGTCGGATGAGTATGGGTTTTATTCGAATGTGAATCCGACGGTGGACCATCCGCGGTGGACGCAGGCGCATGAGCGACTGCTGAATACCAACAGCATTTTTCCGAAGGTGGTGCCGACGCTGATGTTCAATGGGTACCAGGAGCAGGTGGCGTCGATGTATGCGGGGATGGATTTGAAGAAGAACTTTTGAGTTGTCAGTTCTCAGTTGTGAGTTCTCAGTTGTCCCTGCTCGAGGTTTGGGGCGGGTGGGTTGCTTTGCGGGTGAGAGGATGTGGAAGACTGCTGCTGACGACGGGCCTTGTAACTGAGAACTGAGAACGGACAACTGAGAACCAAATGCCGAATCGAATTATCCCCTACTTGAAAGTCCTGGTGCATGTGCTGTGCTTGTTGCCGGCGCTGATGCTGCTGCGGATGTATTTCAATGGGACGCTTGCGCTTGAGGCTGATCCGGTCAACTACATTACGCACTTCACGGGGAATTGGGCGCTGTGGATGCTGCTTGGGTCGTTGACGATTACTCCGCTGCGGCGGTTGTGGACGGGTCTTAGCTGGACGATTCGGTTGCGGCGGATGATTGGATTGTATGCGTTCTTCTACGCTTCGCTGCATTTGCTGACGTATGTTCTGCTATTCAGCGGTTACGACGTGCCAGCGGCTGTGGCAGGGTTGCGGGCGGGGCATCTCATGGAGCCTTGGATGCAGTTGAAGAAGATCTGGCCGACGATGTTGGATGATTTGAAGAAGCGGAAGTTTATCCAGGTGGGACTTGGGGCGTGGACGATTCTGCTGGTGTTGGCCTTGACGTCTCCGCAGCGGGTGTTGCGGTGGATGGGTGGGAAGAATTGGTCGCGGGTGCATCGGCTGGTTTACCTGGCGGCTGCGCTGGCTTGCGTTCACTATTGGTGGCTTGTGAAGACGGGTGTGCGCACGCCTTGGAAGGTGACCGCGGTGTTGGCGGTGTTGTTGTTGGTGCGGGTGGGGTATGCGGTGGGGAAGAGGGTGAAGGCGCGGACGGTCGCGGCGGCTTAGTTGGCAGATGGCTTTTCAACATGATCGATGCTCAGCACATCTACTTGGGTCTTCTCCGCAGTAAGTTTCAACCCAAGCTGCTGCTGGATAGCCTCGAAGAAATTCGGAGCAGCCTCAACGCCGTCAGCCAACTTTGGGAGGCCTATCGGTCGACCGTTGAACAGCGAGTCGTCGGGTGTAAAGGTGACGGTTAAATCGTACCTGCCGGTCAGCCCGGTTTGATCCACCACAGGGCGGTCAAGAACCATGGATTGAAGAAAGCTTGTAAAGGCTGGAATCGGTGCGTTATTGGCAAACAGCATGGCGCCCGTCGGGGCGGGCTGAACGCCAACGCCGTGCAGATTGCCGTTCGGCTGGGCTGCCTTGAGCTTCGGCCCGTCTTTCCCAACCGTGAGAACGAAGGCAGAAAGTTCACGTTTGTCATGATGGAACTTCATCTGAAAACGGTCCACGAGGAGTTTGCGGATCATGAGTCGTACCTGATCGGCGTTCGGTGTGCCTTCCTGATCGGGCGTAGCGTTGATATCGTATCGGTCCCGCTCTATCCAATCCGGGGCACTCAGGATCTGCTTCCTCTGCACACTGTAAGCGAACATAATCAGGTCAGCCAGGGAAGAATTCTCAGTGATAAACGTCCGTCCCCGAAACGTAAGCACCTGCATACCCATCACCCCAGAGTTATTCGGCTTGATCGTCGAAACCTCAAACGATGGATCAGCGTCAGGGGGCATCGACTTCCGAGGCGGTGGCGGAGCAGGTATCTCCCAGGCCGTTTCCTTGGTGGCTCGTGAAAAGTCCAGAGGTGTCGATGTAACGCCTTGTGTCCAGGTACCGGCAATCATCTTATTGCCCGCGCTCATCTTGCCCTCATAGGTAGTTCCGTTGAGGTCGATCGCAAACTTTACCGTGGTGCCATCCTGCGAGACTGAGGAAACCCTGAAGGGCTGTGCCGTCTCATCGATGCTGTAGAGCTTGGCCTGCAGTCGCCCATCCTCTTTGGTCACGACCAGGATCATTCGTAAATCTTTGGCGGCCTTGAGCGTTCCCTGCCAGTTGCCTGTAAGGTCCTGGGCACGAAGAGGACCAGCCGCCAGCAATGCCAACGCCACGACGCATAGCATCAACTTTTTCACAGAATGACCCCTCGACCGTCTGTTTGTATTTTAGGACGAGCGGCGTCGCCCTTTAATTCTCGCAGCAGGTCGGGTTCGATTGATTGACTGGCGACGGGGCGTTGGAAAATCGGGCAAGCCTAATCACTCGATGCCTTCGAAGAGGTCGGTGGATTGGGTGGCGGGCTGGGGTTGGGGGGAGGCGGCCAGGGCGTAGTGCTCGGTGTTGCCGTGCTTGGCGAAGATGAGGGGGCCGGCGCGCTCCATGAGGGGAGCTTGCGTGGTGTGGGCTCGCATGGCCTCGAGGCGGAGGGGGAGGACCGAGGCTACGTCGAGAGTGTGGGTCCAGGGTGCGGGGATGTTGCGGAGACGACCTTCGACGAAGAAGTCGGTGGTGAGGTAGTAGAGGCGCTGCGGGGTGTAGAGGTCGCCGAGAGTGGGGAAGCGCTTGGGGGAGCCGGACCAGTGGAAGGCTGCAGTGGCTACCGAGGAGGTGACGGTGTGGTCGGCGTGGGTGTTGATAGCGCCGTCGCCGCCGAAGGTGATGATGACTTGAGGGCGCAGGGTGCGGATGCGCTGGACGAGGTCGCCGGCGAGGTTGGAGAAGCTGGCGAATTCGAGCTGGCCGTCCTGGTAGTCGAGTACCTCGTACTGGTGGACGCCGAGGAGTTTGCAGGAGGCGGCGAGCTCGGCGCGGCGAACCTGGCCAAGCTCGGTGGTGGTGGTGGCGGAGCCGTGATAGGAGCCGGCGCTGCCGTCGGTGAGGCAGATGAGGCTGGTTTCGATGCCGCGCTGGGCGGCGAGGGCGAGCGCACCACCGAAGGCAAAGCACTCGTCGTCGGGATGCGCCGTGATGCATAGGAGCCTGAGTGCCACGGAAAATCCTCCGGGAGATTGGATGCAGAAGGGCAGGGGATAGGGGATGAGGATAGGGGATAGATAGAACTTGGTGGGGTGATGATTCTGATTCTCTACGCTCTATCCTCTACACTCTATCCCCTGTTCTTCGAGGAAGAGGTCGCCGGATTCGATGAGGGTGTCGAGGGCGGCGTTGGGGTCGGAGGCGGCTACGGGGGCGAATGTCTTGCGATGCAGCGGGCAGGGGCCGTGCTCGCGGAGGGCCTTGCGGTGCTCGGGTGTGGCGTAGCCTTTGTGCGAGGCGAGACCGTATTGCGGGTGGAGGAGGTCGAGCTCGCGCATGAGGGCGTCGCGATAAACCTTGGCGATGACCGAGGCGGCGGCGATGGAGAGAGAGAGGGCGTCGCCATAGTAGAGGCGGGTTTGCGCGCAGGGGTGGGAGAGCTGCGCGAGGTCGAGCAGCATCGCGTCGATTAGCAGGTGGTCGGGCGCGGTGGTGAGTTGCTGGACGGCCTGCAGCATGGCGAGGCGGGAGGCCTGGTAGATGTTGACGCGGTCGATGGTCTCGGCGTCGACTTCGGCGACAGCGTAGCAGAGGGCGACTTTGCGGATCTTGCGGTCGAGTTTTTCGCGCTGCTCGCGGGTTAACTGCTTTGAGTCCTTAAGGCCCATGCGGGAGAGGGTGGCGAGCTTGACGGGGAGGATGACGGCGGCGGCTACGACAGGGCCGAAGAGGGCGCCGCGGCCTACTTCGTCGACTCCCGCGATGAGCGTGTAGCCGTGGTAACGGAGGGCCTGTTCGGGGGCGTCGGAGCAGATAAGTTGCTTGAGCATCTGCTGCTTGGCAGTGGCTTTGGTGACGCCGGCGACTTTGGGGATGTGGAAGAGCGTGGCCATCGTGTGCGCCTGGGGGCGGACTTTCAGTGTAGCGGGAGCGGGTGTGGATGAATTTATCGCTAACGTGGAGACGGTGCGGGGCGGTAACCGCTGAGGCGGGAGAGGTTTTGTCGAAATGGGACTGACGGGCAAAGGGAGTAAGCCTGTAGTTACTGGCGAAACGGAAACTTTTGTCCTATGCTTGCTGCACCTATACCTGAGCACGTGAACTTCGGATTTAGCTGGAGATGGATGTATGCGAATTGATGGAAGCTGGAGACTGCTGCTGGTAGGGGCTCCGATGTTGATGGCGGTACAGGTGTTAGCGGCGCAGGATGCTGCTCCGGCGGCGGCTCCGGCTGCTGCGACGGTGCAAGATGCGACTCCGGCGGCGACGGCACCCGCTGCGACGGCGCAGGCGGTGCCGGCTCCGCAGGCCGCGACGACTGTAGTGCCGGCGGTGGCCGCGCCGGTGAAGGTGGATCCGAAGGCGGAGAAGGCCCAGGCCGCGGAAGAAAAGAAGGAAAAGAAAGCCGAAGAGGCTAAGAAGAAGATCTATACAGGGCCGAATACAGTGATCGTTCTGGCGCCGACGCCAATGCTGGATGAGGTCGGAACGCAGCGGTTAGATCCGGATGGCCAGCCGATGTTCAATCCGGCGGTTCGACAGCAGCGGGATAAGAAGGGGCATCCGCTGTTCGACGACAAGGGCAAGCCGGTGTTCCAGACTTCGGCCGAGCTGGGATATGACGAGAAGGGCAAGAAGATCCACATGTCCAAGGTGAAGCCGCCGAAGATGACGCCGGTGACCATTGCGCGCGGGACGTTTACCGTGGACGGGATGATCGGCAAGGCGGAGCTGAACTACACGATTCCTGACTTCAAGTACATGTACCTGTATGCGCCGGGGATTGGGACGCTGGTGGTATCGAATGAACCTTTCCCGGGGGCTACGCTACAGAAGAACGCGTTCAATGACAAGACGCTGACCATTACGACGGGAGACCATCACCTGCAGGTCGCGTCGGATAACAATCTTCTGGGCAAGAAGCCGTTGTCTGCGTACGTGCTGTTGGATCGCAACTTCGTTCTGCCGACACCGTATCCGGTGGTGGGCTATGGCGGGCTGACGAAGGCGCCGTATGTTTGGCCGGGAAGCCATGAGAATACGGTTTTGAAGGGCGCGTTTGTGAAGCCGCCGCCGATTCCTGTGAACCTGCAGCCGGTATTACTGCTGACGCCGTGCCCGGCGGGGCAGATGCGGCGTGCGGCTCCGCCAGTGCTGCCGGGAGAGAAGGCCCCGCCGCAGCCCTGCATTGTCATTCCGAAGGGGAAGGTTACTGTTTCAGGCCCTGCGGTGAAGAAGCAGGTTGCTGAGCAGAGTCCGTCGGCTGCGCCGGTACCGGCTGCAGCCGATGCTGTGCCTGCACCGAATGTGGTGACGCCTGCACCGGCTCCAGCGCCACAGCAATAGAGGGAAAGTTTGAGGCAAAGAAGAGGCGACCCGATGGGGTCGCCTTTTTTGCTGCGAATAGGTTGCTGAAAATTAGGCGGTGCGCTCGACCTCGCGCAGACGGGCGGCCTTGCCGCGCAGACCACGGAGGTAGAAGAGCTTGGAGCGGCGAACCTGGTAGGAGCGGAGCTTTTCGACCTTATCGACAACCTTGGAGTTGTAGGGGAAGATGCGCTCGACGCCCTGGCCGAAGCTCATTTTGCGGACGGTGAAGGAACCCTGGGGGCCCTTCTTGATGGCGATGACCATGCCTTCGAAAGCCTGGAGACGCTCTTTATCGCCTTCCTTGATCTTTACCTGAACGCGGACGAGGTCGCCGGCGGCAAATTCGGGAAGGTCGGTGCGCTGGAGCTTGTCGGCCAGCTTCTGCATGATGGGATGGATAGACATGATGGATTCCTTACGTAAAGTCGCAGGATTCAGTTTACATGAAATGGTGCGTTTTTGCAGCACCTTTCCACAGCTCCTACGCGGAGGGAGAGGGGCTTTGCGTGGCGGAGCGCGGACTGAGTGGGTAGGGAAAGGAGTCAAGTGCGGATGCTGGGAGGGTCAGTTGAGGGCCTGGGCGGGGGGACGTACGTCTTGAATCGTGTAACCCGCGGGGATCGCAAAGATATCCGGGGAGGGCTCGTCGCGTGACTGCACGTCGAGGTGAATGTCGAAGGTGCCCAGGCGGGGACCACTGCGGGTGACGACGAGGTTGGTCTTCAGGTCAGGGGAGTACCAGAATTCTCGGGTAAGAGTGAGCGGGCGGTCATTGCCGTAGGTTCCCGGAGAGACGGTGATGGTTTCGCGCGTGCCGATGGTGTTGAGATCGCCGATCGGGTGCTCACCCAGACTGTCGCGCACGAGCAGCTGCCGCCCCTGGTCGAAAGGACCTGGGGGCATGAGCCAGACGGAAAGCTGCGGATGGTATCCATTGATCACGCACTGATGCGTTGCGATGGTGCAATCGGTTTGGGTGCTGGTGGCGGGATCGAGAATGTAGAACTGGTAGAGCGTCTTCTGCGGATCTGTACCCTGAGGAGCGAAGTGGTGGCGTTCACGATAGATTCTCCCCTGACTGTCGCGCACGACGCGGGCCGTGAGTGCGTTGATGATGGCGCCGCCACCCTCGATTGGCCGGGTTTCGACGATGGTGTCGGTGCCGGAGAAGGGGAGATTGGGATAGGGTAGGACGTCGATGCCTGGCGTGAAGCTCTTGGTGACGGGGTCGGGGCCGCGCGGTGGAGCGGATGCAGTTTGCGCCTGCAGCGCCAGGCTGGAGGAGAGGACGAGGACTAAAAGCCCGAGGCTGCGCTGCATCTGTTGCACCTCTGTGCGTCGGGGTGAGTGTAGCAAAGGGAAAATGGAGTGATCAAGCGGCGATAGTGGTTGGGGATACGAAACTCTTTGGAGTTGTCGGGCGTACATTAACTTCATGAGGCAGCTGTTTGCAGTTGCGCTGGTGGCGGTGGTGGTGGCTGCTCCGGTGTGCGCACAGCATGGTGGCGGTGGACATGGCGGGGGCGGCGGTGGAGGCTTCCATGGGGGCGGGTTTGCGAGTCATGGTGGATTTGCTGCGCAGGGTGGGTTTTCGCGACCGATGAGTGCGGGAGTTCGAGTGTATGCCCCGCGGTATGGAGCTGGTGGAGGGGCGGGTGTGACGAATGCGCGGCCGTCGTTTTATCACGGCGGTTGGCAGCGGCGGCGCGGGTATGGGGTGACGTATGGGTATGGAGTTGGGGTAGGAAGTGTGGGGTATGGCTGGCCGGGGTATGGATGGCTGGCTGCGAGCGATTCTGGATATGGCTCCGGATATGACTCGGGCTACGATTCCGGATACGACTCGGGGTATGGCGACAATGGGTCGTACGATGTCGGGCCGTATCAGGATGGTTCGGGTGTAGCGGCGGAGGGGTATGGACCACAAGAGCCAGGTGGCGAGGAACCGCCGGTGCCGTATGCCGAGCCGGGCGTTGGACGGAGGTCGTCGGTTGCACGGAGTTCGTCGGTTGCGCAGCCCTCGTTGTATGACAATGATGCCGTGACGCTGATCTTCAAGGATGGGCGGGCGCCGGAGAAGATCTATAACTATGCGCTGACGCGCACGACGCTCTATGTGACCGATGCCAAGCGCCAGGAGATTCCCGTGGCGGCTCTGGACCTGGCGGCGACCGAGAAGGTGAATCGCGCGGCGGGCGTGCGGTTCGAACTGCCGGTAACGCAGTAAGGGCGCTGGTCTTCAGGACAATTTGTGTTTGCCGGCTACTTCGTGTTCGCTGTTGCGGGGATGGTTTTCAGGTGCCCTCTGGAGGCGGGAGTGCAGTCGGTCTCGCTGGAGGGGTGGGGGTGGGTGGCCTTGAGGTCCTTGGGCGTGAAGTTGTACGAGCGGAGTTTGGCGCAGGGTTCATTGGTCTGCGCGAGCAGGGTTGCGTCCGGCTTGAGAAGCGCCAGTTCCTGGGGTTGAGGCTGTAGGCCCAGCGGCTGCGTGCTGGAGTGCAGTACCAGCGTGTTGAGGTCCTTTTGCGAAGTCTTGAGTTGGAACGAGCCGGACTTGGGGTCGGTGAGTTTGAAGGTGAACGGCGTGGAGGGTGCGAGCGAGAGCAATTGCGAGGTTACAAGGGGACTCGCCGGGGAGGGCGCGTCTGGAGCCAGCTGCAGCCTGGGCGATTGAGCGGTGGCGGGAAAGACGCAGGCTGAGGCGAGGAGGCTGGCGGCGAGAAGACGAAGTGGCTGCATGGGCGGGCCCTCTGGTTGGGAGTTTAACGCCGCGGAGGGTCAGTTGGTGAGCGTGCTGCGGGAATTTTTAGGGGTGATCGGGGGGCGGGTAATACCCGAGGCTAGCAAGGTACTCGCGGTCGTCGTCCGTGAGGTCGGCCGTGAGGAGGAGGTCGGGGCGGTTGGCTAGGGTCTTGGCGAGGGCTGCCTGGCGGCGCCAGCGGCGGATGGCTAGATGGTCGCCGTTGCCTAGGACTTCGGGGATGGGGAGGCCGAGGAAGTCGGCGGGACGGGTGTAGTGGGGGTAGTCGAGGATGCCGTTGGAGGAGTTGGTGGAGCGGGGTGGGGTTTGAGGGTCGGCTGGAGAAGCAGATCCTCCGCTGCGCGAAGGATGACAATTCTCATTCATTGCTGAATCGGGGGCGGGGTCGCCTTCGCCGAAGCTTTCGTAGCGGCTGGAGTCGGCGTGGCCCAGGACGCCGGGGAGGAGGCGGACGGTGGCGTCGAGGAGGATGGCGGCAGCGAGCTCGCCGCCGGAGAGGACGTAGTCGCCGATGGAGAGTTCTTCGTCGCAGAATAGCTGGGAGACGCGCTCGTCGACGCCTTCGTAGCGGCCGCAGAGGAGAACGACGCGGTCGAGAGTGGCGAGGCGGCGGGCGGTGGACTGGGTGAAACGCTTGCCCTGGGCGGAGAGCAGGATGACGATTTCCTTTTGTGGATGTGTGGCTTCGCGCGTAGACTTCGAGGAGAGGTTGAGGGATTCGAGGGCTTCGTGGATGGGTTGGGGCTTGAGGACCATGCCTTCGCCGCCGCCGAAGGGACGGTCGTCTACCGTGCGGTGGCGGTCGTGGGTGAAGGTGCGGAGGTCGTGGATGTGTGCGCTGGCGAGGCCGGTGCGAAGAGCTCGGGAAACGACGCCGTGGCCGAGGATGCCCTGGTCGGGGAGGGCGCCGAAGAACTCCGGAAAGATGGTGAGGATGTCGAAGCGCATAGGTGCCTTGGTCAAGTGTATGGCTTTGAGGCGGGGGCTTCTAGCTTTTAGCTAAAACACGGCCAGGGCGGAAGCAGATCCCTGTTGGATGACGGCCGGAACCGCAACGACAAGGCAAAAGCTAATACAGGGGTCTCTCCGCTACGCGCTGCGCGCTTCGGTCGAGATGACGTTGAGTGAAGGCAGAACGGAGATTTATTCGGAGAGGTCGGAGGTGGGTGGAGGTTCTGCGGGGTCGGACGGGGTGAGGAGGCCGTCGGGTAGGCGCATGGTTATGCGGCGGGCGGCGATGTCGATGGTGTCGATCCAGGCCAGGACGAGTGGGACGAGGACGGGTTCGGAGCCGGGGAGCCGGTCGGTGAGTTCGATGGAGAGCAGCGGGGCGGCGTCTTCGAGGCGGGTGCGGCCGTCGGGTGCGGTGGCGAACTCTACGTCGGCGACGGTGCCGGCTGGGGCGTTGGGAGAGGCTGCGTCGTAGAGTGTGCAGCCGAGCAGGTCGCCGACGAAGAAGGTGCCGGGGTCGAGGGGCGGGAGTTCGTTGGTGGGGATGAAGAGTTGCTGGCCGGCGAGGAGTTCGGCGGCGGAGATGCTGTCGCAGCCGGAGAGCTTGAGGACGACGCGGCCGGCATTCTTGCCGGTGGGGAAGAAGTGCTCTTCGATGTGGAGGGGGAGGGTATTCGGCGCGGGCGCAGAGGAATTTGCGGGGGCGAGGAGGACTTCGCGGTTGGGGGCGAAGAGGTTGGGCAGATCGCTGAGGGGGTCGGCGAGGAGTTCGCCGCGACGCCCTTGCGGCCGTAGCAGGCGAGCGATGGGAAACCAACCGGAGGTGGAGATGGTGTTCAACGCTTTGGGCCTCTGTGAGAGCGCAAAAAAACTCTGGGAGAGCACAAAAAGACCCAGGGAGAGCGCAAGGAGAGAGGCATGGTGCGGAGGAGGCTAATCGCGCTCAGGGTAATTGTTGGAGTCGTGAGGATGGTCGGTTCGGCCGGCCTCGACGATATCGAGCGAGAAGCGGCGCTGCAGTTTCATGCTGGCCGCACCGAGGATGGTACGCAGGGAGCGCGCGGTGCGACCCTGCTTTCCGATGACCTTACCGATATCGCTGGGGGCAACGTGGAGGCGAAGTACGGTTGCGTCCTGGTCAGCAAGGACTTCCACCCTAACCGCATCCGCATCGTCGACGAGGGCCCGGGTAATCTCCGTCATTAGAGCTTGCATTTCCGAGACAGCGATATTGCTGTCGGGGACCGTGTTGGGATCAGACACACATACACCTCAAGAGAGTAGTTAACGCCTGCACTACATTTTGGAGCCACTTCTCTTTGATGGAAGGGGTCTCGTCCGTTACCGCTCTGATGGTGTCGCGCGCCCGGGCAGGAAATCTGATCCATGTCAGATTGCAGAGGTCTACGACTAACGTCAAAACGGCAGTGTTGGCTGGTGTGAGTTTACTGCAACACGGAGGGTGTAGGCGGTACTCTTTAGATTCTCTTAAAACCCACGGAAGTTACTGCAAAATGGTTACTTATGCCGCGGTAGTAGCTTCGGGTTCGGGTGTGGAAACGGCAGCGGGCTGGTGCTTGGCCAGGAGCTTGCCGACGGTTTCGGAGAGCTGTGCGCCTTTGCCGGTCCAGTAGTCGATGCGGTCGCGCTTGAAGTCAACGGTGGCGGGCTCGGTGCGGGGGTTATAGGTGCCGACCACTTCGACCGAGCGGCCATTGCGGGCGCGATCCTTTTCGATGACAACGACGCGATAGTGGGGCTGCTTACGGGCGCCAACGCGCGCCAAACGAATCATCAACACAGGGTAGATCCTCTCAAAAACTCGAATGTATTCAGGGTAGCCGTCAACGGAGCTGGACGCACCTTGTATCCAAGGGTACAAATCCAGGGGTCATGATCGGCACAACCGACGGACGCGAAAGTCCGAACACCTAAGTATCGCGGATTTCATAAGGTTTAGCAATGGCTGAAATCGAATTTTCGGCACGATTTCGGTGCAAAAGCCTGGGAGGGTGGGGCGAGGCGGGAGGGTGGGTGGGGGCTATACAGGAAGATTCCGGGGGGATTCCCGGAGGAATGGCTGCCCAAAGGTAGCTATCGTGCAGTAGAATTCTTTGGTAACACCACCATTGAACGATTTTGTCGTAGAGAACGATTTGTAGTAACTCCCGGAAGGAGGGTCGGTGGCGACCCTGAACCGATCCTACGAAGCCATTCCAGTACGCGCCGCGGTGCGGTTTCCGCTGCGTCTGGAGGTCGTGCTTCGGACACCGGATAGGGAATATCCGGGCGTCACGGAAGATGTATCTGCAAATGGGCTGCTATTTGCCGCGGACGAGCTGCCGCCAGTCGGGGCCGAAGTCCGGTTTGAACTGACGATGCCGGCAGCGGTCATGGGCGGAGTGAACGACGTTCTGCTGCATTGCTTAGGACGGATCGTTCGACATCAGCGGATTGCCGACAAAGAAATGGCAGCCGCGGTCATCGATGAATATTCTTTTAGGGGCTGAGTTGTTATGAGTGATGAGTTGGCGGACGCTGAGGCAATGGATCACCAGGATGGCTTGTCGGGCTCGGGCGATGGTGACGAGCTCGAATCGGGTGAACACGATTCTGCTGATGGAATACGAGTCATTCTTGCGGACTCCCAGGCGATCTATCGCGTGGGTATGCGGAAGGTGTTTGCGCTCGAAGACGATATACGTGTGGTGGCGCAGGCAGAGACGCTGGAGAATCTTTACGCAGCGCTGCAGCATTTTCCGACAGATGTTGTATTGCTGGAAGGTCACCTGATTGCGGGGACGGTGGATGCGATTCCGGAGTTCATGCGGCGGGCTCCTCATGCGAAGCTGATTGTGCAGATTTCGTCGACCGACGAGGGCAACACGGTTGAGCTGTTTCGACGCGGGGTGCGGGGCGTGGTGCCGCGATCGATCTCTCCTGAAT
>Ga0302308_10000664_pt1 | contig 29642 bp, 27 predicted proteins | sample III_Palsa_E3_3_FD_200531 | JGI IMG/M metagenome (GOLD analysis project Ga0302308, IMG submission 200531) | Peat permafrost microbial communities from Stordalen Mire near Abisko, Sweden - III_Palsa_E3_3 | ecosystem: Environmental > Terrestrial > Soil > Palsa > Peat permafrost | place: Sweden...
GAGGTCAAGCCGGCGACGCCGGAGTCGACCGAGGCCGCAGTGCAGGGAGGCGAGCACCCCGCCAAGTAGACTTCCAGGCACTTCCGTTCTGGCGGCGGGCGTTGCTTTCAGGAGCGCTCGCCGTCGGCCCATTCTGGCGCGGTTATTACCGCATCAGTTGCAGTGGTTGCGGGAGCGTCTTGAGCAGATCTTCGCTGAATTCCGCCTCGATATGGAAGAACGCAATCATCGCGCGCGCATCGGAGCGGTTTTCCCATGCGTGGTCCGTGCCGCGCTGAACCACCACGTTGCTCTTACGCAAGCTCACTTCACTGTCGTCCAGTATCAGCACCACCTCCCCCTCAATCACCACGACGTAGTCCAGTGTCTGGGTCCGGTGCATGACGGTGCGCTCGCCGCCCTCGCTGAGCGGATATATCTCGATGATCCGCAGCAGGTGCCCGCTGGTGGGCATGATGGTGAACTCACGCTCGTTGGGTTCCCGCGATTCCGCAGCGGTGAGCATTGGCACCGCCCTGGCGACATTCCATATCTCGAAGAAATCGGCGCCCACTGAAGGTCCCAGCATCGAGTGGTGTTGCGGGGGCGGTCCGTCCGACAGGACGATGGATTTTCCGTGCGCGTCATGCCCGGTGACGACGCGCCTGATGGATTCTGTCATTCAACTCCCTCGTCCAGAAACATCTGGACCTCCTGGAACAGCTGCCCGCGATTCCGTTCTATGAATACCATATGGGACCCTGACCCGATCACCACCAGTCGCTTCGAGCGGGCATTCGATAAGGCAGCAAAAACGCCCAGCGTGTCCCCCAGGATGGTGACCTCGTCCCATTCGCCTCGCGCCACCAGGGTCGGTACCGTGACCATGGCCGGATTCCAAAGCGGCTTTCCCGCAAACCAGTAGTCCCGATTGTCCTGGAATATTCCGTTGGGTGTTCGTACCACCGGCGGGTCCATCGCGGCGCCTTCAGGATCAGTGGCAAGCTCTGCTGCTGACCACTTCTGGAACCACTCGGGCGGAAAGATCTGGTCCCTTTGCGCTGCCGGAGCACCTGCCTGCAACCGGTCCCGACCCTGTTGCACGGTCCAGGCCTGGTAGGCGCCCAGTGGAGCCTGGCCGTTTGGAGCAGCACCATTCCTCACCCACTGCGGCGCGTAGAGGACCAGCCGACTGACCTTCTCGTTGTGCTCCGCCGTGTAGACGCCGGCGATGGTCGCGCCCCAGGACCAGCCGATCAGGTCGAGGCGCTGCAGTGTCCGGCGCGCGAGCACATGGTCGATTGCTGTTGCCAGATCTTTGACAGCGGTGTTGGTGCGGACGACGGCTGGATGATCGACGGCCGGCTGCTGCATTTCGGCCGGCCGGGACGAGGGGCCATAGCCGCGCAAGTCGACGAAATAGACGTCATAGCCGCGGGTGGCCAGGTAGTCCATCCAGGAATAGCCGTCCAGGGCCAGATCGAAGGTGGCTTCGCTCGCCTGGGTGGCACCATTGACATAGATGACCGTGCGCTCAGCGCTGAAATGAGTCATCCCCTGGCGATGTTTGTTTCGAATGTAGAGCTGAATGCCCGGATCACCCGAGGGGATCAGGTAGCCTTCCGAGATCAGTTTCGATTCGGTTGACCTCTGTGAGGCTAAGCATCCAACCAGGCAGAGAAAGCCGAGGGCAGCAAGCCAACTACCGGTGCGCCGCGGCCGACTCACTTGGCTGCTAGGTGGCGAAACAGGTGCTTCCGGGCCTCGTCGTCCATTTCGGCCTTGAAGACGTATTTGTCTTTGAGTGCTTCCGCGCGCTGTGCCGCCGACCGGGCGTTCACGAGGTCGAACCAGCGCTTGAGGTGCGGGAGCGTCTCCCACGCTTTCTCGCCCAGCACGTAGGGCACCGCTCGCGCCCAACCCCACGCGGCCATATCGGCGATCGTGTATTTCTCTCCGAGCAGAAAAGGACCTGACTGCGCCTGCCCGTCCAGAATCTCCCAGTGGCGTCGAGCCTCGAAGTCGTAGCGCTTGACGGCGTAGTCGAGGCCCTTTGGCGCGTAATTGCCGAAATGCACCGCCTGTCCCGAGTACGGCCCAATGCCTGAAGCAATGAACATCAGCCACGACAGCAGTTCGCCACGATTCTTGAGACCTTCCCGCGGGAGGAACTGGCCGGTTTTCTCAGCCAGGTAAAGCAGAATAGCGTTGCTGTCGAAGACCCTGATGTCCCCGTCAAGGATCGCCGGCGTCTTTGCGTTCGGATTAATTGCCAGGAACTCGGGCTTGAACTGATCCCCCTTTCGCATATCAACCGGCACGACCTCGTACGGCAGGCCACTCTCCTCCAGAAAGAGCGCGACCTTCATTGGGTTGGGAGCCGGGTGGAAATAAAATTTGAGCACGTCAATTCTCCTTGGATTGCAGCGGAGAATATCGGGCCTATTCGCTTGCCACAACGGGCGCGAATCTTGGCGGCCGCCTGTGCAGTGTGAATTTATTCCGGCGCGGCGAGGCGCCAGGGGGCCTGGCCAGCGGACTCATCGGCGTCCGGGCCGCCCGCCATCGCCACCAGGGATTCGGCGTTGGCCGCCAGCAGGCGTTGAAACTCCCCCGACGGCACGGCGCGGCTGAAAAGAAACCCCTGCCATTCGTCGCACTGAAGCCGGCGCAGGATTTCCAGTTGGGCGATGGTTTCGACGCCCTCTGCAACCACCTTCAGATCCAGCGAGTGGCCCAGCGCGATGATTGCCTTGGTAATGGCGAGGTCATCCGGATCTGCCGCGATATCGCGTACAAAGGTGTAGTCGATCTTCACGCTGTCGACCGGAAAGCGCTTGAGGTAGGCCAGAGAGGAATGCCCGGTGCCGAAGTCATCGATTGCGAGCGTGATACCGTAATTCTTGATCTGCTCGAGCAGGTGCAGCGCCTTCTCGGGATCGGTCATCACGACACTTTCGGTAATTTCGAATTCCAGCAGCTGTGGGTCGCATCCGGTCTCGCGCAGCACCCGATTCAGATTGTCCAGCAGCCGCGAATCGGCGAACTGTTGAGCGGACAAGTTGATGGCCACCCGGGTCGGCGGCAGCCGCGCATCGCGCCACTGCGCAATATCGGCGCAGACGGTTTCCAGTACGCAGCAGCCAATGGATGAGATCAGGCCCGCCTCCTCGGCGACAAAGATGAAATCGCCGGGCTGCAGCATGCCCCGCTGGGGATGCCGCCAGCGCACCAGCGCTTCCGCACCGGCAATGCGGCCGGTCTGAATATCCACCTTCGGTTGGTAATGGACTTCGATTTCGCGGCGGGCAACCGCCTGCCGCAGTTCATTCTCGAGTGACAGCCGATCGACGCTGTGGACGTCGATCTCATTGGAATAGAACTGGAAGGTGTTGCGCCCGGAGGCCTTGGCACGGTACATGGCGATATCGGCGTTTTTGAGCAGCGAGGAGCTATCGATGCCATCCTTCGGATAGACCGCGATGCCGATGCTCCCCGACAGATGGTATTCCTTGCCCCCGATCTTCAGCGGCCGCGTCATGGCCGTGAGCAACTTTTGGGCGACCGCGCTGAGCTCCTGGATCTCCGCAAACTGCTGGACGATGAGCGTGAATTCATCGCCGCCGACGCGCGCCAGCGTATCGCCCGAGCGCACGCACTCGCGCAAATGCTTGGCCACCTGGCGCAGCACATGGTCGCCCGCATCGTGGCCGAGCGTATCGTTGATGATTTTGAACCGATCCAGATCCAGGAACAGTACAGCGACCGATCCGCCGGCTCGTTGCGCGCGCGCGATCGCCTGCAGCAGCTGATAGCTGAACAGCAGTCGATTGGGAAGCCCGGTCAGGTCATCGTGATGCGCGAGATGGCGGATGCGATCCGCGGCCCAACAACTTTCGATGGCGATGCCGGCAAGATTGGTACAGATGCGGATCAGGCGCTCATCCATCGGCCGCGGGTCCGTACCGCGGCGGCCGTAGAGGCACAGCGCCCCCAGTGCCTGATCTTTGCTGCCGAAGATCGGCCACGCGCGCGCCAGCTGCAGGCCCGCCTGGCGCACCTGGGTCCGCATGGTCTCGCCTAACGGATATTCGTCCAGATCGCGCACCATCACGGGCGCGCCATGACGAATCGATTCGATGCACGGCGTCACGTCCTTGCGATCCGACGCTTCCGCAATCGCCCGATCAAATCCAGGCGGCAGCGAGGGTGCGACGGCCATGCAATTTCGGGCGCCATTGGGATCGAGAGCCACCAGCGAGCACAGGCCGCCGTCGGACTGCGCTTCGACGAACTGGGCCAGGGTGGTGAAGATCACCTCGAGCGCTGCTCCCGAGGCGATCAGGCTCAGGATCCGATTCTGGTCCGCCAGCAGCGTCGCCTGGTGCCGGCGCTCGGCTTCCCGGTGCAGGCTGTCCAGCGCGAAGGATGCCTCCATCGCCAACTGCTCGAGCAGCTCGACGATGTCCTTCTGAAAATAGTCCTCTTCCCGCGAGAACACGCACAGCAGCCCGACGACCTCCTTCTGGCAGACCAGAGGAAAGGAGGCTTCCGAGCGAACCACGCCGCGGGAGGGACGAATGCCGTTGATGACGCGCGGCCTGCCCGTGCGCAGCGCGATGTGCAGCACGTCCGGGCGCTCTGTCGGGCTCGCCGCGGACGCCAGCGAGAGCTCGTCCAGGTGCTCCTGGTGATCGCCGTGGAAGGCCAGGAACTCGACGCCGGATTGGTCGCGCTTGAGCATTCCCACCGCCGCCAGCATCAAGCCACTGGTACCGACGCAAATGCGGCACAACTCGTCGAACAGTTGCTTGCGATAGCGAACCCGGGAAATGAGCTGGCTCGCCTGGCTCAGTGCCGCGTACAGCTCGGTCAGCCGCGCCAGTCCGTGTTCCTTCGCATCGCGTTCACGCACCCGCGCGCGCGTGACACGAATGCACAACAGGGCGGTGATCAGCGTCCCGATCGCCAGCGCAATGATCAGCAGGCTGCGGGTCCAACGCGCCAGCTGCCCCAGGGTGGATGAGAATCGAGCCGACAGTGGAGTGAGTTCGCCGTTGATGCGGTTAAGTTCGGATCGCGCTGCGATCAGTTCATCATCCGGTACTACGCTGCCATCGGCCGGATGGATGCGGGCCGCCACGGAAAACAGGCGCAAGGTGTAGGAGTCCCCCTCGGTCCAGATGTCGATCGCACGCCGGACCGGGCCCACCTCGCCGAACAATCTGAACAGCAGGATGATGCTGCCGATATCGGCCGTATCACTCCCGCCCTGCCGGAAGCCCTCCCAGGCGCCCTTCACATCCGCCGGGCGGCGCTGCAGTGCCAGGCGCGCCTGTAGATCACCAAGCGGAAAGGCAATGGCCGTGAGGTATTGCTTGAAGTCCTCTTCGGAGTGGGTAACCGTGTACTGCGACAGGTAGTAGGTCGCGTTCTTCTGTCCCTTGGAGTACAGGCCCTCGCCGCCCACCCAGGCGCGCACGGTCGATAGCACCTCGATGCTGACCACGGCGGCCATCAGCATGACGGTCAGCGATATGAGCACGGGCGCAACGAACCGCAGCGCCGATCGTGACATCGCATTGGACCCGAGGGGGCTGCTGCGTTCGGATCGCATCATCCCTGGGATCACCGAAGGTAAAGGGAGTTGACAGAGAGCTTATCGGGCAGAAACGCGCGTTACCGAGAGAGCGGTCACGGCTATGGCCTCCCCAAAACAACTGTTAAATAACCGATCAATAACCGACTGCGGCAGCTCCGACTTGACCTCGGCGACCTCAGCAAGGGTTGCGCGCTTCGAAACTCCCCCGTAGACTCGACATAATCTGCCTATAGACGCAGAAAGATCGAGAAAAACCAATAGGTTAAGCGATGCGACATATGCAATTTCTCGGTGATGGGGCGATTTAGGCCCTTTTGGGACCTCTGGCCCGCCCGCGCGGTGATTTGCATCACGTCGGCTGGGCCCGGTCGCTAACAACAACCAGCATTGGAGCTGCAATGGACCACAAAAACCAATCACTGGCCGATGATCATTGGGTCGAGAGCCTCCATACGTATGTGAAACCCGACTGGAATGACCTGGTATCGGGAGAATTTGCCACCAAGGTCATCAACGGCAGCTGGTCGCTCGAGGCCATGCGCGGCTGGATTCTGCAGCTCTACCCGTTCATTCACGCCTTTCCCAAGTTTCTGGCCGAGGCGCTGATCAAGGTCGAGGATGAATATTCGCGCTCCTTCCTGATCGACAATATTCGTGTCGAGAAGGCACACGCCGACCACTGGCTGTGGATGGGTGAAGGCTTCGGCATTCCCCGAAAAGACATGATGGCCCTGGCTACAGGAGAACGAGCCCTGTTGCGCGATGTGCAGTCACTGAGCGACTGGATCTGGTACATCAATGCCAAGGGATCGCTCGAAGAGGCGGTGGCCGCGACCAGCTTCGCCATCGAGGGCGCCACAGGCGATCTGAGCCGCGCGCTGCTCGAAGGTTTCGAATCCTATGGATCGCGTCCGGGCGTGACGATGAATCCGCGCACCACCAGGTGGTTCCGCAACCACGCCAAGTACGATGACGAACATCCGCGCATCGCGCTGGCGGTGGTGAAGCGCTACGCCCAAACCGAACGCTCGCGCATGAAGGTCATGGTGGCCGCCCGGCGCAGCCTGCAATTGCTCAATCTGGCTCTGCTCACTGCCAGCCGGGTTTACTCCAAGGAAAACGCCATCACGGTCACGATGGGCAACATCCCGCGGGCGGGCGATCGCCGTCGGGGACAACAGCCGATCGGATTTCCCGATCGACGCATCGTCGATCAGCGCGTGCCGACACCTCGGACCGAGGAATCTCGTATCCCGGCCTGAGTCGATTCCACCGGCCGACCCGTAGCGGGTCGGCCGGTGGCTCTGGAACGCACGGTGGCCTCCGCCAGATAACCGCCCGCGAGTTCACCGCGCGCGCGTCGCTCCGACACCGAGGTCTCGACATGTGGGTCGCTGGCGCCCGCACGGCGCGCCGCCCAGAGGGCCAGCTCGCGCGAGACCCGAGTGGCCTCCTCCACCGCCTCTGCAGCATCGGCGTAATCGCGGCTGCCCGCAGGGTCGTGCACCCGGAAAACATTCAGGGTCGGCTGATTCACGAGGACTTCCCGCGTCTCGGATACCACGCCGGCCACCGCGCCGACCGCATTGCACACGGCTGCGTGCTTCGGCACGAGCAGCTCGGCGCCCAAGCGGCGTGCCACTTCGGGGTAATAAGCCCCGGCGGGGGCGCCAATGGCAATCAGCGGCTTCGCCAACCGAAACGTCGCGTCGATCAGCTTCGAAAAGCGGCGTCCGGCGATGACCTCCTCGATCAAGGCGCCTAAAGGTCCCCAGCGCGCGTTCCTGGCCTCCACCCCCGGGTCATGCGCCAGCGCGCATTCAATGACGACGCGCGCCGCTTCGCGCACCACGTGCTCGTAGATCCTTTCGCTCCACTGCTCCGGCGTATCGGCAACGGTGCGAGCCGCCGCATTGCACTCCTCGGTGGCCAGGATGGCTGCACCCAGGCGCGCGGCCTCGGCATTCCAATCCTGCTGTCGCCCCAGCACGTGCATGGCATCACTGGGCGTGAACGCCGCCAGGGTCGCAAGACCGCGATCGACCAGTCGGCGCGCCGCCTCGACACCCTGCGAGGTGCGCGCCACCTCATCGAGTCGGCGCGGGGCTGAGGTGAGAGCGGCCCAGACTCGCTGCTCAATCGAATCCAGATGCGCGAGCGGATCCCGCCCGGGATTGCGATAGATAAACTGCGGTGCAAACGGCGGCGGTCGCTTGTTGGCGCTGAGCGCGCGCAAGGCGGCAAGTGCCTCGGGAAACCGGTGTGCCAGCAGGCTCAGTGGCATCGCCTTGCGCGGACCGACGCTCACACGCCCATGGCGGTCCAGCTGTACCTGGCTGTCACCGCCAAGACCACAGGTGCGCACGTCCACCGCCTCGACCATGGTGCGCCAGCCGGCGATGACGGCGCCCTCGGCCCGAATCACCGGCTGACCGCCGATTACCACGGCGACATCGGTCGTAGTGCCACCCATGTCCGCGACTATGAAATCCTTCTGCCTGCTCAAGTAACCTGCGCCCACGACGCTGGCCGCAGGACCCGACAGCACGGTTTCGACGGGGCACTCCAGCGCCACCTCGGCGCGCATCAGCGTGCCATCGCCCTTGACGATCATGAGCGGCGCCGCGATCGCCTCGCGCGCAAGCACCTGGTTGATCGCTTCCAGCAGGTGCCGGATCTGCGGCGTCAGCCGTGCGTTCAGGGCGGCAGTCAACGCCCGCTTGGGCGCATCCAGCTGTGAGCTCAATTCATGGCTACAGGTGACCGGGTGCCCGCACAGTGCGCGGATCCGCTCGCGCACGCGCCGCTCGTGCGAGGCGTTGCGTACCGAGAACAGTGCCGCCACGGCGAAGGCTTCGACTTGCTCACCGAACTCGCGCACGGCCGCATCAACCGCGGCCTCATCGAGCGGCTCCGCCTCGGCGCCGGTGGCATCGTGACCGCCCTGCACGCGCACGACCACTCCGCCGCCGCCGCGCTGCAGACCTGAGCTTTCGGTCATGCGCTCATCGAAACCCACGAGAATCGTGCAGATGGGACTGAACCGGCTTTCCACGACCGCGTTGGTCGCCAGCGTCGTGGACACCGACACCAGTGACACCTGTTCCCGCCGGATATCCGGGGGCAGGCGCGCGAGCAGCGCGCCGATCGCCTCACCCAGGCCGACGGCCAGGTCCCAGTGAGTCGTCAGCGCCTTGGCGCTCGCGACGATATGACGATCGCCGTCGAGTGCCACCGCATCGGTGTACGTGCCGCCGGTGTCGAGGCCAAGCCAGATGTCGCGCTCGGGAGTCATGAACCGCGCATTGTACGAATCAACGGCGTGTTGGTGGCTGGTCCAGGTCCCATCCGGCGCCGAGGGCTTTGTAGACGGCAACCAATGATGTTGCCGTATCAGTCCGGCTCTGCGAGAGCAGCAGATCCGCGCTCAGCGCGGTGCGCTCGGCGTCGAGCACTTCCAGAAAGTCGATCAAGCCGCCCTCGAAGCGCTTGCGCGCCAGGTCCGACGCTTTGTCGCTGGCAGTTGCCGCTACCTGCAGCGCGTCGCGTCGCAACTGGCTGCGGCCGAAACTGATGAGCGCTCCCTCGGTGTCTTCCAGCGCGTTCAGTACTGCGGCCTGGTAGTTCGCAAGCGCCGCATCAGTCAGCGCTTCGGCCGATCCGATGCGCGCGCGCACGCGACCCAGATCGAACGCCGCCCAGGTGATGCTCGGGCCCGCCGTGAAGAAGCGCGAATCTTCCTGGCCGAATTGGCCGAAGGTCGGCGCCAGGTAGCCGATGCTTCCTACCAGCGTCACCTTGGGGAATAAATCGCCGGCCGCCACACCGATGCGCGCGGTGGCACCCGCCAGTTGACGCTCGGCCACGCGCACATCGGGACGCCGGCGCAGCAGTTGCTCCGGCGTGCCGATGGAATTCAGTGCCGGCAGCGCCGGCATGGGTTCCGGCGCCAGCTTTGCGCTCAGCGCCCCGGGCTGGCGTCCTGTCAGTACGCTGAGCCGGTATATCGTGGTGGCAAGCGAGGTTTGCAGCGTCGGTATCGACGAGAGCGTGGTTTGCCACTGCGCTTCGGCACGCGAGGTGTCCAGCTCATTGCCCCTGCCCGCCTCCAGGCGCACGCGCGTGAGTTTGAGCGAGGCGAACTGGCTATCGGCATTGCGCTGGGTGAGATCCAGCTGATCCTGCAGTCCACGCAGAACGAAATAATTGCGCGCCACTTCGGCAATGATGCTGACACGCGCGTCCTGCAGCGTCGCTGCTGCGACGCCGACATCAGCGCGCGCGGCCTCCACATTGCGCCTCACACGCCCGAACAGATCCAGCTCCCACAGGCCCTGGAAACCTGCATCAGCGGTATCGAATTGCCGGTCGTGCTGATCGACCCCCGGTAACTGTTGCTGGGCATCGAGCTGATGCGTGTAGCCGGCAGCGGCCGTCACGGTGGGAAATAGATCAAATCCTGCCAGGCGCCTGGCGGCGCGCGCGGCCCGCAGATTCGCTTCGGCGGCCGCCAGATCGTTGTTGTGCGCCAGGGCGTCGTCCACCAGCGAATCGAGCAGTTGATCGCCGAAACTGGTCCAGTATTTTTCGACCGCTTCATTCTCGGCCAGCCCCGCCTCCTCTGCGCCAACAAAATGCGCATCGACCGGCGTGGCCGGTTGGTGATAGTTGCGGCCGACCTCGCAGCCCGTGAATAGCGTCAGCAGCATCCCCAGGGCCAGCGCGCCCGCAGGATTACGCACCGTGCGGCTCCTGTACCGGCGGCAGCGCGGGCGGCAGCGTTGGCGTATCGACCGGCTTGTCGCGCAGCGGCGCTGACAGGCTCTCCACGGTCACGAAGAAAACCGGCGTCAGGAACAGTCCGAACAGCGTCACGCCCAGCATCCCGGAAAATACCGCGATGCCGATCGCCTGGCGCATTTCGCTGCCGGCGCCGCTGGCGATCACAAGCGGCACGACCCCCATGATGAAGGCGAAGGAGGTCATCAGGATGGGGCGCAGGCGCAAGCGGCAGGCCTCCACCGCCGCGGCGACCGGCGCCATGCCGTGCTCGACGCGTTCGCGTGCGAATTCGACGATCAGGATCGCGTTCTTGCACGCCAGTCCCACCAGCACGATGAAGCCGATCTGCGTCAGCACGTTGTTGTCGGAGTGCTTGAGCCACACGCCCACCATGGCGCTCAGCAGGCACATCGGCACGATCAGGATCACGACCAGTGGCAGGCCCCAGCTTTCGTACTGCGCGGAAAGAATCAGGAACACCAGCATGACGCAGATTGGAAAGACCAGCAGTGCAGTGTTGCCGGCACTTTTTTGCTGAAAGGTCAGATCCGTCCACTCATAACCGAAGCCATTGGGCAGTGTTTCGTTCAGCACGCGCTCCATCGCCGCAGTGGCCTGGCCCGAAGAGACACCAGGGGCGCCCTGACCATTGATGTCGGAGGCCAGATACACGTTGTAGTGCGAGACGCGATCCGGGCCCGCCTCGAAGCGCACATCCGCAATGGCCCCCATGGGCACCATATCGCCGTTGAGGTTGCGAGTCTTGAGATTGGCGATGTCTTCCGGTTTGCTGCGGAATCGGGCTTCCGCCTGCGCGTACACCCGGTAGGTGCGACCGAAGCGGTTGAAGTCGTTGATGTAGACCGACCCGAGATAGGCCTGCAAGGTATCGAACACGCTCGACAGCGGCACGCCCTGCTGTTTTGCCTTGACGCGGTCGACATCCGCGAACAGCTGCGGCACGCTGTTCTGGAAAGTCGAATAGGTCGCGTAGGGGTTGAGCTGGGGTTGCTGCCGGGCCTTGCTGAGCACTTCGGCGGTGACGCGCGCCAGCTCGTCGTAGCCGTGGGCGGCGCGGTCCTGGATGTAGAGCTTGAATCCCCCCGTCGTGCCCAGGCCCTGCACCGGCGGTGGCGGCACGGCGAAAATGACGGCACCGCGGATGCTGCTGAATTTCTTGTTCAATGCGCTGGCAATGCCGGCGGCCGACAGTGCCTTGGTGCGGCGCTCGCTGAAGGGCTTCAGGGGGAAGAAGCAAACCGCCGCATTGCTCAGATTGACGAAGCCCTGGACCGACAGACCGGAGAAACCGATCACATGATCGACTCCCGCGGTCTGCCCCGCGAGCTGCGATACCTGGCGGACCACCTCTTCGGTGCGATCCAGCGATGCCGCATCCGGCAACTGCACGATGCCGATGAGGTACTGCTTGTCCTGGGGAGGAATGAATCCTCCGGGAACCACCTGGAACATGCCCCAGGTCGCCACCAGCAGCAGCGCAAATACCGCGAGCACCGCGATCCGCATGGCCGTGATGCGCTGGACGGCCTGGCTATAACGCTGCGAGGCGTGGGCGAACCCACGATTGAAGAGCGCGAAGAATTTGCCGAAAACCTGATTGATGCCGCGCTGGAACCAATCGGGCTCGGCATTCTTCGGCTTCAGCAACAGCGCCGCCAGTGCCGGTGACAGCGTCAGCGAATTGAATGTCGAGATGATGGTGCTCGATGCAATTGTGATGCCGAACTGGCGGTAAAACTGTCCCGTGAGTCCGCTGACGAAGGCCACCGGCACGAACACCGCGCACAGCACCAGCATGATGGAAATGATGGGCCGCGTAACCTCGCCCATGGCGGCATGAGCCGCCGCGCGGGGCGCGAGCCCGTCCTCGATCTTGCGTTCGATATTCTCGACCACGACGATCGCATCGTCCACGACGATGCCGGTTGCCAGCACCAATCCGAACAGTGTCAGGGAATTGATCGAAAAGCCCGCGATGAGCAGTGCCGCCAAGGTGCCGATGATGGCCACCGGGACGGCCACCAGCGGTATGACGCTGGCACGCCAGGTCTGCAGAAATACCACCACGACCAGCACCACCAGCAGCACCGCCTCGAACAGTGTATGGATCACTGCCTCGATGGAACTGCGGACGAACACCGTGGGGTCGTAGTCGATTTCGTAGGTGACGCCCTCGGGAAAGGTCTTGGCCAGTTCCTTCATGGTGGCGCGCACGCCGTCGGACAGCTTCAGCGCATTGGCACCCGGCAGCTGGAACACGGGGATGGCGACGGCCGGCCCGCCATCGAGCATGCTGCGCAACGCGTAGGTGTCCGGTCCGAGCTCCAGCCGCGCCACGTCGCGCAGGTAAGTCGTCTCGCCGTTGGCGCCGTTCTTGATGACGATATTTTCGAACTGCTGCTCGGTCTGCAGCCGGCCCTGGGCATTGACGATGTACTGAAATTGGGTGCCGGGGAGCGCCGGCTGGCCCCCGATCTGCCCGGCCGCGACCTGCACGTTCTGCTCGCTGACGGCCTTCAGCACCTCATCGACGTCCATATTGCGCGCGGCGATCTTGCCCGGATCGAGCCACAACCGCATGGCGTAATCGCCGGAGCCAAAGACTTCGACATCGCCCATGCCCTGCAGCCGCGCCAGCACGTCCTTGATCTGGATGACGGCGTAGTTGCGGAGGTAGAGCGAGTCGTAGGCGCCAGTGGTGGATTTTAGAAATACCACCATTGTGAGGTCGGGTGACTTCTTCTGCGTCACCAGTCCGAGCTGGCGCACCACGTCCGGCAGGCGCGTTTCGGCCTGGGTGACCCGGTTTTGCGTCTGCACCTGCGCAATGTCGAGATTGGTGCCCAGCCGGAAGGTGACCGTGATGGCGAAATTGCCATCGGGGGTCGCCGATGAATTGGTGTAGATCGCGTTTTCAACGCCGTTGATCTGTTGCTCAAGCGGCGTGATGACGGTTTCTGCAATGGTCTTGGGCGAGGCGCCCGGATATTGGCCGCTGACGACCACCGTCGGCGGCACGATCTCTGGATATTCGGTTATCGGCAGCGACGGTATGGCCAGCAGGCCGGCGGCCGTGATCAGGATGGCAAGGCCAGTCGCAAAGATCGGCCGCTCGATAAAGAAGGACGAGATATTCATCGACCCGTCGCCTTCATTTGGTCGGCGCAGGTGCCGGCGCCGGGCCCGGCACGACATCGCCGTTGGACATCGCGACTTTCTGTGGCGTCACCGTGATGCCCGGGTGCACCCGCTGCGCGCCGCTGACGATGATGGTTTCGCCCGCCTTCAGCCCTTCGCGCACGATGCGCAGTCCGTCGATGATGCGACCCAGTTGCACACGGCGGTATTCGACCTGGTTGTTGGCGCCGAGAACGAACACATATTTCTGATTCTGATCCGTGTTGACGGCGCTATCGTCGATCAGGATGGCGGTGTATTCGCTGCTGCCGAGCAGTTGAACCCGCGCGAATAATCCGGGGGTGAACAGCCCCTCCTTGTTATCCAGGATCGCGCGCGCCCGAATCGTGCCGGTCTGGGGATTCAACTGATTGTCGACAAAGTCCATAGCGCCCACGTGCGGGAACCCATCCTCATTGGCGAGACCGATGTGAACCGGGTTGGGGGCATCGCGTGAGCTGGGGCGCTCGCCTGCTCGCGCCATCTGGTTGTAGCGCAGATAGGCCTGCTCGTCGCCCTCGAAATAGACATAGATCGGATCGACGGACTGCACTGACGTCAGCAGTGTGCCGCCGTTGGCGCCGCCGGTGACCAGGTTTCCACGCGTCACTTCGGCGCGGCCGACCCGGCCGGCAATCGGGCTGGTGACCCGGGTGAAATTCAGATTGAGCGTGGCCGATTCCAGGGTGGCGCTCGAACCGGCCACATTGGATTTCGCCTGCGCCACCGTGCTCTTGCGCTCATCCAGTTCTTCCACGGACACCGCGCCACTGTCCCTGAGTCGCTGCACGCGGGAGAGTTCGATCTGTGCCAGTTCCAGCGCCGTCTTGTAGCGCGTGACGTCTGCGGCCGCGTGATCCGCCTCAGCCTTGTAGGGACGCGGGTCGATTACGAACAGCAGATCGCCGCGCTTGACCTGGCTTCCTTCCTTGAATGCCACCTCATCGATGTAGCCCGATACGCGCGGACGAATTTCGACGCTTTCCACTGCCTGGAAGCGGCCGGTGAACTCATCCCAGTCCTTGACGCGACGCTCCAGCACCTGCGCCACGGTCACCTGCGGCGCTGGAGGTGCCGCCGCGCCATCGCCTGATTTCCCGCAGCCTGAGAGGCAGAGGCAAACCGCCGCACCTGCGCCGGCCAGCGCAATCTTCCCTAATCTGATCACGCCTACTCCCTTGCCGATGCGGTTTGAGTCGCGGGAACAAATGATACTAAACCGCGCGAAGCGGCGCGTTATAGTACCCGCCTGCGGCTGCGCCAATACGACAATAGCGGGGCCGCCGCCGAGGGAGGGGAAAATCGCCTCGAATGAGACAGGGACCAACGAGTCCGCTGGCACTGATGCGCTCCATTGACGCAGTGGCCATGGCTTTCGCTGCCAGTGTCATCTATGCCGCGGGCGGTAACGCCATCATCGCTCGCATGTTATTGCGCCGCAGAATTCCGTTCCGGTCAGTCTGGGCCGGTACGCCCTTCTATCTTTACGGTGTATGTCTGCGGATGACCCCGGCGGATCGCGGGCTGCGGGCCTTTGCGCTGAGCACTGATGCCGCCTTCGTTCTGGCCTTTACGCTGTGCGCCTGGCTGATGCTCCTGAGTCCCTAAGAGCCCTCGACCGAAAGATCAACCTGGACGTTGCCGCGCGTCGCGTGCGAGTACGGGCAGATCTTTTCATGGGCCTCGCGCGCCAGTGCCGCAAGATCGGCGCTGGGCAGAGTGGTGTCCTTCACGTGCAGCTTGACTGCCAGCCCGAAGCCGCCCGCATCGCGCGGGCCGATCGAGACACTGCAGGTGACGGTCGCGCCCTTGGCATTCTTCTTCTGCTGCGACGCCACGTAGTCGAGCGCGCCGCCGAAGCAGGCCGCGTAGCCGCAGGCAAATAAGTGTTCCGGCGTGGTCGTGCCGGGCTTGCCGGGGCCGCCCATTTCCTTGGGCACCGACAGATTCACCGAGACGGAATGATCCGATGCTTCGCTGTGGCCGTTTCGACCGCCGGTGCAACTGGCCGTTGCCGTGAACAGGACTTTGATGCTCATTGAACGCTCCGGGGAAAGTAGTCGGTTAATGCTCTATATCAGGCGAAATATAGCCCAACGAGGCTGGCAATCGTCACCAGCAGCTCCGCCGGTTCCACCGGCTTGGCGAGGTGGCCGGCAAAGCCGGCCTTGATGGACCGCACGCGATCCTCGGGCCGCGCAAATGCGGTCAGCGCCACGATCGGCGTGGCGATGTTGCGGCCTTTGATCTCCGCGATGAAATCGTACCCGTCCTCCTGCGGCAGACCGATGTCGCAGACGATGATCTGCGGCGGCGATTTTGCGATCTGTTCGCGGCCGTCCGCGGCGGATGCCGCCGTGCGCACGCTGGCCCCCCGCTCCTCCAGAATGACGCGCACCAGATCGCGCGCATCCTTCTCATCGTCGATGACGAGCACCGAAATACCGGTCAGCATCGGCCATTCATCCTTGCCGAGATCGCCGGCGTAGCCGACCGAGTGACGCGGGTGTTCGCGCGGCTCGGAACTGACATGCAATGCCCGAAGCGGCAGGGCCACGATGAAGGTCGCGCCCTGGCCCCGGCCACGGCTCTTGGCCCTGACCGTGCCGCCATGCGCCTCCACCAGGCTTTTGACGATCGATAACCCCAATCCGACTCCGCCGTGCGTGCGCTTGCTCGATGAGTCCGCCTGGCTAAAGCGGTCGAAAATGCGCGGCAGAAAGTCCGGCCCGATGCCTTCCCCGGTGTCCGAGACGGTGACCTCGATGTGCGAATTCACGCGCTCCAGCAGCACCGAGATCCTGCCGCCCCTTGGCGTGAACTTGGTGGCGTTATTCAGCAGATTCCAGATGATCTGCTGCAGCCGGGCGCCATCGCCGCTGACCGGGCCGGCGGACGGGTCAATCACCTGCTCGATACGTATGCCCTTCGCATCGGCGGCCGGCTGGATCGATTCGATGGCCAGCTTGATGACCTCGTCGACCTGAATCGGCTGCACATCGAGGCGGATCTTGCCGGCAACGATCGCACTCATGTCCAGCAGATCCTCGATCAGCTTGGTCTGGATGCGGACGTTGCGATCGATGACATCGACCGCCTGGTCGACCGTGGCTTGATCCTGCTTCCGTTTGAGCATCTGGGCCCAGCCGAAGATGGCGCTCAACGGGGTGCGCAGCTCATGCGAGAGCGTGAGCAGAAACTCATCCTTCATGCGCCCCACGCGCTCGGCCTCCACGCGGGCATCGCGTTCGATCGAGAGCATTCGATGCAGTTGCTGCTCGACCTGCTGGAGCGCGGCGGTGCGCTCGGCCACGCGGCGCTCGAGCGTCTCGTTTGCGGCCGCCAGGGCCGTCTCAGCGCGCTCGCGCTCCTTGATCTGGCGCTCGCGATCGGTCAGGGCGGTCTGCAGCTCCCGCGGGCTCGGCAAGGCGAGCGCCTTGGGTACCAGCGGCCACAGCAGCACCGCGGTGAGCAGGGACACTACCGCCGTGACCGCCTTGATGGCCGCGTCGAGCGGATAGTCGGGAATCCAGATGGTCCAGATCGACATCACATGCGTCGTCCCGCACGCGAAAATGAAAACCGAAAACAGCACGAATACCCAGCTGAATTGTAGATCCTGGCGACGGCGCACGAATTGCAGCAGCGCAATGGGAATCGCGTAGTAAGCCAGCGCGATCAGGCCGTCGGCTATGACATTTGTCGACAGCAGCCAGGGTGTCCACAAATAGCAGAAGCCGTGCGGCATGAAACCGTTCGAATGAAGCGCCATGAGATTTTCGTGAGCCACCACGTTCCCCCGCGTGAAGCTGTGAACATTCCCTGTACGCGTGCGGCACGGGTGCCGCCGCCGGCACCCTCAGGAACCGGGCACCAGATTGGTGGCGCTGATGTCGTCAATGCACCGCACGCCGGTCAGGGTCATCGCCACGCGCATCTCGCGCGACATCAGCTCGAGCAGTTGGACGACGCCCCCTTCACCGCTGGCCGCCAGCGCATACAGCCAGGCGCGGCCGAGCAGCACGCCCCTGGCCCCCAGTGCCAGCAACCGCACCACGTCCAGGCCTGAGCGCACACCTGAATCGGCCAGTACCGTGAGCCGATCACCGACCGCCGCGGCGATTGCGGGCAGCGCCCTGGTGCTCGACAGCACGCCGTCCAGCTGCCTGCCGCCATGGTTGGACACCACGATCCCGTCCGCGCCCATGTCGGCCGCCGCGCGCGCGTCCTCCGGATCCAGGATGCCTTTGATGATCAGCGTACCTTCCCAGCCGGCCCGGATCCAATCCAGGTCCCTCCACAGTATGGTCGGATCGAAGTTGGCGCCGAGCCATCCCATGTAGTCGTTCAGTCCGCTGGCGCGCCCGAGCACGGGCTCGAGATTTCCCAGGCGATGCGGACGGCCGCGCAGTCCGACATCCCAGGCCCAGGCCGGATGAGTCAGCCCCTGCAGCAGGCGCCGCAGCGGGGCGCGCGGTCCAGACATGCCCGAATGCGCATCGCGATAGCGAGCGCCGGGTACCGGCATGTCCACGGTAAAGACCAGCGCCTGCACGCCCAGGGCCTTGGCCGTGGCCAGCAGATCGCGCATGAAGCCGCGATCGCGGATCACATAAAGCTGAAACCATAGATGAGCGCTGCCGGTCGCCTGCGCCACCTCGGAGAGCGAACAGATCGACACGGTCGAGAGGCAGAACGGTATGCCCGCGGCCTTGGCGGCCCTGGCCGCCGGCACTTCGCCGCGTCGATGAAACATGCCGGCAATGCCGACCGGGCCGAGCATGATGGGGAGTGATCGCTGCGTGCCAAACAGCGTGCTGCGCAGATCGATCTCGCCGCAGCCCTGGAGTACCCGTTGGCGCAGGGCGATATCGGCCAGATCGGTGACGTTACGCCGCAGCGTGTGCTCGCTATTGGCACCGCCATCGGCGTAATCGAACAGGAATCGAGGCAATCGGCGTCGCGCTGCCTCGCGGAAATCCAGCGTCGAAGAGATGATCACACGGCCAGTCTTCCCGGGCGGCGTGCGTCGCCCGTCAGGCTCGTCGAATCGCGTGATAGATAACGAGGACCAGCACGGCGCCGATCACGGCGACGACCAGGCTGTAGATGTTCAACCCGCTGACGCCCGCAGCGCCGAAGACATTGAATACCCATCCGCCGACCACCGCGCCGATGACGCCAAGCACGATATCGAGAAACAGACCCTCGCCGCGCTTATTGACCAGCTTGCTGCCGATGAAGCCTGCGATGAGACCAAGAATTACCCACGCGAGGATGGACATGCTAGCCCCCGTTATTGTTGGTGTCGGCGGTCGTATCATCATACGCCCAGGGTCAGCGGTGCGCGATGAGAACTCGAAACAGCAGCACGGGCAGGACCTGTGGCGCTTCAGACAGGCTCATCGCACAATTGGTGTCCGTCACCGTTGCGGAGCACCCATGGCCCCTTCCCGCCCCAGCATTGCCGACAAGCGCCGCACATTTGCCCAATTGCACGAGTCAGGCTGCTTTGCCATTCCGAATCCTTTCGATGTCGGCAGCGCGCTGTTCCTGCAGAGCCTCCGCTTCAAGGCGATTGCGACCACCAGTTCCGGCTTCGCCTGGACGATCGGACAGGCCGACAATCAAGTCTCGCGCGAGGCGGTGCTCACGCACCTGGCAGCGATAGTGGACGCTACCGACATCCCCGTGAATGCGGATTTCGAATCCGGATTTGGAACCGACGCGGGCGGCGTGGGCGAGAGCGTGCGACTGGCCGTCGCTACCGGTATCGCCGGACTTTCAATCGAGGATTCGACGGGGATCGCCGCGCGTCCACTGTACGCGATCGATGAGGCGGTGGCCCGGGTGCGGGCCGCACGGCGCGCGATTGATCAGGCCGGCGGAGATACCCTGCTCGTGGGCCGCGCGGAATGTTTCCTGGTGGGCCGTCCGGACCTGGCGGAGACCATCGCGCGACTGAAGGCCTATGCCTCTGCCGGCGCCGACTGTCTGTATGCGCCAGGGCTGCGCACGCAAGACGACATCCGCACGGTAGTCGCCGCTGTGGCACCCAAGCCGCTCAACGTGCTGCTCTGGTCGCCGGGAGATCAAACCATGCAGGAATTCCTGGAACTGGGCGTGCGGCGTGTCAGCGTCGGCGGTGCCCTGGCACGTGCGGCCTGGGGTGGGTTCATTCGCGCGGCGCGGCTGATCGCGGACCAAGGTCGTTTCGACGGACTCGCGGGCGCCGCCGCAGGCAGCGAACTTAACGCGTTGTTCCAGGCACGCTGACGCGGGTTCAGCGGCTCAATGGTCGGTTCTGCGGCGCCCGGTAGTATTGCGGCGATTGTCGCGCACGCCGCGTGTGACCACGGTCGGAGTCATCGGAGAAAACGCGCGCCGCTCTTCCGAGCGCCGCGGCCCCGCCCGCCGATCCGGGAAATGCTTGTAGACGGTGTTGCAGCTCTTCGGGTCCGGACAGTTCCGCAGCGGCAGCGGCGGCGCTTCGTGTGCCAGAAAGCGCACTCCCTTGTAGGAGCCGCACACAGGACAATTCGGGCGCTGAGTGACGATGCCCACTGCGTGCCAGGGATTGGCGACAGTGATGTGCTGGCTGTTCTTGAACTGGCGAGCCTGGATTTTCTGCCCACCGAACAGAGACAACAACTTATCTAATGCCGCCATTCGCCCTCCGCTCCTTGGCTTGCTTAGTGGCGAAGAATTTACTCAGGAATTCCCTCGTGAAGAAACTCCTCGCCGATGGGGACTTTTACCATATAAACACCGCGCGGTCGCCCCGCATCGACAAGCGCCGCAGTATTGCGGCGGACCGCGCCCTGAATCGGGCGGTAGGTGCCCGTTGGATGCGCATTAGGTTGAAGTGTTTGCCATAAGCTCGTTGCAATGCAGGGGCGCCGGAGGTCAAAAGTCGGCCGCGTTGCGCCGGCCGGCGAAGAAGTAAAAGATCGGGATGCCGAGCAGGATGGCAACGCAGCCCCAGGCGGAACTCTCCAGATTTGCCATGAAGGTGTAGTAGAGCAGCACCGCTGAGACCAGGATAAAAACGGCCGGCACGAACGGGTATCCCCAGACGCGATACGGCCGCACCGCTGCCGGGTCACGATGGCGGAACACGAACAGCGTGCTGCCCGCGATCATGTAGAACAGCCACTCGGCGAAGATGGCGAGCGAGAAAAACTGCTTGAAATTGCCACCGAACAGCAGCAGTGCGATGGCCAGGAGGCACTGCACCGTGATCGAGACGGCCGGCGTGCGATATCGGGGGTGGACCTCGGCAATGGCCTTGAAGAAATAGCCATCGCGCGCGGTCGCAAATGGCACGCGGGCTCCGCTCATGATGGTGCCGTTCAGGGTTACCAGCATCGAGATGGCGATGCCTACCGACACCAGGCTGGCGCCGGTGTGTCCCAGCACCAGCGCCACCGCGTCCGAAGCCGGCCGCTCGGTGGCCGCCATTGCCGCAGCGGGCAACACGAACTGCACCGCGGCATTGACCAGTATGTACAGCGCCCCGACGACGGCAACGCCCCAGATCAGCGACAGCGGGATGTTCCGCTGCGGATTACGGATTTCCCCGGCCACCATGTTCAGGTCGTTCCAGCCGTCGTAGGCCCACAGAGCGGCCACCAGCGCGGCGAAAAAGCCGGCAACGCCGCCGGTCGCGCCCGTGAATTCGCTGCCGAAATTAGCCCAGCTCCCACCCGTGTATGAAAAGCCGACCGCCACGATGCCCAGGATGATGGCGATCTTGAGCAACGTGAACAGGAGCTGGAAATCTCCAGCGCGACGCACGCCGATGTAATTGAGCCATGAGACGAACACGGTCGCAGCAATCGCCACCAGCTGGCCGTAATTGAGCATAAAGGGATGAGCAATCAAGGGCTGGGGAAAGAACGAGAACACCGAAAAAGTGCCCAGGATCCGCACGATCCCGGTGGTTACCGTGGCGATCGAGGCCGGCTTGGCGATCAGGAACCAGGTCCAGGAATAGAGAAAGGCCGCCAGCGGCCCATACGCGTCGCGCACATAGACGTATTCGCCGCCGGCCTGGGGTTTCATGGCCCCGAGTTCGGCATAGGTCAGCGCGCCGAAGAAGGACAGCAAGCCGCCGACTACCCAGACCAGGTAGACCATGCGGGCTGAGCCCACCGCCTGCATCATCTCGGTCGGCACCAGGAAGATGCCGCTGCCGATGATGGTACCGACGACGATGGCGCCCGCGTGGGGCAGCTGAAGATCGCGCGCCAGCTCCGGTCGCGCGACCGCCTGCCGTGCCGGGGCGTTCATGGCGATTCCACCAGCAGCTCACGCGATATGTCGCGCACCCGCGTGCATCCCGTCAGCGCCAGCGCAACGCGCATTTCTTCCGCCATCAGATTGAGCACGTGTTCCACCCCTGCCTCCCCGCTGCCACCGAGCGCATAGACCCAAGCGCGCCCGAGCAGCACCGCCTTGGCACCGAGTGCCAGCATGCGCACCACATCCAGCCCCGAGCGCACCCCGCCGTCCACCAGCACCGTCAGTCGCTCGCCCACCGCTGCGGCAATCGCAGGCAGCGCGCGCGCCGTCGAGGGCGTGCCATCGAGCTGTCGACCACCATGATTGGAGACCACGATCCCGTCCGCACCGACCTGTGCGGCAGCTCGGGCATCGCTTGGATCGAGAATACCCTTAATAATGAGCGGACCCTTCCAGTGCTGGCGCACCCAGTCCAGATCCTTCCAGGTCACGCTCGCGTCGAAATTCTGGCGAGACCAGCCGAAGTAGTCGGCCAGCGCACGATGCGGTCCCATGACCGCGGTCAGATTGCCCAGCGCGAGCGGCCGACCCCGCACGCCCACATCCCACGCCCAGCGCGGCCGCAGCAGTGCTTGCCCGGTGCGGCGCAATGTGCCCATGAGGCCGAGGGATTCGGCAAAGCCGGAGCGCACATCGCGGTAGCGCGAACCGGACACCGGCAGATCGACCGTAAACACCAGCACGGAACAATGCCGCGCGGCTTCTTCCAGCAGATCGCGCATGAAGGCGCGGTCGCGCAGCATGTAGAGCTGAAACCAGAAGGGTCGCTGCACCGCGGCGGCCACTTCCGCCAGCGGACAGGCTGATACGGTCGAGAGGCAGAACGGTACCCCGGCTCGCTCTGCGGCGCGCGCCGCCTGCACCTCGCCGCGCCGCGCGTTCAGGCCCGCAATGCCCACCGGGCCCAGGGCGAGCGGCATCGCCTGGAGCGCACCGAAAAGCTCGGTCGTCAGATCGAGTACCGAGACGTCGCACAGCACACGCTGTCGCAGCGCTACCGCCTCCAGGTCGGAAACGTTGCGCCGCAGAGTCACCTCGGCGTACGAGCCGCCATCGATGTAATCGAACAGGAACCGTGGGAGCCTGCGGCGGGCGAGTTCCCGATAGTCCATCACGGCCGCGGCCTTCACCGCGGGTGCTCCGGTGCGGGTCGCGCGTGTATCACTCGGTAACGCGGAAGTCCGAGACGAAGTATTCGGTGTCTCCGAAGCACGAGCTGGGAATCCATTTGTGTTGTTCGAAGTGCAGGGCCATGCGCTTGCCGACGTCGGCGTTGAGCCGGATGGCCAAGGCATCGTTGGGCACGGTGAAGTAGAACTTCTCGGCCACGGTACCCGGCATGGTCACCATGGCCATCTCTCCTTCCCAGGTCTTGCACAGCCAGCCCTTCTTTGAGAGCTTCTGCACGTAGCCCGCACGCTCGCCCGCTGCGTAGGACCAATGCAGCGTCGCCCAGGTGAAACCCCAGCCGACGAGGATCGCCAATACCAGGAACGCCAGCAGCGCGCGCATCATGTTTGCTCTTTTATCCCTGCCGCGCCGAGCGGCTCGAGGCCCGCGCCGGAGCATAGCAGAGCATTTCCGCGACGGCGTTTATAGTAGCTGACGGAGGTGCAATGTGAGCAGTGAACTGGAACAGGCAGGGGCGTTCGTGACGGCCGGACTGGCGGCCGCCGAGATCGAAGGCGCTTCGGTGCCCGCGCCTGGCGGTGGCCTGCACGGCCACGCCTGCGCCAATTGCGGCACTTTGCTGACAGGGCGCTTCTGCCATGCCTGCGGCCAGCCGGGCCATTTGCATCGATCGCTGCTGCACCTGGTCGAGGAAATGGTGCACAACGTGCTGCACTTCGATGCCAAGGGTTGGCGCACGCTGCCGCTGCTCGCCGGCCGCCCGGGACTGCTGACCCGCCGCTACATCGACGGGCAGCGCACACGTTACGTCTCGCCGCTGGCGCTGTTTCTCTTCACCGGCTTTCTGATGTTCTTCGTGGTCTCGTTGACGGTCGGGCGCGTGCACACATCGGGCACCGATCCCGCCTCGCGCGCCGCGGCGCACGATGCGCTCATCGCCCAGGTTCAGGAGGCGCACAAAGAGGTCGAGCGCGCCACCACCGCATTGGATGCCGCGCGCCGCGCGGGCCACGGTACCGAGACGGAGCAGGAGGCACTGAGCGATGCCCAGACGGAACTGGGCATGACGGAGCGCGCGCAGAAATGGGCCGAAGCCGCCCTATCCGTCGGGAACGTGAGCGCAGATTCCCAATCCGCGGCGGGTGCCGATGCCGGCGCCGGGGGCGAGTCAGGTTCCGTAGCGCGTGTGCTGGCTGACTGGGGCGACAAGAAGCTCGATACCGGCAGTCCGCGCACCGACGCGCTGATTCGGCACGCGTTGCACAACCCCGAGCTTTACTTATATCGACTCGAGAACACCGCTTACAAGTTCCTGTTCATGCTGATCCCGATCTCGCTGCCGTTTCTTTGGCTGATGTTCGTCGGACGGCGCGATGTGGCGGTCTATGACCACGCGGTGTTTTCGCTGTACTCGCTGTCCTTCATGTCACTGCTGATCGTCGTGTGCGCCCTGCTGGCGCTGGTGGGCATGAGCGCGCTCGCTGTCACGCTGCTGCTGTTGGTGCCGCCGCTGCACATGTTCCTGCAGCTGCGTGAAACCTATCGGCTGGGCCTGTTTGGTTCCCTATGGCGCACCGTGATGCTGATCGGCATTGCCGGAACGGCGTTCCTGCTGTTCCTGGTGTTCATCCTGGTGATGAGCCTGCGCTAGGCCGCACCTCCCGGCTGCGACGCCTTCATGCAATTTTTCATAAACTCACGGCGCGCTTCCCCGCGCGCGAGCTTCTGGTCGTCCGCCTGTTTGTGGCACGCCTGCCATTGCTCGCGATTGACGTCGCGCGGTGCTGAACCGGCTCCGGACGGGGGCGGCGTCGGGGTTGCAGGGCTTGGATCGGCGGCAGCGATACCTGCGGCGGCCAGAGCCAAAGCGGCGCACAACGCCGCGACGTGAAGGCGAAGGTGTTGGCCTCGATGCATGACTGACTCTCCACCAGGCGCCGCAGCGCACGTGCGAGGAGCATCGCACGCGCGCCCATCAAGCGCCTTGAAGCAATGTCAGCGTCGGCAAAGTATTGCGAACGCAGCGGCGGGGTTTTCTACGACTGACAGGTCTTGCCGTGATCCGGCCGCGCGCCCTTCGCCTTGGCATCTGCCTCGCTCATGTAGGCGCCCTGCTTGGTCTTGCCGTACCACCGGTCGCTTGGGCAGTGATACACATTACTGGAGGTGTTCACCCAGACCATGCCGGGGCCACCGCCCGCGGCGGGCGTCGCCGGCGGCGTATAGCCAGATGACTTGGCGGCAGGAGCCGCCGGCGCTGCAGGTGCCGCTGGCGCGGCGGGCGCCGCGGCAGTCGCGGGTGCTGCTGGTGCTGCTGATGCGGCGGGCGCAGCGCTGGCGCTGCCGGAACTGCTGCCGCCAGCCGCTGTGGCGTACCATTCCTTGACACCCTGGTGACCACGGCAGGCGCCCTGCTTGTGCGCCGCCTGCGAGTAGGTACCGTCTTTGCACACGCCGTTAGTGCCGGCCGGTGCATCAGCGGGGGCCTGAGAGAACACCGCGCCGGCGTAACACAGGGCTGCGGCCAGTACACTGATTTTGACGATCGATTTCATATAACTCCCTTTAATTGAATTCGCGTGCGCTCAAGGTTGGGGTACGACGCCTGCGGGCGTCATCTTGTCCACGGCCTGGGGCAGCACCTGTGAGAGCTTCTGCAGCAGCTCCTGCGGATCGATCCCAAATTTCGCGGCCATCTGCTGCACCGTGGCGCTCCCGAGCACCTTGTGCAGTTGATCGGCGGTGATCGGCTGGTTCGAACCGGTCCCCACCCATGACTGCACCACGCCGCCGAGACCTTGCTGTTCGAACTGCGACACGAGTCCCGGCAACCCGCCGTGACGCGCGATCTCACCCTGCACCAATGAGGTCATCTCGGCACCGACGACGCCCCCCAATAGACCATCGAGCAATCCCATTTTTTTCTCCCCTGATTTAAGCGCAGCGTGATCGGCGGGTGGGCGACCGCGCGCCCTCTGCGGCCGTGCGTTCAGCGCTTTGCGAGCAGATCCCGGATCTCTTCCAGCAAAACTTCCTGACGCGGCGGCGGCGGCGCTTCCACGACCACGACGACCGGCGGCTTCTTCAAGGTGTTGAGGCCCTTGATGGCCATGAACAGCACCAGCGCGATCACCACGAAATCGAAGACGGTCTGTAGGAAACTGCCGTACTTGATCAGCACTTCCTTGCCGGTCGGGTCCTTGCCCAGGGTGACCGCCAGATCGCTGAAATTGATGCCGCCGATGGCCTTGCCGAGCACCGGCATGAAAATATCGCCCACCAGGGAGGAGACGATCTTGCCGAAGGCAGCGCCGATGATCACGCCGATGGCCAGGTCGACCACGCTGCCCTTCATGGCAAATTCTTTGAATTCTGAGGCCAGGCTCATGTCGGTTTTCTCCCTTGGATTCGATGCCGCGATGCGATGCACGGCTCGATCGTTGTTGGAGTGAAGCCTAACGAATTGCAGCGTTGCTCGCCAGCGTTTCGGCCAGCCGCTCGAGCGCCTCGCCGCACGAGGCCTCGACTTTTAGCGACACTTGTGCATCGGCACGCGTGGTACCCAGATTCACCACCGCCACAGGCAATCCGCGCTCGCACGCGGCGCGCACGAATCGATAGCCGGAATAGACCATCAGCGAAGAGCCCGCCACCAACAACGCATCGGCATCGGCTAACGCCGCATACGCGGCAGATACCGTGACCGCAGGCACCGCCTCGCCGAAGAACACTACCGTCGGTTTCAGAGCGCCCTGGCAGTTCGCGCAATCGACCAGCCGAAACTGCCGCCAGCCTTCCTCCTCGAGCAGCGCATCGCCATCCGGGCCCATGGCCGCATGAGCCTCGGCCCAGCGTGGATTGAGCGCATTGAGCCGCGCCTGAATCTCGGCACGCGTGAAAGCGGCGCGGCAGCGCAGGCACTCCACTCCATCGATTCGCCCATGCAGATCGATGACGCGACGGCTGCCCGCGCGCTGATGCAGTCCATCCACATTCTGCGTAATCACGCAGTCGACCCTCCCGACCTGCTCCAGCCGCGCCAATGCGTGATGGGATCGCCCCGGTGAGACGCTGTCGAACTGACGCCAGCCGATGCAGGCCCGCGCCCAGTAGCGCTGGCGTGCCGAGGAGCTGCCGATAAACTCCTGAAACATCATGGGCGGTTTGCGCTTCCAGGCACCGCCGACATCGCGGTAGTCGGGAATGCCCGATTCGGTGCTGCAGCCTGCGCCCGTCAGGACGACCAGGCGGCGGCTGCCCGCCAGCAGCCTGGCCAGTGCCTCCGCGGGGGCGAGTGCGCTCATGCTGCATTTTGCCACAGCCACCGCGGCCGTTCAGACTCCGCGCCCATGTCGAGTTTCCAATCCCGCGGCATCCCCCTGATGCTCACGGCCGTCGCCGTGTTTTCACTCATGGACGCAAGCCTCAAACAACTAACGGGTTCGTACCCGCCATGGCAGGTGAGCTGCATCCGCGGACTTGCCTCCATCCCGGTAATGCTCCTGGCTGTGGGCTGGCGCGGCGAGTGGCGCCGGCTGCTGCCGGCGCGATGGTGGCCCCACCTGGCGCGCGGTGTGCTAGCCGTGGGCATGCTGAGCCTGTTTGTGTACTCGCTGCAGACATTACCGCTCACCGAAACGTACGCAATTTTTCTTTGCGCGCCCTTGATCGTCACCGCGCTCTCGGCGCTGCTGTTGCATGAGCATGTGGACTGGCATCGTTGGCTGGCGGTCGTCCTGGGGCTGCTGGGCGTGCTGATCATGCTGCGACCAAGCGCCTCGCACTTCGTCTCGGTGGGTGCCGCGGCGGCTCTGGGCTCCGCGCTGTGCTATTCACTCAGTGCCATCACGATTCGAACGCTGGCGCGCGGCGAATCGACGCTCAGCGTCGCCTTCTCTTTTGTCGTCACCGTCGGACTTGTCAACGGCGCCATTGCGTGGCCGCACTGGGTGCCGGTGCAGCCGACGCACTGGCCGTGGATACTGATCATCGGCATTACCGGTGCGCTGGGCCAGATGCTCATCATCCAGGCCTTTCGCGCCGCATCGCCCGCACGCGTGGCACCGTTCGAATACACCGCGCTGCTGTGGGGCCTCATGTTTGATTGGGTGCTCTGGCGAACCCTGCCCGATCAACGCACGCTGATCGGCGGCGCCATCGTTACCGCCAGCGGTCTATACGTGATCTATCGCGAACATTTCCGCAACGCCGTGGCCGTGACGCACTGAGATGCGCAGGACTTCGCTGGCAGCGGTCCGCGTGGTTATGGTTCCGTTTCCGTCGGTTCGCTCCTACAGCCCTGGGCAAGGCCCTCGCCGCATGCTGGCTCGGCGAAGGAAGGCGCTCACGCCGACTCCTTGGCGCTGAAAATTATTTAAGGAGGAACCTAATGAACGTTTCACGATTGTCTCGCAAGAGACTAATTGCATTGGCGATTTCTGCCTCAATCGGCGCAGGTACCGTGGCCTATTCGGCCCCTGACTCGACCGATAGCAGTGCCTCGGTAGGCGCAGCAGTGAGCGACACTGCCATTACGGGGCAGGTGAAGACAAAATTTGCGACCGACCATCGCCTGAAAGGCAGCGATGTGAGCGTAACGACCAACAATGGCGTGGTCACACTCACTGGCAGCGCGCCGAATTCCACGGCGAAGGATGCGGCGGAATCGCTGGCCTCGAACGTCTCGGGCGTTCGCAGTGTCAACAATCAGATCGATGCACCTTCCGCAACATCGGAACTTGGCTCCAAGGCCAAGCATGCCACGCACGAGACGGCGGCGGCGGTTGAAGACACCGCGGTCACGGCGGATCTGAAGACCAAGTTCGCTGCCTACGGCAGGACCAAGGGTTCGGACATCAGCGTCAAGACCAACAATGGGATCGTGGCGCTGTCGGGCACCGTGGTTTCCGAAGCGCAAAAAACTCACGTGATCTACGTTGCTCGCCACACCAAGGGCGTACAGCAGGTCGACACTACGGCCCTGAGCATTGCGCAGTAGGTGAGTGCGAGGTTGTTTGATGCGCTGCCGGCTGCACCCCACCCGTGCCCGGCAGCGCGGGGCCGGCTATTTTGCGCCGGCCTCGAAGATAGCGTAGAGCTTGCGGCAGTCCTCGAGTACTTCCCAGCTGCCGCCGAACCCTGATGGCACGACGAAGCTGTCTCCAGCCATGAATTCCCATCGCTCTCCAGCTGTGCTGGTCAGCACCACGCGGCCTTCGAGCAGGTGACAGAACTCATGTTCCGTGTACTGGATGCGCCAGCAACCGCGCGTGGCCGACCATACGCCCGCAAAGAATTGCTGGCTCGGGTCGCTGTAATGATTCCAGACTGTGAGCCGGGGATTGCCTGAGAGCAGGCGCGCGCCATCGGGATTGGCCGTCTGAGGCTCGATGTTCTGACGAAACGATATGATCCCTGGGACTGCGGCCACGTCACATGCTCTCAGATCGCTATGAGTCGGGCAATTTCCACCACGCTCTGCGCCGGCAGATGGAAGCGGTCCACCATCTTGACGGCGTTTCGATACAGGAACGCGAACAAAGCCAGGCCGAAGTGACCCAGCACCCGGCTGCCGGGCCTGCGCACGACCAGATCGCGCGTGCCGAAGTAGACCGCGCCATCCAGGTCGATGGAGGGATCCAGGTCG
>Ga0302308_10000667_pt1 | contig 29589 bp, 26 predicted proteins | sample III_Palsa_E3_3_FD_200531 | JGI IMG/M metagenome (GOLD analysis project Ga0302308, IMG submission 200531) | Peat permafrost microbial communities from Stordalen Mire near Abisko, Sweden - III_Palsa_E3_3 | ecosystem: Environmental > Terrestrial > Soil > Palsa > Peat permafrost | place: Sweden...
TGCCATCGAGAATCGCGCGCATGCTGAAATCGATCGCGCACGCGAGGAGACCAAGTCCCTACAGACAGCGTTGCGCCAGAAGGAGAGGGAGGCATCGACTGTTGCCGCGCGACTCGAATCGGCGGTAGCTTCGGCTCGTGCAGCAGAGAACCTGGCCTTCGAATATGGGCTCGCGCAAAAGCGTTGAAGCAGCAATTAGGACGAATGGATGGCCTTCCCGCCGCTTTGCTTGCCGCTCAAAAGTCGCTGCAGGCCGGTACTCAGCGGGAAGCCGTGTTACGAACGGAAAACGAAAGGTGCGAGTTGCCTCAGGGGCGAGCTAGGTTTCATCATCATCAGTACAACTCAATCTGCCTTCCGAGGAATTGGTGTAATTCGTGGTGCAGTTGAGGTCCGTGGTGCAGAACAAGATGCCGGACAGGTGCAGTCCATCTGCCACTCGTGCCGAACCTAGCTACGGAAGTCAAACGGCCAGCCTCCCAATCAGAGGCCCAACAGGAACAGGAAGCTCAGAAGCTGTTTAAAGTAACTTAGTGACTTTTTACAATGCGTAACCCATTGATTCTACTCGATCGTCAGCGTTAACCGCACGGAATTACTTGTATTTCCTATCATCTAATTCTGTTTCTTTTCCATAGTTGCAAGTGATGTTGGTGGTAATCTTTGACAGTCAGCAGCATGGAAGTAAACCTAAGTTTTTTCCTGGTTCGTAACTGTCGGTTAGAGGTACGCCAAAACCTGCGCTAAGAGGCATCCGTAGCTAAACGCTTGCGATGATGATTTATCAGCCACCGTGCATCGAATCGCCGTAACCAGCCGCGATAACGTATCGAGATCTGTGAGAGTTGCCTGTATCTCCCCAGGCTCAGGGCCCAGCAGTCGAGCTCTGAAATGTTCGACCGCTCTCGCCCCGCCTAATTTCGAAAAAATATGGCGGCAGGTATGCAGATCCGTTTCAGGCAACAGCAGCTTCCATAGCCTGTTCTGATACACCTCCATGCTTTTAGGATCTAGGGCAACTCTGTCCAAAGTCGCTTGTGCTTGCAAGGAGAACCATCGAACCCAATGGGACATCGTCTAGATCGTCGATGCCAGTGGGTGCGGTTGTGACACCAGATATCTTTGGCATACTTAGATGCCTCCTTGTGAAAGTCAATTCAGGGCTGCACCTAATGTCTTCGAGGCCCGGATGGTGGCCTTCGAGACGACATGGTCGAGCGAGGAACTTTTGTTGATGTCGGAATCGGTCACTACACGTTCCTTATGTTCGCGCTGATCAAAAGTTGAGGGGCTGAAGGGCTGACTTGTCGCAAAGGATCAGTGTGTACACAACGGTATAGCCGTCTTTGCTGCCATCGTTATACTCGCTGAACTGGGGCGGGATATTCGGCGACAATCGCGTCGGCCGTCACTAGGGTGATGCCTTCAACAATAGCCTGGGCGACTAGAAGACGATCAAAGGGGTCTTTGTGGATCGGTGGCAAGGTATCGACGGCCACCGCATGCTCGCTATGGATCAATAATTCTCGGTAGCCGTTATCCAACAGACCGCGTCGCAATAAGCGCGGATCTACCGCGAAATCTTCTCGACCCAATGCCCGCTTGATCACGATTTCCCACAAGCTCGCAACACTGAAGATCAGCTCGTTTTCGGTTGCACTCATTAACTGCTGAGCATTCGGAGGCAGGTGGTCAAAACCTTGCGCCGCCCACAACAGCAGGTGGGTATCCAGCAGCAGCTTCATGCACCGCCCTCAAACACCGCCGTGATATCAGCTTCGCCCATCCGGTCGAAATCGTTCGGCACGCGAATTTGTCCCGCCATGAAACCGAAGCGTTTAACCTGAGACGGGTCCGGAGTGTCGAGCGCGCTCACTTTGACCATTGGCTTACCCGCTTTGGCGATGACGAACGATTCTCCCTTGGCAGCCAGTTCGACCAACCGCGACAGCTGGGTTTTGGCATCGTGGATATTGTACGTATGCACGGGTCACCCTTATAAACTTAGTTTAGTGAGTTTAGTTTACCATAACTTAGTGATCAGGGGCCTAATTTGGCTCATCCCAGAAAAGGCAACGTCAATCAGATTCTCGCTTAGCTCGCCAGATCAATAGCCTGGAAGGGGAGGTGCCGGTTGTTGGACGAATCCCTGCCGCCCCTAGACTTCAGTCAATAACGTCGTCCTCATCACTCAACCTGCTCACGAGCTGAAACCGCTTCTTGCCGGACTGCGCCGCATTTATCTTTTCGGCGTAATGCACAGGCATACGCTCACTAGACCAGCGCCCGGCGATCTGGATCTGGACGGTAGACAGGCCCGCTGCCGCCATGTCTTGCGTCGCACCGACGCGCGCTGAGTGACCGGACAACCAGGTGCTCTCTAATTTGACGCCGGCGGCAACGCAGGCGCGTCGGAACACCGAACCCACCTCGCGCTGTGTCAGCTTGCGCAGCTCCATAGCGCGCCCGCGCTGAATCCTCTCTTCCCACGCTTCACGTTCTTTTTCGCTCTCCGTAGCTTCCAGCGGTAGATCGACGTCATCTGAAACTGGGTGAAAAATGTATCCCCCGTACGGACAAAGCTCTTGCCAGAGCTTCAAAGCCCGCATGGTCTCGGGACGCAGATAATGTTGTGTCCCTTTGCCGGTCTGATCAGTCTTGGTTTTGCCAAACCGGTAGTCTCCGCTCCCATCGCGATGGAACGTGAGACGGCCCCACTCGAGGCCCACCAACTCGGAGGCTCGAGTCAGAAGGTCGTAGGCCACGTTGAGCATGGCCGCGTCGCGTAGACGACGACGGATCTGTGCTTGCACGACACATGCCTTCAGCCGCGGCTGGACGCGACGGTGCACCGCCGTCGTTGTTACGAGCGCAAGTATCAGAGCGTCGAGAAGAACCATTCGGAGAGGTTGGGCTTGCTCCTGCTCGCCATGAAGGTCTTTACTCAACCTGTCGCGCCAGAAATCGCTCGCCAACACACTTGCCATCGGATCAGGAAGATTGTGCCGCAGGTGCACGTTGCTGATCGACCAAAGGATGTGCTCGATGGTGGCCTTTTTTCGATCAGCCGCGATCAGCTCACGGATGAACTGGGCAAGGTCGTCGAAGTCTGCGGGCAGGACCACACGATCGTTATGTGCGCAAAAGGCCAGCCACGTCAGCCAATCGGACGCGCGCGTGCGCATGCTGTTGGCAGCGAGGCCCTTGATGTTGTGCATCGCGCGTTGCTTCTGAATGGCGGCAGCGGTGGCCACCTGTGCCGGCGTCAGGTTAAAGCGAAACGCCTTGCCCAGCGGGCCGACGATGGCGCGCTGTACCTCCACCAAGCCGGTGGTAGCCACGCCAGCAAGGTCCCGCACGGGCGGCGGCGCTTCGCTCTGGTTAGCGCGGCGCAGCTCGGCGGCCAGCTGATCTCGGGTCGTTTGGAAGGGCAGAGGCGGGTAGCGCGGCGGTTTGGGCGGCTTTTCCTTTCGCGGCCGTCCACGACGGGTTGTGATCGGTTCACTCATGGCTTGGAGGAGGGAGTTGGGGTGGCGGAGTTACTACTTAATTGTTTTGATTTTTCAACCTGATCGATCAAAGCCGTTTTGCTGATGCAAGTGTGATGAAAAGGGGGCTTTTTTCAATCCTTTCTAACTTTGCAGAGCAATGTGGGGTTCGCGAAAATTTGGAGTGCTCCAGCATATCGATAAGGTCCACGTGGGCGGATTCACCGGGAGTGCTAAACGCGCGGATATGGGGGTGAAATAGATCAATGGCCGTTCGAGCTGCAAGGCTTTCACCGTACTGGTACCGGTGCATTCCGCCGCTTAAGTGTTCTACTTCGTCCACTGCAATCTCTAGAGTTTCGCGAAAAGCTTCAAAAGCTTTGAAAGATTCTTCAAAGATGTAGGCGCCATCTGATAGACCATCCAAAATCCCTTTACCCATCACTTTCCATAAAGAGCAACACGAGTATCGATACATGGTATTTAGGTAGAGGTACGCTAAAACCTGCGCTAAGAGGCATCCATAGCTAAACGCTTGCGATGGTGATTTATCAGCCATCGCGCATCGAATCGCCGTAACTAACCGCGATAACGTATCCATATCTGTGAGAGTTGCATGTATCTCACCAGGCTCAGGGCCCAGCAATCGAGCTCTGAAATGTTCGACCGCTATCGCCCCGCCTAACTTCGAAAAAACTCGGCGGCAAATACGCAGATCCGTTTCAGGCAACAGCAGCTTCCATAGCCTGTTCTGATACACCTCCATGCTTTTAGGAGAATCTAGGGCAACTCTGTCCAAAGTCCGCTTGTGCGGAATACGAGCCCCAGCCATGAATTCAATCCTTTGAGGCTGTCTCAACGTTGACCATCCCCCAGATAAAAGGGGTAGTAACCCCTTCCTCCTAGCAGTGGCCCTGTCCCTCTCTTCTTCCCAATCGGCAATGTGCGCCCAAACTGCAGTACGAGATATCGAAATCGATTCTTGGTATGCGCGCCCATGCCTACTCGTCCAGCCGCAGGGGAAGCCATAAACCTTGGGTTTGTTGGTCATTCCGCTTGTATCAATGACTTACGTGGATTATTTGCCGAAAGAATGGGTTTTATACGGCAGTCAATTTCCATAGTCTGTATGCGGCGGCACATTTACCCCAGGTAACAGACTTTCAACGTCTAACTAGGTGCCTATCTGGCTATGTTGCTAGCCGATCTGGTCTTCCAGACCAACAGCCTGTGAAGAAATTCGCTGCGGCGAATAAAAAACGTGACTCGCGGGCAAGCGTGGCCCCATAAAACGAATATCAAACGAGGTATCAATAAACGAGGCGGATTGCGCAAATAAAAACCCCGAATCTTCTTGGCTGAAGTTCGGGGCCGGCACTTCTGGAAAACTCGCGCCGAGATTCCAAGTGTGACCCTAAGACGACGAGCATTCGTTGTCAAGGCGCAACTGCGTTTAGGGTCCCGATCTTGCCTCCTAACCGGAGGTGACGTTGTGGAAAAAAAGAAAGTGAAATCACTAGCCCAGTCGCGGCGACGTCGCCTTGTGGGCGACAAACCGTTTGCCACCACGAAGCACTCCAATATCTGGGTGCTGCGAAGCTTCCAATCCAACAAAGTGATCGTGCTGACTGGCGACCTTCGTATCGAGCACTATTACCTTTGCGAAGGTGATCCTGAAGTCGCAGACGTTGATTTTAATCCAGCTCCTGTGCATGTGGCCTACGATGGCGTCAGCCAAGAGGTTCGGTTTGACACTATCGTCACTTTCCGCGATGGAAAGAAGGAGTGCCGCGACGTCCGGCAGACGAAACGATCCCAGGAAATACTGTCTGATCTTGCGGCTTCGCAGCTGCGACTTTTGGCTGCTGCAAGCGTCGCGGCAACCTACATAGAAATTTGCCAAGATGTATTAGACGCGAACCGTCAGCGCATCCTCAATTGGGGTAGGGCGATTCCAGCGTTTCAACGATGCAGACATCGTCCGCTGCAGCTTCTCGAACACATTGTCATCGCACGTTTGGGCGATGGGAAAGCGACCAGTATCGGAGAATTGATACTGGCGATACAGGATTCCCCCGCATTGATCGTGGCAGCTGTTGTCAGCCTGCTCCGAAAGCGGGCATTGGTCAGCGACCTTGATAGCAGGACGTGGGGTAAGCACTCTAAAGTCTGGCTGGTCAAGCCATGAGTGCCTCATGGTTCACGCGCAAGTCATTGCCAGCCGAGCTTTCCACATGCGAGCGATGGCCGCTCCCCGACTTATCCGGATTCAACGAGGATGAGTTGAAGGGCTTCACCGCGCTGAAAGCCGTACTCGAGGCATATCTTCGCAATGAAAATGTTGCAGAGCTTCTGAGCGTAAACAAATCACCAGTTGCTCAGGACGCTCAATCGTTGCGTCGCATATGATGCCTCGGGGCACATGTTCGGGTGGGTTGCTCTGATAAAGGGCATCCGAACCAAAGCATATGAGCGCACTGCGCCTGTCGTGACAAGGGAGGCCATAACGCGTGGTGGCTACGCGGGTGCTTTGACGAGACTGTTTGTCGAGCAGCCTGAGATTCAGCAGCGCCTTGATGCGTTCCTTCTAACTCGTAAACGCGACGGGGCCATTCCAGAGTCCAGGATCACCCCCACAGGGGCACATGGCTACTTCCTCGATCTTTGCAAAAGCTCGCGCATTCCTCGCACGGGTTGGCCATTTTGCGTCGAAAGTCTGGGTCGTAATGCCATTCATTCGTACGTGATGCAGTTCTATGACGTGCACTTTGATCAAGTGGTTTTGGCGCAGTACGGAGAAAAAGCGCAAGCGAAATCTAAGACGGGTACTGGCTACCAGTCTCGGCTCATCGCAACGTTGCCGTATGACATTGTCGAGCTCGATGAACACAAGCTTCATGTCCTGGGGACCGTCGGTATTTCCACGCCGAAAGGACGCATCTGGGTGCCTATCCAGCGGATCGTCATCATCTTGGCTGCTGACCGCCATTCACAGGCGGCGCTGGGTTATCAAGCAGTCGTTCGACGTGAAGTAAATACTCAGGATGTCCTCACGGCGGTTGCCAAGGTCCTTCGTCCATGGAAGATGCGCGACCTGGTTCTTCCCGACCTGGAATACTCGGAAGGAAGCGGATTCCCATCAAGCGCGATCGAAGAGGTGGGGCATTGCGGCTTTGCAAAATTACTCATCGATAACACGTTGGTGCATTTGTCGCTGCCTGTGTTGGGGAAACTGAGCGAGATGACTGGCTGCGCGATCAACTACGGGCCGGTACGTCGGTTCGATCGTCGATGGCTTATCGAGCTTATCTTTCAAAAACTCGAGGCAGCGGGGTTTCAGCGTGTCATCTCCACCACCGGCTCTAACTCGCAAGATCCGATGCGAAATGCAGCCGAGCGAAAGGCAGCGAAGCATCGAATCACGCTCGAAGCGCTGTTAGATCTGATTGAGATGGTCATTTCGCACTACAACGCAACGTGTGGGGCAGGCAATTTTAGCCTTAGCCCGCTCGGCCAGTTGGGACAGGTCGTAGAGGACGGCGATCTGGGTTTTCTCCCGCCATACCTCCCGCCGCGGCTTAATCACGAGCCAAGTCTAGACACCGTCGTGGAAGTAGGGCGCATTGGCGGGAATCGCGAAAAAGGCGTACGGCCGCACGTCTATCTCGATGGAGCTTCGTACACCAACACGGAACTAGCCTCATGTTGGGGCTTGATCGGGCGCTCAATACGTAAACATTTCAATGAAGACAACCTACAGTCCTTCACTTTGTTTCTGGAAGACGGATCGCCCTTGGGGGACGTACGAGTCACAGGAAGATGGGCGGCGGCAGCGGCTCATTCGCGAGAAGCCAGGCGACTGATCAATGCACAAATTGCCTCCGGCGAAATCAAGCTTCGTCGTGGTCAAGACCCGGTTGCAATGTGGAACGCTGCCTTGAAGAAGGCCGCGACGAAAAAGGCTGGATCTCCCAATAGTCCCAAAACTAGTGATGAAGCCAATCTTCTGGCTGACGAACAAATCAAAGGCAATGAGCTGCAGGAAGAGAGCTCACCTGAACAAGATGCCATTCCGCAACAGGCACAGCCGGCTTCAACAATGGCGAAGAAACGCGCACTGACGCCCGTATCCACTTTCCAAGCAATCAACTAGGAGACGTTATGAAAGACGAAAACCTAACCGCGGAAATGCACCGCCTGCTATCAACTCGCGATTCCCAGTGGGATAACCATCCCATCATCGAGGCGAGCGCGGTGTTGCCTACGCCACCCATTAGCTGGGCTCAGGCTTTAGTGAAAAGCTGCGGACGTCGTCATCGAAGCTCGTTAGCTTTCTGGGCTCACCCCATGACAGGAAAATCGGCCTGTATTCGATCATTGGAAAAGATGCTTCCTATTTGGTATCCGGGCTGTGGGGTTCTCATCTATGAGGGCAAGGTCAAATCATCGGCTGTCGCTGAAGGCGCGTTCTTGGAAGACATCCTCAAGACTCTAAACTACGAGCCTAAGATCCAGCATTCGTTGGCCGCAAAACGCGATCAAGTGAAGAATGCGTTGTATGCACTTTCAGCCGTCGGCAGGCACCTTTTTGTCCTCATCGATGAGGCTCAGGAGTTAAAGGAGCAGGAGCTGTGTTGGTTGAAGGAAGCACTCAACTGGATCAATCTAAAACAAAAATTCAAAGTCGCTGTCATCCTGTTCGGGCAACAGGAACTCCTCGATCTTCAAAGGGATCTCATTGGTAAAGGAAGGTCGGATCTCCACATTCGCTACACCAGCCGCCTGATGGAGTTTGAAACTATCCGCAAATCGGCGGACTTGGCACCTCCATTCAATGCATGTGACGTTGGATCTGAATACCCGGTGGGGACTGGTTGGTCCTACACGAGGTTTCTTTGACCACGCGCCTTTGATACCGGCTTTCGCCTAGGTGGGCAGACCGATACTGCTTGGAGTGCCTTTCTGAAGGCATCACCAACAACGGGCGGTACGCATGGCATCGGCATGCAATGGATCGCTTCGGTACTTGCTGAGCTTGCCGACGCGACAAAGGACCGTGATGGACGCCTTCTCGCATTGACCGAGCAAGATTGGCTCGATGCAATAGAGATGAGCGACTACATTGACCAGCCGCCCACCAAGCTAAAAATGAAAGGTCCAGACAACGGACGAAAGAAGGATGCGAAATGAACGCGTGTAGTCGCGCGCTGGGAAGCGAAGATGATTAGCTGGAGCGTCGCCTTTTCCGGTCGTTACGATTCGCCTTGGTGCATCACGCAGAAGCTCGCGTGGCTCAATGCCACTTCACCGCGCGCTATCCTCAACGACATCGCAAAACGGCCGATTCAAGGGAACAGCTTTCGTTCAGTGCGCAGCTTCACCGATCTGCGCTGGTGGGGTGACGTGCAGGCTGAGATCGCAAGGGACCCACCCGGACACACCGCAAGCGATCGGCTTAAGGCGGCCAATGCTTTGATTGTCACCGAAGAGCTGGCCGCGTTCCTCAACCTAGGTTCACCGTTGATGAGCGATTCGTTACGCATATGCCCCACCTGTGTGTCGGAAGGTTATCACTCTGTTGTTCATCAACTTGCCGGTTTGGAGCGATGCCCTATTCATCGGCGGAAGATCGTTGAGCACTGTCCGGCGTGTCGACGATCGTTGGGCGTTTACGCTGTTGGCGGAACCTGTGGATTTGGCTGCAGCTCATGCGGAAAATCCTTGCTTAAAGAGAACGATTTACCACCGTGTTCCCAGAAGCTACTGGCACACGAACTTCGTTATATTGCGCCACTGGTCAAATGGATATCCCGCACGTTGCCCTGTGTGTCGGTACCGTGGAATAGAAAATTTCGCAACATTGCATTTGCTCATCCTATCGCACGGAAAGTGCAGCCTATCAGTCTTCAGGCAGCTCTCTTCCATACGCTTACGGAAATCGAAGCGTGCCCTTTGGATAAGACTTTTCTAGGTCCGGCAGTGCCACAGCTTAGGGTGATTCTGGAACCCAAAAAATCGCGCTCAAGAAGTGCGACCGAATCCTGCGAAAGCTCATGGAATACTGCTAAGCGCGTCATTTCGGAAACAGAGGCTTGGCTTGAGAACAACATGCTCGGGGAGCACCAGAAGTGTTATGAAAAAGGTGGCTCTTTGATGTCATGGGGTAGGCTTGACCATTGGCATCTCGGCTTTCATCCTAATTTCTGTGTCACAGCCTATGCGTTTGTCTTATGGAGCGCCCGTGCGCATCAGCTGTTGGAGACCTTCGGTCTCTCTTCTTTCGTTCGGGGGCCGATTGATCTGGATGATGGAAGCGATCTTCGCCGTCGGTTGATTAGTTCTTACCATTACTGCCTTCATAGCCTCGATCTCCTTCGAAGCCTTTACTGGGAAGGCGACAACGCCGCATTCAGGAAGATCCTGGATTGTGATTTATTGGATCTTGCGCATGATCCATGGATCCAATTCGATGATCGGGCCTTGGGTGATAAGACCTTACGCAAGCTAAGTCGGAATGACGTCTATTTTGCAGCGAGGGATGCCGACCAAGAGGTATTTTGCGATCATTTCGAGTGCTTTGAGGCTTCCATGGATCTCGCACGAAAAAGGTTCAGGCAGATCGATGCACACCGAGAGGTATCTTGCGATCATTTCGACTGCTTCGAGAATCCCATAGATCTCGGGCGAAAAAGGTTCAGGCAGATCTATGCATATTATGCGGCGATTGACGCGAGCTCCGAAGATAGTAACGTGGTGCCGTAGACTCCTTCAGCCACTTCTTGATGGTGTTGCGCGACAGGCTCGTCAGGCGTGCAATCTCGCTGGTCGGCCGCTTCTCCCGCAAATGCAAACGGCGGACTTGGGTACACAGCTGATGGTGATCACCTCGTTTTCCTGCTGGTCAAAGACTCAGCAGGTTAGGTTGGACGCCCTGTTCGATTTTGAACAAAAGTAATCCCGTCTACTTGGTTAATTTTGGGCGCGCCAACACTTCTGTCGCTGTGATACAGGCCTTTTAGCTTCAGAAAGCCTATGACCCTCCGCAGCCTTTCGATCGGTGGTCCTAGCGGGACCGAGGTCTAGGCCGACTATCGGGATTTTGCTGGTTCGAACAGCATTTCAGGAATGCTGGAAGGTGATATTTGATGAAGTCGTAAATCGAACCGAGGCGTGGCTCAGCTCGGTGTCCGGCGCATCAACTTGCTGCCTCTCTTGCCAAGTAAAGAGCGACGTTGGAGATACTCGCGAAGAGCAGCAGCCGGGTCCACGCCGAGTGTCTCGCAAATTTCGATGAACTCGACAACGTCAATCCGACGTTCGCCGCGCTCAACCTTCGATATAAATGTTTGCGTATTGCCAAGGCTCTCGGCCAATGCAAGTTGGGTAACGGCCGCGCGCTCCCTCAGGTCGCGGAGCAGCGCTAGTAGCGTCTGATAGTTGGGGTGATGTGTCGAGCGGGCCATAAACTTGCCGGTAATTGGCTAGGCACGCTAAAGTCCGATTCGGTATAGTCCAAAATCGGCTTCTTAAGGTAATTGCCCGTGTTTGTATCCGACGCGCTGCCGGAACATCCTGGCGCCGAACCACCCTCATTCAGCGTGGAAGACCTTGGCGTGTTCGGCGGAATGGCATTTCTGGCGGTAATTCAAGCCAGCGCGGATGCCGGTTTCAGGCATGTACGCGCGCGTCCCGGTTTTGGGGCGCGCCTCGCGCCTCACCGCGCACTGCGACACTTGATTCTGTCGACTCTGTTGGAAGCCGGCGTACTAGCACCGATTGCCTCACGCCGCCGGCTCGACGATGCGGTCAGCGAGGCGCCATGGGGTGAGGATGCAAGCCTTGAAGATGCCGACTGGCTTATCGTTTGGAACGAAGCGACTCGGGGCAGCCTGCCACACCAGCTCCGTGCCACCATGGATACGTTCGACTCGACAGCCCGTTCACGCGAAGTCATCCTGCAGACATGGCAATTGCTTGCCATTGGGGAATGCTTGGCGTTCGGCGAATACGCGCTGACAGCGCACAATCTCAACCCCGCACTGGCGCGACCGGCCGCAGCTGTTCTGCCAACTATCCTGGCTCAACTATCGATTGGTCAGGGATGCGCATTGATGTGGTCAGCGGCCAAGCATTTGGCATCTTGGTTTATGCGAAACGGTGCGGGACCGGCCGGCACTGCAGAACGCGAACTCGTCAACTCAATCTGCATGAACGCTGATCGCGCGCATTTCGGCGGACGACCGGTCAAGCAATTCAGCCGCCACTCGTCAGTTCCGATGAGTACCTTTGCCAGCACTTTCATATGGACCAGCCGGCTCGGTGACGACTACTGGGAGGTCCCTATGTCTGAGGATGCATTGGATCGGGCTCGGCCGATCGGTTCAGGAGATGCTGCCCATGAATAGGTCGATGACCCACGAGCAATCCAATCCTGCGTGGTTAGCGGATTCAAGTGGCTAAGTGATGTTAGGGCATCGCAGCTGTCGATTAGGAAGCGTTATCGGGGGTAGGGAAGAGTACACGTGTAGCTTGTGCTGAACGATGACGGCGAGATTTCCATCTCGTTGGACGACTTCACTCGTGATGCTTGGGTCTTGCAGCGCGATCGCGCAATGCAACTAGATGACCTGAACTTCAAAGAGTGTGTGCTCAGGTACCGAAATTGTTTGAATCCTAATGATCGTCAAGCTCGTAAGTAATTTGGCCTGAACGCTGCATATAGCCCGCGTGGTATCTAGGCACTATGGCTACCGTCAGCAACGACGGTGGTTCTTTAAGCTTTGCCTAGTGGGGATCGGTCCATGGCTACGTTGCACGCTAATCGCGGCTTTGCGATGAGACTGCAAGGATTGTTTGCCTGTCTTCTAGCCCTCTCTTTTTCCGCATTTACTCCAGCGCGGCCTGCTGACGCCCCTGTCAACCTGCTTGCTGACGATACCGCTCCTGCCAGCGCGTCTTCCTCAGCTAAAAACCTCGCTCCAGTGCAGGTCGATGGCCACTACAACAACGGCATTGGTACATCCAACGCAGCATCCCAGGGCATCATTCTTGGGTCGCTTCTACAGGACATCCCGCTGCTCCGCCCCGGCGAAGTACTGGAAGCAATACCCGGCATGGTAGTGACCCAGCATTCCGGCGACGGCAAGGCCAACCAGTACTTTTTGCGCGGTTACAACCTCGATCATGGTACCGATTTCGCCACCAGCGTCGACGGCGTGCCGGTCAACATGCCGAGCAATGCTCACGGGCAGGGTTACTCCGACCTCAACTTCCTTATACCCGAGCTGGTCCAGCAGATCGACTATCGCAAAGGCACCTACTATGCCGAGAACGGCGATTTCTCTGCTGCCGGCTCGGCCGATATCTTGTACCGCAAGGCTTTACCCGATCCCATCCTCAACCTCACACTCGGCAGCTTCGATTACCGCCGCGTGCTGCTGGCCGGCTCCACGCCCGTTTCTCTACCGGCCTGGACGGGCGCCGATAGTGATAGTGAAAGCGCTACCGGTCCGGTGCTGCTGGGTGCCGTTGAAGTCATGAGTGAAAACGGCCCGTGGCGCCTACCCGAGGACATGCACAAGTTCAACGGCCTTGCCCGGCTGAGCGATGGTGACGATACGCGCGGCTGGACCATCGACCTGACCGCTTACGATGCGCACTGGGATTCCACCGACCAAGTGCCGCTGTCGTTGATCCAGTCCGGTGCGCTGTGTCGGTTCTGTGCGCTCGACACCAGTGACGGCGGTTACAGCGGCCGTAATATTCTTTCGGGCGAGTGGCACACCCAGGACGTTAACGGTTATACCCGTGTCTCCGCCTATGCCGAACACTACCGGCTGCAGCTGTTCTCCAATTTCACCTATTTCGAGCTGCGCCCGGATACCGGCGATCAGTTCGAGCAGGCCGAGTCGCGCAACCTGGTCGGCACCAAGATCGCGCAGGGCTGGACCGGCAGCCTGTTTGGCCATGATTCGACCACCGAAGCGGGCTTTCAGCTGCGCCACGACCATATTGATGTCGGCCTGTTCAACACCGAAGACCGCATTCCGTTCCAGACTGTCGACGACAATCGCATCAACGAAACTGAAGCGGCCGTCTATCTGGAAAACACCACGATCTGGAGCGACTGGTTCCGCAGCCAGATCGGTGTGCGCCAAGACGATATTCATCTGGGCTTGACCGAGTTGAACATTCCGCAGAATAACGGCGACGGATCGGGCAGCCGCACCTCACCAAAACTCGCGCTGGTTTTTGGCCCGTGGGCCAAGACCGAGTTTTTCCTCGACGCCGGCAACGGTTTCCATAGCAACGACGCGCGCGGCGTGATCTACCGGGTCGACCCGACGACAGGTGGACCATCGACACCCGTACCGGCGCTGGTGGGTGCTTTCGGTCAGGAGATAGGTGTGCGCACCGAAATAGTGTCCGGCCTGCAAAGTTCGCTTTCGTTGTGGCGGTTGAACAGCGAATCGGAGCTGGTTTTCGATGCGGACTCGGCGGTGGGCAGCACCACCCCCAATGGCGCCAGCAGGCGTTACGGTGTCGAGTGGAGCAACCATTACGTGCTAAACGACTGGCTACTGGCCGATGTGGATCTGGCGTATACACACGCACGCTTTGCCAACGAGAACGACAACGGCGAACTGGGTAATCACATTCCCAACGCGGTACCCAAGGTCGGCTCGATCGGCCTGACCGTGCACGATGTCGATGACTGGTCGGGTGACATCAAGCTGCGTTACATCGGAAGGTATCCACTTTCACAGGACAATACGTTGGTGGGTTCCTCAGCCATCGTTACGAACATGCGTATTGGGCGCACCTTGACGCCATCGGTGTCGTTGTCGCTTGATGTGCTGAACCTGTTCGACCGCAAGTATTACGACATCGAATACCAGCAGGATTATCGCGCATCATTGGCGAGTGCATCCGTACCGAGTGGGGTTACTGTGCACCCTGGAGAGCCGCGGGAGTTGCGTCTTACACTAGACATCAAACTCTAGCTGGCGCGTTTCGGCCACATACTTGCTTGATGATAAGAACATCTCGTGTGGCCGTTGACTCTATGGTCCGTATCATTACGAAGTATCCCGTGACTGCGGCCATTGGGTGGCTCTATCCGAGCTGGCAAAGTGTAGTGGCGTAAAAGATTAGCAATCATCCACGACGACTTGCACCATTGTATCAATGTCAATTTTTGCCTGGAGGTCGGCCACTCCCTGGGCCGCTCCCGTATCACCAAGTACTATCAAAAGCATCGCGTCGGTGCGTCGATCAATGGCCACAATGGCTTGGCCGTTCTCATCGAACTGCGATATGCCGAACGTCAAGAGATATTGCTTAGGCAAAAGATGGGCATTGAACTTCCAGCGCGCCATGACCACGTTTCCTTCGTTGCCGTGGATAAGCTCACCGCCTTCGATGAAAGAATTGGTGCTGTAGACCAACTCGCCTTCCGGCGTGCGAACTTTCAGTCCAAAGATGGCTCGGCTTATCGACTCCACAAAAAGATACTTGACCAAGATTTCGACCTGCTGTCCCGGCGACAGCATTGGTACGCTGGACTGTCCGAGGATGTGAACATCGGCCACCAGAGCCTTGCCGTTGCCTACGCGGATTTCGTCCCGGTTGTAACCGCTGCGGGTCGAGAGCACATCCTCGAACCCTGTACCGAGCATGCTGGCAACGGCCTGCGCTGATGTCTCCGCGCAATTGACCGCCGCGACTTTGCTGCCTCCTTGATTGACGATATGCGAGCCGAACATGAGTTTCAGATAATCCGAGACGGCGCCGCGCACCGGCCCGTCATAAGCCTTACGCCCTGCATTAATCACGACCCCACGGCTGCACATGCGCTCCACCGCATCCGTGGAATGCGTAACGAGCAAGAGCGTGCAGCCATCTTCCTGCAATTCCTCAATCCGTCGATGACACTTGCGCTGGAAATACGCGTCCCCGACAGCGAGCGCCTCGTCCACCACGAGTACATCGGGTTTCACCGCCACCGCTACAGCAAAGGCCAGTCGCACGAACATGCCACTGGAGTACGTCTTCACCGGCTGCGTCACGAAATCGCCAATCTCGGCGAAGGCTAAGATCGAGTCCAGCACAGCATCCACCTGTGCACGCCGCATCCCGAGCAGCCCCGCCTTCAAATAGACGTTCTCCAAGCCGGTGAACTCCGGATTGAAACCCGCACTCAGTTCGAGCAGCCCGGCCACTCGTCCGTTCACTTCGATATCACCTGTCGTTGGCGGGATCAAACCGCAGATCATCTGTAGCAGCGTCGATTTGCCCGAACCGTTTCGGCCGATGATTCCGATTGTCTCGCCCGGCCATACCTCCAGATCGAAATCACGCAGAGCCCAGAATTCCTTGGCGTAGTTTTTCTTGCCGAACATCCGCGCAAGGCGATGATGCTGCTTCTCATAGCTCAGGTAGCGCTTGCCAACGCCTTTGGCCAGAATCAATGGCCCGGATCGTTTCGGGGTCATGGACTCAGAGGACATCGATAAACCCTCCACGCGTGCGTTGAAACCAGACATACGCCAGCCAGCAAGCCAGCAGACACCAGGCGGTGTATGCCGCCAGCCCCAACACATCGGGAAGCTGATTCCAGAGCAGCACCTTACGTGCCTGTTCAATCAGAAAGGTCAGTGGATTGAGCAACATCACCGAACGCATGCCATCGGATACATGATCCAGCGGAAAGAAAACCGGCGACGTGTAAAGCAGCGCAAGGGTGATCAGCGTGGTCATCTGGCCCACGTCTCGCGCATACACGCCGAGCGATGCCAATAACCAGCCCGCTGCTGTCGAGAGAAGCATGAGTGGAACGAAAACTACCGGGAACAACAGAAACGTCGAGGCAATATGCCCCGTAAAGATCAAGGAAAAGGCAGCCAGCACAACCAGACTCGCCAGGGCGTGATAGATCGCCGTCAGGCTGGATATCCATGGCAATATGTCCAACGGAAAAATTACTTTAGTAACGTAGTTGGCATTGCCCGTCACCAATTGCGTACCCCGTGTGATGCAATCGGCGAAGACCGTATAAATGATCAGGCCGGCGAACAGCGCGGTCGCATACTCCCCCTTGCCGCTACCCTCCATCGTCGCCCAGTGAACATGGAATACTTCGGTAAAAAACAGCGTATAGACGCCGAGCATAAACAGAGGACTCAAGAACGACCAAGCAAGCCCAAGTAGTGATCCCTTGTATCGGCCAATAACATCCTTGCGCGCCAATTGAACGATGAGTTCGCGATGCGCCCAAGTACTTCGTAGCAATGATTGCGGCGAGATGCCATGTCTGAACATCGATGAAGTCACAGGCTCACCTTCAATGTTTTTCCGGCACAACGAAACGACATCACTCCACTTGCATCGATCAACGCGAGCACGCCTTCGCCACAGCATGAAGATAACCAAGAAGTTACGTGGTCACGCATCACATCTGCGGAAGTGCGAAGAAAACTAGCTGGCATAAATCACGCCTCGTTGAATGCCGTTGGGGCAATAGCATTTGTTGGCTGATAAAGACCTTTGCCACGATGCCGCGCTTCTCGCCACTGGAGCGCACGTTGATATAACCGCACGTCGGCAGCATGGAAGTCACGCACCTTTTGCAGAAGGGTCTCATCCAATCCTCGGCGCGAACTGATGTATTTCGTTGGGTTGAGGTATTGGGAGGGGATAGGGGTGGACAAGAAGCGTTCGGAAAACTCGAGCATGTCTTCTCGGTAATGTTCGCTGATGCCTATGAATGCGAAACCCTCCATGGGGAAGCGCCAAAGATACTGCGTATAGATATTTCTGAACCGCTCGCTCAAACAGAATTTTTCAAGTGTCCATTTTTCTTCGATGACCTGCCGGTGATGCGGCTCAGCAGTCCTTTCATCGTAGCTTTCCTGCCAGTAGTGGTAATGGGAAAGCAGTCGTGCCACCGGCTCTCTCATCCAGGTGACGAAGGTCAAGTCACGCCGCGTAGCAAGTGGCAGGTATTTCACCGGCAAAAAATGGCCGTGTAAACAATCGATACCGTCCAGTCCTTCCTCAGCGATGACCAAGCCGGCAGAAATGGCTGACCTACATCGCTTCGGCGCAGGAGTGCTGATGCCGCCGTCGCTGTAATCGTCCCGATAGAGAGCCCCAAAATGCACTTTCAATGATTCCCTGAAACTTGTTCCTGCTGTTTTAGGGAGATGTAGAGAAATTATGGTCATGGAACTTCAGTCATTCGATGTCAACCGTTTTAGCAGGGGTTGGCGTTGGAATCTGGATGTCTTGTATGCCGCTCTCGCAGCCAGATTAGTACTTAATATGGCAGCGTTGGGCCGCCTAGAATTTTCTTTAGGTAGCGTAGCAGTAGAGCAAACCGCGGGTGCTATCAGCTGTTTCCTAAAAAATTCAGCCATCCAACCACTAGCTTGTTACGGCTAGGAAATAGTCGATACGCAAGCTTTTAGGGACTCGAGGCGTTTTTCTCTGCCCTGGTTATATGAACGCGATAAATAAAGCTCTCCGCCGCAACGAAGGCCAGAAGGTGACCTTTCGAAACCTGCATCGATCAACATTCCAAGGCCACGACAGATCGCGGTGAGCGGGAGCGGGGGCGAAAAACGACCTGACGAGCGCGATGTCGGGTGGCTAAAACCAAAGCAAGTCAGACTTGACCCAGTAGACCTAGTAGGGCCTGCGCGTCGCAGTCGCGCCCGACCGCGCATCTTCTTCTATAACGCGAAATCCGCCTGGCTGGACCGCTATCAGTGAACGTAATGCGTAAGCGAACGATCACCGCGTTTTCACGCGCAAGTTGAACAAAACATAAATGAAATCAAACTTTGTTCATTGTCTTCTCAGCTACATGCATCTCTCTCTGCCGCCCCAGCGTATTTCCTCGTGTCTCCCAAGGAAGTGAGATGGCCGGGGGGTCGACCGTGAAGATCAGTCATTCGGTGTGCTTGCCAACGCTTCCGACGTACGCGTTGAAAATGCCGCCGTAGCCAAATCACGCCGAACAGGTTAAGGGAGCAGCGCGCAATCGGAGCCGTGTAGTGTCGCTTTAGCCTCAAGCCGGAGAGAACTCCGCGGAATTGAATGATTCAGTGCGACGAGGTAACACCATGAAATTGAAATTGAAACCCATAGTTTTGCTCTTAAGCTTGCTGCCCGCAGTTGTTATGGCGTCAAGCCATCGCGAGGCACCATTCATCAGCACGATGCCACAGCTTGATGCCAGCGACTTCTACATGTTCATGAGCTACGAAACGGGGCGCGCCGGTTATGTGACCCTCCTGGCCAATTACAACCCGCTACAGGATGCTTACAGCGGCCCGAATTTCCACACGATGAGTGATAGGGCTGAGTACGATATCCGCATCGATAACACCGGCGGTGCGAAAGCGAATCTCACTTTCCGGTTCACGTTTACCAACACCTATAACAAGCTCGCCGTTCCGACCGGTGCCAGTACGCCAACCACTGTGCCATTGATCAACACCGGTTCGATTACCGCCAGCAATCTAAGCAATCTCAACGTCACCCAGACTTATAAGGTGCAGCTCTTCAGAGACGGGCAAGCGCCTGGCGAACCGGTTACTAATTTTACGGGTGGGTCGGACACGTTTACCAAGCCGGCAGACAACATCGGTAATAAATCAATCGCCGACTATGCCACGTATGCCGGGAACTACGTCTATAGCGTCAACATCCCGGGATGCGCGTCTGCTGGTCGCATGTTCGTAGGTCAGCGCAAGGATGGCTTCGTCGCCGACTTGGGCGCGATTTTCGATCTGGTTAATCTCAATCCGCTCGGAGGCGTAGGCTCGACCCCCAATGCGCTTACCGACAAGAATGTCGACACGCTGGCACTCGAAGTTCCTGTCGCTTGCTTGCGCGATACCGCTGGCGATCCCGTCATCGGTGGCTGGACCACTTCATTCGTGCAGAACAACTGGGTCTTGAGCCAGACCGGCACGCAATCGGATTACTACGCACCGAACAACTTCTATAGTGAAAATTACACCCAAGTATCCCGATTGGGTTCACCGCTGGTCAATGAACTGGTCATTGGTCTCAAGGACAAAGACAATTTCAACGGCAGCGCACCAAGCGGCGACGCGCAGTTTGCGAGCTATGTGACCAATCCAACACTGCCTGTCCTATTGAATGCATTGTTCGGCACAGCGGCTGTGGTGCCACAAACGCCACGCAACGATCTGGTAAGTGCTTTCCTTACTGGCCTGCCGGGTCTCAACAAGCCGGCAAACGTTGTTCCTTCGGAAGAGTTGCGGCTGAACACTACCATCGCGCCCACGGCACCGGCATCACAGAATTACCTCGGGGTACTAGGAGGCGATCTAGCAGGTTTCCCGAACGGACGCCGCCCTTACGATGATGTCGTGACCATCGCGCTTCGTGTGGTGGAAGGTGCTATCTGCAGTACGACTTACGGCGCCTGTGGCAGTGAGACTACCGATCCGAACAAAGGCGCGGCTTATACCGATGGCGCAAATTCACCCGGACCGACAGCTGCGAATGAGACTGTGGTGGGCCAGGAAAATGCAGCGGATACCTATCTGGCAGTGTTCCCATATCTCAATACGCCGGTTCCAGGTTCTGTCAATGCAACATCACCCAGTGCAATCCGTGCAAGCGCGATTCACTAATACCCCGCAGGTCTGCAATTGGCTTGTAGCAGTCAGCCGCCTTCGAGTGTGAGTCCATGAATGATCCACACGAAGGCACTGTAGACGAAGTACGCCGCAGTTCACGCTGCGTCGTACTTCGTTTTTTTTTATTTTTGCTGCTCTTGCTACCGATTACTCTGGTTGCGCAAACGCCTCGGGATGCTCCCTACATTCCCGCCACTGACAGCGTCGTCTTACAACTCGTACCTCCTCGGACTGATCCTCGCGTGCGTCAATTCGACCAATTGCGTAGCGATCTGAGTGCCCATCCTCAAGATGCGGCAAAGGCTGTGTTGCTTGCCATAGCCTATGTGGATTATGGACGTTCGACGGGGGATGCCCGCTATTTAGGGCGCGCCATGGCAGTGATTCAGCCGTTCATGGCAACCCCGTCACCACCTGTTTCGGTCATGCTCGTACACGCAACGATCCAGCAAAGCCGTCATTTTTTCCAGGCATCTCGCGACGAGCTTACGCAGATTCTCAAACGTGACCCCGGCAACGTTCAGGCACTTTTGACGTTGGCCACGGTGGCGATGGTTCAGGGCGACCATGCTCTGGCAAACAAACTGTGCGTTGACCTCACCAACGATGCCGGTAATTTCATGGGCATGATCTGTAGTGCTTCATTGCGCAGCCTCAGCGGGCAGGGCGCGCAGGCTAATGCACTGTTCTCTTATGTGGAAGACCCAGGCCCCAAGGCACCACCCGCCATCTCGGCGTGGATCGAGGGTTTGATGGCCGATAATGCGGCACGCATGGGTCTCGCCGATCAGGCCGATGTTCATTTCAAGAAAGCCCTGCAACAGACGCCCGGTGACAACTTTCTGCTAGCCGACTACGGCGAATTTCTCATCGATCATGGCCGCGCCAAAGAGGCGGTTGACCTGGTCGATGGGGATACCCAATCCGACACGTCGTTTCTGGTTCTCGTGACAGCGGAGAAAGCGCTCGGTTTGCCGAAAGCCAAAACCGACATGGCGGAAATGGATGCCCGGTTTCAGTCCATGGACCAACGTGGGGATCACGTCTTCATGCGTGAGGAGGCAAGCTATTTATTACATGTCGAGCACAGCCCCAAGGCCGCGTTGGATTTGGCCACGCAAAATTGGCAAGTACAGCGCGCGCCGAAGGATGTGCGTGTCTACTTGGAGGCTGCGCTCGCCACGAACGATCCTGCGGCAGCAACGCCTGTGCTCGATTTCATCGATAGCACGCATCTCAACGATGTAAGCATCAATCCACTGGTCGCGCAATTGCATGTGCTACAGGCGGCGGCTCCCAGCATGACTTCGGCAACGAAGAGAAACAGCCCATGAATACACGCAAGTTGTTCATCACGCTGTTTGCTCTGGTCGTCTCCATGATTCCGCTGAGCGCCTTTGCGCACAAGGAAAGTGATGCTTACCTCACCTTGCGCACCGACACCACCAACAATCACGTGATGCATGGCCAATGGGATATCGCCTTGCGCGATCTTGATTATGCGATCGGTCTCGACAGTAGGCACGATGGCGCGATCACCTGGGGCGAGGTCAAGGCCCAGCGCAAGGTCATTGAGGACTATGCACTGTCGCGTCTGCAGGTTAAGGGCGACGGCCTGACGTGCGCGATGCAGCCGACCGGACAGAAAATCGACGAGCATACCGATGGCGCCTACGCGGTGATCCTGTTTGATGCCGTCTGCGACAAAAACATCCCTAGCAAGCTCACCGTCGTCTATCGCTTGATGTACGACCTCGACCCTTACCACCGCGGCATTGTCACTATCCACGCGGGCGACAAGATCGCCGGCACCGTGCTCGGGCCAGCCAACCCCGTTGCCAGCCTGAATTTGCGCGAGCCGGAGCGCTGGGGGGAATTCAAGAGCTTTGTTACGGACGGTATCTGGCACATATGGACCGGCATCGATCACATACTGTTCCTGCTGTCGTTGTTATTGCCCGCAGTACTTATCAGGCGTCGCTTGCAGCCGCGGGGTGACGGATGGCGCGCGAGTGCTGCGCTGGCCGAAACCAGCGGTGCGTTGATGGCGCTTACGACGCAACCTCCGCGATATCGCTGGGAGGCCTCGCCGAGATTTTGGCCGGCATGTCTGGATGTCATCAAAGTCGTATCCGCTTTCAGCCTGTCGCATTCGGTGACGCTATCGCTGGCCGTTCTTGGCATCGTGCACTTGCCCGATCGACTGGTGGAATCTGGTATCGCCTTGTCGGTGATGGTCGCGGCACTGAATAACATCTATCCCGTTGTACACAAGCGTGTTTGGTTGATTGCCTTTGCATTCGGTTTCATCCACGGCTTGGGTTTTGCCAGTGCGCTGGCTGGGCTGCAATTACCGGCTGGTGCCATGGCAGCATCTCTGGGTGGTTTCAGCGTTGGCGTGGAGATCGGCCAGGAAGCCATCGTGCTGGCCTTCCTGCCGGTAGCGTACATGCTGCGCAAGACATGGTTCTATCAAGTAGTGCTCTTGCGCTGGGGTTCGCTGTTGATCATCGCTCTCGCTGCTGGCTGGTTGATGCAGCGGGCCTTCAATATTCTAATTCCAGGTTTCAGCGCAATTATTCCAAACTGATTCACTCTGCGGCGAATTGGTCGGCGCGTTCAACGTTCAGATCTTCTAGTTCAGTACAACGCGCGAAGACGGCCTCGTTGATCAAGATGAGGTGCAGGCCAACATGGCGATGCCCATAAGGATACGAACGTGCGCACGACCTTAAGTGTTTCCGATCCTTTGTTCGTTTCCTCACCCAACGGAGGAGGGCTACTCTTTTTACACAAGCACTTGCTGATGCCTTTGGTGAATGAAGACGCGAGCGGCCTTACATCCACGTCGGATGGTTTGCTTTGGTGCGTACAGACGGGCGGTAGCCGGTGGTTGAGGAAGGTGAGCGACAGCCGGCTACAGACCATATCCGTGGCTGATAGTCCTCCAGATCTGCACGATGTGCTGACGACGGCGGATGGTACCTATGCCGTGTTTACCGAGACCAACGAGGTCGCTCATCTGAACGCCAATTATCGCGTGGTGGAAAGCTGGCGCTTTGGTAATGAACCGGACTCAGTGCACGTTAATTGCCTTGCGATCCACAACGGACGGCTAGTGGCTTCCATGTTCGGACGTTTTCACGCGCGCCGGGGATACAAAGGTGCCACCCGGCAAGCCGGTTTGGTGGTCGATGTGCGGACGGGCCAGCCTCTCATTGAGGGGCTATCTCAGCCGCATTCGCTGGTTTCCATCGGTGAAGAGCTGTGGTTGTGCAACTCGGAGGATCAATCGGTACGTATCTACGATGGGGATTATCAGCTCAAACGGAATGTCTCTCTGCCCGGTTACACGCGTGGTTTGGCCATGGGTAACGAACACCTCTACGTGGGGCTCAGTCGCTCTCGCAATGCCGCTGGCAGTGATGTCGGTGAATTCGACTCCGCGGTGATCGCCGTACTCGATCGCGGTTCGCTCAAGGTCGTGGGTTATGTACCGATTCCTCATAGCGAGATCTACGATATCCGGGTAGCGGCATCAGCATTCATCGTCGCCGATATTATGGCGTCCCTGTGGGCGCACGAGCGTGTGCAGCAGGAGGCTGTGGATCAAGAGGCTGCGCGTGAGCTTAAAAAGTTGTGTGCTGCGCGTGCGTTGGCTCAAGAAGAGGCCGCACGTAAGCTTGAGGATGCGCAGAATGCGGCTGCCTATAAGCTTGCGGAAACGCAAACCGAACATCAATTGGTAAAGGAAGATGCCGCACGCCAGATTGAGCAATTGCATGCGGAGTCACTTCAGTCCTTGGGTGACTTGCAGAACCGAGATGCACTGATCGATGAGCTGGAGCGCCAGTTCCATCGAATCACGACGAGCCGAAGCTGGCGCTGGACATGGCCGATGCGTGCTGCGACGTACGTATTGCGGGGGCACGGACTTGTTGGCAAAGCGGATCATATTGTAGCGGGGCAACTACGGCAGCAGCTGCGGCGGCTACGGCAGCAGATTCGTGCGCTGAGGGCACCAAATCCTATACCGGCGTCTCAAGTGCCATTAGCTTCGATTGAAAGCAACAAGCGCGATGTCTTTGTCTGGTCGGTCATTGACTGGAACTACCGTACCCAACGCCCCCAGCACCTCGCTCGCGAGCTCGCTGCCCGTGGCCACCGCGTGTTCTACATCTCAAACAATTTTGTGGCACGACATGAGCCTGGCTTCAACGTCGAGTCGCTCGACAGCGATGGTCGACTATTCAGGATTCAATTACATCTAAAGGATAGTCCAGCGATCTACTACGCGATGCCTAGCCCTGAAGCGCAGGAACAGTTACGGGCAAGTACCGGCCAGTTGCTGGGCTGGATACGTAGCCGCTCATGCCTGTCCCTCGTGGAACATCCGTTCTGGCTGCAGACTGCACGTATCTTGCCCAACCAGAAGCTGGTCTACGATTGCATGGATCATCATGCGGGCTTTGCTGGCAATAGCGCCGAAGTACTCACCTCGGAGCTTGATCTGATGAACGCCGCCGACTTACTGGTGGTGACCTCGGATTGGCTCTATGCGGAGACGGCTAAACACAATCCGCGCCGACTGATTGTTCGCAATGCCTGTCAGTACGAGCATTTCGCCGTGCGGCCGGAGCATATCTTCAAAGACAAGCGCGAACGCAAGGTGATCGGCTACTACGGTGCCATTGCCGAATGGATCGATCTGGACTTGCTGGAGAAGGTAGCGCGGCAATTTTCCGACTGCCTGATGCTGATGGTGGGCGACGATACCGCCGGTGCGCGACGGCGTCTGCAGCATTTAGTCAATGTAGAGTTCACCGGCGAGGTGCCTTACACGATGCTGCCTTTCTATCTGGCCGGATTCGACGTATGCATGTTGCCGTTTCAGGTGATCCCACTGACCCTGGCCACTAATCCAGTCAAGATTTACGAGTACCTGAGCGCCGGTAAGGAAGTCGTATCGATTGCGCTACCGGAGATCCGCCAATTTGGTGACCTGGTGCGTACGGGTACCGACCATGCCTCTTTCCTCGAAGCCATGCGTGAGGTGCTTGCAACCGCATCCGATCCCATAGCCATCGCGGCGCGCCAGCAGTTCGCTGCGGGGCAGACATGGGCGCATCGCGTACATGATCTCGTGCAGGGTGTTGAGGCACTACCCGAGCCGCGGGTCAGCGTGATCGTCATCACCTACAACAACCTTACGCTTACCCAAGCGTGTCTGCACAGCATCGAACGTTACAGCGACTACGCCAACCTCGAAGTAATCGTGGTTGATAACGCTTCGGTCGACGACACGCCGACCTATCTGACGGCGTGGGCCGAGCAGGGCGATGATCGGCGCATTATCCTGAATCTAGACAATCGAGGCTTCGCGGCAGCCAATAACCAAGGTCTCGCGGTCGCGAGCGGCGATTATTTGGTCCTGTTGAACAACGATACTTATGTGACGCCAGGTTGGATCGCCACGTTATTTGCCCATCTGTCTCGCAGCAAGACGCTCGGCATGGTCGGGCCGGTGACCAACAACATCGGTAACGAAGCGCGCATTGATATTTATTACGATGATATGGACGCCATGTTGCAGGCAGCGGGAGAGTACACCGCACGCCACGCAGGACAACTGACGCCACTACGTACGGCAGCCTTCTTCTGCGTAGTGATGCGGCGTGCGGTGTACGACAAGGTCGGGCCGCTCGACGAAGCCTTTGGTATCGGTTTCTTTGAGGATGACGACTACTGCCGTCGTGTTGAACAGGCGGGATGGACTATCGCCTGTGCTGATGACGTATTCATCCATCACGAACTTTCAGCTTCGTTTAACCAGCTAAAGCGGGAAAAGCGACAGGCATTGTTCGAGAAAAACAAAGTCATTTACGAAGAAAAATGGGGTGCGTGGTTGCCTCACGCGTACCGCAGCACATGATATTTAAAGGGCGCGTAGGCGAGCGATATGGAGGTAAACGCGGTGCTGCAAGGAACAGCAATAAATTCGTGATCATGCAATGAGGAGATTTGGAATCTATGAACGTTCGCAAGCATGTGCTGTGCATCGTTGGCACCCGTCCTGAGGGCGTCAAGATGGCGCCGTTGATCAAGGCGCTAAAGGGCGAGCCATGGGCACGTGTGACGGTACTGACCACGGCACAGCATCGAAATCTTCTGGATCAAGTGCTAACTCTGTTCAATATCCGACCGGATGTGGATCTGGACATCATGCGGCCCAATCAGACACTGCCGGAACTCACCGCGCGGCTAATCACGGCCTTGGATGAGACCTTTGATGCGTTGATGCCCGACGTAGTGCTCGCTCAAGGCGATACCACCACTGTGATGACCGCGGCGCTGGTGGCGTTCTACAGGCGTATTCCATTCGGTCATGTCGAGGCGGGTCTCCGCACACATGATCTGGACAGCCCTTTTCCTGAGGAGATGAACCGGCTGGTGGCAGGACATCTAGCACGTTGGCACTTTGTGCCTACGCAACGTGCACGACAGAACCTACTGCGGGAGGGCATCAGCGATGCCGCCATCCACGTTACCGGGAATACGGTGATTGATGCACTGCTGGACGTGGCATCTACGAATTGGCCCCTAGCCTTTTCCTTGGACCCGCGCAAGCGACTACTACTGGTCACAACTCATCGCCGTGAGAATTTCGGCAAGCCACTGCGGGCGATATGCCGTGCCATTCTTCAGTTGGTCGATCATTATGCGGATGTTGAAGTAGTGTATCCGGTGCATCCCAATCCCCGTGTGCGTTCGATTGTCCATGAGATGCTCGGACAACACACCCGCATACGTCTATGCGAACCGTTGGATTATGCGTCATTCGTTGAGGTACAGAAGCGCGCTTTCCTGATACTTACCGATTCCGGTGGTGTGCAGGAGGAGGCGCCGGCACTTGGCAAGCCGGTTCTCGTGCTACGAACCGAAACAGAACGCCCCGAAGCAGTCGACGAAGGCGTAGCCCGCCTAGTCGGTACTAACCAGGCGCGCATTGTGGCTGAGGCTTCCCATTTGCTGGATAGCGACATCGCTTATCGAAAAATGGCACATGTCGTCACACCTTATGGTGACGGCCATGCGGCGCAGCGCATTGTAACCACGTTGCGTGATGCCCTTTGTTCGTCGGACGTACCGTTAGCTGTTAGCTTCGCATGACTACGACATGGCTCAATAGATGCGAGACAACGGAAGCCTCTGCAATGTCATCGCGCGGAAATTTTGGAAGATGGCAACCGTTGCTCGAAGTTTCTTTGTAGGAACATCGTCAATCGTTCAACCTCCCTGAATTTGCATGTCCACGCCTTTACTGCATGCAGGCTCAAACAGAACGATGATCTAGTGATCTAGGAAATTTTTGTGCACATATTGGCAAATGCCTTTTTGAATTGGTGCACATGTCCTACATAACACCGGCTATCTGTAGTACATGAACGCATATCGCACGATTTTCGTCGCAAATACGTAAGAGAGCTACGATTATCGTAAGAGATCTGAGGTATTCACCGCAGCAGGCAAGGCGTGGGCAACGAACCTAAAAACATCCCCGTACTCAATGGCTTTCGTGGTTTGGCGGTGCTTATCGTCTTCGTCTCGCATGCCTCCAATGTTTACTTTCACGGAAACGTTACGGGCTTAGGTGGAGGACAGCTTGGCGTGATGCTTTTCTTCATGCTTAGTGGCTTCTTGATGGCCCATCTGTATATGTCGCGTGACTCCAGTAAATCAACACAGGTGAAATTTGTTATAAATCGAATCGCGCGCATCTATCCCATGTTCGCCTTCGTTGTGTTCGCCTGCTTTCTTGTCAATTTCTTGGATATTCCGGTCTGGGTATACCAGATCGTGTCATTCAAGGACGTGCTGCTCAACCTGACCTTCATACGAGGCTATGACGTCCTCTGGACGATTGGTCCCGAAGTTATTTTCTATGGAATATTTCTCATTCTATGGAAACTCCGGCGTGGAAGCAGAGCGGTATTTTTCATGGCCGTAGTCCCATTGACCGCCATCGCATGGGTTCCGTTGACGGTTGCTCCCACGAACTCCTTGTTTGCGCTCCATGAAAAGCTTCCGTACTTTCTGGTCGGCTGCATGCTTGGCATGTATTCGGATTCACTAATTGCTAACGATGTATCTACAAAAGCATGGGCTAAGACCGCCTTCGGGTGCTGCGCGGTTATATTTTTCATCAGCATGCCCCAAGTGATTCGTCTGATAGCAGACGTTCCCAAGCGACTTACAGGCGATCCGTGGCCTGACCCCTGGTCGTTCCCGTTTTACTTAGTCATTACGATGGGGCTATTCATCACTTCCATCATCGTAAAGCCCTGGTTGCTAACCAATCGTTTAATGAGCTATTTAGGAAAAATCTCCTTCTCATTCTATTTGCTGCACTTAGCAATTTTGAAGAATATTCAGCCGCTGTTGCCTTTGTATCCTTTGCGCGGAATCATACTGTCTGGGTTCATAGCTCTTGGTCTTTCAAGCATCTGTTACGTGAGTATCGAGGGCCCGGCAAGGACAGTCATTCGTCACTTTGCCAAGAGGCTTTGAGAAGTCATTTTTTACGGTATATATGGTGATCCCGGAGCTAATGTGACCTAATTTTTCCTCTAAGCCCGATGCCATTTAAATTGGTGCAAACGTCCTCTCCACCGCTGGCTACCTGCAGCACATGAGCCTAGACCGCAAAGTTTTATGTTAGATGGGTAGCGGTGTCCTCACCATGAGGGCACCGCGAATAGCGCCGATCTGAGCGTCGTGACGATGGCATAGGAGAAGCTCAGCCATGGACTCACTAGATCACTGACGAAGATTTCCTACTTCGGCGCTGTTCTATTGGTGAGGTCGGGTGTTAAGAGCTCGCAATTTTCTCGTCGGGGCGTGGGATTGAGTCCTACGCTTCTGGTTGAGCGTCAGCGCATTCGCGCCACACAACAATTCAACATTACCCTTCCAAACGAAATGGCAGAGTTGGTAAGGCCGGAGATCGCTGCCGGCGAATACGCTACAGCTATCTCAATCTCGAAAACAGTCAGATTAGACGCTTATGGCTCGATGGTTCCACAATACTTTGGAGCCTCCGACTCAACAGCAGGATCGTTTGCGAGCGGCCGCACTCGGAAGCTGGTACAGAAACGGGATAGCTCGGATGCCTGAATTTCCAGTGGACCGGCATACAGCCGTGGATTGTTTAACTCGTAGATATATAGACCAATGCCATCGATCAAGTCTGGAGGATCTGGCTGCGGGAAACTTCCGGCCGACGGTTCGTAGTAACGGGCTCGCCACTTGCGCGATCTAACACATTTTCTCGGATCACTCGACGTACGTTCGAGAGATTTTCATTAGGGTATTTGTTACCAAAGCTGTCACGCATTGATGGCTAAGATTAGTAAGTGGTGCGGTGC